>Ga0209624_10001252_pt1 | contig 20413 bp, 30 predicted proteins | sample JacPinW_OM2H0_O1_FD_188565 | JGI IMG/M metagenome (GOLD analysis project Ga0209624, IMG submission 188565) | Forest soil microbial communities from Algoma, Ontario, Canada - Jack Pine, Ontario site 1_JW_OM2H0_O1 (SPAdes) (version 2) | ecosystem: Environmental > Terrestrial > Soil > Boreal...
GGCAGGAATCGAACCTGCAACCACCGGATTAGAAATCCGGTGCTCTATCCGTTTGAGCTACGCGCCCACTTCATCCAACCCGCTTAGAATACTGAGTTTAGTTGAGGACAGGCAAATCGGCCTTTGGCTCCGATGCCCCATTTGTGGTGCTACTCTGCCCGAAACTCTGCCCGAACGCCAGATTTTTTTCAGAGGCAGCTTCCAAGTTGTCGCTCTCCTGCTTCGCTTCGAGGCTGCTCATCGCGTCGCGAATGTCTGACTGGTTGACGATGTTGTACCGGATGAACACACTCCGCGTTTTCCAGCCGCCGATGTCCATAATGACAACCTCCGAGACTCCGGCCCGCCGCAGATTGCGTGCTGCCGTGCGCCTCAAATCGTGGAAAAGCAACTCCGGCACGCCAGCCGCTTTGCAGGCGTTCGCCCATGCCTTGCGGAAGTAGCGCACGGGCTTATTACCTTTCCGGGTGAAGACGAAATCCTCCGGACCTTTACCGCTCACACACTGAGTCAGCAGGATTTTGATTGGCTGGGTCATGCTCGTTTCTCTGCCTTCGCCGTTCTTGGTGCTTCCGGGGTCGAGCCGGACCGTACCGGCTGCCAGATCGACTTGCCGGACACGTAAGCCCAACAGTTCTTCGTGCCTCCATCCGAACGCGTATCCAAGCTCGAAGATGGTCCGTAACCACAGCCCGGTCTTTCCCGTCGCAGCGGCTAAGGCGTCATGCTGCTTGCTTTCGAGGAAGCCCACCCGCGTGTTGTTTTCCTTCAAGGTTTTGATGTAAGGGATGTTGTTCACTTTGCGTGGAGTGGACTGCCGCGCAAGGTTGAACATTCGCTTCAGCGCAGCGAGTTCCCTGTTGATTGTCCCGTTTTCTGCGCCTGCTTCCTGCCGCGCGTCGATATATCTCGAAACAAGAGCGGACGAAACTTCGACGGCACGCTTGTCGCCAAAAAACGGCTTCAGGTGTAGGTCCCAGCGCCTTTGCAAATCGCTGATACTCTTCATCCCGTTGACGCGATAATTAACCAGCAGATCATCTCCCAATTCGGAGACCCTGATCTTCTCGACTCGGATTCCAACGAAGGAGCCAGTCTCAACTTGACCTAAGCGCCGAGCCAGCAGCTTCGTAGCTTCACTGCGCAGCGGCGAGTGCGCGGACTCCCGGATTGCTTTTCCGTCTTTGTAATACTTCACCCACAAATTGTCGGAGCCGTGCATCTTGAAGATGCTCCCCGTTTTGCGTGGCCGCTTCACCCGTTTCTCGTTACCGTTATCAGCTTCCTGCATTACGTCCCCCTTTCTTAGCTGTGCGAGCTTTGGCTGCTGCCTTGCCCGCTTTGCGTGCTCGTTCGATGCGTTGCTTTTTTGTGAGCAAAGCTGCCGATTTCTTGCCGCCCGCGCTTCCGAGCTTCGACAGGTATTGGCTCAAAATGCTTTCTTTGCCCATACTCTTCTCCCATCTAAGCGGCTAACCCGCTTAGATGAACATCATACCATCTAAGCGGGTTAGAGACAACGTTATTTCTTAGGGGTGTTCTTGCGGCTTGTTTGGGATGACGACGAGCAGCACTTCGCCTCCCAGCCGTGTGCCGTGCCACTCCCCGTTCCACTGCAATTTCCGGAGCTTCGCGCGCTCCGATTCTTCTTGAGGCGGCTTCTCTTCGTTGCTCTCTGCCATAAAGTCTCCCTTCAACTGATCTCCTTAATTCCCAGCGTCGCGGAATTTAAGCCGGACACAGAGAACTGCGTGCTCGTGTTGGGATCAACTTCAAGAATGTCTTGGAAGTATTCGTAGGTGTTGCCGAGCGAGATCGTCGCCCCCACCTCTGTCGCACTCCCTGAAAGGCAAACTTGCGCCACCTGCCGTGCGCCGAGATCATCCTTGCGCAAGTAAGACTGGTGCACGACGGCCAAGATTACTCCGGTTAGAGTCAATGGTTCATGGGCAAAGTCCGAGATGTCGCCCGTCGTTGAGTCGGAAATGTACGTCAAATCTCCGTTCGGGCGCGTGCCATCCGCGTTGATGCCAGCCTGCACAATAGCTTGGAAGGCGAGCGTTCCAGTCAGCCCCGTTTGGGCACTACCGCCACTGAAGCTGAGCGTGATCGAGCCAGCCGCCGACGCCGTGCATTGAACTCCCGTTTGATTATTTCCGCTGCCGCAACTGCTCGTGTTGAAGTTGTAACCGACGTAAGCGTTACTTCCGCCCGTGGTCCAGCTTCCTGTGAAGGTCCAGCTTGAACCGCTTCCAGCAACAGCCGTGACTGTGAATGGCCCAACGTTCGCCGCCCACGCGCTGTGCACTCCGGGACCATTCGGGAAAAGTTCAACGATGTCCACGTCTCCCAAATACGAAGTGTTTGCGCCGCTGCCAGTGTCGAGGCAGTAGAAATCTCTCATGTACGTCCCACCGCTGGCAGCGGCGAAATCACAAAGCGCTGCGGCTGCGGTCGTCGTCGCGTTCGTCAAACTCGTGTCGGATCGCACGACAGTTGAATTGACTCGAACCTCGCAGGTGCCCGCCCCAGAAGTAGAAAACAGAGCTTTGAACTCCAGATAAAACCAAACGCTCGGACTGATAGCGAAGCTGCTGGTGCCTCCAATGACCGTTCCGTTGCGGGTAAAGAACAATTGCCCCGCCGCGTTCATCCGAACGTCGCATTGGGCGTTCCCGCTGCTGTCGTGAAAAATTATGAGTTGGGTGTTATTCACAAAATTACTTACCGGAATCCACATCCGGCATCCGGCGATCAAACCCGAGAAGTTCCCTCCCAAATCGGGGCAGCGCATCGCAGTTGCGTTCGCGCCTCCGCTCTCAAATGCAAAGCCGTCGCCAACTAAAGGCAACGGCGCGGATGCCGTAACGACAAAGTTGCCACTGGAGAGCCAAATCCCCGGCGCAGATGCACCCTGCGAGAATATGAAGTTGCCGCCTGACATTGAAAAACGCAGCGCCATAGATTTCGCTCCTCAAAGCTGAATATGTACCTGTTTTTCACAGCCCCATGCCCCAAACAGCAATCGAGCCTTAGACCGCCTCCAAAATCCCGCTGTGCGGCATGAGCACAGCCCCGCCCTTGCGCGATCTCCTGAACGCCCTACCGCAGAGCCTGCACTTCCGCTGTGCGCTCAACTGACGCCGCCTGCGACGATATTCTTTCTGACACGGCGCGGAACAGGTGCAGGCTTTGCGTCGCGCTCGCCCTTCGGGGATGGCCCCGGCGCACAATATGCAGTGAAAAACATCCATCTAGGCACGCTCCGAGTCCGCTAAACGGACGAATAAAAAAGGTGGGTGGGACTGGCTCAGGAGATGACGAAGCCAGCCCCGGTTCGCGGAACGGAGAGTAAGGCGAACCCCACTTGCAGGCACGCTCGACAGGAACGCCCTGCGCGCATGGAAGCAAAGGAAACCATGCGCAAACCTGCGGGAGCAAGCGGCAAACCAACGCCTTGGGCCGCCGCCGCTCCCGGCTCCGCGCTGAGCAACGCAGTCAGCGCGAACCGTAAAACTTTCACGCTGCCAAGCGGACCGCGTTCTCAAGCCGACGCCGCAGTTCTGGCCGCGTGGTCTTGATCGCACTGGTGAGCTTCGACGCAAGCGTGGACGGATCGAAGTTTTCCGCGGCTGCGCCAAGAATTTCGTGAACGATGGTTTTGATTTGCTCCGTCAAGATGTTGCTGCTCGCGGTCGTCAGCTTCGCGGTTTTCTCCAATCTTCCACCAGCCGCCTTGGCTCCCGAAGTGACGACGATCTCGGCTTTTGGCATCCAGCCCGATCCAACGGCCGTGCTTCGGCCAATCCGGGTTACGTCGCCGCCGACCGAGGGTTTTGACATTGCACCTAGAGCGGGATATTGCTCGCGCACCCGTTGGGCGAACACAAGGTCTTCGACCTCGCGAACTTTTTCGTTGAAGGTCTCACCAGCCAAACTCGCGACAAGCGTATTCGTATCCAACTGTCGAATGTTTGAAGGTTCGCCGTCAAAAAATTGCGTTGCGACGGGATTGTTCTCGTGCGTGGGCACGGACGCTTTGATCGTGCGCGCCAGTTTCAACACTTCGCCCTGATCTCCTGCTGCCAATTTCAATTTGTCCATCTGCATTGAGGTTTCCTCGTTTCTTGTAAAAGTTTTTGAATTGCTCTGCTTATGTGCTGGCGCCCACTCCCGCCCATCCGAAACCGGACGTGAGAACCCAAAGTCCGTTCGACGCTGTGAGGACGACTAAGTTCCCCGGCTGGCCGCTGTCAGCCACCGCGCCGAATGATTGCGTCGGCGTGCCGGGGCTGATGATGCCGTTTGCCGCGCACGTAACGGAGTTTTCCCAAGGCTTGCAGCAGTTTGCGCTAAGGAAGGAAATGCTGACGCCGTTCTGCGCGACTACGGGCTGTGGCAACGTCATGGCGACGCTGCCCGGCGCTGTGATCAAAATCAAGCCGCCTGCAACGGGAATCGCTGCCGGGCCAGTTTGAGAAATCACTGTCACGGCGGTGCTCAATGTGGTGCCGACTATCGCGCCGAGAATCGCTTCCAAATTTGAAAGCCGCGCTGCAATGGGGTCCATAATTTTTCTCCTGAATGCAAATTGTTTATCGACGCTTCGCTGTGCTCATCACGGGCACATTCCCAGTCCGAGCCTTTGCAATCGCTGGGCGTTGTCAAAGGCGCTACGTCTGTTCCCTTCGTCGAGGTATTTCCGCGCCCGCAATTCGGCGACGCCATTGCCGAAGCGAAGCGCAAGCTCGTTCATGTCAGTCAAAGCCCGTTCGGTCTGGGCGATGAGTTCTGTGACACTCGCCCGCTCTTCTTCAACCAAGCGCGCACGCACAACTCGTGTTCGTTCGATTTGAAGTGGTTGCAGCGCGGCTTTCAGTTCGGAAAGTTCCTCGCGTCTGATAGAGATCACGTGCACGATCCCGACCAACTTTTCGGTCAACCCTTCAATCTGCTGAGAAAGCGTTTCAGTCGGGCTTCTCCGGCCCTGTACAGCTTCGCTCGCCGCTTCAATGTATCGAGCTTTAAGCGAAGCCAGCAGGCTAGTGCCTTCTTTTTCTTTGGACTCCCATTCCAAAACCTCTGCCAATTTGTCTTCGATTCGTCTTTCGAGCACTTCAATGCTTCGGTCAAGTTCAACGCCCGGTTCCACTGCTGCTGCGGTTGTCATGTCAATCATCTCCTTGTCGAAAAGTTGTCGTGCTTAAAGACCTCTGTGCAAGAAATCAAAAACGCCCTCGCGCTTCGGCAGTGCTGGCAGCTTCGGCGGGACCGCCGCTGCCAGCGGCGCGATCTCATCGCGCGAGGTCCATCCACATGCACAGCGCGAAAAGTCGCTGTATCTCGCAAGATTCGGATTTCCACAAGCCAAACACTTTTCAGGACCGCTGGCGCTACGCGGCACACGCTCGCGGTTGTTCGTCATCCGATTCGTTTCCAAATCGCCAAAGACGTGCTTGTTGCGTTTGAATTTGACAGTGCCCTCTTGGGCGTCCATCTGGCTGTCCCCTGCGCTCGCCGTGCGAAGCGGGACTCCCGGCGTGAAGAACTTCAACGCCAACTCCTCGCGGGACATGCCGGGATGTTTCTTGACTAGTTCTGTGTGTCGCGCAACTGATTCCCAGAGCCAGCCTTTGAAAAAACCTTGCTTGTCGCGAAAATATTCCAGCGCGATCACCGTGGAAGCTACGCGGTCATCGTGAAGATCGCGAGGAAAGTTCTGCATTTCGCCTAGATATTCGTTCAGCCAGGGCGCATATTTCGGGAGAAAGACTCTGCCGCTCTCGATTAGGCTCATGACCGAAGCCAACCGCGCTTGCAGGTTTCGATTTCCCGTTTTTACAGCTTTGATCGGAAGAGCCGTGGTTGCCGTTAAATCCTGAATCAGCGCGATGCCGGAAGAGGTATCCTCGATCAGAATCAAGCGCGGCCTCCACTGCTGCGCGAACGAGATCACGGTTGAGCGCAGCGTGAGAAATTCGGCGCGCGCGTGCCAGTCGGCGGCGAGCAAATATCCGGTGTTTGTGGAATACCAGACTTGCAAGTCGCTCCAATCGTTCGCGGCTCCTGTTTTCGACGCCGGATCGAGAGCTAGGATGGGGTCCTTAACGTTCTCCGGAAGTTGGATGTAGAACTGCCAATGCTCCGGCTTGAGTAAGACGCCCTCAGCGCTGGTGGGATCGCCTTGATAGAGACAGAACCATGTCGCATTGCCAACTTCGGCGCGGCGCTGTTCGAGAATTTCCTTACTGAAGCGCTCCGGCCAGAGCGCTTCGCCTTCTTTGCGGCCTAAAGGATCGTTCGGCCCGGCGAGAGCGGGCAGATTGATTTCCTCCCAGCCTTGTTCCTTCCGCTCCGTGAGAACCATACCGAAGAGGTCTTGGCCGCCCCAGCGAGTGCCAATCAAAGCGAGCGGAGCGCCCGGAGCCAAGCGGGTTAGAATCACCTTCGTGTAACAGTTCCAAACCTCGCGGCAGACGGCGGAGCTTTCCACTTCGGAGCCGTCCTTGAAAATATCATCGACAATGATGCAATCCGCAGAGCGCCCTGTGAGCGCAGAGTTTCGGCCAATGCAATAGAACGCGCCGCCAGCACGCAGAGCAATTCTCGAAGTAGACGCTGCATCCGAATCCACTTCGGCAGCGGGAAACACTTCCCGGAAACGCGGATCATCCTTGAGACGCTGAAGCACCGAACGGCCAATGTCGCTCGATCGGTCGTCGGAATACGTGATGTATACAACTTTGCGTGTTGGATCGCGTCCCAGCATGTACTCGATCACGAAAATCGCAAGCTGAGTTTTGCCATGTTGCGGCGGTTTGCTGCACATGAGTCGCGGCGAATTGCAGCGCACGATGCCCCGGTCAAATTTCTCGATGAGAAACCGATGCACGCGTGAAGGTTTGTAGGTCGGAGCTATGTACTCGATGTATCCGAGCAGACTTGTGCGCGCCCGTTGGAGCGCAGCCTGCTCGCGCCGCTTCCTCAGCGCGGCGGTGAAGCTGTCGAGTTTCTGTTTTGCGTTCAATCCATCACCTGCTGCTTATTCTTCAAAATCAGAGCATCGAGGTCAGCCCGGTCAACAAGCCACGGGCCGTTCTCTGCGAACTTCACGACGGGCAGATCGCCGCGCTGAACTAGATTTCGGAGCTGCCACGGACTCACGGCGATATACGCAGCGCCATCTTTCAGCCGCATCAGTCGGGGCGGTACGTCGCCGCGCTTCACTCGAATTGTTGCGGCGGCGCTCATGCGCTGGCCCTCGCTTCTGCATGTCCGTTTAGCGGACTCGGACGGCGGCGCGGCTCTATCTCGGTACAAGTGAGCGGTATCGCTGGTGAGCCGCTCATTTGTACTTTTGGCTCGGAGTACAAGTGAGCGGTACTTGTGGTGAGCCGCTCATTTGGGGGGGTGGCTCTATAACTGGGAAGAGTAGTTGACCTAGGTAAGCTGCGCTCTCCTGCCACGGAAACCTTTTCCTGATCGCGATCAAGAACCAGCCGTTCGTGGACCTCACTGAGCAGACGTTGGAATTTGCTGTTCTCGGGCTGGAGGCTGTAGGTCGAGACTTTGCAAACCGCACCGTCCTTCACACGACTAACTTTCAACAAACCGATGTTTTCGAGTTGTCGCACGGCGGTGGTGATCGCGTTGCGGGACTTTCCGGAATAGCGACTAAGGCCGCGCGTGCTGATTGTGGCTTGGCCCGTCGCCGGGTCGGTGAAGCACGCCAGCGCAACCAAGACCGACCGCCCAGCGTCCGACAAGTACGCCCAGCCGCCCATTCTTGTCAGAAGCTCAAGGGGAAAGTGCGCGATTCCCGCGCGCCCAGGTCTCCACCGTTCGGGACGGCTTACCTTCGCACCCTTCGCAACCACTGGAACGTCAAAGCGAGTTGTGATCCAAGCCACTGCCTCTGACAGTGCACAGCCGTGGTAGGCCATGACCAGATCAATCACGGAGAGCGCCCGCGTATCGCAGACGTGACACTTCGCGCGGTTCTTGAAAAACGAAATAGACGGCGAGCGGTCGCCGTTTTGGTGCTGCTCGACTCGCCAGCAATGCGCCGCACTCCGTCCGGCAGTTCGGATGCCGAGTGTCGTCGCTGCGTCGAAGATCAAAATCTCGCGTCGCATAAAACTTAAGTCCGGAAATGTGCGCGCCGCCCTCATCGGTGCGCGCCTTCTTCTGGATCGGAATAGCTAACAGGCTGCGCTGGAAATAAATTCGACTGCGACCCCTCCGGACGAATCCGCTTTAAGCGATACCAGCCCCGCCTCCGGCCCTCGGTGATCTCCAGTCGGTTCTCAATAACAAACACGCCCTCTTCCGCGAGCTTCTTGCGAATGCTGTGCAGCCTCGCGCAATATTGCAGGCTCACTTCCGACAGGTCGCGCGCGCTCACCCACTCGCCACCTTTGAGCAACTCCAAAATCCGTTGCTCCTGCCCCTCGTCGCGAATCAACCCACGCGGGATTGACGCCCCACCTGTCTTCGCGGTACGCTGCAAATCAGACATAGACAACTCTCCGCATCGGCCCTGTCAATGCTCACCAGCGACGCAGGGCCGTTTGCTTTTTCTAGCTGTGCTTTGCTTCACTGAGCTAAGAGAGCAGTCTCCTGCCGGATCGCGGCTTCCACATCTCCCGGCACACCTTCGCGCTCACGCACGATCTGCACACGCCGAGCGTAAAACTCCGTCAGCAGCGCAAGCTCGACGCGATTCAATTCCGTGCGCCCATTTTCAGCAGCCGCAAGCCGGGTGACGGCGACACTCGATCCGATCTGTACGTCAATGCGGGACAGTTCGAGGAAGCCGCGTAGACGACGGAGCAGGCGGTAGTTCACTTTTTGCTGTGCCATCCCGTGATATTTGCAGAGGCTCGCAGGTCTTGGCTGTACCGAAATGTCGATTTTTTGGTACGCCGGAAAGCCTTTGGGACTACAGGCTTAGGCTCGTCGTGCGGAAAGGGAGATCAGTGAGCGGCCTTTTTCCGGACTGATGCCGGGGAGATACGACGCGCGCCACGCATTGTAAAGCTGGGGCAGGTTGGGCCGCTCCAGTAGATCAAAAACGAAGTGCTCATTCTCCACTGCCCGAAAGAAATCCATCCACAGCTTCAGGTTCTCAGGCGCGGCTAAGAGGTAAAGTTTTTCGCTCTCAGCCCGGATGATTGATTCAATCTCCCGCGTCACTGCTTCGATCTGTGCGCGACGGCTCCGTAAAGTTCCGGGCGTGCGTAGAAGATCGCGAGTGTGAAGCATCGCAGCTAAACTCTGCAACTCGGCAACCGTCTCGGCCTTACTCTTGTGCTCCAGCGGGTTGTTCTCGATCCGTGGCCGCTTGCGTCCTTGCCAGACATCGGACGCTCTGATCTCGCGCTTTTGAAATTCAACTAGCCACGCTCGTTTGCTCGGAGTCTGCATCCACACGAGTATTCTCTGCTTCACTGTTAGACTCTCCCGGATGAGCGCTCCAAGTTCCTCAGTCTGATCAAGAATGTATGTGTCGATCTTCAACTCGATCAGAGGACGCATCGCAAGATCGCTCTGGGAGCCAGTACCACTATCGAGCCGCGCATATGCTCGTTGCTCTTCGTCGTTCCACACTTGCGCAAGAAGGATTCTAGAGAACTGCTCCTCAACGAAAACTGCTACCTCTCGAAACCACTCTTCATCAGGATTTGTCGTTGCGCGAAGATGCGACGGCATGAGCGAATAAATGCTGTCTACAGGGCCGAGTTTCGCGAGCTTCAGCATCATTCGCCCCGCTTCGCTTTAGCCGCCGCCCTACCGTCCTCCATCGCCTTCTTGAACGCAGGATCGTGCTCCGCAGCCTGTTCATTCAGGGCTGCGCCGCGCTCCAGATCGAACGGAGGCTCGACCAGATGCTCGAATGTGTCAGAATCCTTCATCGTGTTTCATCTAAGCGGCTGAGAATCCATTATAAGCCGCGCCGGAGGCAGGTTCAAGAGGGAATGCGGGCGGCGTCCGCTAAGCGGACACGGGAAAGCCAGCGGATTGCATATCCGCCGCGTCAGCGAACAGCCGCACAAACACTGTGTTTGTAACAGGTTATTGACTGTAAGAAATGTCTCTGCCCGTAGTCCTGCCCGAACTGTCAGCTCCAAGTAACGGGAAAACTCGTTGCTGAGAGATAGCTTTCAACCGTGCAATCTCATCAGGGTTGAAATCTAAAGTTGCCTCGCGAACGCACTCCGCAACTCGCGCATCTAAGTTCGCGTCGTCGCCGTCATCGTCCTCCGGTTGCTGCTGCCCAGCGCCGACCGCAATTCCAATTTGGACTCGCGGACCCGGATTCTGCGCTTGAAGCTCGCCGGACAACTTTCCCAAAAGCTCAAGACACCCGCGCGTTTCTTTGAGCGCGGCGAGCGCGCTGTTCCACTGCTTATCTTTCTTTGCTTTCTCCGCGATCTCTCTGATCTCCGCGATGAGTCCCTGCACGCGCTCCAACAAAGAAACTGCCTGCAACGCTTCTCCCGCTTCGTAAGGCGCAGCCCTCACAATGTTCGCCGCCATGTGTCCTTTGTGCCGCTGCATCGCAAACACGCTCGCTTTTACTTGCGATGCGATCCTCGAAAGTGGAACTCGGCGCAGAATCGCGCTCTCGATGGCGTGCTTTTCAGGATGTTTACAGATTCCGCAGACTTGGGGCATTTGTTGACTCTGTGGGAGTTGAGACGAAAAAGGCTCCACGATTGAAGATTAGCAGACTGCGTAACCTCTGCGAAACAAGGGATTTCGCGGGTTTATTTTGCTGCTTGCTCTTCACCGTATTGCTGGGGTCTTGGGGCGACACTAAAGGGAACCGCTGGGGTTGGTTACTTCTGTAGCCCACCCGTGGTAACATGAAAAAGCAAGGGCTATCCCCTATTATCTTCTTGACAGTCAATAGGTTGCATGAGTAAAAATTTTGTTGCCATCTCCCCAATCGCGTCCGACATCCAAGAAGCAGTAATGGATTCGATCTGGTATGCCGATATACAGATTGAGTCGGAGGTTTTGGATTATGTCGCCTGTGCGTGACGTTTGCCTTTCATCTAACGATGTTGACGTGATGATCTCGGAGTTCGAGCGCAAGCACGGTGTGTCGAGTATCGAGTTTTTCAGGAACCCAGAAATACGACAGGGTTTGCCTGAAGACGATGTTTTTCGCTGGGAAGCGTTGATCGACCATAGGCTTGCCCTTCGCGATTCGTACCAGCAAGTTCACAGCGGTTATCTGGCAAAGTTGAGCCGCTCTTCGGAAGAGGCTCGTTCTGACGTTGAAACTCAGGAACTCTTGGCGGCATAAATTTGCCTGGACCGACTGACGACTACTTCACGTACAAGCGCTGGTTTGACCGGCACTATGACGACTTGGAGCTCCCGGCTGACTGCTCGGAGCCCCAAGACCCGCCGCTTAGGTACACCAACCAGCAAACTTGGACTTTGGAGTGGTTCTTAATTCTTGGCGATGACCCCAAGGTCTACATCCGCATCTTTGAACACTTCGCAAAGCGATCTCACCTGTTAATGAGCCAACGAATACACTTTGCGTATAATTTTGGCCCCATCGTTGGGGTCGATGGTCAGGGTGTACCGATCTATCAGCCAGCAGATCCCGTGTTTGTGAGAATCGACAATATCGGCAGGCCGCCCCATTTGCATCCAGAGGAAGACCCGACGCGGCACATTCCGCAGGAGAACATCAAAGGATTGATCCTCGTCGATCTTGATCTTTTCGATTTTGTTGAAGCCAGTTTTCGGAAACGCAAGAATGGAACTACTATGAGCCGAGAACTTGGATACCGTGTAGCGTAAGACCAATGCGACCTCACTTCGCAACGTCGATCACTTATTTCTTGCAGGAAGGCAGAGAGAACCTGCCCGAATGTCTGAAGATCGTCTTCCAGTCCGCTAAGCAGCAGAGCATTGAAAAAATCGTCATCTTCACCGCGAGAGGCGAGGGCGTGCAAATGGCGCTCGAAACGTTCTGCCCTCTGGAGGAGTATCGGAATATTCAACTCGTTGCCGTCACGTTCCCGCAGGGGAAGGAATTTACCCATGAAAACAAGCCGTTAGATGTCAGGATTCCGGATGAAACCAAGAAGTTACTCGCGAACCACAACGTGCCGATTATCAGAGCGCACTTGCCCTTTGATCCCATCGCGCCGCCTTTTAGCGACAGAGGAGTGTTGGCGCAGGACCTCAGTTTGGTGGAAAGTGCACTGAATATATTTGGCGGAGGAATGAGCCTCTGCGTGCAAGCTGTTGTTCTAGCCTGCGACGCTGGCGCTGTTGAATTGGGGGAGCATGTAATCGCCATGACGTCAGACACTGCGATCTTGGTACAGGCCGCAGCGACTAGGCGAATGCTGCGAGAATTAGTAGTGAGAGAGATTCTTTGTAAGCCAGCTATCTTGAGCATCGGGCGCAAAGAGAGCCAGATTGAAGGACGTATTTCTCCTAAGATGATCGAAGGGGAGGCTGATCAAAAGCCTCTTCTAGGCGAAGGCAAAGCAGACACAGCAAAGTAAGCCGCGAATCTGAGCAGAGCAGGCGGAGCGGTGAGGGACAGTGGCGACGCCCAAGGAAAAGGGAGACTCGCTCGAAGCTGCAGTGGCCGCAATTGAAAGCTCACATCCTGAGTACGACTCCCGCTCTTCGTGAAAAAACATTTCTGATCGAAAGTAAGAAGATCATCAACGTGGGCGGTGTCCACCACGAGATCGACATCTTTGTCACCATTGACCTCGGCAACGACTACAAGTCGATTTTCATCTTCGAGTGCAAAAACTGGCAGGAGCCCGTTGGGAAGAATGAGGTCATCGTTTTCTCTGAAAAGATTGATGCGTGTCAGGCGCAGCGTGGCTTCCTCATTAGCAAATCGTTCACTAAAGATGCCCGGTTTCAAGCAGAGAAAGACCCTCGTGTGTCCCTCGCCACGGCGGCAGAGCACGATCCGCTCGCGACAGAAATACCGTTCGGATTACACTTCATCTTTTCAACTATAGATCAGGCGGAAATCTTTTTTCAGGGTAGAGAGCACAAAGGGGAACGGATTACCATCGATATGAGCACGGCCCGCGCCCAGCTTCGCGGCGAAACTATCGATTTGCGCCAGTACGCGCTCGATTGGGGAAAGCAAAGAACCGATGAGGATGCTCGTAGTTTCAATTCCGCGAGAGTCCCCGAAGGACTATACGAGCGCGCCGCTGACGCCAAGCGAGAGTTCACAACTGGCGAATTTGTCTTGAACGATCAAGACATCGAGCGGGCGGAGCTTTCAGTCCATTACACGCTGAGGGTTGCGCGCCCGCCGATAATAAGCCACTACGAAATCACGACACGAGGGCGCGTTATGACTCTTGCCCCATCCAGTATCAAGGTCCCGTAACATTGCAAGTGAAACTCGTTTCCCCATAGATGGACCTTCCCCCCAAGTCCGCTTAGCGGACTTTCTTCCGGGTGCGCGACTGTCGTCCGACGCCCAAGAGCGCAAAGAAAAGTTTCACTTCTGCGTCCGTTAAGCGGACATCATCATCCGCGATTGTCACATTCCGACGCTTATCTTCAATCGGCGGCGCTGGCCTGATCTGTTGATCGCGCATTCGCTTTTCAATTTCTCCACTCCAAACCACAGTGTAAGGTTGCATTGCAGAATGCCCTCCGCGCGGCATTCTACTCTGCCCGAACTCTGCCCAACGGCTCCTCACAGGACCGCATAGGACCGCACGGAACGCGCCGAGTGGAGGAGGCTATGTCTTTGTAAGTAAAAGAAAACGGGCTGGATGAAAAAGCGCGTTTGCCGATTAGAAATCCGGTGCTCTATCCGTTTGAGCTACGCGCCCATTAGCAAAATTTATCACAAGCTCTGGGTGGAGTATCATGCGATGTCGCATTGACCTCCGCCAATCCATCCCGCCTCGCCTACATTGATTGGACGCGGGGCCTGGCTTGTGTCTTGATGTTTCAGACGCATTGTTACGACTCCTGGCTCAATCCCGGCGCGCGCCAGGGCAAATTCTTCATGTACTCGCAACTGGGTGGAACTTTCCCGGCTCCTCTGTTTCTGTTTCTGGCGGGCATCTCGTTCGCCTTGGTGACCGAAAAACTGTGGAGAAAGAATTTACCGCCCGCGCAGATTGCCCGCGCTACCATCCGACGTGGCGCGGAGATATTTGGCTTCGGCCTGCTCTTTCGCTTGCAGGAATATCTCATCGCCTGGGGCTGGGCGCCACCTAGCGACCTGCTGCGCGTGGACGTGCTTAACACCATCGGTCTTTCCATGATGCTGATGGGCCTGGTCTGCTGGCTGGCATTGTCGATTCACCGCGGAGCACGGACCAGGCTCGTGCTCGTCTTCGCCTCCGCTGGAACGGCGACTTTGATTTCTCTGCTCACGCCGCCGCTGTGGACCACCTGGCGCCCAAACTGGTTGCCCTGGCCGCTGGAGTCCTATATTAACGGCGTCCATAATCTCGGCACACCGCAGGCCTGGCTCTTCCCGATTTTTCCCTGGACTGCCTTCGCCTTCGCCGGGTTGGCCACCGGATTTATCTTGCAAAGCGAATGGGCGCGTGAGCGCCAAACTCCGATCTTATTATTGGCGGGCGCGACCGGCATCGGATTTGTAGCCGCCGCGCGCTGGTTCGATGCCCAGCCACGCCAGCTTTACGCGGTCTACGATTACTGGCACACGAGCCCGAACTTTTTTCTCATTCGAGTCGGCATGCTGCTCGCGATTCTGACGGCGAGCTATGCCTGGTGCCGCTGGGGTCCGGGACAGTGGGGTTTCAGCCCTCTGATTCAACTAGGGCAGGCTTCCCTGCTGGTCTACTGGGTGCACCTCGAATTCGTCTATGGGCGTTTCTCGATCTTGCCCAAACACAGCCAGAGCATCCGAACCGCATCGTTGGGATTGCTGACGATCTTCCTCGCGATGCTCCTGCTCGCGTTTCTTCGTACGCGGCTGAAAGGGCGTGGAGCTGAGCTGCTGGCATGGTTTCGGGTTCCCGCCCGCACCGCATGAGCTAGCGGAACTGCTTGGCGAACTCCACCACTTCGCGCTCGGCCCAACGTCCATCGTAGGCCGCATCGGCATCGCGCTCGCCGACGAACGCGCAGTGGCCACCGTCCTCGGTTTCGACGTAGGTAATATTGCGATTGGAAAGAAGGGCCTGGCGTGTCTCCGGCAGAATGCGAACGAAAGGATCGTTCGCCGCGTGAATCACCAGAGTAGGACGCGCGATGCGGCTGACCACGTTGGCAGCAGCGGCCCGGGCGTAGTAATCGTCCGCACCCGTGAAACCACAATAGTAAGCGGTCACGCGGTCGTCAAACTCTCGCAGAGTCTTCACTCCGCGCAGACGCGACGCATCGAACTCGCCCGGAAACAGCCCGACCTTGCGGCGAAACCGCCGGAACAATTGCAGCAGAAAGTAGTATTCGTAAATCCGGTTCGCAGGTTCGTGCAGCGCGTCGGCCCCGACCGCCAGATTGATTGCCGGACAGACTCCCGCCACACCGCGAAATTCCGCCGGACCGTCGCTTCCCCACTCCCCCGCCAGTTTCAGGACCAAATTGCCGCCCATGGAAAACCCAATCAGCACGAAACCCGGAATTCGGTCGCGCTCGACCAGGTTGCGCGCGACGGCTGCCACGTCCCCGGAGCGACTGGAGTTGTAAAGCGTGGGCGCGCAATGGTCCATGCCGCCACAGTTGCGCTGGTTCATACGCACCACGTTCATGCCGGCGGCCAAACCGTTCCGCGCCACTCCCAACATGTATTGCGACTCGCTCGATCCCTCCAGCCCATGCACCACAATCAGGGTCAGCGCCTTTCGGTCTTTCTGCCAGTGACAGTGGCACAGCACTGGAACTCCGGGTTCCACCTCGATCAGACGATGTTCGGCGGGGGGCAAGTCGATTCTGCGGGGAAGAAAAAAGGCAGCGAGGGTTTGCACATGCCCGCCCTGGAGCCAGGGATGCGGCCGGAAAGTCGAAGGCACGAACGCCGCCGGCTTCTCCGTCACGCCCTCCTCGTACCCAGCTCTTGAACTTGAAGATCCCAGGCGTCACCGGCCCTTGTGTACGAAATAGGTTTGCAAAGTAAGTTTGCTAACTTCCCGCAAATTGATTCTAATAGCAGCAGTCATCTCGGGAGCGATGCTCATGCCGATTTTTGAATACATCTGCCAGGAATGCCAGCACGAGTTTGAAACCCTGGTCTTCGGCCGCGACAAGGCCAAGTGCCCCAAATGTCAAAGCCAGAAGCTGAATCCGCAGCTGAGCGTCTTTGCCATGTCGACCAAAGGCATGCCGGCCAAAGGCTCCGCGAACACCTCGGCAGGCGCATGCGGCTCCTGCGGCGATCCTCGCGGTCAGGGTGCCTGCTCGCTCGGAGACCTCGACTAGCGCTAGCGCCTCCACCCTGCCTCGCTGGAAGCAAACTTTCGGCACTATCTTGCCTGTGACTGAGGTTACCTATGTTTCCCCGCCCAGCCCGCCTACGATGCTTTGACTTCCCTTGCAAGCCAAGGAGCATCGCATGGATCGACGCCAGCAGTCACGCGTCTTCGTTGAGCTCCCCGTCCAGATCTGCGGCATGGACGCGCATTCCCGGCCTTTCTCTCAGCCCGCCAGCCTCCGCACGATCAGCGGACGCGGAGCCACCCTGCAGTGCGTTCACGCTCAACTGAAGCCGGGAGATGCAGTCGACATTCTGTACGAGGGTGCACGAGGTCAATTCCGCATCGTGTGGTGCGGTAAGCAGGGAACGGAAATGGCCGGCGAAGTCGGAGTCGAGAACCTCTCCGCTGGAACGATGTTCTGGGACGTAGATCCGAAGCGCTGTGCCGCCTCAGTGGGTCAGGGTTAGTTGATCAGTAGGGAGGGCGGGGGGAAGGCCGAAACCCGCATTGCGCGGGTCTTTTGCCAGTATGCAGCGGGAGTGCCGTGAACACAAGCAGAAAGCAGAATACAGGCCTCATTTCCTACCCGAGTTGCAGGATCTTTCACACTTTCCGCGCTGGATTCGTAGAAAAGCTGCAATTTCTGTCGTGTAGGCTCGCATCCCCTACTCCGGGATGCCGCGGCCGCAGCCCCGAACGGTCCGCCAGGATTTTGGCCGAAATTACCTCTTAACTTAATCCCAGGCTGTAAACTCACGGGAAGATGCGAGTAAAGATTCTCGGTTCTGCGGCTGGGGGCGGGTTTCCGCAGTGGAATTGTGCCTGCGCAAATTGTCGTGCCGTGCGAGCCGGCACGTTCCACGGCAAGCCGCGCTCACAGGCCCAGGTCGCGATCACCGAGGACGGCCTCCGGTGGTTCCTGCTGGGCGCATCTCCCGACCTGCGCACTCAGATCGAAGCCACTCCCGAATTGCATCCTCGACGGGGTCTACGCCATTCCCCGATCGCCGGCATCGCCCTCGCCAATGCCGATCTCGATCACGTCCTCGGACTGCTTCTGCTACGCGAACTCCAGCCGCTACGCATCCATTCCACCGCCTCCGTTCGCCGTATTCTCTGCGAGGATAACTCGATGTTCGGCATGCTGCATCGCATTCCGGATCAAGCCAAGTGGACTGATTTCGAATCCGGAAAGGAATTTTCCTTGTGCGATGCTCAAGGCGAGGATTCCGGTCTCTGCTGCCGGGCGTGGTCGTTGAGCAGTCACTATCCCTCGTACGTCACGGCAGAGCGCCAATCGCAACTTTCTCCCGGTGATGCTTCTCTGGGCTTCTTCGTCCATTCGAAATCCGGCTCGCGACTTGCCTATATGCCGGCGGTCCCTCAAGTAGACAAAGCATTACTCGCAGAGTTGGACAATTGCGACGTGCTGCTCTTGGACGGCACATTCTGGAGCAACGACGAACTTATGCATATGCAGGGGAAAGGCGGAACTGGGCAAACTGCGCGTCAGATGGGCCACGTGCCGGTCGAAGAAACCCTCGTCGAGTTGGCGGGCGTGCGCCGCCCGCGTAAAATATTTCTACACATCAACAACACCAACCCCATGCTGGACGAAGCGAGTCCCGAATATCGCCAGGTGCGGGACGCGGGCTGGGAAATTGCGGAGGATGGATGGCAGTTCGATCTGTAGAAGCCGAACCCACATCGCGAACCGCCCGCTTGCTTACTCGCGAGGAGTTTGACGCGCAGTTACAGGCCACGGGCGAGGAGCGTTACCATCACAAGCATCCTTTCCATTTGTTGATGCACGAAGGCAAGCTCACCCGCGGGCAACTGCAGGCCTGGGCCCTGAACCGCTACTACTATCAAAGCATCATCCCAATCAAAGATTCCATCATCCTCTCCCGCGGTCCCGACCCGGTCTTCCGGCGTGCCTGGCGCAAGCGCATTGTCGACCACGATGGTGACGCTACCAGCGAAGGCGGAATCAAACGCTGGATAAAACTTGCGGAAGCTACAGGTCTGGATCCAGAACAGGTTCGCAACGGCAAAGGCATTCTTCCCGCAAGCCGTTTCGCGGTAAATGAATATCTGAACCTGGTTCGCAGCCGGTCATTGCTGGAGGCGGTCGCTTCTTCGCTGACGGAATTGTTTTCCACCAGGCTCATCACTCTGCGCGTGGAAAAATTGCGCCAGCATTATCCCTGGCTGGCTGGAGGCCTGGATTATTTCGAAGCCAGACTGTATCAAGCGCCTGAAGATTCGCAGTTCGCGGTGAACTATGTCTATGACAACGCGAAGACGCGGGCCGAGCAGGAGTTGGCACTCCAGGCCCTGCGCGACAAGTGCGACATTCTATGGGCGCAGCTCGACGCCCTCTACTTCGCCTACGTGCAGCCAGGATGGCCGCCGCCGGGCGCATTCCGCATCGAGGCCAGCTAGCATGGCCCTTCCGGAGGATTCCAGCCAGCCGCGCCTGGCCGCCGGTTGCCGCTGGGGAGGCACAGAGGAAGCGCGAGTAATTCTGTTTCCCGAAGGCGCGATCAAGCTGCAAGGAACAGGGAGACAAGTTTTGGAGCAATGCGACGGCCAGCGAACCTTTGGCCAGATCATCCAAGAATTGCAGGCCCAATTCACCGACGCCGATCCCGCCAAGATTCGCGCCGACATCAGCCAGTTTCTTGAGCAACTACGGCACAAGCGGATCGTCGACTACTAATCATTCAAGATTTATCGGCAGCACTAATGATTCCCAACCCGCTTGCCCTCATCGCCGAAGTCACGCACCGCTGCCCGCTGCACTGCGTCTACTGTTCCAATCCGCTTCAACTGGCCGGTTTAAGTTCGGAGCTTTCCACCGCAGAGTGGGTCAACATCTTGCAGCAGGCGGGCAAGCTCGGCATGCTTCATGCGCACTTCACCGGAGGAGAACCGCTGGCTCGGCCGGATCTGACCGAACTCATCGCTGCGGCACGCGCTGCGGGCCTCTACACCAACCTGATCACCTCAGGCATCGGCCTGGCTGAAAAACGGCTGCAGGCGCTGGTCGAGGCTGGACTCGATCACATCCAGCTCAGCTTTCAGGATTCGCGCGAGGACTCAGCCAACTGGATTGCCGGAGCCAAAGCGCACGCCTACAAGATCGAATTGTCCAGCATGATCCGCCGCCATAAGATCGCGTTCACCGTGAATCTTGTGGTGCATCGGCAGAACATCGACCACCTCGAGGAGATGATCGCTTTCATAGAGGAGCTCGCGCCCCAGCGCATAGAAATCGCCCACACCCAGTACTACGGATGGGCGCTGCAAAACCGCGCGGCACTATTACCCACGCGGCCACAGCTTGAAAAAGCCGTGCAAGCCGTGGAGGCCGCCGAAAAACGCCTCGCCGGACGCATCCGGGTTGATTCCGTGGTCCCCGACTACTATGCGCGTTTTCCCAAGGCTTGCATGGGCGGATGGGGACGTAGATTGATGCTCATCAATCCTGCCGGCAAGGTACTTCCCTGCCACGCCGCGGAAGTCATTCCTGGCCTTGCTTTTGAGAATGTTCGGGAGCAGACGCTGGAGTTCATCTGGCAGCAGTCTTCTTCGTTCCAGCGTTTTCGGGGAGAAGAATGGATGCCGGAACCCTGCCGCAGTTGTAACCAGCGCGCCGAAGATTTTGGAGGATGCCGCTGTCAGGCGCTGCTGCTTACCGGCAACGCGACCGCAACGGACCCCGCCTGCTCGCTCGCACCAGCCCACCACATCGTCGAAGCCGCATTGGCGGAAGCCAACTCCACCGCCGCGATTTCCCAGCCTATTTCCGCCGGATCGTTTGTGCAGTTGCAACAGCGCGCCAGAAGTTTCTGGAGTTACCGGACCAATCCCGAGTAACCAACCCGCCCTACCAGCGAAATCCGATCGTGATCGGACGAAAGTCGGTGGTGTTTTCGGTATATACGGCATTGTGCGATTGATCGATGCTGAGCGGCACTGAACTTGAATACGCT
>Ga0209624_10001253_pt1 | contig 20408 bp, 17 predicted proteins | sample JacPinW_OM2H0_O1_FD_188565 | JGI IMG/M metagenome (GOLD analysis project Ga0209624, IMG submission 188565) | Forest soil microbial communities from Algoma, Ontario, Canada - Jack Pine, Ontario site 1_JW_OM2H0_O1 (SPAdes) (version 2) | ecosystem: Environmental > Terrestrial > Soil > Boreal...
AAACCCTGGCGCTACGAGCCTCCTCAATGCCTTGTTTTTCATACTTCCGATGGTCGCTCTCGGAGGCGATGCAGGATCTCAGCCCGAGCTCATCGTCTCCTTCTCATCGCTGTCGATAAAACCCATGACAAAGGGTCTTTACATTGAAGATGGCGAAGTGATGTACGACTACCTTGAAGACTGGGAGCGCGTCTGGTGCCCAATCAAGAAACAGCTGTGGCCCGATGGCAGCGAGTACTGTGTATCCACGGAAGAACTACAGTGGTTCGAGGACGTGACATCTCGGTACCAGGACATGCTTACCCCTTTGCGGGAAGATATCCACCGAGAGGAATTCCTGGCCTACTTGACCGCCATGTCAAAGTCGGAGGACCTGATAGAAGACGCCTTGAAGGATTGGACTGTCTGAGAGGATTTCTTCGCGGACTTCCAACGCTCGTCTGCGCCAGACCGTGACCGAGATCTACCAGACCGACGACCGGTCACCGATCGGGAATGGATAGTGGGCGCGAGTCGCGGAGTAGACACAACAGTACGCCTGCCAGAATTGGCCGATATCGCCGAAGCCGGAGGGACGATAAGCGACCGTGAGGAATTTCTACATCGTCAAAGGCTATGGGGCGGTGCAGGAACACCACAGCACACTCTGGTGAAGATTATCTTTCTGGGTATTGCCTGTGGTGCTATATTCGTTTCCGTCAGCATAGCGGTTATTTGCTACATTCTGTCACAGGACGAATCATGATCGAAGGCGACATTTTCAGGAAGATTTATGAGCAAATGGCTCATAAGCAGATCGGCTGGGACGTACCTTCTATCGGGATCGAAACGCTGAACATTTGGGGGAAGGAAGGCCAACCAGCGATAGTCACATTTGCCCAATGTTCTCCCCACGAAATCAAGGTTGCTTTCGAGCGGGAGTTCGGTTCCCGACCAGTCAAAGTGAGGTCTGGAGACTACGGGTCGCCAGAACGTTATCTGACAGACAGGAAAGAACGACAGATGACGGTTGGCGCTCTCCTTGCTTCAATGCCTTCCCCTGATGACTTGTACATGGCGAATGAACAAGCATCGTTTACATTCCTGCGAATGCTGACCGGGAGAGTCTTGGATGAATTGGGAGGCGAAGAGTTGTTTGAATCGCCGACCGTTTGGTTGGGTACAACGGGTGCTATTACCCCTCTGCACAAGGACACGACGGACAATTTCGCCTTTCACGTCTTCGGCAAGAAGACTTGGATCCTCTTTTCGCCCCGAGATGCTCCCTTGCTGAATCTTCGAAGCGTCAACGATCGGCAGGGATCGGAGTTTTGTGTTAGCAGCCACGATCTACGCACACCAGCTGTTCTGCAGGAGCTTATCAGCGCGGGGGCCCATCCACTAACATGCCAGGTCGGTCGGACTGAATGTCTCTACCTTCCTGCGGGCTGGTCCCACTTCGTAGTGACGGAGGAACTCACCTTGATGATCAACATTTGGCAAAACAACCTCTGCCCCGCAAGAGTACTGCGTTGATTGCCTCAGGTTTCCCTTGCATTCGCGCCGGAAAAGGAATTTCACCAGGGTCGATATTTTCCAAACCTAGGATTTGTTGGTCGCGAAAAAATCAATCGGGACGTTTCGAAACCGATGCTTCCCTGATCGGTGATGCTGGGGCAAATGTTTAAAGCTTGCAGACTGTATATCAAGTTGGTGTGCTCTGTGCTTCGGTAGGGTTTGGCGTGCGAGTCCGTCCACAATTCCACCAAGCAATGAAGGCTGCTGCTGTAACCATGCTCGCGACCCCATCAAACGCCCCAAGCGAACGCGCTCCCAAGTGTTCGACCACAAGCCCTCCTGCCCAAGTCATGTACATGATAGGAAGACTCCCAATTGAGTTAAGGAGAATGTATTGGCCGCTCTTGCCTTCGCCTCTCACGCCGATTATCTGCAGTACCACGCCTGTGTAGCAGGCGAACGAGAGTCCTCTTGCGAAATTGGAAAACAGCAAGCCTACGATCAGAGTAACCGGATGAAGGGGACCGGCAGCAACAACAAGACATACCGCTCCATAAAGAAGTCCAGTGAACGCATAGAGTGTGGTTGCATTGTGTCGAACGGGCATCAATACCGCACACATCGCACCTGTCGCGGTCAGTACGCCACCGCCGAACCCCCTGCCAACCGCGAGCTGAGGTAACGAAGCACCGTATTCACGGGTTAATCCGCTCATCAACGTCGACATCGCCCCACTGCCGATCGGCGACAGGAGCAATAAAATGCCCGGGATGCTCCCTGTGCGGAGGAACGTCTGCTTCAGATCTTCTGCAACAACTCGGAGGCGTGATTCGTAGCTCGTCCCTGCATTCGCCGGAAGTGGCTCAGGAACCGCAAGCACCGCAAACGCTGGCACCACGATGAGGAGGACGGCAACAACGGCAAGCAATTGATTGCTATGCCGCGACGCTAGCATGAGCAGCAGGCCTCCACCCATTGATGCGGCACCAAGATTGCCTGCTTGGACCCAGCCGCCAACACGGACCCTCTCCTCGGGCCGCAGCAAAACACCCATAAGCCCCTCGGTAGCAGCACTTACCAGCATCGCAAAGGCGTAAGCGCCAAAGAGTAGAGCGGTAATTACATTCACGGTAACCGTTCCCAAGAGCCGAATAGCCAGTCCGGTACGCGCTGCGGATGCGAAAGCTGCTGAAAGCAGCCACATTCGCCGCCGTATCCAAAAATCGACGATAGGGGCATAAAGGGCACAAAGTGTGCCGGGAAGGCTCGCAAGCGCCAAGACAGCGCCAGTATTACCTAGACTAAGTCCTGACTGGCTCAGTAGGAAAGGCAGTAGCATCCGGCTCACCCCTCCGAATGCTCCATACGGCATCTCTATGATCGAGAACAACCATAGTGGAGGCCGCTCATAGTACTGTGCAGAGCGTCGCCGAAACATATTGCGCAGTATCGCCGCCGCCTAGACCGAATACCAGTAAATTCGACAGCACTGTGATGACCATGCGCGATCAGACGCACTGATGGGTGTCTTCAATTCTTGGTGCGCGGTCTTGATATGCACTGGCATCTATGGTCTTCCGAAACATTTAGCCGCGACCATAGAGGGCTAACGCTTTCGAGGAAAGACATTTGCTTCCTGGAGCGCCTAGCGTCGCGTGGTGACAACGACCTGCGATACATAGCGTACCCACTTCCGCGAATATAGCCGCAAGTCATACAGTTCTTCGCTGACAGATAGAACTCGCCAGTAGCTTTCCGTGAGGAATGCTCCAATGTCGGTTACGGCTTTCCTTGGAATATCAGCGGTTTCGATTCCAAACTCTAATGGACTAGCTAGCACGAGTAGGCCGCCGGGTCGAAGCCTAGACCAAAGCATATCGACCAAATTGTGCGGCTCTGGATGCCTGTCTAGAAGATTGCAGCATACGATCAAATCTAAATTTCTAACAGATTGATCCAGGCGCTCTATGGGAGAATTCAAGAACGTGACGAACTCTAATTGCCTTGGTCTCGCGATGACCGATCCGTTAACGACCTTCTCGTTTGGAGAATTCCAAGCATCGACAACCGGGATATTCAAATGGGATGGAGGATCAACAAGCAGCCGCCGCGACCATTGATGCAACAGCAGCGCTGGCTCAACCGCAATTGCTTCTCGGATTGAATCAAAGCGTTGAATCAACTCGTAGATAGTTCGACCCGTTGCGGATCCGACGTCACAAATGTGACGCGGATTCAGCAAAAGGTCTCGGCACGAGAGCGCTGCGATGTCAGCGATCTTCTTATAAAAAGAGGGCGCTGCCCGCGTTGTCATCGGATCGAAGGGGAGACCGGATACACCCGGATTAGAACTAAAAAGCATGTCCGACCATTCAGCCTCTAGATAGACCGCCGCTACGGCGTCGGACTCATAGCGGGAATAGGATTGAAGCATCGACGATGAAGGCGGAATGATTGGCACTGTTTAAGAGTCACTGTACAACTCTGGGAGGACTCTTAGCTACAGAATTGCTCACTCTGAGATGTGGGTTTTTGTGCTGACGAGAATAGAGTACCGGCTCGACCAAACAATCGTGTCAACGGCTCCTGATGTTGATCAGGCGTTATCGGCAAAAAGGATTGCAAAAGTCCGAGGTGTTCAATGTAATCATCGGGCGGACGACCTATAGTGCAAACCTTCCAGAAGGCGTCCCCCGTACTGCTGTTCCCTCGTTCGGAGCTATGGCTTGTGACGATCGTGAGCAGCGCGTACAGTGAAATTAGCTCCTCAATTCTATCCGACTGGGTTTGCGAACAAGCCGGACGGAACTCAACCAAGCCAAGGCGTCTAGTTGCGATAAACGAATAGTCCCTAATAAATCCAGGAAAAGTGATTAATCGGCGATATTCTTCCTGCGAACGGGGGATGGGACAAGGAATACACGTTGCTGGATAGGTTGTGGGATAACTATCTCTCAATACCAGTAACCGACAGCAGTGTGGCGAATGGCAACCATTGGAGTAGAAATTGCTGTTCGAGAAAAGAAGTGGGATTAGGTAGAGATATTTGTAAAGACCTCTCAATGCGTCGTAAAGTGTAGCGCTGCCAGTATTCAGGGTCACCTGCGAGGCAGTCACCATCGCAAGGTAGTTCGGCCTAGAATATTGTTTAGTCTTCGTTGAATCTTCTAGAAACTGTTCGAAGCGTAAACGCTTTTCGGGCGAGAGCATACTGAAGAGCTTAACTGAATCATCAACCCCATTGAGACTTGCTAGGGAGAACGCAAATCCCACACTGGTGGCAGCTTCTGAAAGCATCTCCCATAGCGCCTCATTGACTCTGGCGATTGCTGAAGGAGAATGAGACGGTGGTAAAGAAGTTTCCACGATGTGGGGGTAGCCATCAAAGGACAAAACCACGTCACCCAAGCTCGATTTGAGAATCAGCTGACCTGGACAATTTGCTGCAAAAACTTCTTTTCTGGCAATGGTGCGAACGGCCTCAAAGAACTCTATCGCCTCAATTTCACCGACTTCTCGTCCGCCATCTAGCTGGCAAAGAAAACGCTCTTGTTCTAAACCAAAAGTGAGCAAATGGGAATCGCTTCTCCAAGTGGATATACGTTCGTTCTCTTGCACACTATATCTCCCTGTAGAGGTGGCCGAAGATCTCAGATGGGTTCTGAGGTGAATCGTACAGTGCAAAATTGCGCCGCTGAACAGATTGAAGAGCGGCTTTGTTAGACGAGTGAATTGCGCACACCAAAACCCCGAGACCAATGCGTCCCGATATGGCGATTGCATTTGCTAAAAGTTGGGTGAAGACGCCTTGAGTTCTAAAGGGCCGTTGGATACACACCCGATCGATGAGCCCGATTTTTGGGAGCAGATCTTTCTCGCTGATGAGTAGTCTATCTGCTAGGATCTTCCATTTGTAACATTGATCCCCGAGCAGTGCGGTTCTGCCTCTAGGGCACAGTCGAAGTGTACCAATGCATTGGTTGTCTTTGGTTTTTGCGACAAGAATCTTAGCTTTCTGTCGTCGATCGTGCTCATCTTCGAAAAGCCGTGACGGATTCGCGTAACGTCTATCGCGTCTTTCCTCTACCAGAACTTCATAGCGGAGGCGGTACACAGATCGGAGGACAGCATGGTCGGTCTTCGAGACCTGCTCAATTCGCAAACCGCCAATTTCTTGCTGGATCACAAGTGTCGCCCCCGAAGAAGTATACAAAGGTCACGGGCTGATACCACTGCCGGTCGCATTAGCTTCAGAAATTGGTCTTAAACCGGTGGTGAGGACGCATTCTGCGCCCCTAACTTGCTATAGAATCCATTACTTAGGAGATTCATAACGAGCCTGGCTGAGTGTAGCGCTTGCTGTGGCTTGATACAAGCCGAATCGTACTTGTCGCGACGGATGAAACAGACTGAGTTGTATTTTGGAACCAAACCAATCCGACACGTTGATAAATCCTTGCCGTTCTACGGCGCGGATGATTCTAAGTCTCCCACACGATCCACCGTGCCATTGTTTTCGCTCCTGAAGCACGGAGGCGAAATCTGGACGAGCATCGCTGCTGAACTAACGGATGAACCCGACAGTATGGAGGCATATTTGGAATTCCAAGTGCGATCTCCAAGTGGGAAGGGTAAACCTTCACATGCCGACCTCATGCTTCTGACTAGGGGGCATGCTGTAGCAATTGAAGCAAAATGGACTGAGCCGAGATACAAGACCGTCAGCAAGTGGCTGCTACCCTTCGGTACAGGAAGGCTAGCGCGATTCAGGTACTCTTCTACCATCGCAAAGTTACTAATTTGACTCTGTCGGGTCCTTGGCGCCGTTCGATTTTTTGATGTCCTGGACCTTGCGCAGTTTGTCAGTCGCTTGAACTAGCGCCGCCTGCAAGTAGCCTTCGACGTACAGCTCTCCTTTGAAGCGCACACTTCGCCGATCTGGGTCATCTCCGACAACTTCAAAGCTAAGCGCAATGAGATCGGAGATTTGGGCGTGGCATGGCGGCGGACCTTGCTCATACTTCTGCAGTTCTACCTGCGCGATCACCAATCGAGCTTTGGCATCATGCGTATCGTATCCCTCATAGTCCTCATGATAGCTGGCCGCCAGGCGAGGTGATCGTGCGAATATGAACCAATCTTCGTTGTGGTCGAGGGTCGTAACCCAGTACAGATTGATGCTGCTTTTCCCAACGGGCATCTGGTTTCTCCATTTATCTTTTTGTTGCGATTTCAAGTGGACACCGTGACTTCGGTTAGGCAGGTGTCGGGACCTGCGTCGTGCTCAGAACGCTGCGAACGATCTGGCTTTGGCTAAGACCGGATTATGTTTGCCCGATAAACGATCGGAAATGTGTAGAGCTCAGCGATAATCTGTTCATCTTTAGCGTTCGGGTCGTGCAGTTCCAGGCCGACGGTCGCGACGCCGGTGCCCCTCACTACCCAATCCCTCGCGTCGCGATCAAACGTGACTTCGGCAACGATATCGGGGTAAATATCCAACGCAACATGATCCGGCTCGTCGAACCGGAGGCTGTGGGTGTCGAGTTGATGGCTTCTGTAGTCGTTGAGCGTCGCGGAGGTACCGTCGCTCCACTTAATCGAGCAGGGTTCTTCCCTGGTTGTATCCTGGTCTTTTTGCCAGCGGGCTGTGAGTCTCATATCTTCATCTCCTTTGCTTCTGTCAATGTTCAGGCGGTGCAGTATCGTGAAAGTGAAGCTTCTAATCGCCCCACAGGCACAGTATTCTGTATACGCCTACTGTATCTGTATAGAGATATAATGTCAACACGTAAATCGCAAGAAAAGATTGTTATCGACTGGAAGGCTGTCGGACGCCGAATACGCGAGCTACGAGGCTTTGATTCTAAGCAATCGGATATCGCAGAGGCGATCGGTGTTGCGCAAAGCCACATCTCGGCCATCGAACATGGACAGAGAGAGATCGGTGCTTTGATCCTGTTGCGCCTCTCTCGGCACTATGGGAAGAGTATTGAGTGGCTTCTTACCGGTACCGAGTCCTGAGCTTAGTCGCCCATTGGCACCATTACTTTGTTGCCGGATCTTCGGCTCTGCGATCTAAGATTGCAAGCTTAAACCGCTTCTCTCCAATGACTGTGAATTCCCCTGACCTCTTTGGCAGCCGCTTCCCAGCGTTTCAGCCGTTGGTGGATCGTTTCCGGCGGGAGGAATTGACTGGCAAAGAATTCCTTCTACTTGCCGAGAAGCTAAAATCTGAACTTATCACTCGCGTAGGATGATGCAATGAACGACGACTGGGTTCTGATCAACTTTCCGGGCGACATCGCCGAGAGCGTCAGTAAGTGGCTCGAGGCCGCCGACGGCAGCGTGGGATTGTGCCTTGTCTGCGGCGAAAGCTTCGGGGAGACCGACATGATCCCGGGACGCCCCGGCTATCATAACTGTCCTGCTAATGTGATGACCGTCATCCCCAGGTTGCCAGAATCCTAGAAATGACTATGTCGATGGACGGACGAACGCGGCCAATTCGTGGTTGAAGCGGCCTGGTTCGTCGTAGAAGGGAGCGTGCCCCGACTCCTGGTAGAGCGAGATTTGCGTTTCCTAATGCGACTCGCAACCTGTTCCCGCTGCCGAACTGCATGGAAGACGTATCTGCATTCGGCGTCGAAAAACTGCCGACCTCATTTTGGGTCATTTTAGAGGCCTCGCTGCGCGACAGATTGATATTGCAGCTCAATCTCAGCAGATATCGAGGGCGCAATTTTTTTCATGGCTCGATCGAAGGAATCTAGCGAAATTAGCACGCCTCTCATCATCGCATCTCGCGCAGCCTCATCTACCAGAAACCGTAGATCACTAGCTGAATAGCCGTGAAGCCGAAGCGCAAGCTCTCTGGCGTCGAAGCCGCCACTGACGGGTCGCTTCGACAAGTGGAGGAGGACCATGTCGCACCGAGCTTCGGCGTCTGGCGGGCCCACGTAGATGAGTTTGTCGAGTCTTCCCGTACGTCGAACTGCTGGGTCGATCATTTCCGGCTGATTGGTCGCGGCGATTATGAATATTCTCTTTTCCGACGAGTCATTGAGGTGCGTCAGGATTTCATTCACCTCTTCCGCTTTGTGGTGTTGAAATCCACCTAATCCAGAACGGACCGGGACAAGCGCCTCGAATTCATCGATGAAGACGACGGCGGGGGCGTGCTCGGCAGCTTCATCGAAGAGTTCTCTGATACGGATAACGCTGCCGTGGACGTATGGACTCGCGAGCTCTGAAGGCACGATCTCCAGAAAGTGGTGTCCCAGCTCTTCGGCCAACGCTCGAGCGATGTATGTCTTGCCGCAACCAGGCGGCCCATACAGCAGGATTCCGTTCGGAATCGAAAGGCCATAGCGCTTGTATGGTTCTGGACTTCGAACCGGCTCAACAACCTCCGCGCGAAGCAAGGATTTAAGTTCGTGCATTCCGGCAACTTTGTCCAGACCACTGGTGCCAGTTACTTTGTTCGATTGTGCCAGCCCATCTACCCATCCGGTGTCATTTGCTGGGGACGATTGAGGCCTTCCCAACTCGATGTTGAGCTGAGCGAAGGTAGTGATGGTTCGTTTGCCACGCTCTGAGTTCAGACAGGCTTCGATCACGCGGGACAGTTGGCCGCCTGCGCCCCGGCACCATTGAGACAGAGGAGGTGCACTGCTTGTACCTGCGAGCTTGATACCAGTTACCATCTGGAAGAAGGTCTGCGCCACGTAACGCACAGCGTCATTCTCGGTAGGTGGAGAGGCGGCCAAAGGAACGGCGCTGTGCACACTTCCATCGTTCGAACGCCAACAGACGGACGCATTCAAGTCAGGGAACAGCTGAACGGGATCTCTTTTGGTAACACAATCGATAAGTCCGAACAGTAGGGCTTCGAGTTCTTCGCGAGTGCGTCCGGCCCAAGACTGCCCATCCAAATATTCGCCTAAGACGATAAGGTGAGCAGCGGAGGAGAACTCAGGAACATCATAGACGGGAACCGTGCACTCTAGTTTCATTGCGGAGTCAGAAAGACGAGACCACCATTCGAGGGTTGCCACAGCGTCACCGCGCTGAATAACCAAGATATCCTGACTGCCATTTTGTGACGCTAGTTCGTAGACCTCGCAACGCTCATCCGTATGAAGAACCTTTTTGATGGCAGGAGTGTCCGTCAGTGAAAATCCGATAGGAAATGTAGGTCTTCGAGTCACCATCAGAATTTCCTCAATCCAGATTCTAGTGATCGCTCACGAAGTTCGTCGGAAGCACTCTTTGGTTGGAGTTTCCAAAGGGCACGCACTGCGTCTCGCAAACCTTGACTGTCCCCACGCCCTGCGGCTGTGCGACCGCTTTCGATAAGGGTCTCCGCAGCGTCTCGGTCTGTATAAGGAGTCCCTTGCTCCGCTAATTTGTCGAGAACATCCACCCAATACCAATCTTGCTTCAGAAGAACGCGCCAACGTAACTGTCCAATGTCCTCCGTTAGCCGGGCGATCGCCTTATCGTCTCCTCTCGATCCGATACGTTCCAGTTCGCGTTTGTAGGCGGCTAACTGTGTTTTGTCGAGTTGAGTTCCGTAATCCCTAACGATTGCGTCGGCAAGCTCGACCTCTTGCGTGAAGCGAATTGACTGGGTTCCACCATTACCGGCGGAAGCTTTCCGCTCTACTCTTCCAATGCGACCCCGAATGCTCTTCGATTCTTCTACGATCCTTCGTGCATCATCGGGGTCTATTTTCGCCCGACTTTGCATAGGCACCGGTGCCCGCGACTCCAAATCGACGAGCTCTTTTCGCAGCTCGCTTACTTCAGCCTGAAACGCGGGATCTTCCGCCGCCGCTGTCTCTAAGTCTTCAAGTTTCCACCTATAGCTGCGAAGTTCCTCTGAAGTTGATTGGGACAACGCTGAATAATCTTGCTCTTCCCTTTGGGGAAGATAGACGTTGTTGGTGAAATGCTGATTGAGAAGTGGCACGAATGCAGAGACCTCGATGAGGCGAGAGGCAGAAATTTCGATGTTGACCTCAATCTCTGATCCTTCGGGGAGGGTTCGCTTAATCCCGTCGTGCGCGAGTAACAGGTTGGTCACCCACTCATTCGTATCGGGGTCATTCAGGTACTCGCCTTCCCAAAGCTTAATTGCGAGCGATGTTTCTGGTCTGTCACGGTTGATCGCATGAGCCGCCCGGTATCGAACGCTCTTCTTGGCGGGGAGTGGCGTTCCCTTGCTGAAGACAGGATCAAGCGCCGCCGTGCCATCGCTCGAGACAACCTCGAACGACAAAGTGTGGGGTAGAGGTGGAGCAGATGGCACAAGACCATGCCTTATTCGAAACTCAGATGGCATGGTAGCGAGCAATTTGCCTTGACCATTTCTCGCATATATCCAGAATGTCGTGATGTCCGATGGATTCAAACTCACCGTCGACTCGAAAAAGCCATCCGAAGCTTTCATCCACCCACTTGTCCAATGCCCGCCCTCGGCATCGAACTTGATTTCGACACAGGACGAATCCGAAGATGCGACGCCAGCAACGATAGGCTGAGTCTCTGCGCTGACAGCATCAAATGCAAGTTTCAACACGACGGTGTCAGCTGTTACAGGAACGGAGACCCTTTCCGCCTTCTCAAGCGTCGCGGCAAAGATTGCAGCACCGCGACCTACGACAGTCATTGGGTCCAGCGAGTAGTCAACTGGAACTCCTAACTCCTGACCGAGGACGCTGCGCAAGTAAGGAGATTGCGTTGGGCCGCCGACCAGTAGCACTCGATCAAGGTCCATCGATGAGATTCGTGCACCTACAAGGGCTTCCCGGGCCATTGCGCAGCATTTCGCCATGAGTGGCTCCATGATCGCATCGAGCTTTGCTCTCGTTAGGGATATCTCCGTCTCGATCTCAGTTCCAACATCGTCTTTCCCAATGTCGAACAGCGAGACTATCACTTCTTGCTCTCTCGACAGATCGATCTTGGCTTCTTCAGCCTTCGCGCTAAGGCGCGAGCGCAAACGAGAGCCTGATAAAGACGCACCACCTGTGCTGAGTTGATAATTCGCTTGAAGCGTGGGAAGGAATAGTTGTTCAACTATCAGCCTATCGACGTCTTTCCCCCCAAGAAGATTGTTGCCGCGATGTTCAAGTACGTTCAGCCGTCCGTCCTTCGTTGAGACGACTGCGATATCTAGCGTTCCACCGCCAAGATCGAACACTAACCAACGTTGATTGTCGCCTCCCGGCCTAATGCCGTATCCGATGGCGGCGGCAATAGGTTCCTGGAGGAGCGGCGCTTCGGACAGTCCGGCAAGCGCAGCCGCCCGAGCAGTTGCCTCACATTGGAGTGCTCCGAATGCAGCCGGAACTGTGATGACGGCGGTCTGTACTTCTTCTCCGGTCTGACGGCGCACATCTTCTTTGAGTGATTTGAGCACTTCCGCTGATAGTTCTTCAGAAGAGAATTCCTTCTGCACAGATGGGAAGAACTTGCGATCCCTTTGACCAAGCCACCTTTTGAACTCCACAGCGACGTTCTCAGGGTCGCTGAGCAATGCGGAATGAGCTCTTCTTCCGACGATTACGCGACCCGTTTTGAGCATGTGAACTGCAGACGGAGTAACGTTCATTTGATCGTTGTTTTGAAATATGCGGACAGTGCCGGATTCCCACCGAGCGATACAAGAATTCGTCGTGCCAAGGTCTATTCCGTATTCTATTATTGAGCTCAACTTGATACCTCTGAAGATTCCGAAGCAAGAAAGGGCGAACGGCGCAAGCTGATTTTCCCTGGTTGCGCTATAGCTCCATTCCAAGTGATGGTGGGCAATATTGTCTCTGCGATGACTCGCCGCCCCGCAAACATCTCAGGATCATCGATTACCTCGACAACTTCCTGGATCATGCCTGGATCGTAGGGCCGGCCCGCGAGGTCGACAATCTGGACATTTAGGTCGTCGAGAAGTCTCGACAGCTGACGGATGCTGTAGCGTAAGCTTACCGCGTCGGTTTCTCCGAGTGAATCAGCGTGGCGACGCAGGCGCCAGACTTCCGATGCAAGCACACAGCAGTTCGCTGAAGAAATGGTTATTTCTGACGGCATCTGGATCGAGCTCATCTGCGACTACCTCGGAAGGGCGTTGTACTGCGCCACAAGCGCATCGTCTTGCTTCGACAGGTTTTGGTACTCATCCAACGATGACTTGTGAACCGTGTATAGCAATTTCCTTCGCGTGATCAGGTCATTATAGCGATTCACTTTCGAGTTATAGTCATCGATGTCGACGGTTTCACCCGAAGCCTTTTGGTCGTCGAGCGCCTTAATCTCCTTGTCCAGTTCTTCAATCTGGCGTTTGAAGCTTTCCATATCGTTTGCCACAGGCTCGAGCTCATTTTTCAAAACTTCCATCCGGGCTCTTCCTGCGTCAATCTGCGCCTTAAGTTCGGTTCTGGAAGAGCCGGAAGTTCCGCTATCCGTTGCAGCAGCTCCTGGGGTCGGCTGGTATGAAGTTCGCTGCGTCGGATAGCTGCGGTCCGAAGTCAATACACCATACACAACGGCGATGGCGAGGAGGCCCAATCCAATACCGAGATGCCACTTATCGAATTTGCGAAGTGGCAATCTGCCGAGGAAGCGGTAAGACCTACCCTCCTGAATCACGCGGTAGCGCCTGAGCGGAAAAATCGGGAAATAGAAAAACGTGAAGTAGTAGGTTGTGGCGAATGAATTTGTGTCCGTGTCGTGATCTGAGCTGCCATAGAGTTTCCCGCCAATACCATTGATAGTGCTCAAGGCGGGCGTGTTCGTGAGAGGGGTAAGCTCCCGGTACATTCGCTCCTGTCGTGCGCTTACCTTGGTCTGCTCGATTCCTTTGTGGATCGAATCGACTGCGTCAGTATTTACTCCGATGGCAAGAGCTTCTTGCCTGAGTTGAAGAGAAAGCACAAACTCGTCCGCCCACGTGAGGTCGGTTGCGATGGCATTCAGGCAAAGAGCCACTTCGGCGCGGAGTTCCTTTGCGGCCAGATGGTCCGGTGGAACGAGTGCGAGCGTAGATTGCAGTGCGGGCTGAATCTTCGCACGAAATTGAGCAAGCATAGCCTGACAGAGGGGGTTGTTGTGCTCACTCTTGTTTTGCTCTCGGATAATCTGAGTTCTGCCCTCAGCGAGGACCGATTGGCATAGACTTTGTACCGACTTGAGCGCCTGGGTAGCGTTCGAACTGAGACCCTCGTACAGCCGCTGGTGTTCCGCAGAACCTTTGTTTTCCGCGAGACTCCGTTCGATTTGAACAGCCGCAAGCGTGCCTTCTGCGAGTGACAAGGCATCCTTGAATAACTCCTCTGACTCGATGTAACGATCCGCCCACGTGAAGTCAATTGCAATGTCACTCAGACAACGCGCCACTTCTTCTCTTGCCCGCCGTTCCTCCGCATCACCTTTGGGGAGAACTGTATAAAGGTTCGTGAGGGACGGTTCCACTTCGCTCCTGAAATGCCGGAGGCCGTCATCGCAAAGTGGTCGGTTTTCCGTGGCTGATTCGGCTTTGCGAATGATCTTCTTGCCGAACTTCTCGCGATTATCTTGGCAAATATCGAGAACCGTGCCGACTAATGGAGCGAGGACTTCTTGCCGCGCCATGGACGTCCAGTCGCCGGTGAGGGAAAGATCGCTGAGAACCCTCAAGACCGCTTTGAGTTGTTTCCGATCGTCACTAGCTACAGCCTGCCTTGCGAACATGAGAAGGGGTTCAACGGCCATCATCATGGCGCTGCTACGGAGTGTTCTAAACTCCTCGGCGCTGGCTGCAGGTTCGAATGCCCCCAACTGATCTAGAACCGAGCTGAGCTTCCAGTAGTCCTCGCTTTCAATGGTGTTACGCCATGCAAGAAGAGGCTCCGTCCAAAGAGATGGATTGTCGGACAGGGTTGCCGAGGTATACGTTCGAAAGAGCGCATTTAGAGCTTGGTCGTGCTCCCAAGCAGCTTTCTTCAGCGGTACTCGCAAGTCGTCAGCGTGGGACTCTTCTAGTCGAGTGGTTGTCGTATGGAGCCAGAAAAGTCGATCAACGATACGTTGGGCGGGATTCTCTATGCGGCCCAGGGATGCGCGAATGTCAATCTCGGACCGTGGCACCTCTCCGAGAGGAGGTGTATCGGCATCCGAGATGGTCGCCATCCCTAAGATGGTCAAACGTCGCATGGTTGACGCCGCCTTGTGAGCGTCTGCCAAAGTGGCATTTACCGAGAGGCGCAGAACTCGATAGGGGTTTGTTTGAAGCCATTGAGGTACAGGCATTTGTCTTCGTATGCAGAATTTGAGCCAGCTAATATTATCAGGAGCCCTCTCGTTCATGCGAAAAAGAATTGCGAAAATTAGCCGCAACCAAGAGTGGCCTGTGCAAGTCAGTCCGCTATGGGTAGAAAGCGAATGTGTGGGACTCGATGAGCGATGGCGAATAAGAAAACGGCCACCGGGATAGGCCACCGTGGCCGTTATTTCGTTCAAGCCGCAGGTCGACCAAAGCCGCTGAATGTTGCATTGATTGTCTCGCGTACCTGATCGTCGGGTTGATCAGCAATGTACTTGAGGGTAGTGTCGAGGTCACTGTGTCTCAAGTACCTCTGGAGCGTCTGGGCTGGTAAGCCTTTGTGATGAAGGGTAGAAGCGAACGTCTTCCGCATTTTGTGCAACAGGAAGTTGCGACAGACTGGATGCTGTGAGCACGACAGACCCTTCTTGTTCATGCACTGACCGCAGTTGACTCCTGCGCGGAGAGCCAGGCGCTTGATGATGCGGAGAGCGTGGCCGTTCGGTTTGCCGCCTTTCCCGGGGAAGATCAGCCGGGTGGTGCTCGGATTGCGTTTGCGGCGCTCTCTTAAGGCATCAACCAGCAGATCAGGGATCGGCAAAGTCCCTTCTTCTTTGTCCTTTGGCCGGTACCCGAGATCCAGGTGTTCGGTGACCGTGTATGTCTTCTGCTCCAGATCCACATCTGACCAACAGACGTACTGGGCCTCCTGCTCCCTCGCACCGGTGCAAAGCAGGAAATGGAGAAGATCAGACTCATCCTGTGTGGCGTGGCTGAACATCTTGCCAAGCTCAGTGGGTTGTAAGCACGAACCTTTTTCTCGGTGTACTTCGGCAGGTCATTGCCGGTGAGGAGCGATGGCAGACCGAAGCGATGAAGGAAAATTTGCAGGTGGTCAATGCGATTACGGACAGTTCGGGGTGAGCGGCCCGTCTTACGCAGCGCGGCACTATAGTTGAGGATGTCTTCGCGGGTGACGTCCTCGATGTAGGTGCCCACCTGCGCGATGCGTTTGAGGAACTCCTCGTCGGTCACATCTTCAATGGACGTCCTCGTAACGACCGCACAGAACTCAAAGACTGTCAGACGGTAGGCTGCGAGGGTCTTCGCCGCCTTGTGTTCTGTGATCTCGGTGATGTAGTTGGTTACGCAGTCCGCGAGCAGACGTTTGGTTGGGTCGCCTTCAGGTTTAGCAACCGGCAACGTGACCGGAACTACCGGCTCACTATTGCCAAGTGCGATCCCTTGCAACGCATGGGCCCTCCGATCAAAGGCGACGATGGCAAGAGATGGCTCGCTTCCAACTGGTTCCCAGATTCGTTTTCCACCAACCTGATATCGCAGATGGTAGGAAGAATCGGGGAAGTGGACCGGCTTCCCCTCGTGGATCGCGTAATGAGGGCGGATTCGCCCGTTGCTAGCGAAGACCGCTTTGAGGTAGGGGTAGGTTCCGTCCGGGAGCCGGACACGCAGGTACAACTTGACTGGTGACTTCACGTGGTATCGCCTCTTAGGCTGATACCCTTGTCACCCTCCCGACCCTGATTATGTAGTCAAAGATTTCTGGTAGCAGACCTGGTAGCACTGCCACTCTTACGTCTTCAAGTTGCTGATAATTAGACACCTAAGAACTTATGGCGGAGAGTGAGGGATTCGAACCCCCGATAGCCTTGCGACTATGTCTGATTTCGAGTCAGGTGCATTCAACCGGGCTCTGCCAACTCTCCGCTTTGTTTACAGCATTTTACCGCATTTCGTAATGCACCATTTCAGTACTGTGTCCTGAAACGTGTCTATTCGAATTGCGGCTATGGATTATTTTAGCAATATCCGTGCCTCGAGTGTGATCGCATCGGGCGTCGTTGAGAGTTGCAGGGCCGCGGCCGATAGTCATGGATACGGAATGACCGTGGCCGGCTCGGTGTCTGGCTCGATCAGCCAGGCCTGCCGCGCGTGGTAATACCGCAGCAACTCGGAGTTCGCGGCGGCATCTCCTTCCCGGGCCCACACGACTTTGGAAGCATCGATGTCGGCGCGATTGAAAACCCATTCATCCAGCGGGTTGTGACCGGGAGTGTAGCGGACGATGGCAAGTTGCGGTCCGGGGAGCCGCTCGAGGTTGGCCGCAATGCCGGCGCGCGCGATGCCTTCGTGTGCAGTGTTCTGCCAGGCGCTGTCCCACCGCACGCGGGGCCACTCGGGAATTTTCAGATGAAGAGGCGTAGCGAAGACGCTGGCAACGGCAAGCAAGACGCAATTCGCAACGCTGAGCCGGACAAGGGTGCGGCCGGCCGTCGCGCCGTTCAGCTTAAAGACTCGCAGGTGACGCATGGCCTGCAGGCCGAGCGCGTACAGCGCGGCCATCAAGGGCGCGAGATAGTGCGGGAAGGTGAAGATTTCGATCGAGAAGCTCGCCAAAAAAACTGCCAGGCAGAGAATGAGGAATCGAATGCGGCGGTCGTGCAGGACGCGGCGCGCCATGATGAGGGGCGGAAGCAAAGCGAATCCGGCATAAAACATGAGCAGGCCCATCGCCTTGTCGACGGCGGTTGGAAGATAGCCACGGACACTGCGGACCTTTTTGTAATAACCGACTTCGTGTTCGTAATAGCGGCGGACGACATCGTAGCGGTAGTGCGGCTCGGGTCGCAACGGTTGCCAGATAAAATAGGGCACGATGGCGTATTGGGTACGGTCGATGGTGTAGGGCAGTGTGGTGGGGCTGCCGAAAGCGCTCTTGTTGTAGTAGCCGATCCAAGCGAGTGTGGTCAGCAGCAGCATCACTGGAAGCGCGGCGCGCCTGAGCAACACGGCGGGTTGCGGACGGTTTTTGCCGCGCCAAGTTTTACCGCGCCACGCCCAATGCATGAGCGCCACGGCCACCGGCAGGCAAAGCAACATACCTTCAAAGGGACGGGTGAGAGCAAGGATCGCGACGCCTGCGGCCATGAGTAATCCATAGCGGAGACGCGCGGTCTTCTTGAGACGCCGCAGAGCGCCGAGCACCAGCGCGCCGCCCAGTGCCGCAGGCAAAGCGCTGCCCCCGTAGAAGGTATTGATCCAATAGCTGAAGAGGCCGATGCGCAACACGGCCAGAAAGCCACCCAGGAGCGCCCAACTGGGCGGCAGCCAGGCCTGCAGCATCCAGCAGAGCGCGGCGCACATCAACGCATCCACGCAGAGATTGGCGAGCCATGGATTGTGAAAGAGGAGTTGTCCTGCAGCCAGAACCAGCCCGGATCCAGGAAAGTACATGGAGGCGTAAGTCGGCTGCATGGTGATGTGGATGCTTTCAAAGTGCGTCCCCATAGCGGGAGTGGGATTGGTGAGGCGGCCGGACGCGAAGGTGTCGGCGGCGAGTAGAAAACTGAAATCGTCGGGGAGGAACGGACGGGGAGCCGGAAAAACCGGAAGGATAGCCAGGCGCAGCAGCGCGCAAAGTCCGACCAACGCAACCGCCAGACTCCTGCGCTGCGCCAGTGGCACGAGAGCCCCCTCGATGCGCGCAAACCACACAGAGCCAAACCGGGGAAAGAAGAAGGACAATCCAAGGGCAAGAGTAGTGAGCCCGAATTCGAGCCACAGCAACGACAGTCCATGTTCGGGCGGAGCGGAGAGAATCATGGCACTAATCCTCGGAACCTGGCTCTTTCGACACTCACCACGCCGTGGCACCCCCTTGTCACAAATTTCGGTACTTCGCTGTTCCTCCACGATATAGCTGAATACTAGTAAATGACCGTTTTATCAAAATCCTTTCGAGCGAGGCCGTAGATGCTAAAGATAGATGCGCAGTCTGTTGCCCTCTTGTTGGTTCTTGTCGCTCCAGTGGCAGTCGGTTCAGCTCAGTCGTTCGTTTTGGATCTTCCTTTACCTAGCCAACGTGCAGAAGTCACCCAGAGGGTAGGGATCACCGACATAACAATTCGTTATCACAGACCCTTGGCGGGCGACCGGAAGATATGGGATAACGTTGTTCCTTACGGAAAAGTATGGCGAGGTGGTGCCAATGAAAACACGACCATCACTTTTACGGATCCCGTTTTGATCGAGGGAAAGCCGCTCGATAGAGGAACGTACGGGTTACACATGATCCCGACAGCTAATGAATGGACCATCATCTTTTCAAAGAATGCAACATCGTGGGGATCCTACTCCTATGACCAGTCAGAGGACGCGCTTCGCGTAAACGTTAAACCAGTTGCCGCGAATATGCATAACGCGCTTACCTACGATTTCGACCAGTTACAGCCAAACTCCACGGTCATTGACCTTGAGTGGGAAAAGGTGGCGGTTCCGTTCAAGGTCTCGGTTGATGTGCATTCGGTCGTAGAAGCTGATTTAAAAAAGCAGCTTCGCAACCTCTCACAGTACACCTGGATGAGTTGGGACGATGCAGCGAATTATTTGCTCGCTGAGAAGATCGATCTTAAAGAAGCACTGAACTATTCGGACAAATCCATTGAAATTGAAGACCGTTACGACAACGAATTGACCAGATCGAAAGTCCTCGCTGCGCTTGATCGCAAAGAGGATGCTGCCGCCGCGCAGAAGAAAGCCTTGGATCTTGCCACTCCGCTGCAAGTGCATCTCTACGGCAGGCAGTTGCAAGCAGAGAATCGGAACACGGAAGCCTTTGCAATCTTCCGGGAAAACGCGAAAAAGCATCCCGACCTGTGGTTCGTGTACACAGGGATGGCCCGCGTCTATTCTTCAGATGGAAAATACGACGACGCAGCCAACGAGATGAAGCTAGCGATCGCTGCGGCGCCCGATAGCCAGAAAACTTATCTGAACGGGCTGCTCGCTCAATTGGAAAGCAAGCACGACATCAATAAATGATTCAACGAACCTGCGAAGAGACCGCCCACAACTCTCCGCGTTCCTCTGTTTATCTCACCTCAGCGAGTTGCTGCATCTCCATCGCCGTCTCGGCAGTGGGCTAGTTGAACTTCGGGGCAACCAAGTTGCCGAAAACCCCGTTTTGCGGAAGCTATGAATTGGCGGGATTGTTTCCGAGTTGCCGACAAACCGCCCAACGACAGGAAAAGACGCTTGTGCGGGTCATGAGCGCCATGGCGATGTAACGCCACTTACGCGTCGTTTGCGGGGCTATACTGGATCGGGGGCCGGATGACCAACTCGTTCGAGAGCTTCTCACATCGATCGCAGATGATAGTCTTCCTAACCCGTATGGACTCGGGCAGGAGGGGCGCGAAGGCGCTTGAGCTAGGCGATCTTCTCGAAGCAATCATTAACGAAGATCAAGGCGAGCTTGCAAAGAGATTCGCGGGCAGTTTTACAGAGTCCGGTCCAATACATGCGCCGGAGCCGCTTTTCTCGGCAGAACTCGCTTCAAAGGTTCTTCTGCGGCTTCATAACCTTTTGCCGCAGCATGAACCCGTTCCGGATTCACTGGACATGCCGATGTCTTCCGGCCTTCAGGACATTATGGAAGCAGCGACTACACTCGCACGGGAGTTGGAGCACAATCAGGTGCAGCCGCTCCATCTTGTGGCCGCAATCCTAGCCGAAGAGACCAGCGAGCCTGCTGAGATTCTGAAGGAAGCCGGAGTATCGAGACAAGCTATCATTCAGGCACTCCGAAGCT
>Ga0209624_10001254_pt1 | contig 20400 bp, 21 predicted proteins | sample JacPinW_OM2H0_O1_FD_188565 | JGI IMG/M metagenome (GOLD analysis project Ga0209624, IMG submission 188565) | Forest soil microbial communities from Algoma, Ontario, Canada - Jack Pine, Ontario site 1_JW_OM2H0_O1 (SPAdes) (version 2) | ecosystem: Environmental > Terrestrial > Soil > Boreal...
TCACAATGTTTTTCACGTTGAGCGCTGCAGCTGTGCGGATCAGCGTGCCCATATTTCCTGGATCAGCAATCTGGGCCATCACCAGCCCTGACTTAAGTTGAGCAAGTGGCGGCGTTGCCGGTATTTCAAAAACGCCTATCATGCCGCTTGCGCTTGTGAGCGTACTTATTTTTTCCATAACTGATTTATTCACCAGCGTGATAAAAAAATCGTTGGCAAGCTTTTGCGCCTGCGTCATATATTCTTGCGTTACATAGAGCTGCACCAGCTTCATTCTGTTTTTAATAAGCGTCGTGCATACGCGCTCTCCTTGGCCAAGAAATTTTTTGTGCTGCGTACGCCCTTTTACTTCATGGAGCTCGCAGACTTCTTTTATTTGTTCATTAGAACGAGACGTAATTGTTTTCATAATTTTATAACTCATTATTCATAATTTTGGTGCGATAATTGGCCATCAGTTGGATCATAAAAGCAAGATTGTGAATGCTGGCAAGGGTGTAGCCCGTTAACTCATTTGCTTTAAAAAGATGGTGTATGTATGCACGCGTATATTTTTGGCACACCATACACGAACAGTTTTTATCGATTGGCTCAAAGGCAAAGCGATTGGCACTGTTTAAAATTTTATTGTTGCCATAGCTGGTAAACAGCAGCCCATGCCGTGCACAACGGGTTGGATGAGAGCTATCAAACGTATCAACACCCAATTGTATCGATTGCGCCAATGACTCTAAATCACCAATGCCCAGCAAGTGGTTGGGCTTATCTACCGGAATTTGTGGCATCGTATAAGCAAGCATGTCAAACATCTGGCCGCGCGTTTTGCCCAATGAGCCACCGATGGCAAAACCATCAAAAGGCAAGCTTGTTAAATAGGCGCAACTTTTGGTCCGCAAATCTTGATCAACACCGCCATGAATCACGGCATACATCGCTTGATTATTAGGATTTGCCAAATGGGTGTCTAAAGAACGCTTTTCCCAGCGATGCGTTCGTTCTAAAGAGTTTTTAAGCAGATGGGCATCTATGTGATAGGGTAGCAGCTCATCAAATGGAATAATAATATCGGCACCCAAATCTTTCTGCGCTTGCACAGAACTTTCGGGTGTTAATAATATTTTTTGCCCATCACGATATGAGCGAAACAGCACACCCTCTTCTGATATTTTGATAACATTATTATCGCTCTTTTTTTGGCCCTTACTTTTCAGTTCATCTTTAACGGTGCCGTAGGCAAGACTAAATACCTGAAAGCCACCAGAATCGGTAATAATTGGTGCGTTGCGATTAATAAAGCGGTGCAAGCCGCCAGCATTTTTCACCGTTTGCGTACCCGGTTGCAGCATAAGATGGTAGGTATTACAAAACATTAACTGCAAGCCCAGCTGATTTACCATCTCACTATCCACCCCTTTAAGCGTGCCATTGGTGCCAACGGCAACAAAGTTAGGAGTATCTATAATGCCATGTGGCGTATGAATACGCCCCACCCGAGCACGGGAAATGCGGGATTGGTGAATAATTTGAAATCGAAACTGATTCATGAGTTTTTTCTAATACCAAACAAAAAACAGATAACTAATGCCCTTACAATAGCATAATAATGGGCATAATAATACCTCTTTTTGCCAGTTTCAGCCCTAAAAGACCCTCTTTTTCCCTGAAAAAGCCATAAAAACAGTCATGAATAGCCAAAAACCATTGATTTTAAGACCTTTTTTATTTTAAAATTAAAGTACAGATAGAATATAATGCCTATGGTTAGGGAGGCCATACGTAATATTCAAGTAACGATATAGTTTGACTCCCTGCATATTTAAAGGAGTATGTTATGAAAAAATTATTATTATCGCTATCAATGATAGTATTAGTAAGCGCCTGCACAGTGAATGGTATGGACTATTTAAACAGCTTAATGTCATCTAAACCTACAACTACCACAAAGCAAACACCTCCACCGGTTCCACCAAGAACAGATCTTGGGGAAACTGGAGAAGAACCTATGGGGATATTTCCCGGAGAAACACCAGAGGTGCCAACATTAGGTGACACTAAAATACCTGCAAATCTTCCTGCTGCAGAACAAACTGAAATATCTAAAATCTTTGCAAGCATCCAACAGATTTTTACTAAATTGACGGCATTAATTCCACAAGTACAAGAATTAGTAAAAAGCGTTAAAGAGAAAAGTATTTTTAGTGGTGTAAAAGCGGGTGCTACTATAGCTGCGCAACTTGTTGCAATCAGTCCGTTAATTGTAGATATTGTAGCTGAAGCTAAAAAGTTAGCGAAAGCAAGTCCTGCAGCTAAAGAACTTGTTACTAAGAAAATAGAAGAAGCAGTAAACTCACCACAATTTGAAAAAATAGAAGATACATTGCGTGAATCTGTGAAAGATATCCCACTGGTTAAAGGTGCAGTGGATACTGCTTTAGATAAGGTAAATAAGTTACCTGAACAAGTACAAGAAACTTTACAAAAGTAAGTAACGCATAAATATTATATCGGGCAATACGGTTATACTTTATTGCCCGATACGTATTTCTGAAGCGCCATCACACCAGGTACGAGCAACAGCATAGCAATCATTTTTATGGTGTAACTCACTATCATCACTTGAACAATATTATCAATAATGCCATAGAGGCCAAAAAAACTAAATAGCACCGTGTCCAATAACTGGGAAATACTTATGCTTAAGATATTACGAAACGTCAAATAGCGCCCCTTGCACAGCGTACGCACAAACGCATAAAAATAGGTGTCAAAATATTGCACAATCAAATACACCAATAACGAGGCAGTAGCCAGTCGTGACATATATGAAAGAAGCGCATGATAATGAGTCTGGCTAAAATCATAGATACTCGGCATATACATAATATGCAGCTGCGACATAAGCGTATAAAACAGTAATAACACAAAACTAATCCAAATAGCCCTGCGTGCGGTTTGTTTGCCGTAATATTCTTGCAAAAGATTTAGCGTCAAAACACAGCCAATCATGTAAACATCAGAAGCAGTAGCATTTAATTGCAAAAGTTCAATCTGCTTTAACACAAACAAATTAGCCAGTATAGCTTGAACGCACAATGATGCGGTAAGCGCTGCAGCTCCCAAGCGCTGCATAATTAAGGTGGTTAAGCCAATAACAATAAGCTGAGCACAAAAAATAATAGTATTCATTTACAAGCCCTGGAATGATATATTGAACAATAGTATTAATATAGCAAAGTAATAATAACATAAGAAGGCGAATCTTCCATGAGAGCAGCTATCCCGCTTCTACTCATAAGCACATTTTTTGTAAGTGCAATGAACAACAAGACGTTTGATCAAACTGTCCGAGAAAAACTCGCTGACCACTTATTGAGCAAAAGTAATTGCTCTCTTGATATGATGGATATTTTTTCAGCACACCTTCAATATCTTCTTGAATTAGAACAAGAGCCAGTTAAGCAGCTCACTAAAAACAATCTTTTAATGATTTTTTATAAGAAAACGCCTTACTTTTATGATACGCAGTCAAGAAAAATCATGGAGATTCGTCCCCATGAAAAAAAAGCCAGTTCTTAACTCAACGCAAAAATCTTCGATCCACGAAGGGCTACCATTGCTTCAACCAGTGAAAACTCTTGCTGCGATATTGTTATTTTTAATTTTTTTGTATCAACAATGCGGGAAAAATCATACAGCCCCGGCTTTTTAATAATACGATCCATTTTAAAAACAGCCTTTTGCTCTTCCTTACCATTCTCAACCCTTGATGCTATCCAATAGCCAACGTTCATACCTGGGTATAACTTTCCACACATCTCAATGCTCATATCATCCATCTGCTGCATATTAATACCCATTACTTCAATAGTTTCTAATGTGGGTATTTTGAGAGCAATATCACTTGGCAATATAATTCTTTTTAATACGCAAGATTCGCGTTTTTTTTCTGGCTGAAGCCTCATCGTCTTAAGATCAAAATTTCCTATCTCCTGGCAGATTTGCTGCTTTGTTTTGCCGCATATCTGGCCAACGCGCTTTGCCTCATCTTTTACTGGTGGTATTACCATACTAGCGCACCACCGAAGAAGATGCGCGTTCTCCTTCGCATGAATAGCGCGCACTGCTTCCAAAAGCATATGAGTATATACCGTTAAAATAATTTGCGAGTCCAATGAACAAGAGTCCACAAAATTATAAATTTCAAAAACGGCCACTGATCGCTCTGCTTTTTCAAAATTTTCATAATGCAGATCAGCTGAAACAAACTCCTTTAACTCACTATTTTTACTACTCATACCATATATATTAAAATTACTTATACTTGCTATTAAGAATAGTGCTGATGCGTATTTCATGCTGCTTTATTTCTATCAATTAAATCTCAAACTCTTTGACGTGCTGATTATCACTGTGTTTATGTATGTATATTCAAACGCTCTATTAATTTCAACCGCAAAATTCCCTCCGGTTTATCGCCCACTTTCTCTACTGATCCCAATACTCCAAAAGGAACTTCTTGCGCAGGTGTTTTAATGACAATTTCTTCGATTTGCTTACTGCTTATGCCTCCAACTTTGATACAAGCTTCTTGAGCAATTCCTGCGCCAAGAGCAAAATTTGTAGGAAAAATAATTTTTTTCAAACATGGACTGCTTCCAGTTTGCTTGTTATCTAGATAGATAGTTTTTAATGGATTTTTAATAATACTTCCTTCTAATTCTTCTCTCTTCTTTTTTTCTTTCTCATCTTCAGAAGATTTCTTTATATTCGATTCATTTTCAAGGGATATAAAAGCAAAGTGCTCTACATCGCCCTTTACATAGCTCTCTATAGTCTTATCCAGAGATCTTTTTGTCTCTTGCACATATTTATCGGGCATCTCGGATGATGGATACATTTGACCAAAACCACTCCACTTCTTTATAAGCTGATATTTATACAATAAGAGCAGGTCTTCTTTATTAAAAACAAAATTAATAGCCTTCCCGTATTGAATCTCAGTTGTAAGGAGTAGGTTTCCTTCTCCGCTGCTATCTTGCCTTATTCTTTGTACCCATGCATTACATCTTAACTGTTTAAGTTCGTCATCCTCCTTCCGGTTCATCTCATCGCTATCCATGCCACAAAGAGATAACCCCATACTCGCTAATAATAATAGTTGTATGTATTTCATATCCTTCCTTACATAAGTTTAAAAATTGCCGGCGCACGTACTAATACTATTTCTGGAATTAAATTAAATTTTTTATCCAATATTGTCACTTCTGTTTTTTTGTATGCATCGCATGTCTGGTCTTCAAACTTATACTTTTTACGCATATCTGCAATCTGATCGGCTGCATGCTTAAGATGCCAGAGCAATTTAATTTTTTTCATACATACAACTCTTTGGCGAATATCGCCTTTCCTTCGCACACAGCTCACTTCATGCCACGCGTATGGTTGTCCGTTGATTTCAACTTCTAACTTTTTAAGTTGCTCTGGTTGCGTATCATAAATCTTAATATGCTGCAATGTTGATAACTTTGTGAAACAGTCCCACCCGATTACAACCTTCTTTAAATTTAGTGATAGCTTCTCTTCTAGAGGTTTTAGCTCAATAGTCTTCAACTGCTTCTTTTCAATATCTTTCATATGAAGTATTTTACAGCAGGCTTCATAGTCACGTAAAACTAGCTCATATCCCTTTATAGTATTCTCACGAAGTGTAAATGCCTCTACCGAATCACCCAATTGAAAACATGCAACTGATCCCCTCTGCTTTTTAAAGTCTTTATGATCTAAACCGATTTTTATCCTCAACGGCCCGTTATCTCCTCCCATACTATGAAGACAAAAATTACTGCTTATACTCGCCAGTAAAAATAATATTCGCAGGTATCTCATGATAAGTTCCCTTAAAACTAGCTAAAAATTTCTTCTCAATAGTAGCCATTTTGGGTTTATTTACAAGTGAAAAATCACCTTTCTCCCCTGAAAATAATTCTATTTGAAATTTTTTGACAAATGGTAAAAATTGGCTATAATAAAGGTATATCCTTATATAATGAGTAAAAAAGGCAATGAACGCAGGGTGTTCCCATGGCTTTAACCAAAAAACATACCAATACTATTCCTAAGGCTGCCGGCATCTACTATTTTAAAGATGCTGCCGGCGCAGTCCTCTATGTTGGCAAGGCCAAATCATTGGCCCATAGGGTCAATTCTTACTTTCAAAAAAGCTATGATTGGAAAGTCGCTTGCCTTATCGAAGAGTATGCTTCAATCGACTATATTTTAACCAAAAATGAAACTGAGGCATTATTACTCGAAGCACAAATGGTAAAAGAGCATAAGCCAAAATATAACGTCTTGCTCAAAGAAGGCCAGCCATTTTTATATCTGCTGTTTACTACTAATGACATACTGCCAACTATCGAAGTGGTGCGCAATAAACGCAAGAAGGGAACTTATTTTGGGCCATTTTTACACAAGCGCCAAGCGCGTGGCGTTGCTATGTATTTAGAAGAAACTTTTCGCTTGAGTATCTGCAACAAAAAAATTGCCAATGGATGCCTTGATTACCATTTAGGAAAATGTTCTGGCAGCTGCATGGCAAATTTTGACACAGAAGATTATTTCTTCCGGCTCAACCTTGCCATGAGTGTACTCAAAAAAGATCATCGCGGATCGTTGAAAAATTTGAAAGAAAAGATCAAAGAATATAACAAAAGCATGGATTTTGAAAAATCACGCCGGCTCGCGCAATATCTGCAAAATTTAGATACTATTTTTGAAACCATCGAAACGCGTTTTACTGAAAAAAAATATGAGCACGATATTTTTGTTGCAACCACACCAACCACGATTACACCACGCGATCAAGCACTGGAAGAATTAAGCAGCTTCTTGCATTTGGATAAACAAATCAAGACAATCGACTGTTTTGACATCTCCCATTTTCAAAGCAGCTATTTAGTTGGCTCATGCGTGCGTTTTACTATCGGCATCCCTGACAAAAATAAATTTCGCCGCTTCAAAATTAAAACATTGCAAACACAAAATGATTATGCAGCGCTGCAAGAAATTATCACGCGCAGATATCGTGACCAAGCAGAAATTCCTGATCTAGTGGTTATTGATGGGGGCAAAGGGCAATTAAGTGCAGCACAAGCAGTATTGCCAAATGTTACTATTATTAGCTTGGCAAAGCGAGAAGAAACGGTTTATAGCAGCTCACTGCCGGATGGTAAAAAACTTGATATTCACAGCAAAGTGGGGCAATTGCTTATTGCACTGCGGGATTATGCGCATCATTTTGCAATTAGTTATCATAAATTGCGGCGCAAAAAAGGCGCAAGAGATTAATATTACTCCCGCAGTTCTCTGCCGCTGGCATTACGCAACCTATATTTTTCGATTTCATATCTGCTCACCGTCATTTCATCATATGCTGCAAGCTCTTCTTTGCTAGATTCGCGGACATATTTGCAAACTATTTTAGCCACATCTTTTGGAAGTCTTAAAGGAAATAACTTACTCTCACTCGAAGGATTTTGCAAAGTTGCAGAAAGCTTACCTTCTTCTTCAGCCATGATCATAAATTGAGCAAGTTTGTTTCTCTTTTCTTGTATTACACTAACAGCATCAGGAAAATCACGCAGCGCATTTGGAATAAAAGTATATGAAGCTTCTTGTACAACATGCAAAAGATCGTTTTGACGTTTTTTAATAGCATCTAACAAAGGAAGTATATTTTTAATGGGAAACTTTATATCCCGTTTCAGTTTTTTATAGTCTTGTACATAAGCAAATGATGTTAAAACAATCCCAAAAAACAAAGCACAGCCATAGGCACCGCAGGCAGAATTACTACAATAATCTCGCACTATATTTTCTAAAAAATAATAACCGCTGCCCAGCGTAAATGTGATGCCAAATCCTTTTACCAAATTGCTTTGAGAATTTGTTAAAACAGTATTATCGAGCATATCGGCCAAATCATTGAGCGACTCAGATAAATCCATTGCATGCAGATGCCCAACCAATAGTATTAGTAATACTAAATAGATACCATTAAAAATTTTCATCCCGCACCTCTTTTTATTATCTCTTTTACTTTCCCTAATTATGAAATACTATAGAAAAAAATACCAAACGTAAGCAAAAAAAGTAAAAAATAAGCCTCATTATGAAATTAGATCAATTCACGCATGCCAGCCAAGAGCTGATACAAAAAGCAGCTGCAATCGCGCAAGAGCATAAAAATTCTATCTTAATGCCTTTGCACCTGCTTGCTGCAGCGATGAGCGATGATTTTTGCCGCTCATTCTTTTTTAGCTTAGGCATTAACATTGAGCAGCTAGGCACTATAATAAATCAAGAAATGAATATGCTGCCCCAAAGCGAAGGCGCTCAGCTGGTGGGCGATCAAAACTTACAACAATTTTTAAATGAGTGCACACGCCAAGCCCAAGAATTAGGCGACACCTACATCAGCCTTGAATCATTTTTACTGCAATGGGCAAGCAGTTCACTTTTGCCACAATCAATCCGCGATTTTTTCTCTCAAGCCCGCTTTACAAAACAAAGAATTCTTGAGCATATGCAAGAAATCCGAAAGGGGAAAACGGTGAATTCACAAAATGCTGAAAAACAATACCAACTTTTAGAAAAATTTTGCATCAACATTACCAAGCAAGCACGCGATGCCAAGCTTGATCCGGTGATTGGCCGCCATGAAGAAATTCGGCGTGTGGTGCAAATTCTTTCGCGCCGCACCAAAAATAATCCCGTACTCATTGGTGAACCGGGCGTTGGTAAAACTGCTATTGTTGAGGGTATCGCACAGCGTATTGTGAACAATGATGTCCCGGAAAGCTTAAAAAATAAACAGCTCTATGCACTTGATTTGGGTCTTTTAATTGCTGGTGCAAAATATCAAGGCGAATTCGAAGAGCGGCTCAAAGGTGTGCTCAAAGAAATTGAAGGGGGCAAAGAAGAAGTAATTTTGTTTATTGATGAGCTGCACATGCTCGTTGGCGCCGGCTCCCATGGCGGTGGCATGGACGCCTCTAATTTATTAAAACCAGCATTAGCGCGCGGCACACTCCATTGCATTGGTGCGACTACCCTCAAAGAGTATAAAAAATATATTGAAAAAGATTCTGCTTTAGAGCGCCGGTTTCAACAAGTACTGGTCGAAGAGCCTTCTATTGAAGATGCTATCTCTATTTTGCGCGGCCTTAAAGATCGCTATGAACTGCATCATGGCATTCACATTAAAGATCAAGCACTCGTTGATGCAGTGCTTCTTTCTGCAAAATATATCCCTGATCGCTTTTTACCCGATAAAGCAATCGACTTAGTGGATGAAGCGGCGTCGATGATAAAAATGTCGGTCACATCGCAACCGGAATCTATTGATAAGCTTGAGCGCAAAATTCGTCAGCTGGAGATTGAAAAGGTGGCTCTGGCAAAAGAGAAAGATGATGCTATTTCAAAAAAACGGCTTGCTGAGCTTGAGCAGGAGCTCGCCAATAGCAAAGAGCTCCATCAAAAAATGCTGGCACAATGGAAAGCGGAAAAAGCGCCAATCGAGCGCATTAATAAATTAAAAGATGACATTGAAAGTGCAAAAGTGCAATTTATGGCTGCCGAGCGTGAAGGGGACTATGCAAAAGCATCGGAAATAAAATATGGTAAAATTGCAAAGCTAGAAGCTGAAGTAAAAAAAGAAGAAGAGAAGCTAAAAAAACTTGATACGCATCTACTCAAGCAAAATGTGGATGAAGATGATATTGCAGCAGTGCTTTCTCGCTGGACCAAGATACCGGTCGCCAAACTTAAAAAGAGTGAATCAGAAAAATTGCTTGCGATGGAGCAAACGCTCAAGATGCACGTGATTGGGCAAGATGAAGCAATTGAAAAAGTGTCGCATGCTATTCAGATGCATCGCGCTGGCTTAACCGACCCGAATAAGCCCATTGGTTCATTTTTATTTTTGGGCCCTACTGGTGTTGGCAAAACAGAAGTAGCAAAAACACTTGCAGACTTTTTGTTCAATGATCCAGCACGCATGGTGCGCATCGACATGTCTGAATACATGGAAAAGCATGCCGTTGCTCGCCTGATTGGTGCGCCGCCAGGCTATGTCGGCTACGAAGAAGGAGGCCAATTAACCGAGCAAGTGCGCCGCCATCCATACTCAGTGCTGCTTTTTGATGAGATTGAAAAAGCACATTCAGATGTCTTTAACATCTTTTTGCAAATCCTGGACGAAGGCCGCCTGACCGACAGCCAAGGCCGCACCGTGTCATTTAAAAACGCCATCATTATTATGACGAGCAATATCGGCTCCCCGCTTATTTTAGAAGCAAAAGAGCTCAATGCAAAAGTTAAAGACAGCATAGAAAAACTCCTGCATCAAGCATTTAGACCTGAATTTTTAAATCGCATCGATGCCATTGTCTTTTTCAAAAAGCTCAGCGAAGAAGACGTGGAAAAAATTGCTCGTATTCAGCTCAATACCCTCATCTCAAGACTTCAAGAAAAGCATATTACTCTATCGATCGATGACGCAGTGATTAAACATGTAGCCCAAGAAGGATATTCGCCAGAATTTGGCGCTCGACCATTAAAGCGGGTTATCACTAATCAAATAATGGTTCCTGTTTCTCAATTTTTACTCAAAAATTCTGCGGCGCAACATATTAAAGTGGGTTATAAAAATAACCGTTTAGTGATTGAATAAAAAAGCGAGAGACTCTATTATCAGAGTCTCTCGCGCAAAAAAACTTTATTACAGCGTGCCCATCTCAAGAGGCTTTTCCTCTTGTTTTTCTGACCAGCCCATAATTTTTGCTATATTTGCAACAATACTATTAGGCTGTACTGTTCTGCCTAATTTTTCCCTATATAATTTCTCATTGATCTTATGTTGCTCAACTACCCAATTAAGGCATTCTCCTTTTAACATTACCTCTTCTTTTTTAACCGTCAGTGGATTCTTACTAACCAAATTAATTTTTTCAGCACCTTCTAAAACAGCTTTTCCTTGAAAGGAAGCCCAAAGCGTAGATGCTTGTGGAATAGATATATGAGGATATATATATGCCATTGCTGCTATTAAATTCACCGATGTATTATGCACCATGAGATGGAGAGGAGATTTCCCTTCCTTATTAAGCGTATCAATAGCAGCATTTCTTCGAAGCAGACTTATAATCATAGGAGAAATAGGATTAGCATCTCGAATATAGGGCACTCCGAGTAATGCATGCAATGGGCCATTTCCTTTGCTATCTTGTATATTAACTGACCCACCCATTTTTAGCATTGTATTGAATAACTCTTCACGATCATCAGGCAAAAAATCGATAATGTAATGAATTGGATATTGTCCGTTAAACATCATGCTATCAAGTTTTGCTTTATTATTTATAAGAAGCATCGATAGGCTTTTATTTCTCTTTTGTAAAGTTATGTGCAGCGGGTAACCCTTGGATGATACGTGATTTAAATTTGCTTGTGCATCGATAAGCTCTAGCATTGTTTTAACACCAGCATATTCAGCAGCATAATGAATAAGGCGTTGCCCTTTTTTTTCATCAATAAACTTGTTAGGATCTAATTTTTTTAGATTAAATAACTTATTCAATAATGGTGCTTTGCTATCACAAAGAACAACAATAGCAGAGGCAGTATCAACTTCTGCGCCATTCTCTAGCAATCCCTCCACCCATTCATCAGTACCCATCATAACAGCAAGTTGTAATGGTTTGATATTTCCTATATTAGGATTAGCTTTATTATCCAGTAAGTATTTGGCAACATTCCAATATCCTAATTTAAGCGCTTCGCACAATGGCGTTTCATGCTCATTATTCTGCGCATTGATCTCAGCACCATTCTCTATCAAAAACATTACTGTATCTAGATGTCCAGTTCCGGCAGCTACATGCAGTGGCGTGCATTTGTTATTATCAATATAGTTCACCATTCCTTTTTGGTTATATCTTACTACTCTTTCAAAAGCATCAGTTTGACCAATTTCTGCCCATGTAAGAGGATTTCTAGACATTACTGGCGTATAATTATCTTTGCGCGATGGCTTATCCTCAGACTCAACATCAATGTATAGTTTTTCTTTTTTTTCTTTTTTCATTAAATCTTCCAGAGAATCATAACTGGAATCCTGTATTCGCTGCTTCCCTTTCCCCATTACTAATTGCTTCTCTGTATCCATTGCGATAAGAGTTGATCCAGATAAAATTAAGAATAAAGAAATATTCTTGTATAACTTTATTTTCATAAAGTTCCTCGTTACAGTGTTTAAAAAATTATTCGCAAAAAATTATTGTTATGAAAGAATACCGTATTTTTATTGTTAAAAAAAGGATAGTTATGAAAATAATAATAGCCAATTGGAAAATGTACGTGAGCTATAAGCAAGCACAACAATTTTTTATCGCGCATCAACAAGCACTTGCAACGCTCGCAAAACACACACAATTAGTTATCTGCCCATCTACTGATGCACTAAGTCACGCAGCACAGCTTTTAAAAAACAGCGGCGTCTCTCTAGGAGCGCAAGAATGCTCTGCTTTTAATCCTGGCCCATACACCGGGCAAGTGTCCGCTCAATCACTCAAAGAACTTAGTTGCTCATACGCTATTGTTGGCCATTCAGAGCAACGCCGCTATTTAGGGTACACCGATCATTTGATTACACAAAGCACTTTACATCTTTTAGAGCAGGCGATCACTCCAATTATTTGTTGCGGAGAGAGCGCACAAGACTATGAGCTTAATCACACGGCACACGTTTTAAAACAGCAGCTGGAGCAAATCTTAAAAACTATTGCAGCGGCATCGCATGAGCATAAAAGCATTATCCTTGCCTATGAGCCAGTGTGGGCCATCGGAGCACAAGCAATAGCCCCGCAGGACCATGTGCAAAAGCAGATCAACTTTATTAAACAGCTTGCACAGCATTATCTGCCTGGTTATACCATTGCGATTGTGTATGGCGGCAGCGTTTCTTATACTGCTATGGAATCATTGAGTGGTATTGCTGGTCTTGATGGTGTTATGATCGGACATGAAAGTACCGATTTTCAAAAGTTAGAAAAAATAGTATTATCGTACGTATAGCAATAGTAATTAAATTGAAGGTCAAAGATATGTTATATGGTATTTTATTATCACTCTTTATCATTAATTGCTTTTTACTAGTCCTTATTATCCTCATCCAGCAAGGTAAAGGAAGTATGGGCTTGGGCAACTTGGGCGGCGGCGCACAAATGCTCTTTGGTGGCTCTGGCGGCCAAGATGTTTTTCAAAAAATTACTTGGGTACTTGGCACCCTCTTCATGGCTGGCTCTCTCATGCTTGCACTCATGAAATCTGCGCAAACACCATCCGCACGCTACAGTTCGCGCGCACCAATTTCATCATCATTGCCAGCAATGCCAAGCCAAACTGACGAATACTAATAAAGCGCTCCTAGAGATTCAAGCCGTACAATCTAATAAAATTGCACGGCTTATTTTTTTCTTTCTATTTGCAATCAAAAGCCAAAAAAGCTTTTTATTCTTCAGCCCCCACGCATGCATAACCTTGATTATTATCTTCAATCTGTTATCATCTCTATTGAAATATTTAAGCGTTTGTTACACACATCTACCAGAAAGGAAGCATTATGAAAAGACTGCTTATTTTAGGGTTACTGTCAAACTTAGCCGCTGGCTGTTGCCATTGCAAAGCCACAAATCAAATCTATAGCGGGCACTCACGTCACTCCTATGAGTGCTATCAAAGGAAGGCTATGAAAAACGCTGCAAAACAACACGCATCAAATGATGTTGCAACTTTCATCACTGATCTCCTTGAACAACCAATCAAAGAAACTCACACTATTGTTATACAAACTGCTAACCCCGTTCATATCACTGAATATGAAGGAGCTCAGCTCATCCACGATGAATCACCACCGGTAACACTCGCTCAGGTGATAAGTAATACAGCTCACGATGCCCAAGATAAAGCGGCATCAGCTGCTCAAACGGTCAAAGAAACTGCTTCAGCAGCGGCACACGCTGTTGGAGAAAAAGTAGCTCAGGCTAAAGAGGGAATCACCCAAACGGCACACAGTGTTGCTCAAAAGGTTAGCCAAACTAAAGATCAAATGGCCGAAAATATCAAAGATCGCGGGCAAAAACTGAGCGAAGCTGGTCAAATAATCAAGAAAACAGCTGTTGAAGTTGGCCATGACCTTGCTAATGCAGGAAGAACAATTGCTCAAGGAACTAAAGAAGCTGCAAAGACTGCAATTAAATGAAGCGCTCAACGGGCTTAAAAGCCATTGTTTCGCGCGCAATTCCGCCATAGCCCAAAATCCTCTTCCGCCATCCACCTGCACTAAAGTGCAGTTTATCCTGAGCTTCGTCGAAGGGGCGTGACGAGAGGCTTCGGCGTGATTCTCATCGCCTTCATCCCAGTGCTAAAGCACAGGGTTTTTGGCGACGGAGAATAAACTTAATGGCAACTATGTCAAAAAATCCAAATTGAATATAGTTGCCATTTTTTAAAACGCAAACGCACTACTCTTTATTTATTCTTATTTTCTGTTACATTGAACTGAGATATCGTTTTTTAACATAAGCTAAAGGAAAAAATATGAAAAAACTTTTAATGTACGTACTCGTGGCAACATTACCATGTGTAGCAGAAACAGAGTCATTTAAAGATAACGTACTCGATGTTTTAGGCCAGTTTGGGCAAGCGGCAGCTGAACCAGTTATCCTGGTAAAAGATGCGGCAGTAAACAGCGCGAATGCTATAGCGCAAAGCAAGTTTGCTGGCCATGTGAACGATGTAGCAACCCAAGTAGCAGGTAGTGTTAAAGATGCATACGCAGTCACTGCAAGCGCAATAAAAAAAGCGAGTCAAAAAGTACAAGATGTTACCAACACAGCAGTTGATACCGTTGTTGTTGCTGCAGAAATCGTTGCTGACAAAACCAAAGAAGCAGCAGAACAAACAGCGGCTACGCTCAAAAATGTTGGCGCAGAAATTCGTGACACAGCACATGAAATGGGCCAAATGATAAAAGAAAATGCAAAAGCAGTAGCAAACAGCGAAGTTGGCCAAAATACTCAAGATGTCGTTGAACAATTTGTAGCCTTCCCAGGTCAAGTTGTTGACGACGTTAAAGACTTAGGCAAAACCATAAAAAGAAAAGCTTCCGCTGCATTCGAAGCAGCACGCGCTGCATAAGCAGTTTCTGCTTAACTAAAAATTAAAGGCAGGATTAATTCCTGCCTTTTTTATGCTTTAAAAAAAAGCAATTATTTTTTATCCTTAAACTCAGGATCAAACATATCCTGTATATCCCAATATTCTTGGGTATGTGCAGCCGTATCTGCTTTGGTATGAGCCTTCCAATAAGCATGCGCAACCTCAAATATTGCCGGCTGCTCTTTTGTTGCTTCATCACGCAAACAATCATTCACTGCCACTTCAAAATTTTTTACTACCCCATAAAAACGAGCGCCGGCTAACCAAGTAATCCCCCACTCATTCTCTGTTGAAAGCTTAAACTCTTTGTGCCCATCGCCGCCAAATTGCTTATCATACGTTTGATTAATTAAATTTTCTATAACTTCCACAGCCTTAGATGGCGGCGTGATATATTTCTCAATTAGATCTAAAACATCAGTTTGGATATCCCATTGCGCTTGCAGCAAAACACTATAAACCCAAATATTGTGTTTTGCTAGAATAGACATAAATCCTGTGCTTTTTTCATACTCACGAACCTTGCTTTGGTCTTTTTTAATTTTATCGTAAAGGGTTCCACCATGAATTAAGCCATATTTGAAGGTCATTTTTAAGAGCTTCTGCATTAATGGGTCAGCTAAATCTTTACAGCGCATCTGTGAAAATCTCTGCAAATAGCTTGGTGCATCTTTTTCTAGCAATGCAAACCCTTCTTGCGGGGTAGAAGCAAGCTCCATTGCATATGTTGCATGTAGTAACAAACATAAGGAAACCATTTTAATCTTCATCATCACTTTTTCCCCTTTTTAGGATATAAAACGCATAAAAGCACTAATTGCTGGTTCTTGTTGTTCTCCACTACTGGCAATATCTTGAACTATTTTTTTAAAGTTATTAATTGCAGAGCCATACCCATCACAATCTCGATCTTTAATTTCTTTAGCATCAAAATATGCAGAATTAATCTTGGATTCTACTATTTCTATAGCCGCAACGGTAGTTGTGCGAAACGTTCTGGCTTTAAAGTAATAAATATCTGATTCTATCTCATTTTGTGCTTGTAATAAAATACAATATTTAGAGTTATTAAATTTAGGATATTCATTCAAAATATTTTTAATGCGATAATGATTTTTATCAATTTCTAATCTTTTCATCTTTTCATAGAGAGTACCGCCATGAATATACGCATATTTGAACGCCATCTTCAAAAGTCTTTGTAGTATGGGATCAGATAAATCCTTACATGACATCCCTATAAATTTTTCCCAATTTGAGCATGGATCTTTTTTCGAATCCATAGCAGCCATACAGAGCACTTGCAGTAACAATAGAGCCATAACCTTCATCATAGCTCTTCTCTCCTAACGCATTATATTTTCGTTTTTTCAATCAGCCAATCGATAACAAGCTTATTGCTATTGTCTCCATTAACTTGCTTCTCATCACAAACCTTTGAAAACTCTCCAACTATATCTTTCAAAGTACGGCCCACTTTATTAGCTATTGTTCCATTAGTAAAATTTCCCTTTTTATAAAAAGTTACTGGCGAACTATTTGCCTTCTGTAAGCGCTCATTATGGTTACTGCAGATATAATTCATCCGATCTGGAAAATTCCCCAAGAGATTATGCAATGCGCCATCTATTTCATATCGTGCATTCTCAAAAATATTTTTCAGCACGATTTTCATATTGGTATCATCATCTTTCTCTTTATTATACTTATTAAATAAGTGATGTGCTTGCAGGTAACTATAGATAAGCGTTGTCTGCAAAAGAGCTTTCATCGTTGGATTATACAAATGATATAACCGCATCTGCTTAAACTCTGTTAAAAGATTCTCACTGGCAGCATCAGGCTTATTATCGGGAATCACAAACATTGCATGAAGATTCACATGAGCTAAACAAAGAAAAAACAAAATAAAATAGTATCGTATATTCATAATTAAAGGCTTTCTGAAAAAATTAGGCTAATCATTATCGTTCAAAATCTTTGTAGAGCAAACTTGGCTGGATGCCATGATTATTTTGATATTTGTTGCTTGAATAGCGGCTATATTCACCTTCGATTGTGTGATAAAAAATTTGGCATATCTCAACACCTGGATACACACAAATTGGCTGCACGCAAAATATTTCTAACGTCCAAAACCCATTAAAGCCAACATCACCAAATCCGGCAGTGATGTGAACAAAAAGCCCTAATCTCCCGATCGATGAACGCCCTTCGAGCATGGGAACATAATTATCGGTCTTGGTATATTCCAGCGTTCTGCCCAAATACAGCTTGCCCGCTTCCAGCACCATTCCTTCTTGCGGAATCGTAATCTTTTTTACCGTGTGCTGTTTTTTCATATCTAAAATTGCATCTTCATACACGAGCAACTCATCATGCAAACGCAGGTTATAACTATTGGGCCCTACTTGGCGATCATTAAATGGATCGATAAGAATATCGCTGCCTAACTTGCGTTTAATCTCTTTGCCCGATAAAATCATAAATAAGCTCCTAAACAGAGGTTGTGCATATTTGTAACTTTTTAATAAGATTGTTACTATGAGCATACCAGAAAACTACTTGCAAGAAAGGCTGCGCTTGTATGATAGAACCCCAAAATGCGGTGCATACAGCTACCGTTATTGAAAAAATTAAACAGGAAAGTACACAATTTTATACTATTGCCCAAGAAGTTGCTAAAGTAATTGTTGGGCAACAAGAGGTTATCGATTTTATTTTAATCGCTATTTTATGCAATGGTCACATTTTGCTTGAAGGCGTACCGGGTGTTGCAAAAACAACGATGATTAAAGCAATTACCAAAGCACTTGGCCTAAAATTTAATCGCATTCAATTTACACCAGATTTGCTTCCTGCAGATCTTATTGGCACATTGATCTACAATCAAAAAACAAATGAGTTTGAAACAAAAAAAGGCCCAATTTTTGCTAACCTAATTTTAGCTGATGAGATTAACCGTGCGCCTGCAAAAGTACAATCAGCGCTCTTGGAAGCAATGCAAGAACGGCAAGTTACCATTGGCTCCGAAACTTTTTCAATTGGTCAGCCTTTTTTAGTTTTTGCGACACAAAATCCCATCGAACAAGAAGGCACCTATCCTCTGCCCGAGGCGCAAGTTGATCGCTTTGTGTTTAAGCTGCAAGTAAAATACCCAACAAAAGTAGAAGAGCGCGAACTGCTGCGCCGCAACTTAGATACCGAAAGCCTTATGCAGGTTACCACTGCGCAAGAGATCTGTATCGCGCAACAGCTGGTCAAGAATATTTATGCTGATGAGCGTATTTTAGATTATATCGTAAATATCGTGCATGCCACCCGCTCACCAGAAATGATAAAATTGCCTGAATTAAAAGAATATATCACCTGCGGCGCCTCGCCACGCGCTACGCTTGCACTCTTTAATGCAAGTAAGGCACGCGCTTTTTTAAAACGGCGCCATTTTGTTATACCTGATGATGTAAAAGATGTTGCAACGGCAATATTAGGTCATCGCATTACCTTAAACTATCAAGCGGAGGCTCAACATATTTCATCTGATATGATTATTCAAAAAATTATAGGGAATGTAATTTGCCCTTAATAAAGCGTGCTTGACAAAATTTCAATATGAGGGGTATGGTGTGAAGTAACTTTTATTTGTAAGGAAAATCTGAATGAGACAGCCATTCTGGATATTAAACAGCTCCCTTCTTGTGCTTGCATTAGTAAGCGCTCTTTTTATCTATTTTGGTCGTCCTTCTTTGCCTGAAGTAGAAGACATCGAACCTATTTCTTACACCAAACCTGCAAAAACCGAAACTGCAAAAGTTAATATCAGCGCAATTTATGAGAATGATCTTTTTGACACGTATCAAAAAGAGCTCATCCCGCCCAGTGGACTTGCTTCCATAACTTCTGCGCCAGAACCGCCATCACCAATGGCAGTCCGCGTGCCCGAAGAACCGAAGCCACAATTTATTGAACCGTTGCCTATCACACTCAAGGGTATTATTATTGTCCATTCTGATGATACTAAAAATCGCATCATTGTTATGGATAATAGAACAAATCGCGATAACTCTTATAAAGTTGGCGATACCATCGAAGACGCACAACTCATTCGCATTTTTAGCAATAAAGCAATCTTTATGCGCTCTAACGGACAGCAAGAAGTGCTCTACTTACGCGAAAAAGATGCTAAAATAGATCCTATGTATGCAAACACCGATTCATGGGAAAACATTATCACACTCACCAGCCCGAACCATTACACAATTAATACCGCAGAATTTATAAATCGCGTACAAAGCCTTGGGCAATTTATCGATATGGTGGAAATGGTTACTGCTTATAAGCAAGGAGAAAGTATAGGTTGCCGCATTACCAATACCGGCCCTGGCTCTCTTGGTGCAGCGCTTGGCTTTACCACCGAAGATATTATTATCGCTGTTAACGATACGCCAACTACCACCACACAAAACCGCTTGCTCATTTATAAACAAATAACAGAACTAAAAACAGATGATGTTATTAAAGTTACTTTGATACGCAACAACAATGTAATAGTGCTCTCCTATACCTTGCACGAAGTAACAACAGTGCGCAAACCGGATGTCGGCCAAAAGCCACCGAACCCTGAAGAAATTACGCAAGCACAACGCAAGCAGCTTGAGCAAAAAAATTCATTTGCACCCACATTGAATGAAATTAGAAATAAAGAAAAAACAAATATGTTAGAAAAAAGTAAACGACCTACTCACAATGTTTTATCCACTATTACCGAGTAACAGTATGAAACTTAAAAGCATACTCACTTTTTTTTGCCTACTTTTGCTTATAATGGGATTGCCAAGCTGTCTCTTCCAGCGCAGAAAAGCACAAGGATCAAAGGTCAAGAAAGAGAGCCCTTCGCTCAGCTCGTCGCTCGATCTTCCCGATGACGTTAAAGAAGATTCATTAGAAGATTTAGGTATTTCTAGCTCACAAGTTAACCACTCTGGCACGCCAAAAGAAGAGGCTCCCGTTCAAAAACCAGAAATCGTTGTCGATGAAATGGCAAAAAAGAAACCAGTGCGTGAGTTCCCCGTCCAGCCAACGGAGCCAGAAGATGCAACTATTGAGTTTCATTTTGAAAAT
>Ga0209624_10001255_pt1 | contig 20399 bp, 18 predicted proteins | sample JacPinW_OM2H0_O1_FD_188565 | JGI IMG/M metagenome (GOLD analysis project Ga0209624, IMG submission 188565) | Forest soil microbial communities from Algoma, Ontario, Canada - Jack Pine, Ontario site 1_JW_OM2H0_O1 (SPAdes) (version 2) | ecosystem: Environmental > Terrestrial > Soil > Boreal...
CAGCGTCGAGGGCTGTATCTTCCGGCATGCCACGCCAGAATAACATGACGCAGTAAGATGAATAACTCGGATGGCTTGACTTTGTCTGGAGTGGAAGCCAAACTACATGGAATGAAAGAACTTTTGAAGCGGGTCTTTATGTGGGACTTGGTGAAAGGCATGATGCTGACCTTTCGCTACCAGGCTCCCAAGAACGTTACGACCGAGCAATATCCCCAGGAACGCCCGATGGTGGCGGAGCGCTATCGCGGCGCGCCGCGGCTGAACATGAATCCTGAGACGGGCGAATCGCTCTGCATTTCCTGCAATCTGTGCGCGTTGGCGTGCCCTGAAAACCTGATCGTGGTGGGATGGTTGCGAGACGACGCCACACGACGGAAAGTTTTGACCACGTTCACTTACGATACTTCGCGCTGCATGTTCTGCGGATTGTGCGAGGACGCTTGTCCCACCGATTGCCTCGAACTAACCCAGGATTTCGAGATGGCCCATTACAACCGTGAAGGCGCGATCTGGGATCGGCATCGCTTGGAAGTTGGACCTACTCCGACACACTACACTCGATAATTTTTTCCTTCATTTTGCGGTCAGACGCTACAGCTCTGCGCCGCAATTGTTTACGGCAAACTTATTTAGATTTGCAAAGAAAGAGACGCGCAGGCGTGCGGCGCTAGCGGGAAGGGAAGCGGTCCAGGAATTTCATGGCGCGAGCGTAGTCGCGAAATATTTTTTCTTCCTGGCGAAAACTGCGTGAATGGGATTCACGGCGGCAGCGCGCAAACTTCATCGGGTGCTTCAGGTGCAGCATTTCGTGGTAAAGCACGTAGGCAACAACATATTCAGGGACGGTCTCGCGGTCCAACTTGCAATTCAGCACAATTTGATTCAGCGCGGGATCGAAACAGCCCAACAGCGAAAGCCATCTTCTTTTGCTCCAGCTAAGGCGCGGCAGTGGCAGCGCATTTTGAAAGTACTGCTCGTTCAAGCGAGCGAACAACGGCGCGAGATCGTGGTGTGTGCCGGCGGGAGCGTGGTCCGCGGAACGCGCTCGATGCTTCCGCAAGCGATGCAGCCGCTCGCGCGTGCCTCGCGCATAAGAAAATTGCCGATAAATTTCGAGCAGGTCCTTCGGCGGAGTACGGCGGTACAAACGCCCAAGCAAAATCGCAGCAGCCGCCTCGAAGACGGGCGTCGGAGCATTATGCAACGCGTCGGAGAGCCGTACATAAGCAGTATCTTCCCGCAGACGCACGGTGAGAGTAAGTCCGGTATAAGGATGAAATTCGACGACAAAATACGGCGGGCGCCCCTGGCATCCCAGACGAGTGTAGATGCGCTGGAAAATCCGCTCACCGCCGGGGACGAGTTTGGATTTAAGCCGTGTTCTGCGGCCAGCGGCGCCCACCAGTCCAGATTCGCGTAAAGATTGCGTCATCAAGAAGGCTTTCTGCGCACGGGCGCGGGCGAGAGTTCTTTTTCGGCGTCGTCAATATCGGAGAGAGCGTCCTTGGTGCCTTCGATGGCGTCCTCCAGCGTGTCCTTGTAAGAATCGAAGTCCGGATCGTCCGGGCCAATTTTCTGAAGGGTCGCCAGGAAATCCTTCCCCTTCGATTTGAACGTTTTCAGCGCTCCGCGAATGTCCGCTTGTTTCTCGCGCGCCAAGCCGATTTGATCCGCAGCGTCATCGACGCATCCCACGTACGCGTTCATCAAACTATTCAGCATCTCGGAACGGCGCCGGTCGGCCGGTTTGCGCGCGGCTTCGTACTGGAATTTTTTCAGCCGATCTTCCGCGAAAGTCACGAAGAGCTTGATACGGTCTCCCGGGTCCACGGCTTCGCGGATTTTGTCCGATTCCAAATCGGACAGATATTCTTTTTTTTGCGGCGCGGCGTTCGCTGAACCTGCGAAAGCAATAGACGAAATCAGCGCCACTAATAGCGCCAGAGCGTTGAAGGAATCAAGGTTACGGATCCGCATATAATCCACCTCTAGGTTTCGGTTCATCCGGCTGCGACTTCGGTTGAGCCTCAGGCCTGCGCGGAAAAAGCTGGTGAATCAGCTTGAGGTCCATTTGTTCGAGGTCTTGACGCACGTCGCGAAACGATTTTTGTTCGTCGCCGGATAAATCCGCAATGATGTGGTCCAGCCGCCGCAATGACTCGCGCAAAGAGATTTGAAGCTCTTTAAAACCGTTTGGATGCTTCTCTGGATCGCGGCCCGTGCCCTCCAGGCTTTTCTGGCATGCTTGCGCTTCGTCGCGATACTGCTGAAGGATCGCGAGCGCTCCCTGAGCATTATCTGCGCCAACTTCCGTCTGGATGTCGCGAAATTCGGCATCCCCCAGCGGGATCAGAATGCGCGCCTTGTGAATCGGATCGCTCTCGTGGGTGAACTTGGACCGAAATCCTTCGGTAGTGCTCTGTGGTTGCATTACTGCCGAAACGACCAACGCGCACTGCGCTGAAGCGGAGTAGGCAAAAAACAGCAGCGCGATTGCCGCAATGCGTAGCACGCGATGCGAAACGCTATTTCTTCTTGATCTCGCGAGTGAGAGTTCGGACGCGTGCGGAAGCTTCGAAGTACATGTCATTGTTCTGGTCTTTGTTCAGCTCGAGAAATTTCTTGTACGCCTCGAGCGCCTGAAGCGGTTGTCCCAGTTTATCGTAACAGGTGGCGCGAATAAACCAACTCCCCATGGGCAGTGTTTCTCGCTGGGAAAGCATGTCCAAGCCCTGCAGGGTGGCGGGGTAATTCTTATTGAGATATTGCGCGGTGATTAAGTCGCCGAGGACATCGTTGGAGCTCGGATTCATCTTGAAAGCTACGATCAGTTGGCTTACGGCATGGGGATAGTCTTTTTTCTCCAGATAGATGTGGCCGAGTTGCGCGGCGAGGTCGGGATCATGCGGAGCGAGCACAGCCGCTTTTTCCATCGCGGGAAGCGCCGCATCATAATGCTTCGTTTGGAACGCGATCTGGATGCGCAGTTTCAGCGCGCGAAGACCTTCTGGCCCGGCGGTTGCGGCGCGATCGAGTTCCGCGAGTGCGTCGTCATACTTGCCGAGGTCCACGAGTACCGCAGCGCGCTCTAATCGAGCTGAATTATCATTTGGTTGCGCCGCGAGATATGCGGAATATTCCGCGGCCGCTTCCTCCTGCTTTTTCTGTGCGATGAGGCTTTTCGCCACACCCAAATGCGCAGCGGCCGAATCGCTCTTCAGCGCAAGCGCTGCGCGAAATTCAAGTTCTGAGGCTGGCGCTTGATTGGAGCTAAGCAAGGCGCGGCCGAGCGCAAAATGGATATCAAAATCGTTGTCGCCCTTTTTTTCAGCCGCCTGGTACTCCTCGATCGCCGGTGCAAGTTTGCCGGAACGCTCGAGCGCCGAACCAAGAAGGAATTTTGTGCGGGCGTCTTCAGGCAATAATTCCGAAGCTTTCTGCAGCGGCGCTACCGCTGCGGCAGGATCGGCGGTCAGCAACGTCAGCCCTAAGTTCTGGTAAGCGGAGGCCATTTTGGGGTCAAGCGAAATGGCTTTTTCGTATTCGGCCTTTGCGTCCGCCGGTTTCTGCAGCGCGGTGTAGGCGTATCCCAGATCGTAGTGGACGGTGGCGTCGTCAGGCTTTTTAGCAAGGAATTCCTGATAAGACTCAACGGCGGCCTGGTAATCCTTGCGGTCCATTGCGGCCTGCGCTTGCGTCAGTAGGTTATTCAAAGCGACGGCAGCGGGATCTTGTGGGATTTTTTTTCGAGAGGTGCTTACGGTTTGCGCCGAGGTGGCCAGAGTTGCAGCTAGGAAAAAAAACAGCGCGCAGCAGCGAAGCAGGAGCTTCGAAAAAGATTTCATGCTCGCGGAGGCGGACTTTGCGCCGAGCCATTGGAACCGGCAGCGGGATGTTCGTTCACGTGATTGGAAGCTTCGCGCGGCTTCAGGGCCCGCGCCAGATATTTGCCGGTGTGAGATTGGGAATTTCGCGCGACTTGCTCGGGAGTTCCGGAAGCAACAACGCGCCCGCCTTGGTCGCCGCCTTCCGGTCCCAGGTCGATGACCCAATCGGAGGATTTGATCACGTCAAGATTGTGCTCGATAATCAGCACCGATGCGCCGCCTTCGATTAATTTACGGAACGCCGTCAAGAGCTTCTGAATATCGTCGAAATGGAGCCCGGTGGTGGGCTCATCAAAAATATACAGGATGCCAGTATTTTCCTGCCGAGTGAGATGCGCCGCAAGTTTCAAGCGTTGCGCTTCGCCGCCGGAAAGCGTGGTGCCGGATTGGCCAAGGCGGAGATAACCCAAGCCAACTTCTTCCAGCACGCGCAGGCGCGCCGTAACCTTCGGGTGCGCGGCGAAAAATGCGAGAGCTTCGCGCACCGTCATTTGCAAAACATCGTGAATATTTTTTTCTTTGTAGCGCACGTCGAGCACGGCGCTTTTGTAGCGCGTGCCGCGGCATTCCTCGCATATCAGTTCCACATCGGCGAGAAAACGCATCTCGACGGTTACGGTGCCGTCGCCCTGGCAAGCTTCGCAGCGGCCGCCTGGAATATTGAACGAAAAATGTCCCGGCGTGAACCCCCGCTTCTTGGCTTCCGGCGTAGAAGCGAAAACCTCGCGGATGGGGTCGAACGCCTTTAGATATGTGGCGGGATTCGAGCGCGGCGTGCGGCCGATAGGAGACTGGTCAACCATCTCGACGGCGGTGACGGCAGCGTCGCCCTCGAGACGATCGCAACATTCGCGCCAGTTTCCGCCGGTACGCTTGAGCTGGAGCGCTTTGTAGAGGACGTCATAAACCAAAGTGGATTTTCCCGACCCGGACACGCCGGTAACTGCGACGAGCATCCCGAGCGGGATCATCACATCAACATTTTTCAAGTTGTGGCTATGCGCGCCGAATATTTTCAGGAATTTGCCCTGCGTTTTGCGGCGTTTTGCGGGAATCGCGATTTTCAGTTCGCCACGAAGGTAGCGGCCGGTAAGCGAATGAGGATCAGCGAGCATTGCTTCACGCGTTCCGGCAAAAATTAATTTGCCGCCGTGTTCGCCGGCGCCGGGACCGAGATCCAGAATGTAGTCGGCGGCGAGTATGGTGTCGGGATCGTGTTCCACAACCAGCAGCGTATTTCCCAGATCGCGCAAGCCTTTGAGGATTTCGATCAGGCGCTGGGTGTCGCGCGGATGCAAACCGATGGAAGGCTCGTCCAACACGTAGAGCGCGCCGACCAGATGAGAGCCGAGTGAGGTGGCAAGCTGAATGCGTTGCGCCTCACCGCCCGAAAGCGTAGAGGTAAGCCGGTCGAGGGAGAGGTAGTCCAAGCCAACTTCGTCGAGAAAGCGGAGGCGCAGCTGAATTTCCTCAAGAACTTTTTCGACGATGGTGGCCTCTCCCGGAGTGAGCACGAGGCTTTCAAAAAATGGACGCGCTTGCTTGACCGTCATCTGGCAGACTTCCGTGATCGAACGTCCGCCGATTCTCACCGCGCGAGCTTCCGCGCGAAGACGTGTGCCGCGACATTCGGGACAAGTGGCGTAACCGCGATAGCGGCTTAGAAATACGCGGACATGCAGCTTGTATTTTTTTCGTTCCAGCATGCCGAAAAATCCTTGCACGCCATCGTATTTTTCTTTTCGATCGCCATCGATGATCGCGTCGCGCTGGGCCGCGGTAAGCTCGCGAAAGGGAACTTCAAACGGAATTCCTTTGGAGCGGGCGAAGCGACGCATGTCTAACGCGAGCTGGCGGTAACGCGGTTTCGTCCAGGGATGGATCGCGCCGTCCGCGAGGGATTTGCTTTTGTCGGGGATGACGCGATCGATATCGAAATCAATGGTGTTGCCGAAACCCTGACAGCGCGGACAAGCGCCGTAAGGGCTGTTGAACGAAAACAGACGCGGCTCAGGCTCTTGGTACACAGCGCCGCATTTCTTGCACTCGAAGCGTTCGTTGAACACCAAACGTTCCGGCGTTTCACTCGGCGCGTCCGGCACAAATTCCAGAATGGCTTCGCCGCCACCTTCGCGGTAACAGATTTCCACCGAGTCCATCAGGCGCGACCGAATTTCAGGCGCAAGCGCGAGGCGGTCCACCACCACATAAACGGGCTGCGCGAAATTAACATCCAGCAATTCTTCGGGAGCGGAAAATTCGAAGACACGTCCCGCCTGATACAGCCGATTGAAGCCACGCTTGCGCAGTCCGATCAGCGATTCTCGAACTGCCTCCTGCGTCACGCGGACCGGTTTGCGCGGGCGTGTTGCTTGTGGCGCGTTCGTTGCCGCCTCAGGAGTCAGTTTCAATTCGTACAGAACGTAGAAACGACGGCCGGCCGGAAGCGCGAGCACGCGCGCGGCGATTTCGTCGAGAGTGTCTCTGCGGACCTCTTCGCCACAGCGCAAACAAAACGTGTGACCGATGCGGGCGAACAGCAGGCGCAGATAGTCATAAATTTCCGTGGCGGTCGCAACGGTAGAGCGCGGATTACGCGTGGAATTTTTCTGCCGGATGGAAATGGCGGGGGCGATGCCGGTGATTTCATCCACGTCCGGCTTTTCGATTCTTTCCAGAAATTGCCGGGCGTAAGCGGACAGCGATTCGATGTAACGCCGCTGGCCTTCGGCGTAAAGCGTGTCAAACGCCAGGCTGGACTTGCCGGAACCGGAGACTCCCGTCACAACCGTGATGGCATTGTGCGGGATGACGAAGTCGATGTTCTTCAGGTTGTGTACACGAGCGCCGCGGACGCTGATTTCTTCGGCATCGCCGGGGACAGCAGGACGCGGGACCGGACTCGTCGGGAGGTTCCCTGTGGGTTTCGTCGCCATATGCGTAAACCAAAAATTATACGCCGCTGAGTCAAGTCGAGCAAATCACGCATGGGCGGGTGCCGAACGGTTTGCGAGGCTCTTTCCACCGCTTCGAGCTTCGGGAAGACCTGAGCAGTACCTAATCCCTCTATATTTCTAATTCATCGTAGTTTGCCTCGGAAGGCGAGTATCATATGGATTAACAGCGTCGAAACCGTTTCCCCACACAACGCGTCAACTTAGATGCGGCAGGATGGCGCAAGAACTGTCAGAAGCTACACCTATTAAGGCTCAAGAATAAATTGGGGGGCACGACTTATATGAGGCTCAAACTATGGCTCATTTGCATTTGTCTGTTAGCGTTCGTACCGTCCACGATCTTCGCCCAAACACCCAAGGCCCTTACCAACGACGATGTCGTTAGCATGACCAAACAAGGATTCAATGCGCCTCTCATCGTGAAAGCGATTCAAACCCAAGACACTAATTTTGACGTTTCGGCGCAAGCTCTGGTGGATCTCAAAAACACAGGTGTCAGCCAAGACGTAATGGAAGCGATGCTTTCTGCGCGAGGAAACGAGCCTTCTGCATCTACGGCAGCCGTGCACGGTACGACCGCTTCACCAGCTGGCGCGACCGCGGATATTTCTAAACGCACATGCAAGCCTCGTGAGGGGTGCTTGTTAAAAGAGGGCGACCAAGTCTCTCTGAAATTCGCTGCCGCCATAAGTTCAAAAACGGCGCAGGACGGCGACACCGTCGAATTCGTTCTCGACGATAATTTGAAAGTCGGAGATACCATCGTCGTTCCAAAAGATGCTCATGCTCTTGCCACCGTAACCAATTCGAAGAAAGCCGGAATGATGGGGAAGGGCGGCGAGTTGAACGTACAACTCCAATATTTGGTGGCGGGAGACAATCGCGTCCGAATCCGCGGGACCAAAGGGCGCGAAGGTGAAAATAAAACGGGCGCGACAGTTGCTCTGACCGTTATTTTCGGTCCCATCGGTTTAATCAAGCACGGGAAGAACGTCGATATTCCTGCTGGAACACCGCTGGTTGCTTTTGTGGATCAGGACATTTGGCTTCCGCCGATCCAATGAGCCAAGCCTTCCTCGCAATTTCCCGCGGAAAAGCTGCGCGATCTTGGTAAAGTGGCGCAGTGGAGACGAGCGAACCGCACTTTGATCGAGTGATATGGATCGTCCTCGATAGCGTTGGCATCGGGGAATTGCCGGATGCGGCCGCCTACGGCGATGTGGGACGCGATACTCTGGGCCACATCGCGCGCTCGCGGCCACTGAAAATTCCAAACCTCGTTCGCCTGGGCCTGGCGAATATAAAACCACTCGCGAATTTGACGCCGGCTGCAAATCCTGCGGGCAGCTATGGGAAGGGCGCCACAGTTTCTCCTGGGAAGGACACGACGACCGGGCATTGGGAGATGGCCGGCATTTGGCTGGACCAGGCTTTTCCGGTTTATCCGCACGGTTTTCCCAAAACTCTCATCGAAGAATTCGAACGCCAGATCGGCCGTGGTACGTTGGGAAATAAGCCTGCGTCAGGCACGGAAATCATCAAAGAACTCGGCGCAGAACACGTGCGCACGGGATTCCCGATTGTGTACACGTCGGGTGACAGTGTTTTCCAAATTGCCGCCCACGAGGACGTGATCCCGATTGCCGAGCTCTATCGCATGTGCGAGATCGCGCGCAAATTGCTCGATGGGCCTAACCGCGTCGGTCGCGTGATTGCCAGACCGTTCACCGGCGCTGCTGGAAATTTTCGCCGCACCGAGCGGCGTCATGATTACGCGGTAGAGCCGCCGCGTCCAATGCTGCTCGACGTGCTAGCGGAATCCAAGACTCCTGTTTTTGGTGTAGGGAAAATTCACGACATCTACAACGGCCGCGGCGTGGATCAATACGTGACCACCAAAAACAACGCCGATGGCATGGCGAAACTAACCGAGGCGCTCACGCAACGTCCCAATGGATTGATCTTCGCGAACCTTGTGGATTTCGACATGCTCTACGGCCATCGCAAGGATGTGGAAGGCTTCGCTCGCTCGCTGGAAGAGTTTGATGCGCTGTTGGGGCCTTTTCTCGAATCGCTGCGTCCTTCAGATTTGCTGATAATTACCGCCGATCATGGATGTGACCCGGACCCGGTGAATCCCACCACCGATCATTCGCGAGAATACGTTCCGATCCTGGCTTACTCTCCTCGCATGCGAGCTGGTGTGAATCTTGGGACGCGCGCGACGCTGGCTGACATGGGACAGACCGTGGCCGAGAATTTCGGGAAGACCATTTCGCATGGGACAAGCTTCCTCAATTTGCTTCGCAATTAAACTTCGGATGCAAAATTAGCGGGAATCAGGAACTGTGCGTCGCGGCGGCCTTGATAATCAGCGACAATGCGGGACCTGCTTAATCACCGGGGTTAGACTTGCTGGCGTAATATCCGGTGCGCGTGCGGGCGGAAAGTTTCGTGCGTCCTTTTGGTGGAATTAATTCGAGTTTCACGGCGCGGAAGCTGCCGTCCTTGGCCGTGTTCGTGGGGTAGTAGCCGATGGTGTACTGATTGCGGATGTCCCGAGCGATTTCGGTGCAAACAGAATCTACGTTTGACAGATTGTCAGGGAAAAAAGCCAAGCCGCCGGTAGCTTCAGCGAGCGTGGTCAAATCCTTTTTCGATTTACGGATCATCTTCTTGGCGGTTTTGCGGTCTTCATCGCTAAAAACGCCCACGGCATAAATCAGGGCGTTCGATTCCACAGCGGCTTTCACCGTGTACGCAAAATCCTTGCGGCTGGCGTCATCGTCGCCATCGGTGATCACCAGCAGGACGCGCTTGTCTCGATGGCCTTTCTTTAAGTGATCCAGAGAACCGATGATTGCGTCGTAAAGGGCAGTGCTGCCGCGCGTATCGATTTTTTCCAGGGCTTCGTGGAGCTCGTCGGGATTGCTGGTGAAATCTTCGTCGAGGTCCAGATAATATTCGTCGTTAAAGTTCACGACAAAAACTTCGTCTTGTTTGTTGCTGGTGCGAACGAATGACAGCGCTGCTTCGTTTACCTGCGGGCGCTTTTCCTTCATGCTGCCGCTGTTGTCGATGACCAGACCCATGGTGACCGGCACATCTTCCTTGGAGAATACAGAAATCTTCTGCTCGATTTTGTCTTCAAACACGCGAAAATTGTCTCTCGTCAAATCCGGCACAAAATTGCCTTTTTCATCCACGACGGTGGTGTGCAATACGACCAGGTCCACAACGTTTTTAATGGCGTGGCTTTGATTCTGCGCCCCAGGCGTGGGTGGCGGAGGCGGGCTGGGCGGCAGCGGGTTTTGATTTTGGGCGAGCAGGCCCGGGCTAGCCAACAACATGGCGAGCACGAAAAGCACAAAGATCTTGGCGAAATTAATGGCCGGGCGCGTAATAGCCCGTTCTGGCATACACGGTAAGCGGTGGCAGTCCCTTGGGAGGGCGCAGCTTGATCTTAACTTTGCGCCATTTTCCATCGTGAGTGTGGTTTGCTGGTCTGTATCCAACAACATATTGGTTGCGCAACTCCATGCTGATTTTTGATGCGATGTCCGGCATGTCGCCCATGCTGGTAACGCCAAAAGTGCGGCCGCCGGTCATCTCCGTCAGTTCAGCGAGTAACGAGGGCCCCAGTTTCTCTTCCGTCGTGGGGCCGCCGCCGACATCGTACAACCCTATAGCGTAAATCTGCACATCCGCTTCGCGCGCGTACTTGCGAATATCGGTTTCCGTGTATCGGCTGTGATTATCGCCTCCGTCGGATATGATGAGCAACGCTTTCTTTGTGTTGTGTGCCCCTTTCATTTCGCTGAGGCCCAGATAAATTCCATCGAGCAATGCCGTCTGGCCGCGCGCCGCGGTAAACATCAGTCGGCTTTGCAGGTCTTCCACGCTGGCGGTAAACGGGCTCGCAAGTTGCGCTCGATCGTTGAAGTTAATCAGCAGGAATTCATCTTGCGGGTTCGCGGTGCGGAAAAACTGGACTGCAGCGAGGCGCGATTTCTCAATCTTGTCAGTCATGCTGCCGCTCATATCGAAAATCACGCCGATCGATATGGGAACATCTTCGCCGGAGAACCGGACAATTTCCTGTTCGACGCCATCTTCAAAAACCCGGAAATTGCTTTGTTCCAGACCAGTCACCAGCCGCCCATACGGATCGGTTACAGAAACGTTTATAAGCGCTATTTCCGTTTCTGCTTTGAGAGCTTTCCCTTTTTTAATGCTTTGAGAATTTTCGGGGCGGACGGGACCGGCGGGCTCCTGAGACCAAGCTGGAGCAACCAAAGGAGAGAACAAAACAACCGCACAAATCGCTGCTAACCAATGGCCCTGGAACCGGCGCCGTGCGAGGACTGGCAAATCATACCCCCGGGCATTACGGCGAAACTCGCGCAGCGCCGCGAATTTCTTGGTTGATTGTAGCACTCGATAATTCGAAAGCAAGCGAAGGCTTGTGATTAATTTGTAATTTGTGGTCCTGACCGTAATAGGGCATTCGTAATGGGAAGCGCTGCTCCATGCTAAGATAAATCCGGGGCAAATAGTTAACGAAGTCTCATGAACTCATCTGGCAAAAAGACCGTTTTGGCTGTGGTTCCGGCGCGCCATGCCTCAGTGCGTTTTCCCGGCAAGCCGCTCGCTCAAATCGCAGGTAAATCTATGATTCAGCATGTAGTTGAGCGTCTGCGTGACGCCACCACAATCTCGAGAATCGTGGTGGCCACCGACGACGAGCGGATCAAGAATGCGGTTGCTTCCTTTGGCGGAGAGGCTATTTTGACCCGGGCCGACCATCGTACGGGTACTGACCGGGTGGCGGAGGTGGCCGCCCATGTCCCCGCCGAGATTTATGTGAACGTGCAGGGTGACGAGCCTTTGATCGATGCCGGCACGGTGGACGCCGTGGTGCGGGCTATGCTTGACGATGACTCGGTGCAGCTCGCCACACCTTGCGCCGCCATCACAATTCCAAACGAAATCATGGATCCGAACGTGGTGAAAGTGGTCCGCGATTTCGACGGCAACGCGCTCTACTTTTCACGCGCGCCAATCCCATGGGTTCGCGACACTGGCGCCAGCGTGGAAGCGCGCCACTGGAAGCATATTGGAGTCTACGGCTATCGGCGCGACGCTTTGCTCGAATTTCCCACCTTGCCGCCCGGCGAATTAGAACGCATCGAGCAGCTCGAGCAACTCCGTTGGCTCGAAAACGGTTTTCACATTGGCGTAGTGGAAACCGATTACAACGCCGTAAGCGTGGATGTACCGGCAGACATCGAGCGAGTGGAGAAATTGTTGCGCGGCCGCGCGGCAAATTAGTTTTTCGGCAAGCCGAAACAATTCTTCGACCCCAGCGTACAATCCAAAGGTAATTTCCCGTTTGAAAAGAAATTGAAATCGTGATTTGACACACGCCGACATTGTGACCATAATGTTGAGTACGCAGATTCTTTCCGGAGGAAGTCGAGCCCTTTGCGTTCCGCCCCGAAATACATTTTTGTGACGGGCGGCGTAGTTTCTTCACTCGGAAAAGGCGTCGCGGCCGCCTCCATCGGATGTCTCCTCGAAAGCCGCGGCCTGAAAGTCACCCTCCAGAAGTGCGACCCCTATTTGAACGTTGATCCTGGAACGATGTCGCCGTATCAGCATGGTGAAGTGTTTGTCACCGACGACGGCGCTGAAACCGATCTCGATCTGGGCCACTACGAGCGTTTCACCAACGCCCATTTAACGCGCGATCACAATTGGACCACCGGCCGAATCTACGAATCGATCATTACCAAAGAGCGTCGCGGGGATTATCTGGGGAAAACCGTACAGGTGATTCCGCATGTCACCGACGAAATCAAAGCGGCGTTCCGCAAAGTTTCGGGCGGCCCAGACGCGCCGGACATTGTGCTGGTAGAAATCGGCGGCACGGTAGGCGACATCGAGTCGCTGCCATTTCTGGAAGCCATCCGCCAGATGCGTCTGGAACTTGGCCCCGAAAACGTGATTTTTGTTCACCTCACGCTGGTGCCTTTCATTCCCACCGCAGGCGAATTGAAGACCAAGCCCACGCAGCACAGCGTGAAAGAACTTCTGAGCATCGGAATTCAGCCCGACATTTTGATTTGCCGCAGCGATCGCCAGCTCCCCACCGACTTGAAATCGAAAATCGCGCTCTTCTGTAATATGGCGGAATCTTGCGTTATCTCTGCTCCCGATGTTGGCAATATTTACGAAGTGCCGATGTCGCTTGCCGCAGAAGGCCTCGACGAACAAATTTTGCGTTTGCTGCATTTGAACGCTCCGCCGCGCGATCTAAGCCGCTGGCTGGCCATGCTCGAAAATCTGGAGCATCCGCAAGGCGAAGTGCGCATCGGCGTCGTAGGGAAGTACGTTCAACTCGAAGATGCCTACAAAAGTTTGCGCGAAGCTTTGGGACACGGTGGCCTCGCGAACAAGCATCGCGTCGTTGTCGAATGGATTGAGGCGGAAGATATCGATTCGCCCGCGACCGCAGAGCGCCTGTTACGTCACGTGGACGGCATTCTTGTTCCCGGCGGATTTGGAAAGCGCGGCATTGCCGGAATGGTTCACGCCATCACCTACGCGCGCGAGAAAAAGATTCCGTTTTTTGGGATTTGTCTGGGGATGCAATGCGCCACCATCGAGTACGCGCGCACCGTTTCGCATATCGAGCACGCTGACAGCACGGAGTTTGATCCCAGCACGCCGAATCGTGTGATTTACAAATTGCGTGAACTTCTCGGTGTGGACGAAATGGGCGGCACCATGCGCCTGGGCTCCTGGAAATGCAAACTCCAACCAGGCTCGTTCGCGCACAAAGCTTACGGGCAGCTGGAAATTTCAGAGCGCCATCGCCATCGCTACGAATTCAATTGCGAGTATGAAGATACGCTGACGCGCGCCGGCTTTCGCATCACGGGACGCACGCCCGATGGCGTGTACGTGGAGATCGTCGAGGCTCCCGATCATCCCTGGTTCCTCGGCTGCCAGTTCCATCCCGAGTTTAAATCCAAGCCGCTGGCCCCGCACCCGTTGTTCGCCGCGTTCATTCGCGCTAGCGTCGAGAATCGCCACCAGCGCCAGGGCATAGCCGCAGCAGAATCCCGCGCCATCAACCCCGCCGACTAGCAGGCTCTTTTCAAAGCTGTCATCCCGAGCGTAGCGTCGTGTGAACCTTGTCCTTCCTCCGCGAAGCGGAAGGACGCGACGCGCTGAGAGGCCTGCCTACCTGCAGGCAGGGATCTGCTCTTTCGGATTTTCGTAAGCGCAGGGTTTATGCCAGAGCGGGGAATTGACTCACTTCTCACTCATCCAATGGTCTGCTTTCGTTCCGGAGGCGATATTCGCAGTAGCCTGCTTTGATTGGCCTCGCGGGATGCTCAGCGATTCCCATTTCTTTCCGGACTTCGCCACAAAATGTTTCGCCAGCAACACAATTTGCCCTGCGTGATACGAATAGTGCGTCACTTGACGAGTAATCGCCTGCATCACCGAGTGCGGCTTCGAGCGGATAGTGACTGTGCGCGTCAGGTCCGGGTCGGTAAGCGGCTCAAGCGCATCGAAGACGTACTTCCAACCACCTTGCCACATTTCCATCAACTCGGCGCGTGTTTTCGGCGGCGCTTCAAACTCCGAGTCGCGATCCCGGTCCGCTTTCTCGCCGTCGGTCGTAAGAAAATCCTTCCATCGTGACCGCATGTTCCCGGCCATATGTTTCGCAATGATAGCGATGGAGTTTGCTTCCTCGTCCAGCGCTATAAATAGCGCTTCGTCCGGGCACTGCGCCATCGCGCGCTCGGCAAGATTTTTGTAGTAGCGGAAAACCCCGGTCGAATCTTTCACGTAGGAAGTGGTGAGTTCGTGTGCCATGCCGCCATTTTCGCTCTTTACCGCTTCGTGTCAAGCCGCGACGACATGTCTAGGGTCGCGGAACCTAGTCCGAAATGGCCTTTGCCTTATTGCTTAGAAAACGCTCTTGGCGGGTAAGGCGAGATGCGGGCCACGCCATGCTTCGAATTACGCGATGCCGGTTGAGCTGCCGCCGCCTGCCCTTGAAACGCGGTGCAGGTGTCGTCTGCCATTGTTGTATTTATTACGTTAAATATTGTGTTGGGAGTAGTGACGTTGCCGCTGGTGCCCGTCCCGGTCAAAATACCCGCGCAGGCTTCGTTGATGTTATTCGTTTTTACTGTGTTGTTGTTGCCCGTGGAGCCGCAGCTATCATCGAGGTGAATGCCGGCTTCGGTGCTGCTGTTCACGGTGTTGCCGGTCACCGTATTTCCGTTACTGCACAGATCGATTCCGTCGAACAGCTCGGTTCCGATGATCTTATTGCCGGTAATGGAGGTGGTGTCAGCCAAAAATCCTTCGCCGGCACTTTCGGTCACGATTCCGAACTGCGTGTTTCCAACCACGTTGTTGGAAACAGTGATGCCAGTGGATGCAAACACCAGGATGCCCACTCCCGCATCTCCATTGTTACCGCTTAATGCATAAATATCCTGGATGGTGATGTTTCCTGTAACTTGTCCGGTTGCGCCAAAGCCGATCTGAATGCCGTTTTTGCCGGAAGTAGCCGTTGCGCCGGTTCCTGGCACGGAATTGTTCATGATGGTTACCGCTGGGCCCGCGCTTCCATCTCCATATCCGTTGGCAGTGATGCCGTTTTGCTGGTAGTTGCGCACCGTGTTATTTGAAATTGTGACGGTCGTAGTTGCGCCGCCCCCGGTTTCCACATAGATCCCGAGCCCATTTGGACAGTCTTGGTCGGCCGTGTCCTGCAATTGGTTCCGCACGGCATTTTGCGTGATGGTTCCGGAAACGTTAAGAAAATAGATTCCGACGACCAGCGGAACGCTGCCGCCGAAGCTGGCGCAACCGGTAACCTGGTTGTTAGCTCCATCCACAGTGAGGTGCTGGAGGGTTACGCTCGTGGCTGGTGATGTGACCACGATTTGCGCAGCGACAGGGTCGCCTCCGCCTGACGGATCAGAGGCATTTGCAACCAAGCCTCCCGTGGGCGGCACGATGGTCGGCGCATCGGCGGTTCCTGCTGCCACTCCAATGAGCGTCAAATTCTTGGTGATTGAAACCTGCTCCGGGTACGTACCGGGGCACACGTCAATCGTGTATCCAGCAGGCGAGGCGTCAACCGCTTTTTGAATAGTTGGATAAGAAGTCAGTCCAGCTTTGCAATTCCCAACCGCAACAGTCGTCCCCGCGGCGGCTTGCGCGGTCTGTCCCAGGCAGCACGCAAGCAAGCCCGCTGAAAACGTCAAAAACGCGCGCAGCAGTTTCTTTTTTTCGATCATGATTTCCTCCACGGTCCTTTAGCACGAGAAATCTGGGGAGTTCGAGTGTAGTGTTCTATCTAAAGAGAGGTCAATGACCTTGTAAAGAATCAGATACTACCGTGATAGTAATGTCGTGAAATTTGACTTTCTAGTGCCGCCGTGATGAAAAGCAGTTTCGCGAATGTCTCGGGCGTAGTTCCAAATAATTGCTTCCCGACGTGCATTCCCGAAATGGAATGAAGTGGTTTCAGTACTAGGACGCACACACACACGACTCCTTGAAATTCCCCAAATCACGTGCTACCGTTCCGCGTGATTAAATTTTTGCGACATACGGGACTTCACGGCAAGGCGAAGTCGGCTATTGTCCGCTGCTCTCCCTCGACACTCCCGCGCCCAGTTACGGTCTCAAAACCAGAACTCGTGGGTACGTTTTTGCTCCCGGTTTTTGGTCACTCCGCCGCACTTCTAACCGGTTCTGACCCACAAACAGAAATCAACCTAAGTTACTCAAAACAAAAGGCAGCCAGATTTCTAACCGGTTCTAGAATTGCAGTTAGCGAAATTCTCTTTCGGACGTCAAAATGTGATCCCGCGAGTACAAACTCCGCGGATAAGTTCAAGCCGATTCCATGACAGCGCAGCGCAGCTTCGAGATCGGGAAAATTCGCTTCGGCGCAAACGCGCCGCTGTTTTTGATCGCCGGGCCGTGCGTCATCGAAAGTGAAGCCCACGCCACAATCATCGCAGAGCATGTGGGGGCCACCGCCTCCAAGTTGGGTATCCCTTACATTTTCAAAGCGTCGTATGACAAGGCAAATCGCACCTCGCTCTCTTCCTTCCGCGGGCCGGGACTGCAGGAAGGACTGCGCATCCTCAAAAACATAAAGAAAAAAACAGGATTGGCAGTTCTTACGGACGTGCACGATTTGTCGGAAGTGGGCCCAGCCTCGGAAGTCTGCGACATTCTCCAGATCCCGGCATTCCTGTGCCGCCAAACGGATCTGCTGATCGCCGCCGGGCGCAGTGGCCGCGTTGTGAATGTGAAGAAAGGACAGTTTCTCTCGCCCTGGGAAATCGGCAACGCGGCAGAAAAAATCGCCAGCACCGGGAATGAGAAAATTATCCTCACAGAACGCGGCAGCTCCTTCGGCTACCAAAATCTTGTCGTCGATATGCGCTCATTTCCCATCATGAAAAAGCTTGGCTACCCGGTTGTTTTCGACGTGACCCATTCCGTGCAGCTGCCCGGCGGCGAAGGAAAATCCAGCGGAGGGCAACCCGAATTCATTGAACCGCTCGCACGCGCGGGAACTGCTGCCGGCGTGGACGGCTTGTTCCTCGAAGTGCACGATAATCCCGCGAAGGCGCTTTCTGACGGTTCTAACGCGCTGCCGCTTGGTGAGCTTCGTCCGTTGTTGGAAAAAATTCTAAAAATATCGGCGCTCGTGCGCGAATGGAATCCAGCATGAGTCTCGCCACCGCCAAACGAGTGCTTCGAATTGAATCCGAAGCAATCGCCGGATTGATCGAACGTCTCGATGAACGCTTCGAGAAAGCGGTCGAACTGTTATATGCCTGCAAAGGCAGGGTCGTCGTCACCGGCCTGGGCAAGTCAGGGCTGATTGGACGAAAAACCGCCGCCACTTTCGCCAGCATCGGCACTCCATCTATTTTCTTGCATGCGGCCGAAGCACTTCACGGCGATCTGGGAATGCTCACCTCCGCAGACGTTTTGGTGGCGATTTCGTCCAGCGGGGAGACCGAGGAACTTGTCGAGCTAATGGAAGCCGTGAAGCGGCTGGGAATCCACATCATCACACTTACGGCCAATCCACGCTCCACACTCGCCGGTGCGAGCGACATCGTTCTGGACATCGCGGTGAAAGAGGAAGCGTGCTCGCTCAACCTGGCGCCTACCGCTTCAACTGCCGCTGCGCTTGCGATGGGAGACGCGTTGGCCATTTCGCTGCTGGAACGCCGCGGTTTCAAGGAAGAAGATTTTGCCGCGCTGCATCCTGGCGGGCGTTTGGGCAAAAAATTGCGGCGCGTTGGAGCGTTGATGCACTCTGGCGAAGATGTGCCGCGCGTGTTGCCTACCGCTAAGATGCCGGATGTGATTTACGAAATGAGCCGCAAAGGGCTGGGCTTGGCCGCCGTCACTGAATTGGACGGACGCGTTCTTGGGATCATCACGGACGGTGATTTGCGCCGTGTGATGCTGAAGAAAAAAGAGAACGTGTTGGGCCTGACGGCCGCGGAATGTATGACCATAAATCCCGTCACAATTCCGTCGACCGAACTCGCGGCGAGCGCGCTGCGCCTGATGGAAGAAAAAAAAATCACGTCCGTTCTGGTGGTGGATTCCAACGGATGTTTGGAAGGCGTGGTGCACGTCCACGACCTTTGGACTTTGCAATTATTTTGAGCATGCGAAGAGCATAGTCATCCTGAGGAGCAGCGCGACAAAGGATCTACTGGTCGATGTTAACCTGAGGCAAGTATGACAATACGTGAAATAAAATTTCCGCCTAAAGTTTTACGACGCGCGAAGAAAATTCGCGTCCTGCTGATGGATGTGGACGGCACGTTAACGCCCGGGATGGTCTGCCTGCAGGGATTTCCCGACGGCAGCGTGGCAGAGATGAAAGTGTTCGACCCGCATGACGGCGCTGGGGTGAAGCTAGCGAGCATTATGGGTATCCGTACAGGACTGATCACGGGGCGCGATTCTCCGGCGACAACACGTCGCGCGCGCGAAATGGGGATGGAATTTGTAATCCAAGGCCAGCCGAAAAAACTGGAATCTTACAAAGCAATTTTAATACGCGCCGGCGTTACGGACGAAGAAGTCGCCTACATTGGAGACGATTTGCCGGACCTCCCAATTTTGGGCCGCGCCGGACTAGCCGTCGCGGTGGGCGATGCCGTGGTGGAAGTGAAACGCGCGGCGCATTACATTACAACCGTTCCGGGAGGGAAGGGCGCGGCGCGCGAAGTGGTCGAGCTGATTCTGAAAGCGCAGGGAAAATGGAAGAAAGCGATCCCGCAGGCTATCGCATGAAGTTTTGAATCTACGTTTTAGTGCTTCTGACGTTCTTTTCGCATCTGCTCGAAGATTGTGTTGGCCCATGCGGGCGGCTCCGGACCCTGCTGAGAATTCACGGGTTGCCCAAGCGCGACCCTCCAGCGCAGCAACCAGGAAATTCCTGTTGCACCCACGTAATTATCCGCAGTCGAATACGCCGGATCGGCGAGGGCCTGATCGAGCGAAATGAATTTATATCCTCGATGCTCGATCTGTGCGAGCAGGGCGTCCAAGCATTCGGAATTGAGCTGATTGTCATGAATCAGGAGGGTCTGGGGGACTTCGCGGCCGAAGAGATCGCGTGAAAGGCCCTCGGAATAATTCAAAGAGGTTTCGGCGTATTCGAGATATTCTTTTTTCGCGCGAGCCGCGAGCTTTTTGTCCTTCTTTTCAGCGGCATACTGGAGCACGTCATTGAAAACGTAATCGGCGTCTTCCACAGTCACGGGCGCGATCGTATATCCACGCTCTTTCAGGAAACCTTCAAAGGCGGTTTTCGCTTCTGCCGTCGGGCCGGTATTGAGGTAGGGATGCCGGAAATACTTTTCCGTTTGCCCCTGGGCTTTTAGCAGCGCGGTGGTTACCACCTCGCCGCGAATCGTTTCGTCCTCATACTGCGCGAGAGGGGTAATTTGAAAATCGGCGTGAGAGAAAGTGTGATTGCCGAGCGTGAGTTCCGCGTCGAGCCACATTTGTAGAAGCCCGGCGCGCGCGTCGCGTTCACCCTGGACTTGCAGTTTGCGCTCGTTAACGAAGCCGATGGCCCACGCATGATGTGATTTCAGTATCGCGGGAATTGCGTGGTTAATCTTCTGTAGCTCCTTCAAATCTCCCATGGCGAAATCATTTCCCGGAATTGCGCCTGGAAGATCGTCCACAGTGACAGCAATTGTACGTTGCGACGGCGGCGTGCCTTGCGCGCTATGTCCGGCGGCCGAGAATCCTGCCGAAATGACGGCCGCCAGGCAGAAAATCCAAATAACGAGCGACTTTTTCATCGAGATTGCCTCATCACATACGCCAAGAGTTCTGAGCGCGCCCGCAGCGGGCTCTCTGTAGCGCAAGCATTTTGCCTTAGATGGAATGAGTTAGCGCGAAGTTTCTGGAGCGGGAGAAGGGAATCGAACCCTCACCTATAGCTTGGGAA
>Ga0209624_10001257_pt1 | contig 20335 bp, 16 predicted proteins | sample JacPinW_OM2H0_O1_FD_188565 | JGI IMG/M metagenome (GOLD analysis project Ga0209624, IMG submission 188565) | Forest soil microbial communities from Algoma, Ontario, Canada - Jack Pine, Ontario site 1_JW_OM2H0_O1 (SPAdes) (version 2) | ecosystem: Environmental > Terrestrial > Soil > Boreal...
GTTCGTGATGGTCGCGTCGCCGGCCCCGAACTAACGCGATAGATACACGGAGTCGCTAGCCTCGCACGCAGGTATGGGACGACTCTCGAGAGCCGGGGCACTCGTAGGGGCGTGCGCGCTGGGGGCAACGCTGCTCGTCGCCTCCCCGGCGATGGCCGCCGGACCCGTCCGGCTCGGGTCGGCTCCCGCAGTGCCCGACGGCGCGCACATCGTCGCCGCGCAAGGCCGCTGGGTGACGCCCGGTATCATCGACATCCACTCGCATCTCGGCGTATACGCGAGTCCCGCGACGAAGGGCCTGGACGACGGCAACGAAGCAACCAGCCCCAACACTGCCAATGTCTGGGCCGAGCACTCCGTCTGGCCGCAGGATCCGGGCTTCGAGACGGCGCTCGAAGGCGGAGTGACCACGCTGCAGATTCTGCCGGGCTCGGCCAATCTCATCGGCGGCCGATCGGTGGTCGTCAAGAACGTGGCCGCCGTGACTTACCAGGCAATGAAATTTCCCGGCGCGGCTTATGGGCTCAAGATGGCCTGCGGCGAGAATCCCAAGCGCGTGTACGGCGAGAAGAATCAAGCCCCCTCCACGCGCATGGGCAATGTCGCGGGCTATCGCCAGGCTTTCGCCGATGCCCAGGATTATGTGCAGCAGTGGGACAAGTACCGTCACGATCTCGCCGATTACCAGAAGAAGAAGACGGCCGCGGCGGGCGGCGCAAAGAAGGCGAAGGACAAGGACGCCGGGGAGGACAAGGATCTGACGGCACCGATCCCCCCCAAGCGCGACCTCAAACTCGAGACCCTGGCGGAGGTTCTACACGGAAATATCCGCGTCCACATGCACTGCTATCGCTCGGATGAAATGGCGACGATGCTCGATGTCGCGGATGAGTTCGGCTTCAAGATCGTGGCGTTTCATCACGCCGTGGAAGCGTACAAGATCGCCGATCTTCTGGCGCAGAAGGGCGTGTGCGCGGCGATGTGGGCTGATTGGTGGGGTTTCAAAATGGAAGCCTTCGACGGAATTCAAGAGAATCTACCGATGGTCGACTACCCGGATCGCAGCTGCGCTATCGTGCACTCGGACTCGGAGGACGGCATCCAGCGCCTGAATCAGGAAGCGGCCAAGGCGATGGCGCACGGCGCGCGCGTCGGCCTGATCGTTCCGCCCGAACGGGCGATCCGCTGGCTCACGTTGAATCCGGCGAAATCCTTGGGTCTCGAGGATCGTATCGGCACGCTGCAGCCCGGAAAGGCGGCCGACCTCGTGATCTGGAACGGCAATCCCTTCAGCGTGTACGCGCTCGCCGAGCAAGTCTTCATCGACGGCGCTCTGCGCTTCGATCGCGATCATCCGCAAGTCAAACCCCGCTCCGATTTCCTGCTGGGACAACCCGGCGTGGGAGCGCCGCTATGAAGGCTCTTTTCTTGATCTCTGCCGGAGCCTGCGCGGCCTTGACTGCTCAGCCGGCACTTGCGCAGGATTTCGTCATCCGCGGAGCTACCGTGCACACCGCCACTGCGCAGGGCACCTTGAAGAACACCGACGTGCTGGTACGCGGCGGTGTGATCGCCGCGATTGGAGCCGCTGCCCGGGGTGCGGCGGCCGCGACCGTCGTCGAGGCACAGGGAAAGGAACTGACTCCGGGATTGTTCGGAGGTCTGACGGATCTCGGACTCGAAGAAGTATCCGCGGAATCGCAGTCCGTCGATTCGACGCTGAATTTGAAATCCCCCGCCTGGGGGCAGCAATGGCGGCCCGAGTTCGAAGTCTCGCAGGCGTTCAACCCCCGCTCCACTCTCGTTCCGGTCGCTCGCATCGAAGGAATCACTTGGTCGGTGCTCGCTCCCGCGAGCGGCGACGCCATCATCGGCGGTCAAGGCGCGGCAGTCACCCTCGACGGCCGCTTCGACGCCGTGCTGCGCGGCAGCGGCTCGCTGTTCGTCGCCATGGGCAGCACGGGGGCAGCGCTTGCGGGTGGGACTCGGGCGGCCGAATTCATGCTGCTCGACCAGGCGATTCGCGAAGCCCGCGCGCAAGGCCCGATCGGCGAAGGGGCTCTGCTGCACGGCGCCGGGCGGGAGGTCATGGCGCGCTACCTATCCGGCGGGCGGGTCGTGTTTCAAGTCGACCGTGCGGCCGACATTCTTGGCGTGGTGGGTTTTGCCCGGCGCAACGGCATGAAGGCGGTGATTGCCGGCGGCAGCGAGGCCTGGGTCGTCGCCAAGGAACTGGCGCAGGCGGACGTGCCGGTCATTCTCGATCCTCTCAAAGATTTGCCGAGCGACTTCGATCACTTGGGCGCCTCCCTCGACAATGCCGCGCGCCTGCAACGCGCCGGCGTACGCATCGCCTTTTCGAGCGGCGACAGCCACAACGCGCGGTTGACGCGCCAGCTCGCCGGCAATGCGGTTGCCCACGGATTGCCCTGGGAGTCGGCGCTCGCCGCCATCACCGCGAATCCCGCCGACATCTTTGGATTGGGCGCGACCCGCGGCCGCATTGCGGTGGGCCAGGTAGCCGACCTTGTGCTGTGGAACGCCGATCCGCTCGAAGTCTCGACTCTGGCCGACCAGGTGTGGATCGCCGGCCGGCCGGTCGAGATGCGCTCGCGCCAAACAGAGCTTCGGGATCGGTATCTCGACAAGGTGAAGACACATCAGGCATTTTAAATGAGCTTATTCGAAGTGAAGACCCGATCCGCGCGCTTCGTCATCACCACCGAACTGACACCGCCCAAGGGCATCGACTTGTCGGAGTTCTTCGCCAAGGCCGATGCCCTCAAAGGCTTCGTCGACGCGATCAACATCACTGAATCCCCCCGCGCCCGAATGGCCGTCGAACCCAAATCCGTCGGACATCTGCTGCAGGACCGCGGCATCGAGGCCATCGTTCAGGTCACCGCGCGCGATCGCAATCGAATCGCCATCCAGGCCGACTTGTTGGGCGGCTGCCTGCTCGGCATCGGCAATTTTCTTTTCATGACGGGCGACGATCCGAAGAACGGCGACCACAAGGAAGCGAAGGGTGTATTCGACTTGACCACCATCGAGATGCTGAACGCCGCCCGATCGCTGCGCAGCGGCAGGGATCTCTCGGGCAGCGCGCTGCATGGCGCGCCGCGCATGTTCCTCGGTTCAACGCTGAATCCCGGATCGCAGGATCTCGCCCGCGAGGTCGAGAACACCCGGCGCAAAATCGACGCAGGATCCCAGTTCTTTCAAACCCAGGCGATCTACGACACCGGTCTTCTGGCGCGATTTCTCGACGCCGCCAAGCTCGGAGATGTTCCCTTGCTCGCCGGAGTCATCCCGCTCAAGTCGGCGAAGATGGGAATGTGGCTGAACGAAAATGTGCCGGGCGTCCGGGTCCCCGCCCCGCTCCTCGAGGAGATGGAGCGCGCCGGACCCGACGGCGAAGCGGCGAAGGGAATCGAAATCGCGGCCCGGACCGTGCGCGAATTGCGAGGCATTTGCAAGGGAGTGCACATCATGGCGATCGGCTGGGAGCAGCGGATTCCAGAGATCCTAGCTGCCGCCGGCGTCGCCCTCGACTGACGCGCCGGCATCGGCGTCGGCATGCGCATCCGCGTCGGCATCGGTCACGGCATCGACAGCAATAGTTGCCGGCGGACTCACGCGGCCCTGCATTCGCGCTTCTATCTCCGCCCATAGAGCCGGATAGATCCGGCCGGCCATGCTGCGGGGCGAGTAGGCCGCAATCGGCGCACGGCGCAAACTCATCCTCTCGATCTCGCTGGAATACGGGACTTCCGTGGTCAGAAGCTGCGGATATTGCTCGCGCGTGCTCTCGATGATTTGAATATGCAGCGACTTGCGCCGATCCACCATGGAGAAGAACGGCAGCAGCTTGAGGTCTGTCCACTCGTTGGCCACGATGAAATCGTGCAGCTGCGCCAGCATGCGCACGGACAACGGCGTCGGCAGCAGGGGCACGACGACGGCATCGGCCGCGCGCAGCACGTTCTCGGAAAGCAGGGATATTCCAGGCGGGCAGTCCAGAAACAACGCCGCATACTGCGCGCGCAGCGAGCGGCTCATTTTCAAGAGGCGCTCCGTGGGGTGCTTGCGGCGGCTCAAGTGCACGTCGAAATTGCGGTACGACATATCCGATGGCAGGACATCCAATTTGTCGTACCCGCTCGGCACGACCAGCTCCGGCAGCTCGCGCTTTCCGGCGACCAGCTTCTTGGCCGACACCTGCTCGTTCGGTTCGCAGCGCAGCAGGTAAGTCGCCGCGCCCTGGCTGTCTAAGTCCCACAGAAGCGTTGCGTGCCCGCCGGCCGCGGACAGGAATGCGAGGTTGACGGCGGTGGTGGTCTTGCCGACTCCACCTTTGATATTCGTGACGGCAATGATCTTCATCTCGCGGAAGATAGTGTCACAACCCGCGCACGTTCACCAAGCCGCCCGAGGGCGACGCGCAATCGGCCCGCGAATAGCAATTATTTCTTAGCGGTGAATGCGCACTCGACGCCGCTTTCGGATAAGGCGGTCGCGCAGTCCAGCGATTCGTAGACATTTGCGTTTCCGGGCAGCGGCAGGAATGCGACCATTCCGGCGGGCTGATCCGCGCATCGGTACTCGACCACGTAGCGCTTGAGATGATCCTCCTGGCCGATCAATCGGATCTGACCGATGTTGCATGTCACGCCGTTTCGGGCGAGTACATCCTTGAACGTCTGCAAGGTTACCGGTGCCTCGACCGGTCCCGTGTCCGTGAGCTTGCACTTGATGCTCTGCTTGGCGGCCTCCTGGCAGCTCATCACCACCGTCTGCGCCTCGGAGCCCGGCTGCGCGATGCGCAGAATGAAGCCCTTGCCGTCGTTGCAGGCCACCTCGGAGTAGTCCGAATGCGTCGACTCGCTGTGACCGAACGATTGCAGAGTGCGAACCTCGCACTGCCCGCCGCTGCCGGCGGTAATCATCGATGCCACTAAGGCATACACGTCCTTGTTCTCGGGGAGTTTGCAGAAGAACGAGGGCTCCCTGCCCTTTGCCGCATCGGCCGCGCGCGCTTCTTCGGCGCTCAGGCAGGAGATGGCCATGGGCATCTCCGTCCCCTGAGTTTCCAATAAATAGCCCATGCCCCCGCTGCACGCGACCTCGTACACACGCGTCTCCACTTCCCTGCCCCCGGATTTCGGTTTGCGCGTGCCGGAGGCGACGAGCTTGGCATCGTTGACATCGCAGGAGATTTTCAGCATCTGAAGCAGTGTCGCGCTCTGTGCCGTGGCCTTGGCGCGCGACATCACCGGGTCCTTGGAATCGGCGCCGTCCTGCTTATGGTCGCCGCCGAGCTTTTCCAGATCCTCCCGCGAAAGAGATCCATTCAGTCCGCTGTTGTCTTGATGCGTGCCGGGAGCGTTCTGAGCGTCGGCCGGCATGTTCCAGGCAACGACGGCCGCGATCGACACGGCGAGCGCAGTCGCATGAATACGGAGCGATGCGATGGACATGACTGACGACCCCCTTGTTCAAAGAAATCCGTTGCGCGTGTCTCGCGCGGCTGCTCTCAGTCTTACGGGCCCAGCCATTCCAGGAAGCGCTGCGGCCAGGCGGAGACCGGTCCGGTATTCTCCGCGCGCAGTCCGAATCCATGACCCACGCCGTCGTAGATGTGCAGCTCCGCCTGAGCTCCGGCGCGCCGCATAGCGAGATAGAGTTCGGCAAGACCCTGGGAAATCGCCGGGTGGTCTTGCGCGCCCCCGAGGAGAAATGCGCGCGGCGTCTGCGGCGAGAACGTGAGGCCCGGCGGTATGGCCGGGTAGAGCAGTGCCTGGAAATTCGGTCGCGAACTTTGCTTCGCGACCGGATCGGATGAGCCCGCCGCGCCCTCGTCGTAACGTGTGCCGGCAAGCGCCGCAAGTTCCCCGCCCGCGGAGAATCCCATCACTCCGACGCGCGCCGGGTCGAGCCGCCAATCGGTGGCGCGGCTTCGCACCACGCGGATGGCGCGCTGCACGTCCGACAGGGACTCGCCCTCCACCGTGTACGTCGATCCCTTTTCGCGAGCCAGGCGATACTTCAAGACAAACGCCGCTATCCCGTGATGGGCAAGGTAATCCGCTACCCGGTAGCCCTCATGATCCATCCACAGTTCGCGATGGCCTCCGCCGGGCACCACGATGACCGATGCGCCGGTGGCCTTGCCGGGCGGCGGTAAATAGACCGTGATCGACGGTACGTGAACGTTCGAGACGATGCGCTCCCCGGCCTCGTTGAGCCGCACGGATTCCGGGGAAGCGTTGCCGCGCGAACCGGGCGCGCCGTTCGGCCACAGCGGAATCACGGGATTGAGGTCGGCGGCAAGCGAGGCCGCCGACAGCAACAGGAGCAACACCGCGCCTCCGGTGCTCATGTCCTTGCCGCATCGGCTCATTTATTTCACCGGCAACGGTGCCGGCCAGTCGAGAGTCCGCTCCGCCGCGACGCCTGTCGGACCCAGCAGCCGTACCACAAGACGCATGGCGTGACCCGCGGCGTCGGCCGGAAGAGACCCCGCTACCTCTTCAGTTCGGATCAAATCGTCGTACCGAATATTACCGCCGGACTGAGCCTTACCCTTCTCGTCGAGCAGGCTCCAGTCCAGTGCATAGTCGTGAAGCGCGTAGTAGGGAAGACTTCGCTCGGCGTTAGGCGTCACCGTGGCTGTGAATCCCTCGATGGCCCCGTTCGCGGCACCGGTCCAGCGGGCATCGATCTTGGCGGGCGCATTCAATTCCCGCCACACATCGTAGGAAGGCTTGCGCTGGCGCGCCTCGTTCACGACGCCGTGTTCGACATATCCCTCCTCCTGTCCCGGCCAGAGATTGCGCCGCGACTTATAGTCTTGGAAGCACCACATGATGGCGCCGCCGATCCAATCCCTCGCGGCCATCAGCGGCATTTGTTGCTGCAGGATCCGAACGCGCCCCGGATCCGCCTCCGCGGGGCTCTTGGCGAAGAAGCCCGGGTATCCGAACTCGGAGACGATGACCATCTTGCTCGGAAACAATTGATTCACCCGGTCGAGCGCCGGCACCAGCGCGGACTCCGGGCCGTGCCAGGAACCGAAGTATTGATTCATCATCAGAAAATCGGCGTCGTTCGCGGCGGATTGATCGGCCCGTTCGAGCTTCGGAAGATTGTCGTCCGCATAGCTGACGTACCTGCCCGGATCCAGGGCGTGGATCATGTCGCGCATGGCACGAAAATAGGCGATGCCGCCCGCGGTGGCCGTTGCGCTTTCGTTTGCCACGCTCCACGCAAATATGCTGGGATGATTGCCCGCCTGCTCGATCATCTCCTGCATTTGCCGCCGCGCAAGCGCGAGCACCGCCGGATTCGCCAGCTGCGCCTCGTCAAATTGCCACACCGGGATTTCCGGGATGAGCAAGATTCCGTGCCGGTCGGCGTAGTCGAGAATGAAAGGATTTTGCGGATAGTGGACAGGTCTCGACAGCGTGGTGTGCAGGGTTTTCATTTCGTCATAGTCGCGCCGCATCGTGCCGGGCGTTTCGGCCAGCCCCTCCCACGGCGAGTCCTCGTGCCGCGTGAGCCCGGTCAGGCGGACCCGCTCGCCGTTGACCAGCAGGTGCCGATCGCGGATTTCCACGGTTCGCAAACCGAAGGTGTCGCTCTGCTCGTCCAGATGCCTGCCGCCGCCGCCGGTCAGCTCCACCTCCATTCGATAGACGTTTGGATGATCGATGCTCCATAGCTTGGGGTTGGTCACCGTGAGAGGCACCACGATGTCCGCGGGCACCCCGGCGAGGTCGACCGGTACGGCGGTGCTCGCCGCCGGCTGATCGTCCGGACCGTAAGCAGTGACGTGCACCAGGGCCCGTGTGCGCCGCCGATCCGAGGTCTGTACATACACATGATCCCGAATCAGCGCACGGCCGGCCTTGAGTTCGCTGCGGATGCTCTGGCGGCGAATCCACTGGGGTCCGCTCTGCGACAGCCACACGTCCCGAACCAGCCCACCGTATGCCCACCAGTCATACCAGGCACCGGGAGAGCCGCGGTCCGCAAAGCCGGGGATGGTGGCTGCGCCCGGGCGATTGTCGATCCGCACGGCCAGAACATTGGTGCCGCGCAATTGCCGGGAGACATCGAAGGAGTACGCGGTGAATCCCCCTTCGTGGGTGCCGAGTTCCACGCCGTTCAGCCAGACGCGGGCCGAATAGAAGGTCGCGCCAAAATGCAGCTCCACATGGGTGCCCGCAGCCATCGGCGGCACTTCGATGCGGCGGAAATACCATGCGACTCCCAAGTAGTCGTGAAACTCGCCGATATTCCAGGTGTGGGGAACGTTTATGGAACGGCTGCCGGCCGGCACGCTGTTCGTCCATCCCGAAGCCTCGCCGATCCGGTCAGGGTCGGTTCGAAACAGCCAATCCCGGTCCAGATCGACTCTCATCGAGCAAAGCCCGGGCGCTGCGAACAGCGCGGCCAACACGGCGAAGGTCCATCTGGATCGGATCACGGCATCGCTCGTTGCAAACGCGATTGAGTTATATCGCATTTATATTATAATACTTATCGAACGGCGGCAACAACGCTGCCGGGACATGGGATCACTCTCGCAATACTGAAAACATAGACCACAACCGCCGATGCGTACACATCCGCGCGGAAAATCGGCGCGCATGGCCGCGGGTTGTGGAGGCTGTTGACAGGTATGCCCGTGGTATATTGATCATATTGATGCGTCGCTCGCGGCCCGACCGAAGCTTCGCAAACGACGGAAGACTTGCGCCATGACGACAGAAAAGAAGCCGCTGCGTAGCCATAAGAGCTATGGCCGCAAGGACAAGGATGGCTTCATTCACCGCAGTTGGATGAAGAGCGAGGGCCTACCCGCCGACGTATTCGACGGCCGGCCGGTCATCGGAATCTGCAACACGTGGTCGGAATTGACTCCCTGCAATGCGGGGCTGCGCGACATCGCAGAGCATGTCAAACGCGGCGTGTGGGAGGCCGGAGGTCTGCCTCTCGAGTTTCCGGCCATGTCGCTCGGCGAGACGCAAATGCGTCCGACGGCGATGCTGTTCCGCAATCTGCTCGCCATGGAAGTCGAAGAGTCGATTCGCGGCAATCCGATCGACGCCGTGGTTCTCCTGGGCGGCTGCGACAAGACCACTCCCGGCCAGCTCATGGGCGCGGCCAGCGTCAACCTTCCGACGCTCGTGATCTCGAGCGGGCCCATGCTGAACGGGAAGTTCCGCGGCTGCGACATCGGTTCCGGCACGGACGTGTGGAAGTTCAGCGAGGCGGTCCGCGGCGGCAAGATGACGCTGGACGATTTCATGGCGGCGGAATCCGGCATGTCGCGTACGCCCGGAACCTGCATGACCATGGGCAGCGCATCGACCATGGCCTGCATGATGGAAGCCATGGGTATCGCCCTGCCCTACAATGCGACGACCCCCGCGGTCGACGCGCAGCGCCGCAGAATCGCCCACGAAAGCGGGCGGCTGATCGTGCGCATGGCCCGCGAAGATGTGCGGCTGTCGACCATTCTGAATCGAAACGCCTTCGACAACGCCATCCGCGTCCTGGGTGCGATCGGCGGTTCAACCAACACGGTGTTGCATCTGCTCGCACTCGCCGGCCGGCTCGGCGTGCCGCTCGAACTCGAGGATTTCGATCGCCTGACCGCCGAGGTGCCGTTGCTGGTCGATTTGCAGCCCTCGGGCCGTTTCCTGATGGAAGACCTTCACTACGCGGGCGGCCTGCCCGCCGTGATGAAGGAGCTGAGTCCCAGACTCGACGTGAACGCCCGGACCGTCTGGGGCCAGCCGATCGGCGCGAGCTTCGCGTCCGCCGAGTGCTACAACCGCGAGGTCATCCATACTCTCGCCGCACCAGCAAATCCGGTGTCGGGAATCTGGGTATTGAAGGGCAATCTATGCCCCAACGGCGCCGTGATGAAGCCCAGTGCCGCCAGCCGCGCGCTGTTCTCCCATCGCGGCCGCGCGATCGTGTTCGAGTCCATCGAAGACCTGCACGCGCGCATCGACGATCCGGCCCTCGAGGTGGATGCGCAGTCGGTGCTGGTGCTCAAGGGCTGCGGGCCCAAGGGTTATCCGGGCATGCCGGAAGTCGGCAACATGCCCCTGCCGCGCAAGCTCCTGGAAAAAGGCGTCGAAGACATGTTGCGGATCTCGGACGCGCGCATGAGCGGCACCGCTTTCGGCACCGTCGTACTGCACGTGGCGCCCGAGGCCGAGGCCGGCGGACCGCTCGCAATGGTTCGCGACGGGGATGAGATCCTGCTCGACGGGCCGAACCGGCGTCTGGAGCTGCTCATATCGCCGCAGGAGTTGGCGGCGCGAACCGAAGCCTGGACGCACGAGCGGCCCCCGCCAAAGTATTCGCGCGGTTACTATCGGCTTTACGTGGAGCACGTGATGCAGGCGGACAAAGGGTGCGACCTCGATTTCCTGACCGGAGCCAGCGGGAGCGTCGTCGACCGGGAATCGCACTGATGGCCCTTCCGAGTGTCGTCGCAGGCGACTGGGGAACATCCCGTCTGCGGCTTTTTCTCTGCGATGATCGCGGCGCGATTCTCGACCGTGCCGACGGCCCGGGCGTCGCGGCGGCCGAAGGTCCCTTGGCGCAAATATTCGAGTCGATGGTGGAGCCCTGGGAATCGCGTTACGGCTCACTGCCGGCGGTTCTCTGCGGCATGGTCGGGTCGAGCATCGGCTGGGTCCAGGCTCCCTACATCGCCTGCCCCGCCCTGCCGGCAAAGATCATCGGCGGCTGCATCCCGCTGCGAGCCGGCCGCGTTCGCATCGTTCCGGGCATGCGCTGCAAGAATCGGCTGGGAGCGCCGGATTTCATGCGCGGCGAAGAGACTCAAATACTGGGTGCGCTGACTCTGGAACCGACGCTGCGCCGGGGCGCGCATCTTGTGTGCCTTCCCGGCACTCACACGAAGTGGGCCCTCCTCAACGAAGGAATCATCGAAGAGTTCCTGACCGTGCCGACGGGTGAACTCTATGCCGCCCTGCGCGATCACAGTGTGCTGGTGGGCACGGACTTTCGCGGCCAGGAAGTGACCGGCGGCGCCTTTGAGGAAGGCCTCAAACAGTTCGGCGAATTCCCGCAGGTGCCGGTACTGCACCGTCTGTTCGAGTGCCGCGGCCGACTGCTCAGCGGCGAACTCGCCGCCGCCGACGCCGTGTCGTTCCTGTCGGGCCTGCTGATCGCCCAGGATGTCGGCGGGGCCCTGCACCTGTATGCGGACTGCCTGGGGGTGCGCAGCGTGTACCTGGTCGGTGCACCGGCCCTGACCGGACTGTATGCAACCGCGTTGGCGCGTGAATCCTGCGCGGCGCGTCGGCTCGACGGAGCCGCCGCATCTCTGGCAGGTCTCATAGGCGTACACCAACACCGCTCCTCACAGGTGGAATCGAATGCCGTCTGAGGCGCCGACGGGGGAGAAGGCGCTGGTTGCTATTCTGCGCGGCCTCGTGCCGGAGCGCGCGCTCGGCGTGGGTCATGTGCTGTACGCGGCGGGCTTTCGCACCATCGAAGTGCCGCTCAATTCGCCGGACCCCTTCGCCAGCATCGCCGCCTTGGCGGCCGGCCTGCCGCCGGATTGCTTGGTGGGCGCGGGAACCGTGCTCGACGCCGGCGACGTACGCCGCACTCATGCGGCGGGCGGCGGGCTCATCGTCTCGCCGAATTTCGATGCCGAGGTGATCGGCGCGGCAACGCAGCGGGCGATGCAGGTCTTGCCGGGGATCGCGACCGCGACCGAGGCGTTCGGCGCACTTCGCGCAGGTGCGACGCAATTGAAACTCTTCCCGGCCACGACGTACGGCCCTCGGCACTTGCAGGCACTGCGCACCGTGCTCCCGCCGGGCACGCGGATCCTGCCCGTCGGCGGAGTCGCGGCGGACACCCTGGCCGATTGGCTGGCCGCCGGCGCAGCCGGGTTCGGCTTCGGATCGGAGCTGTTCCGTCCCGAGTACGACCTTGGGGACATCGAACGTCGGGCGCAATTGCTGGTGCGCGCCTTCCGCGAGGCTCGCGGCCGGCTCGAGACGCCGCCGGACACGGCGACAACAACAAAAACGACCGGGGAATCCGCGTGACCCTTTCGCCAATCGACATTGCCATCATCGCCATCTATGCCGTATCGATATTCGTCCTGGCGCAATGGGTGTCGCGCGAGAAAGGCACGCACAAGAAGGACGCGCAAGACTACTTCCTGGCAAGCCGCGCGCTGCCCTGGTGGGCGATCGGCACTTCGCTGATTGCGGCCAACATATCGGCCGAGCAGATCATCGGCATGTCGGGCTCGGGCTATGTGATCGGCCTCGCGATCGCCTCCTACGAATGGATGGCGGCGCTCACTCTGATCATCGTCGGCAAGTACTTCCTGCCGATATTCCTGAAGAACGGCATTTACACCATGCCCGAGTTTCTCGAGCGGCGCTACAGCACCAGCGTCCGTACGGTCATGGCGGTCTTTTGGCTGGGCGTCTACGTCTTCGTGAATCTCACGGCAATCCTCTGGCTGGGAGCGACGGCCGTCCATACCGTTGCGGGCATCGAGGTGCAGACCGCGCTCATCGCGCTCGCCCTGTTCGCGGGCGCCTACGCGCTGTACGGCGGACTCAAGGCCGTGGCACTGACCGACATCGTGCAGGTCTCGTTGCTGGTGCTCGGCGGCCTCATCATCAGCTACATCGCGCTCGACAAGATTTCCGGACACACGGGAGTCATCGCCGGCTTTCACGAACTCACGGTGCGCTTTCCGGAGAAGTTCAAGATGATTCTTCGGCCGGACAATCCGAACTACAAGAACCTGCCGGGCCTGTCGGTGCTGTTGGGCGGAATGTGGGTGATGAACGTCTCGTACTGGGGTTTCAATCAATACATCATTCAACGGGCACTGGCGGCGAAAAGCGTCCGTGAGGCGCAGAAGGGCATCGTGCTCGCCGCCTTCTTGAAGCTGCTCATGCCCGTGATCATCGTTCTGCCCGGCATTGCCGCCGCGGCTCTGGCGCCGAACCTCGAGCGGCCGGATGAAGCCTATCCGCATCTCATGGCCATGTTGCCCACGGGTATTCTGGGGCTGGTATTCGCGGCGCTGATCGCGGCGATCGTGGCCTCGATGGGATCGAAGATCAACTCCATCGCCACCATCTTCACCATGGACGTGTACCGGCCGCTGCGTCCGCTGGCCTCGCAGCGGCACTTGGTATTGGTCGGCCGCGCAACCGCCGCGGTCGCCCTGATCGTCGCGGTGCTCATGGCGAAGCCGCTGCTCGGAAGCTTCGATCAAGCATTCCAGTACATCCAGGAGTTCACCGGCTTCTTCACGCCGGGAATCTGCGTCATATTCCTGCTCGGCATGTTCTGGGACCGCTGCACGGCCACGGGCGCGCTGGTGGCCGCGATCGCCTCCTTCGCACTGTCGTTGTTGCTGTGGAAATTTTGGCCAGCGCTGCCGTTCATGGATCGCGTCGGCTGGGTATTCGTGGCATGTCTCGCGATAGCCGTCGTCCTGTCCCTGCTGCGGCCCCGTCGCGAGTCCGCGCTCCGGGTGGAGCTGAAGCAAATCGACTACTCCACCAGCGCCGGCTTCAATCTGGCGGCGCTCGCCGTCACCGCCATTCTCGTCGCGCTTTACGCGACCTGGTGGTAGGCGATCCACTCATGACGGCGCCGGCTCCGATGGAGATACTGAAGGTCCGCAACACGGTGGGCGAAGGGATATTGTGGGACTGGCGGCGGCAGCTATTGTGGTGGACCGACATTCCCAACCGCACCCTGTACCGGTACGACTGGAACCTCGGCACCACCCGTACGTTGCAGGCGCCGGAGCGCGTGGGGTCGTTCGGATTCATCAAGGACAGCGACCGGCTGATCGTGGCTTTCGCAAGCGGCATTGCCTCGTACGACCCGTATGCGGGTGCGGTCGACTGGATCGCGCGTCCCGAGGAAATCGCCCCCGGCATCCGCTTCAATGACGGCCGCGTCGACCGGTTGGGTCGATTTTGGAGCGGCACAATGGTTGAAGGCGGTACGCATGCCGACGGTGGCTGTCTGTACTCCGTGAACGGCGCGCGGAACCTGCGCCGCCACTTCAGCGGCATCGCCATTTCCAATGGGCTTTGCCTGAGTCCGGACGGCAGACTTCTGTACTTCGCCGATTCACCGACCCGCACCATTCGCGTTTTCGAGATGATCGAGCCGGAGGGAACTCTGGGGCCGTCGAGACTGTTCGCGCAAACCGCGGACGGCTCCGCGCCCGACGGCGCGGCCATCGATGCGGACGGCTGCATGTGGAGCGCGCATTGGGGCGGCGGTTGCGTCGTGCGCTACACGCCCGACGGCCGGATAGACCGTACCCTGCCGGTACCGGCGCGCCAGCCCAGCTGCGTTTGTTTCGCCGGAGCCGATCTCGACATCCTGTGCGTCACGAGCGCATGCGAGGGACTCGACGAGGAGGCGTTGCAGGCCGATCCCAACGCAGGCAATGTGTTTTTTTACCGGACTGGCGTTCGCGGTCTGCGTGAGCCAGAGTACGTCGCATGAATACCCACGTCCGCGGTCAAAACCTCACTTACAGCATAGCCAATCACATCGGTATTGCCATCGTCACCGGCGTGTACTCGGCGGACAATCCCATTCCCATCGAGGCGGAGCTGTGCCGGCAGTACGGCGCGAGCCGGCCGGTGCTGCGCGAAGCGGTCAAAATGCTCACCGCCAAGGGACTTCTCGGAGCGAGGCCGCGGCGGGGCACCTGGGTGCAGCCGGAGGATAAGTGGAATCTGCTCGATCCTGACGTGCTGGGCTGGCTGTTGGAGAGGAAATTCTCGATGGCGCTGCTCATCGAGTTCACGGAGATTCGATTGGCCGTCGAGCCGGGCGCCGCGGCGCTTGCGGCCGGCCAGGCCGGTCCCGACGAGAAGACCGCCATTCGAACCGCGATTCTGCGCATGCAGGCCGCCGATCGAGGCGAGGACGACCCGCTGGACTCGGACATCGCCTTTCACGTGGCGGTGCTCCGGGGCAGCCGCAATCGCTTCTATGCGCAGCTCTCCGAGCTCATCGCCACGGCACTGCGCTTCAGCATCCGCATGACGAACCGGTACAAGGGCGTGCGGCTGGCCAGCGTCGCGGATCACAAGAAGGTCGCCGATGCCATCATCGCCGGGAAGGTCGATCAGGCCGGCGAGGCCATGCGAAAACTGATCCAGGAGGCGATGGATCTCATTTGCAAGCGCGAAGCGCAAGAGAAACGAGCGGTCAATCGTCCGCTTCGAACCGAAAAGCCTTAGCGTTCGGTCATGAAGAGAATCAAGATCGCACTGGTCGGCCTGGGCAAGATCGCGCGCGACCAGCACATGCCGGCGCTGGCCGACGGCGACGCCTTCGAATTGATCGGCGTCGCGAGCCCCAACCACAAATGGAACGGCCTGCCGAACTACGACGATCTGCCGGCCCTGATCCGGGGCCTGCCGGAGGTCTCGGCCGTCGCCCTGTGCACGCCGCCCCAGGTGCGCTACGACATCGCCCGCGCGGCGCTCGAACATGGCCTGCACGTCCTCCTGGAAAAACCACCCGGAGTATCGGTGAGCGAAGTGGCCGCACTGGCCGACCTGGCCGCGCGGAAACGCGTCGCGCTGTTTGCCTCCTGGCACGCGAGGCATGCCCGCGGGGTGGAACCCGCTCGTGAGTGGCTGCGTGAGCGGCATATCCGCGGCGTCAGGATCGCCTGGAAGGAGGATGTGCGTACCTGGCATCCCGGCCAAGCCTGGATATGGAAGGCGGGCGGCTTGGGTGTGTTCGATCCGGGGATCAACGCCTTGTCGATTCTGACCCGCATCCTACCCGGTCCCGTGGCGCTGAAGTCCGCCGAACTATGCTATCCCGAGAATTGCGCGACGCCGATTGCCGCCCATCTGTCCATGAGCGGCGAGAACGGAATGACCGCCGTCGCGGACTTCGATTTTCTGCAGACCGGCCCTCAAACCTGGACCATCGATGTTGAAACGGCCTCAGGTCGGCTCACCCTGTCCATGGGAGGCAAGGAGTTGTACATCGACGGCTGCGAGGTCGAGACCCCGGCCACCGCGGAGTACCCGAGCCTATACGCGCATTTCGGCGAACTGGTTCGCCGCCGCCGCAGCGACGTCGACATCGCTCCATTGCAGCTCGTGGCCGACGCCTTCCTGTGCGGCCGCCGTATCGAGGTCGATCCCTTCGTGGAATAGCAGCGCATGCTCGACCTGAATGGAAAGCTGCGCCTGCATGCCGAATTCAAAGCCGCCACGGTGTGCGTCGGCGCCGAACGCGAACCGGTACTCGTCATCGACAATTTCCTGAGCGACCCTGAGGTGTTGGTCGAATACTGCGCCCGGCACTCAGCCTTCGACGGCGTATCCGATACCTTCTACCCCGGGTCGCGCGCACCTATTCCGCCCATTTACTGCTTCGCGCTGCGCTCCTTTCTGGGTACGGTCATTGCCAAGGCGTTCGGTCTGCGAGACAGCGTCGTGACCGGCGAGCTCTCCCACTTCTCGCTGGTCACCACCCCGCCCCAGAGGCTCGGCGTGGTGCAACGAATGCCGCACTTCGACAGTACGAACCCCAGGCAGCTCGCGCTGCTGCACTACCTGTGCCGGCCGGAGCACGGCGGGACCTCTTTCTATCGCCATCGGCGGACGCGCTTCGAGCACGTCGATGCGGCGCGCAGCCGCGCGTATGCAAGCGCCGTCGCCGCGGAACATGCATCCTTGGGACCGCCGCCCGCGAAATACATCTGCGGCGACGATGCCATGTTCGAGCGGACTCACTGCTTCGCCGCCGCCTTCAACCGGGTGCTCATCTACCGCAGCGTCAATCTACACAGCGCAGACATAGGACCCGCGTTCGCCTTCGACGCAGATCCGAGACGCGGCCGCCTGACTGCGAACTCCTTTTTCTTCTATAGCTAGCTCGACCGGCGCATCCGGCAGGATCCGGGTGCTGCGAGGGGATCCTAGGCAAGCTTCGCGACGGAGCAAGATCACTTATCGCCGGCGAAAGTCAGCAGAATCGACTCGACCGCGGCGCCCTTGGCGTCGTCGCCGGCGCGGTCGCCCGAGTTCGGAAACACCGTGAGCTGAAGCCTTTCGAGGTCTTCCACGTGAATGCGGTCGCCGCTGCCGCCGCGGCCCGCGGGACTCTCGCGCCAATAATTCCACAACCCAGGGAAGGGACTCGGAATGTGAATGCTGCGCGCGACGTGCAGATGCTCGAGAGGCACGCGAACCGTCGACCAGGATTTACCGGCGACCACGGAGGTGCTCCAGGCCGTGCCGTCGCGCTCGATCAACACCACTTCGAGAGTCTTGGCAGCACCGCCGATGGCCTGCAGTTTGATGTCCATCGCATTTGCACGCGGCCCATCCGCCGTCCGTGCGCCGACGACATCGCCGATGTAGAGCGCGGCGGCATAGCGCGCCGGCGTGTCCTTGCCGAGATCCGGCAGCATCAAGCTGAGTGCGGACTCGTCCGCGGACTCTGCCGGCGCGATCTGGAAGAAGGGCTGTCGATATCGCTCGCCGGGTCGAACGAAGGACAGGCGCGCATAGTCCTTCTTCGGGTTGAGAAGCCGTATCGGGGTGCCTGCGGGCGTTACTCGGAAGGACCACAGTGCGTCGGCGTGAAAAGGCCATTCGCCGGGCAGCTGCGCGACGTCTCCCGGAAAGGTTGCGCCGCGATCTGCGGTCTTGACGCTGACGGCGTATTCATACAGTCCCGGCGTGAGGACTCCCGGCGCCAAGACCCCGGCGTACTCATTGCCCCGGGAGCGCTTCATGGGAGTGGGGGCGCCGAAGCCTCTCATGCCGGCGGGTCGCACCCACAGCTGGACCTCGTCGGGCAATCCATCGTCGGCCACACGCGCCCGGATTTCAACCGGAGCCCCCGCGAGGAACTCCTTGGGAGTCAGAGACTGCACGCTGTCGGGATAGGAGAGGCGCTCATTCACATGATATTCATCAAAGCCCACGCGGCTTAACGTGGCGGGCAGCTTCCCGCGCTCGACCTGTTCGCTGCGGCTGAGCAGCCAAATGCCCGGCTCCACCGGGAATTGACCGTTCACGGCCCGGCGACCCGCCGCCGCCGGGTCCGACGGAATCTTGATGGGAGCGGCAAAGAACTGGGCACCGAGGTCGGGCAGGCGCAGGGTCATGGGCCAGCGGCGATACAGCAGCCGCGAGACGATCTTGTCGGGGCGGGGTTGCTCGAACGGATCCCGTACCAGCACCTCGTCCGGATAAACTTCCAGGCGCCACACCCCATCCCGCACCTTGTCGAGAAAGTACGCGCCGCTGCCCTCGTAGTCGACGGCCCCGGAGGACTCGAAACCCACGAGTCGCGTCAGAGTCCTGGGATTGCGCGGCAGCGAACGAGTCGCACCGGCATTCATGAATGCGTCGTCGGCATTCAGCTCGCTCATATCGCCCTCGTAGCTGACCCGAAAATCGCCGAACCGAAGATTGTCGGGATAACGTCCGTAGGACTGAAATCGCGGCAGCCGCCGCATCGCCTCGGCGGCGATGACGGCGCTCACTGCCTTCTTCGGCGTGTGTACGAGATTCAGGTAGTGGGTTTGCCAGCCCAGATTGAACGGTGCGGTCCGCAACATGTCGTAGGCGAACATGGTTGCGAATTGCGCACCGACCGATCGATAAGTCCGCGCCATGGCCGGATACAGGTAGCCGCTGAGGAGATCCGCACTGTCGAATTCGTACACGATCCGCGGCTTGCCCCGAAGCGACGGGAGCAGCATGTCGGGATAGCCGTCGACTGCCTGCAGAAAATTGCCCTGAAGCGTGCGTCCTGCGACCAGGCCGGTGGGGTACCAGCCGAAGCTGACCCCGTCCACCTTGGATCGTTGGATGGCGGGGGCAATGGCGAAGTCTTGCGAGACATTGAAGAAGGTCAGCTTCTTGCAGCCGGTGCGGCGCACGGCGCCGACCAGTGCATCGATGTACGCGACCGAGCCCGCGACATTCTCCGGGTGATGCACCGGCTCGTTGATCATCTCGATGAACAGGATGGCCGGCTCATCTTTGATCGCGACGCCGGTATAGCGATTGACGTGATTGAGCAATTGTCCGATGTAGTTGACCTGCGCCGCGATCGAGGCGGGGTTCGTGCCCATTTCCTCCCTCTGGAAATATCGCGAAAAGCCCACGTTCGTCGAGGGCTTGCCCATCTGGTCGGCGAACGCCGGGTCGTAGGTGTGAATCGGCGTGAGCAGTATGTAGATGCCGCGCGCACGTGCGCGGGCGATCAGGTAGTCGAGCAGATCGACGTGGTCGTTGACGATGAGGTTGCCGGCCCGGTCTGAGTTCTCCCAGTCGCCCCATGAGCAGAGCCGCAGCGCCGTCCAACCCATGCGCGCGAAGTGCGCCATGTCCTCATCGATCATGGCCTTGCGGTCGTTCGAGACCAGCCCCGCCATTCGATAGTCGGAGCCCGACATGATGCAGTAGTTGGCGCCGAAGAGACCCACCTCCTCCTTGGAGTCTCCCCAACGGACGACGCCGGCCGCATCCAGATACACCGGACGGGTGGCGGCCCCGTCCGGTGACGGCTGCGCTTCGGCGGCCGGCGGCAGCGCCGATGCCAGCCATGCAAGGAGGACGATGATGATCAATCGCATCCCATATCTCCCGCTCATGCGCCCGCGTCGGGCGCCCGGCAATGTGCCGCGATAAATCCGGAGTGGCTGGGCATGGCCTCCGCCGTCTGACGGATGGACGCCCGGAGACGCGACAGCTGATCCATGGCCGCGTCGATGGGAAGGACGTCCGCGAGAGGATCGTAGCGCCGCGGCCATATCCCCTGGCCGATGAACACCGACAGCCAGTTCGGTTCCACGAACAGCTCGTGGTCCTCGAAGGCGACCCGCCCGCTGCTGCGAAATAGATTGATGCGGCGATTGAGCGCCTCGGGGATGTCCATGCTCCCGCAATAGCGCCACAGCGGCGAGTCGTCACGCGTGGTTGCCTTGTAATGCAGGATGATGAAGTCGCGGATGCGCTCGTACTCCTCGATCTGCAGCCGGTTGTATTCGTCCGCGTCGCAGGGATCGAAGGTGCGGTCCGGGAAAATCGCCGCCAATTGCGTCACGCCGCTCTGGATGAGATGGATGCTGGTGGACTCCAGGGGTTCGAGAAATCCGCTCGCAAGCCCCAGCGCAATGCAGTTCTTGTTCCAAAACTTCTTGCGCCGCCCCGTCGTGAAACGCAGGAAACGCGGCTCCGCCTGCGCCTTGCCGTCCAAATTCGCCAGCAGCGTCGCCGCC
>Ga0209624_10001258_pt1 | contig 20327 bp, 16 predicted proteins | sample JacPinW_OM2H0_O1_FD_188565 | JGI IMG/M metagenome (GOLD analysis project Ga0209624, IMG submission 188565) | Forest soil microbial communities from Algoma, Ontario, Canada - Jack Pine, Ontario site 1_JW_OM2H0_O1 (SPAdes) (version 2) | ecosystem: Environmental > Terrestrial > Soil > Boreal...
GGAGGCGAAGTGAAAAAGGCGGTTGGGCTTCTCGGTATGATTCGGCTTTGCATAGGACTGGCGGCTGCCTTGGGAGTTGGCTGTCCGGGACAGGCGCAGAGTCGTGGTCCGAAATTCGCCGTCGATTCCAACTGGCCCAAACCGTTGCCTGAAAATTGGGTAGTCGGACAAGTGAGCGGAGTATGCGTGGACGCGCAGGACAACGTTTTCATCGTCAATCGGAATGATATGACGGACAAGGAAGCGGAAATTGCACAGCAGGCCCCGCCGTACATCGAATTCGACCCCGACGGTAATGTAGTGAATAGCTTCGGCGACTGGAAAGAGGTTCCGAATATTACCCACGGGTGCATCATCGACTATGAGAACAATTTCTGGACCGCCGGCAATGGCGATGGAATCATTCAAAAATACAGTCACGACGGAAAACTGCTCATGCAGATCGGCAAGAGAGGCGTTGTCGATACATCCGACGGCACTCTCGAGGGCCGGGCGCTGAATTCGAGCCACACGCAGTTTTACATGCCGTCCGACATAGCGGTAGACCCCGTAAATGGTGATGTGTACGTAGCGGATGGTTACGGCAATAGCCGCATAGCTGTTTTCGACCGATCCGGAAAATTTCTTCGTCAGTGGGGACACCAGGGGACAAAAGAAGAGGCCGATGCGGGTGTGGGTGGCGCGTTTATGCAGGTGGTGCATTGTGTGGTCATCGGCAACGACAGCTTGGTCTATGTCTGTGACCGACAGAGCGACCGGATCCAGGTCTTCGATAAAATGGGACAGTTCAAAAACAACATTTGGGTCAAGCGAGGAAACAGCCTTCCAGATAATTGGGGCACCACTTGGTGGATCGGCTTTTCTCCAGACCGGGAACAAAAATATATGTACGTGGATGACGGCGGCGACGAGCAGATCAAGATTCTCGACCATGCCAGCGGAGAAATTCTCTCAAGCTTCGGGCGTCCTGGTCATCAGATCGGCGAATTTACCCATGGCCATACTATGGCGGTCGATTCGAAAGGCAATATTTATGTGGCCGAGACCGAGTGGGGCAGAAGGGTCCAAAGATTCAAGCCGGTGAAATGATGGAAACTCGCGCCCAGGATTCGGACCGCCGCTAACACTGAGGAAAGGTGCGTTCAGGCAATGAGTCGTCTGAGAACACGAGGAATGTCCGCATGAACGCCAACTCCCCTGGGCCTCTTTCTAATCTCGACGCCAACAAACGCAGAGAGATCCTCAATATTCTGGAAGGCAATTGGCGCGCTGAGATGCAGGGATACCACACCTACCAGACTCTGGCGGACCGCGAAACAGATCCCGCGCAGCAAATCGCATTCCGCAGTCTCGCGTCCGCCGAAAAAAAACACGCCGATCTCTGGGCTGGCCGCATTCGCGCACATGGAGGTTCCGAGCCGGTCTATGAAGGCTCAAAGACCGGCGAGGCCGATACAATTTCCAATCGTGTAGCAGGTATGGGCGTAACGTTGCGCCGGCTGGAGGTGGATGAAAGCCGTGACATCGAAAAGTACGCCAAGCAACTAACCGAAATCGGCGACGAGGTCACTGTCAAGGTTCTCAACCAGGTTCTGGAAGATGAACGCGAGCACTACCAACTGCTTGCTAGTCTCATCCGCAATCAGCGTCCAATTCCTCCATCTACGCCCGAGCAGGCTGGAGAGGCGCTCGACGGTCTCATGGCTGCGCGCGAGAAAGGACGCCTGAGAGCATCCGGCTGGGTCGGTGACGCAATCTACGGCGTCAACGATGGTCTCGGAGCGATTTTCGGAATTGTTTCCGGTGTTTCCGGCGCGACGCTGGGCAACAGCAAATTCGTAATCATCGCCGGAACCGTGGGCATGATTGCCAGCGCGCTCTCGATGGGTTCCGGCGCTTTCCTCGCGGCCAAAAGTGAACGTGAAATCTATGAAGCTGAGTTTGCGCGTGAGCGCGATGCCGTTGAGTACAACGAAGCCGAGGCACGCGAAGTTCTTTCCCTCAGCTACCAAATTCGTGGATTGGATGCGGAAGAGGCCGACCGATTCGTGGAGAACCTGGCCCGCGACAAATCGCAGCTTGTTCGCGCACTTGCGCGGGAACGCCTGAACACAACCGAAGAAGGCCTCAGGAAACCGTTGACCTCAGCTTTGTCGGGAGCTCTCTCCACGGCCGTAGGCGCCGTCATTCCCATTATTCCTTTTTTCTTTTTGAGTGGTTATCCCGCTATCATCTGCGCCGCCGTGGTTTCGCTCGCCGCGCACTTCGCTGTCGGCGCCGCCAAATCGCTGGTTACAATTCGTTCATGGTGGTCGAGCGGTCTTGAAATGACCGTGGTGGGCGCAGTAGAGGGCACGGTGACGTATTTAATCGGAATCGCAATTGGAAGACTCGCTGGATCCGGTGGTTAGATCCCAGGAAACAAAGGTCAGCACCAACGTGCGATTCGCAATTTCGACGGTGCACAAAAGGACGCGACAATGATTTCTCTTCAACGATATGCACTAGCCTTTTCTCGGGTTCTGGTAGCGGTCATATTTCTTCTGAACGGTCTCGGGATCATCAGCCAGACCGGCGCCGCAAGAGAGCTCGCTGAACATGGCGCACCCGCCAACCTGGTGCCCATCCTCATGCTCGGCGCCAGAACCCTTGAAGTAGTTGCCGGCTTTGCTTTGGCCTTGGGCATCTTTCCGCGACTGGCGGGTGTGGCTTTGTTGGTCTTTCTGGTTCCGACGACGTTCTTGGCGCATTCATTCTGGCAAGCAACCGGCACGGCCGCCTATATCCCGCAGCTCCTGAATTTCCTGAAGAACACATGCATGGCAGGAGGCTTGCTGTTTATCGCAGCGACGCCATCGCAACCGGCACTGTTACCGCGCACTTCGCGGTCGAACGCTCGAGAATGATTTAGAAACAAGAGCGCGTCTCGCAAAGCGCGCGCTGCCGGGAGCAGCCGGAACAGGAGCAAAACCATGAAAACGCCAGACAGTTCGGACGTAATTCAAGGTGACGAGCAGTGCAGAGATGGGCACTATCGAGCCAAGCTGGACATACGCTCGCAGGCTGCCACTAAAGCTGGCGCTCTTCCTCTGGATCCGAACGACTCGACCTCGGTACAAGCGCAAAACCCGACGGATTTCGGCGAACTGAAGGTCGGGCGTGCTTCGGAAGATGCGGCGGGGATCCCGGCGATCTGGAATACAGCGCTCTACGGCATCGGCGATATGGGCCCGATTCGCGCTCCCGAAGCGTTTCTGAAGATCAACAAAGTGACCGGGTTTGATTGCCAGAGCTGCGCCTGGCCGAGTCCTGACAAGAAGCGGAAGACCTTTGAGTTTTGCGAGAACGGCGCGAAGGCGGTTTCTGACGAGTCCACGGGGAAGCGCGTCACGCCGGAGTTCTTCGCGAAGTATTCGATCGAAGAACTGGCGGCGAAATCGGACTACTGGCTGAACCAGCAGGGGCGTCTGACATCGCCAATGGTGCGCCACGCGAACGCCACGCACTATCAACCGATCACCTGGCCAGAGGCGTTTGCCATGATTGCACAGGAACTGAACAGTCTGGATTCTCCCGATCAGGCCTCCTTCTATACCTCGGGAAAGACGACCAACGAGCCTGCCTTTCTTCTGCAGTTGTTTGCACGGCAGTTCGGAACCAACAACCTTCCGGACTGCTCGAACATGTGCCACGAGTCGTCGGGAGTGGCCCTGACAGAGACACTTGGCATCGGCAAGGGCACCGCCACGCTGGAGGACATGGAGAGTACAGAGCTGATCTTTGTTTTCGGCAACAATTCGGGCACGAACCATCCGCGGATGCTGACCTCGCTGCAGAAGGCTAAGGACCAGGGTGCCAAAATTATCGCGGTCAACCCTCTGCCGGAAGTGGGCCTGATGAGGGTGAAGAATCCGAACCCGCAGGATTATCCGAATCCTTTGGAGCTGCCGTTTGCTCTGCTAGGCAAGGGCCAGGCGCTTGCGGATCTGTATCTGCCCGTGCGCGTGAATGGCGATGTGGCGGCGATGAAGGGAATTCTGAAAGAACTTTTCGAGCGCGAGAAGGCCGGACTCAGCTCGGGGATTGACCGTGAATTTATTCAATCCTTCACCGAGGGCTTTGAAGCACTGCTCGCTGACGTGCAGGCGGCAAGCTGGGAAGAGATCGAAGAAGAAAGCGGGCTGACGCGAAACCAGTTGCATACCGCCGCCGAAATGTACGCGGCTTCGAAGAAAACCATCATCGCGTGGTGCTTAGGGGTTACGCAGCAGCCCAACGGTGTGGATAACGTCTCGATGATCGTGAACTTGTTACTGGTGGGCGGCAACATCGGGCGTCCGGGAGCAGGTACGGTATGTGTTCGGGGGCACTCGAATGTGCAAGGCGACCGCACCATGGGTGTGTGGGAGCGTCCGCCAAAAGCTTTTTTGGAGACACTTAAGAAAGAGTTCAACTTCGAACCACCCCAGAAATGGGGATACGACACGGTTGAGACCATGCACGCGATGTTCGATGGAGACGTTAAGGTATTTTTTGCGATCAGCGGCAACTTCCTCTCGAATACGCCGGATACGGTGTATAGCGCGCATGCCATGCGGCGCTGCAAGCTCACGGCCCACGTATCGACCAAGCTAAACCGATCCCACCTGATCACCGGCGAGCGCGCCCTGATCCTGCCTTGCCTGGGCCGCACGGAGGAAGATATTCAGACGTCCGGCAAGCAGTTTTTCACGGTCGAAGATTCGATGGGGATCATCAACCCTTCTCGCGGATTCTTTCCGCCGGCTTCGCCTGATCTGATGAGCGACGTGGCGATCCTCGCCAATCTTGCGCACGCAACTCTGGGGTCTCGAACGACAACCAACTGGCTCGGATTCGCGGCGGATTACAACCTGATCCGGGATGCGATTTCCCGCGTGATTCCGGGATTCGACAACTTCAACGCGCGGCTTGCCAGTGAGGGGTTCTTCTATTTGCCGAATGCCGCGAGGCAGCGCGTTTTCAAGACCAGCTCAGGCAAGGCCAAGCTAACCGTCTGCCCAATCCCGAAACATGACCTGAAGCCGGACGAGTTTCTTTTGACGACGATTCGCAGCCACGATCAGTTCAACTCCACAATCTACGGATTAAACGATCGCTATCGCGGGGTCTTTAGCGGCCGGCGAGTTCTTTTTCTGAACCCGCTTGATATGGAGGCAAGGAATCTGCGAGCCGGGCAAATCGTGGACATCTATAGTCACTTCGAGGGAGAAGTCCGCAAGGCACCGCGCTTCGCCATCGTTCCCTATGCGATCGCCCGGCGTAGCGCCGCCGCGTACTACCCGGAGACCAATGTGCTGGTCGCCGTGCGCAGCGTTGCCGCGAAAAGCAACTGTCCTGCCTTTAAATGCATTCGCATCACGCTGACTCCGTCAGAATCCGTTGAGCCACTGCACTTCTCCCAGGCAGATATTGATCGCAACTTGGATCGAGTTGTGCCACGCGTACCGTGACGAGGGCCTATTAGGGCCCCAGGGCCTTGAGCTCAATGCTGGCCGCGAAGAGGGGCGTCTCGTGGCGGTTGTGATCTCCGCCACCGGCTTACTTCCAGATGCGGATCGCAGGCTGAATAAATCGGTGCGCATCAACTGAAGCATGGTCCGCGCGGAAAGGCTTCTGAAGTTCTGTCGCTCTTTGTTGCCTAGAACGTTCATACATTTTGACGCTCAATAAGACCCATTGCTTTTGGCGCTTTTAGTCAAATCTGAATCAGACACCTCGGCGAAAATCTTTAAGCCTTAATCTGTTTTCCGTTTATTTTCCCATTTAAGAGCCGGGAATTCTGGCGCCCTATAACGCGCCACGGAGGTGTGTCAGTTTTTGTGTCAGTTTTTCTTTCCAGAACGTGCTCGGGCTTGCTTACGCGTGCTCAACGGTGCAAAGCATCCAAAAGAGTTGCGGATTATCCCCTTTGTTTGCTGAGCGTTTCTTTGCGTTGCGAACGATGCGCTCTCCCAACTGAGCTACACGCCCACCGCGCGTTTATTCTAACAAACGAGCGGAGAGTCACCAAACGTGTGAGAAATAAGTTTCGTAGCGCAGGACGGGGATTCAGACTCGGCCACAAGCAAAGGGCGGGGCAAGATTCCAAACGGGCTTCCAGCGCGAGCGCCGCGGCTAGGCTATTTTCTCCACGCGCCGATGATCAGGCCCATCAGTACGAACGCGATCGTGACGTAGCCGCCGTTGATAAAAATGTGCTTCCAGGTTCGGCGTTCGAACAATCCGATCATCGCGATTGAAAGCGCCACCCACCCAAAGCCCGCCAGAAAGCCCGCCGTGGCGCCCCACGAAGCTGTCGTTTTCGGGTCGTTCAAAAACATGGCGAGATTGATCGCCATCACCAGCGAAAAGACAAACGATAGTCCGAATATTTTTGCAGCGTTGCCGCGCTTTAAATCTTCTTCAGTTAGGCCGCAAGCAGTCATCCACGCCTTTCCAAAGAGGCCTTTCGAATACCACAACCCGCCTAGAACGAACATCGACAACGCAGCGGCTACAATGGCCAGCCAATTCAAGTTTGCGAGAGGCATCAGCGCTCCTTTGTTTCGAAAATCGAAATAAGGCCTTCTTCAGCCGGTCCCTATTTGCGCTGGTACTTAACCGTCAGCACCGACTTATCGCTCCCTTCCTGAAAGACATTGAAGGTGTAGGCATCTTCTCCCTCGCGCTGAATGGTCGAAGAAAATGTTTTCGTTCCTTCCGCGTTAGAGATCTGAAAATCCTGCTGCAGAGTAGTAGCGGACGAAGTGGTATGTCCGGACGTGAATTCCCCATCGGCGGAAGTGTAAAAAAACTTGATCTGTTTGGCGGCGGGATCGTAAACGTAAATGCCGTAATAGTGGGGCTGGCCATTGAATCGCGTGAGGAAAGAGATCGCAGTGCCAGTGTCGGCCCAGCGGATCTCGTTTTGAATCAAGAATGGTTTGCCGTCCGGCGTCTTGAATTCCGCGGTCCAGGTGCCTCCAGTGAGCCAAGCGATGGGCTGCAGATTCGGCTCGTGATTCGGCGCAGGATTAGCCTGGAACCCGGACAGCAGTAAGAGCGACACGGCTAGGCAAGCAGCGGCGAGTATTTTCATGTCAAAAAGGCTCCTGTGAGAAGTTCCCAGGCGGGTATATTCGCAAAATTAGGCGGCCGAAGTATTGTAAAAAATTTCCCTGGGCTCAATCGAGGTAAATGTAGTCGGGAAACTCCGTCCGCCGGCGGGCGTATTCAGCCGCGGTCATTCCCGCGAATTCCTGAAATTCGTGGATGAAGTGGGACTGGTCGTAATACCCGCAATGCTGCGCAAGCTCCGCCCAGTCGTGGTCTTTCGCGCGGTAGGCCACTTCCAGCGCTCGTTGAAAGCGAAAGATGCGTGCGGCCAGCTTCGGCGTGCAACCCACGCGAGAGTCAAAACGCGCAATCATCTTCTTCTGGCTGACGCCGATCCGAGCGGCCAATTCGCGAAGCGGCAAAACCGGCCAGCGTCTCAGCGCGGACAGCGCCACTTCTACGGTGCTATCGCCATCCAGGTTGCCGCGCGATTTCGCCAAAAGAAATTTCTCGAGAATATCGAATTTACGCGAGATGTCCGCTTCTTCCAGCAGCTGGTCGCGCAGCTCGTACACTTCCCTTTTCCATATAAGGTCGAGCTCGATAACCGACGCAGTGAGCTCGGACATGGGAAAGCCGAAAAATGGCGCTGCTCCACCGGTGCGGAAATGCACACCCATCATGGACGAACCACGTTCAGCGCCGATCACGATGTAGCGGCGCTGCATGCCCGAAATCCAAGCGCGGCGGTAGGTGGTGAAGCGTGTGAGATCGAGCGGGTCGTAAAGTTTTTTCGGCGTGGGAGACAGATCGATAATCAGTTCGATGGCGCCGTTGGGTAGAAGTTTTTCCTTGGTGTGCTCGACCGCGAGGTCTTGATAGAACCAGTAGCCGTCGATGAACTTCGACAAAGGCGCACAGGGCTGGCGTTGACGAAAAATCATTTGCCGCCAATTCTATAGCGCCACTTTTTAGCCTACAAGCGATTTTGGCAAGGGCACCTGCGGCACCGCGTTTTCTGTCGGGTAGAACAAAATCGTACGCTACGTTGTTGGCTCGTCCGCCTTGACCGAAGCGCCTGCCGGTGGCGGCAGCCAATAGCTTGCGAGCACGGGGATAACAAATAAAATTGCCAGCGGCGATGTGACCATCCCGCCCACGACGACGCGAGCGAGAGGTTGCTGCGCCTGAACGCCAATCCCAGACGCAAGCGCGGCAGGCAACAATCCCAAACCAGCGGCAGCGCAAGCCATTACTACTGGCCGCATTTCAGCCAGACCTCCTGTTTCGATAGCGCCGAGCATGGTCACGCAGTGTTGTTCTTTTCGGCGAATTCCGGAAATGAAGACAACGCCGCCGAGCGTGCAAACTCCAATGACCGAGGCGAAACCGACCGCAGCGGAAATGCTGAAAGGCGTGTGCGTAATGAGGAGGGACAGAATTCCTCCAGTAAGACCGAAGGGCAGCATGGCCAATACCAATAGAGCATGGCGCAACGAGTTGAATGCGGTGAAAAGTAATCCGAAAATTACAAGCAAGCTGAGTGGAAGAATAACTGCGAGGCGGCGTTGCTCTTTCTGCAGGCTGTCATATTCCCCGGCCCATTCGATGTGGTAACCCTCGGCGAGATGAATCTGGCGATTGAGGCGAGATTGGACATCTTGGATCGTCCCGGCGAGGTCGCGGCCGCGAACGCTGAACTTTACCGGTATGTAGCGCTCCCCGTTTTCGCGATAGATGGTGAACGCGCCTTCACGCAACGACACATCGGCGACTTGTCCGAGGGGAACACGATTGCCGTCCGGTGTGGGAAGCAGGATGTTGCGAATTGCTTCCGGCGTGCTGCGATATTCCGGCTTATAGCGGAGCACAAAATCGAAGCGGCGGTCGCCCTGTAATATCTCAGTAGAGGCCAATCCACCAATGGCGGCCTGCACAGCCGTGTTTACGTCCGCGGCCATCAAACCGTGACGCGCACTGGCGGCACGATCGATCGAAACGATCATCTCAGGCTGGCCGGTTTCCTGGAAAACGCCTAAATCAGCGACACCGGGAACTTTGGCCATGATGTCCCGAATCTCGCCAGCTCGTTCAACCAGGACATCGATATCGTCGCCGAAAAGTTTTAAGGAATTTTCCCCTTTCACTCCGGACATGGCTTCCTCGACGTTATCCTGAATATTTTGGGAAAAGTTGAAATCGATTCCGGGAAATTTCTCGAGCTGCGCATCCATGTTATGAATCAAGCCTTCCTTAGTCAGCCCTCCAGGCCAATCCGACGGATGTTTTAGCGAAACCATGAACTCTATATTGTTGAAAGTGGTGACGTCCGTGCCGTCGTCGGGCCGGCCCATCTGCGAGACGACTTGCGTTACCACGGGATAGCTGAGGAGGATTTCGCGAATATCGTGCGCCATCTTGGCGGAGGATTCGTAGGACACGTCTTGAGGAAGCGTGGCGCGAACCCACAAATTCCCTTCTTCGAGCTTGGGCATGAATTCACCGCCCATTAGAGTTCCCAGAGCCAGGGTGGCAACGAGCGCGCAGCAGGCTATCAGCAGAGTCGTCTTCCGATGCTTCAAGGTCCATTTGAGCGATGAGGCGTAGTGCGTGCCGAGCCAGCGGACGAGCCGCGTGTGATGCCCGCGTACTTTTTCCGGACGTGTCCAGGAAGCCAGCACCGGCGCGAGCAATATCGCGAACAGCAGCGCGCCGACCAGAGCGAACCCGTAGGTTTCCGACATCGGCGCAAATATCTTGCCGGGGACGCCTTCCATAGTAAAAAGCGGAATTAGCGCAACGATAATCACCAGAACAGAAAACAAAACCGGGCGAACGGCTTCCGCTGTGGCTTCCGCAATTAAATCGAATGTGGAATCTTTCGAACTGGCCGACTGAAAGCGGCGGTAAATATTTTCCAGAACAATGACAGACGCGTCCACCAGAATGCCGAAATCTATTGCTCCGATCGAAATCAGGTTGGCGGAACCTCCGCTGAGAACCATCACCGCGAACGCAAACAGGAGCGAACACGGAATGGTAAGCGCCGCAATCAATGAAATCGGAATGTCGCCGAGGAAAATAATCAGAATCAGCGTGACCAGCGTCAACCCCATGATTACCACGTGACGTACGGTGTCAGTGGTGAGATGAATCAAGTCTGTGCGATCGTAGAGCGTAACGAGTTTCATGCCATGCGGCAGACGCCCGCTGTTCAGGTATTTTATTTTCTGTTCGAGCTGGCGAAGGGCCGGCAAGGATTTCTCGCCGCGTTGCAATAGAACGATCCCTTCGATGGCGTCGTCGTCGTGATTTAAGCCGACTTGTCCGAGCCGCGGACGCGAGCCTTCGCGAACGTCCGCAACATCACGCAGATAAACGGGCACGCCGTTGCGTTCGACGATCAGGATATTCTGCATCTCCGGTATCGAGCGAAGAAGGCCCAGGCCGCGGATGTTGATGCTCTGTTCCCCCATGGTTAGATAATTGCCGCCGACATTAGCGTTGCTCGATTGGACGGCGGAAACGACCTGAGGCAGGGTCACGTTATATTGAAGCAATTTTTGCGGATCGATTTCCGCGATGTACTCGCGCGTGCTCCCGCCGAACGATGTGACGTCGATAATTCCAGATACCTGCTTGATTTCGCGCTCGACGAACCAATCTTCCGTTGCCTTCAACTCATTCAGCGTGTACTCAGGGCCAACCAGACGGTAACGATAAATTTCTCCTACCGGAGACCACGGCGAAAGCTGTGGCGAAAGATTCGCGGGGAGCGTAACCAATTGCAGCCGGTTGAGCGCCTCCTGACGGTCCCAGAAATAATCGCTGTCATAGCTGAAATAGAGTTTCACATCGCTCAAACCAAAAATTGTGATCGAACGCACATACTGCAGATGCGGGATTCCGAAAAGTACAGTCTCGATCGGCACGGTGACTTGGCGTTCCATTTCTTCCGCCGACCAGGAAGGATTTTGCGTGATTACTTCAACCAGAGGCGGAGAAGGGTCCGGGTACGCTTCGATGTCGAGCTGCAGGAAAAATGCGATGCCGCCCGCGATCCACGCCAGCAACAACACGACCATAAGGGCCCGATAGCGCAATAGCGAGGCTATGAAATTGCGCATGATCGATCAACTCTGGCCGGCGTTACGCAGAAGGAGAGCACCTTCCGAAACAACCGAATCACCGGGATTCACTCCCGAGAGGATTTCCAGCGAACCATCGAAGGCGCGGCCCAACTTCACGGCACGCCGCTCGAAATGGCCCGAGCCTTTGTCCACGAAGATATGCGCCTCGTTCCCTTCTCTGATCACCGCAGAGGCCGGAACCACGATTCCTTGCGAAGAAGAACGCAAAACGCGTATGGAACCGAACATGGCGGGCTTTATGCGCCCATCTGGATTCGAAAGAACCACGCGCAAATGTAGGGTGCGAGTAGTGGGGTCAACGGCGTCGGACAGCACGCCGACTCGCCCTGGCCACTTTTGATTGGGGTACGCGTCCAGCGAAACTTGCGCTTGTTCACCCATTTTGAGGCTGGCGAAATCTCGTTCGTAAATATCGCCAAGAGCCCAGACGCTTGAGATATCCGCGATAGTACAAAGCGGCTGGGGAGCGTCCAGAGACTTTGAATACTCGCCACTGGCCGCGCCGATATCCAAAACTACTCCGGAACGAGGTGCGACCACGCGCAGTTCGGTCGAGGCATGCTCAGGATCGAGACCGTACACACGAATCTGCTGTGCAGTGGCTGCCATTTCGGCCTGGGCCATTTGGGCGTCGCCCTCTGCTTGTTGAAGATCTTTTTCAGCGATGGCGTGATGAGCGAGCAGATCCTGAGCGCGCGTGTACGCCCGTTGTTTCACCTCTGCATCGACCTTCGCTTTGTGGTAATCCGCAACGGCTCGTGAAACATCGTTGCTCTCAAGCAACGCTATTAACTGGCCTTTCTCCACACGATCGGAAGGCCGAACTTTCATCTCCACAATTCGCCCGCCTGCCGGAGGAAATACGTGAACGACGCGCGTGGGGTCCGCTTCGATATGCGCGGGAAGTTCCAGGTATTCAGGGATGGAGGAAGTTTTCACGGTGATGGTCTGGATTCCCTTGGCGTCGGAGGCGACGTACTCATTGCCGGCGGAATTCGCGGACCCAGCCGCTTGAGCTTCGGCGCTCGCCTGGCCGGGACCGGCGTCCTGCCGGCTGCACCCGCCGGTTATCGTCAAGAACAAGAAACAAAATACAGAAACCGCTCGCTTCATTTTATTCGCCTGTTGCAACTGTGACATTTTTACACGCAATATGTCGAAGATTGCTTCGAACAACGCGACCGCTCACAAAAAGCCCGCGCAAGCCTTCCGATAAGCCGATTGTCTTTGTTTCATGATTGACGGTAACGGCCGGAGATAACAAGGGCCGTTTAAAAGGAAACAGTAGGGGGAGAACGATCGCCGATACGAATGCACAAATTAATAAATGACGGCACAAATTCTTCGGTTCGTAGCAACCGGCCGAAATATCGAGGCGGATCAAGTGACCCATCATACTGCTGCTTCGCCACACTCGCGGAAAGCGCGAAGGTTGGATGGGGTGGCCCATCGTGTGGCCGAACCAGAGCAAGCGAGTGGCGGCGGCTGGCGCTGCATTCATCGAAAATAACCAATTCCGAATGAAGGTCGTCGGTAAGCGAAACGACAAAAAAAAGCAGAACCAGAGCGCAGGCAAACGCGGTCCATTCGCTCAGAGGGTCGCGTCGGCGTTCGGAACGGTCGTGCAGCCAGCGCGTCCGCCAGAAGCCAAAGGCTACGGCAGCGATCGCCACCCACAGTAGGTTGAGAAAAGACTCCATCGCCCTCTTAACTCCGCACTTCTGTTGTCGACTCGCCTGCGAGCCCGCGAATCCGCTGCTCTAGACAATTTACTATGCTGGGGATATACAGGCAAACAATTGAAGGCGGACTCGTGCCCTATATAGATGCGCCTCAATTCCAACGGCCCGCGCTACTGGGCCGCTTGTGGCAAGTCAAGCAACTACGCGGTTACCACGATAGAATACCGCCTGTGGCGATCAAATTAATCGCGATGGATATTGACGGCACGTTGCTCGGCAGCAACGGCCAAGTTCCGGAAGAGAATGCCCGAGCGGTGGTGGAAGCAGCACGGCGCGGGATTGAGATTGTGCTGGTTACCGGCCGAAGATTTGATTTCGCACGGCCCATCGCGGACGCGCTACCCTGCGATTTGCACTTGATTGTAAGCAATGGCGCGCTGATTAAAAGCAAGAGCGGAGAAACCCATCAGCAGCTTTTGCTTCCCAGCGGCACGGCGCGGCAAGTCATCGAGGCGACCGCGGAATTCCGCGCGAACGCCGCAGTCGTTTTCGACCGCCCGCTCGCACGCCAAATCATCCTGGAGAAAGTGGAGTGGGACGACCCGTTTCGCGGAGGGTACTTTCGCAAGAATCGCGAATACATAGCGGAGGTCTCTCCCTTGGCCGATTGCCTGAATGGCGAGGACCCCATTCAGGTCTTGTTCACCGGCGCATGCCAGCCAATCCGAAAGGCCATGCGCGAGCTTGCGAACCTTCCCATTGCGAGTGACTTTACGCTTGCACTCACCGAGTACGAAGCGCGCGACTTCTCGATTCTCGACGTTCTGCGGCCCGGCGTAACCAAAGGGGTGACTTTGAAGGAATGGGCGCGCCGCAGGGGAATTGCCCGCGAAGAAATAATGGCCATTGGAGACAATTGGAACGATCGCGAAATGCTGGAGTTTGCGGGTTTGCCCGTGGTGATGGCAAATAGCGTCGCCGAGCTGAAATCGCTGGGATGGGCTATAACGTTATCGAATGACGAAAGCGGAGTAGCTGCAGCCATTAATACCTACGCCCTGAAAAAGATATGACGTCGCAAGCAGCGAACAGTCCGCGGTATAATGGTCGGTATACAATCGTGCGACACTGCGAACACAAGGCGAAGTGAATTCAAGGTCCAGAATGCGCCGTCTCACAACACCGATTACGATATTTGCAACGCTGAGTCTGGTAGCCGCCGCTGCGCCTTCAGCGCGCGCCGACTATGCGGTGCTGCGTTCCGGTGTACGGCTCCACATTACTGGTTATGAGCGCACCGGCGACAGCGTGCGGTTGACGATGTCCGGCGGCAGCGTGAATGTGCCGGCCGATGAACTTGTTTCCGTTGAGCCTGAAGATCAATTCGCTTCGCTACCCCCTGCGCCGCTAGCCGACGGACCGTACGGCAATCTAATCCGCGCGGCGGCCTTGAAGCACGGATTGGACGAGAAGCTGATCACCGGCGTGATTGCGGTGGAATCAAATTTCAATCCGCGCGCGGTGTCTCGTAAGAAAGCGCAAGGCCTGATGCAATTAATTCCGCAGACCGCAGCGCACTATTCGGTGGCCAACATATTCGATCCCGCGCAGAATATTGAAGCCGGCACTCACTACTTGAAGGACCTTCTTGAGAAATATCGCGGCAATCTGTCGTTGGCGCTAGCCGCTTACAACGCCGGGCCGGAAATGGTAGAGCGTTACGGCGGCATTCCTCCCTTCCCTGAAACGCAGAAGTATGTGCGCCAGATTACGGCTCGTCTGTCATCGACTCCCACTTTTTAAATCGTCAAGTAACCTGCCTGCTGGGGATTTTCCAATCCAATCGTCATTAAACCGATACGAGCGCGAGTGAATTTTATCGGTAAAACACGCGAGCCAAAGTGGAGCGAGGAAATCATTCCGACGAGATTTTGCGGCAGAATTTCTACTGCGGCTGCGGTTGGCTGGGTTGTTGCTGGACGGGTTGCTGCCCTCCCGTAGAACCTGGGCCCAGGGAGGAACTTCCAAACGTATTCGAGAAGTTACTCCCGCCCAAGCCCCCGGGCGTTGCTGAGGCTTGACCAACACCAAGCCCACCTTGCTGGCCGCCGCCGGGCTGCTGCGCCGCTACCAGCGCATCTTCCAGCGGATTCCATATGAACTCCCACTCCTTGTACTTTTTGCCGCGGCGGTAGTATTTAACGGATTTAACATCCGTGGTGCAGCCCACTCCGGTAAAAAATGCGCCGAGGACCGGACCCTCCACCGCGCCCGTTGGCTTCAATTGTAGAAGCGGGTTTAACGCCAAGGGATCCTGTGAAGGCGTACCAAAAGTCAAATTCCCCGACGGTGAGGACGAGCTCCCAAATCCCGGCTGTCCAGGCGACGTTCCAAAACCTGGCTGCCCCGGCGTCGTTCCGAAGCCCGGCTGCCCCGGTTGTGCCGGGTTCTGCGGGTTTTGAGAGTTATCCGAATTTAGAGGAACTTGCGCGGTCTGCAAATTTTGAACGTACTGCATCACTTGTTGCTGCGTAACTCCCGGCGGCAACTGTACATTTTGAATGTACTGAGCAACCTGGTCGACCGTGATGCCGGGCGGGAGTTGCCCATTCTGCACGTACTGGGAAATTTGGTCCGCTGAAATGCCGGCGGGAAGCTGTCCATTCGCTGGAAGAATTCCATTCGCGGGATTAGGCGTCTGACCGTCTGACCCGTTCGACGCACTGGTCGGCCCTGGACCCATACCAATCGGCCCCGGCCCCATGCCGGTTGGGGGAGCAGTTGGCTCCGACGCGTTTTGTTGCGATTGCAGTGGCTGCGCGCCATTTTCGGTGTCAGTACCTGTATCACCCGGATTTAAGATTGCTGCCAAGACGTTTTTGAGTTGCGTTTGCTGCGCGTTTGCGGCGCCACCGCTGCTACCGCCGGCAAGGCTGGCGGCAGACACTCCTAGCCCCGGCTGACCGAGGCCCGGCTGACCGGGTAACCCCAATCCTGCCGTCGGATTCGGAATCAGTCCGGCATACTGATCGATCAGCACCATTTGCTGCAGCGTAGCGTAGCGCACGCTCCCGATAACCTGGCCCGCGGCATTCACATAAATGAAGCGCCAGGAGCCATCCTTCTGGTTCATCGGATTCTTGTAAACCTGGCGCAGGAAATGAAGATTTAAGCCGCCCTTTTTCAGGTCATCCACTGTTTGCGGGTAGCGGCCTATCTTATGGTAATAGAGGCGGACGGCGCGTTCGTACTGCTCGCCGCGCCAAATGGTCTCTGCCTCGCGCTGTCGCCGGCCTTCGGTAGCAAAGTTTTGCAGCACCACCAGTGATAGAGCCAGAGCGATGAAGATCAATCCGAGCGCCATCAGGAAAGCGAATCCGGACTCCCGTGAACGCCCGCGGTTCGCAGGCTGGCCCGAGCAGGATCCGGCGCCCTCACTCGCGTCGAAATGTCGTAACCGTCTCATTGATTTTGCGGCTGGTCGCCGGGTCCCGGTTGTCCACCGGGGGGCGCTACCATCGGCACAGTCGCGTGGCGCCCGCTGGAAACTTCTTCCACGTCCGCCGAATCGTTGCCGATTTTATCCAGGCGGAAACGTCCCATGAAAACCGATCCTTCCTGAACCACCAACACATCGTCACCATTCAGGAAAAATGCTACGCGCTTCGGGCTGCTCCGCATGGACGCATATCCAAAAAACTGCGCCGGAACTTGCACCGGTGGAGGAGGCGGCGGAACCTTAGGATACGTTGCGTATTGATGTTCCAATCGTGCCTTTTCCTCGGGCGTAGGTTCAACAGGAAGAGCTACGGCGCTAAATATGTTGCGATGCGACCCCGCCGGGTAATCCAGCTTCTTAAGTTGCTCAAGCAGGTCGAGCCGAAGTTCTGGCTCTTCGACGTTCAAAGGCTGAAACGAACTGTCGGACGCCATCACTCCCTGCAGGCCCGGCATTTGCGTGCGGTTCGCGAGGTACACCACCAGCAAGAGCACCAACAGTGCAATCAATACGCCGACTTGTGTTCGCCGCGACATTGCCTAGGTCCTAAAATACGTGCGCAATTCCAGGCGCAGCCGGATGCCTCCCAAGTTGGAGGTGTCGAGCTGAAGATTATTCAAAAGATAGAAATACTTGGAGCGCTCCAGGCCATTGATGAACTGAATGATCGCGGGATAATTGCCATCCACAGATTCAGTAATCGTAATCAACGTTACTCCGCGCCCTTTCACTTCTTTCTGGTTCAGCGTGAGGCCGCCGACTTTCAAGCCCGCTTTCGTCGCAATATTCCCAAGGTCGGATTCGATGGCGGAATAGCCCGTGCTCGCGTCCAGAAAAGTATCGTGATAGAAAGCGTCGCAGTTTTTCCCTACCGTCGGCAGCGATGCCCGGATTTTTTCGCCTCGCGCAACGTCCGCCTTCAACAGCTTCGCTTGCGTATCCAGACGGGTTCGCTGCGCGCGCATGCTATCCACACCCTCGCGCGAAACCTGCCAAAGAACGAATACCAGGGCCAAGTCCGCCAATAGCAGAAGGCCGAGCGCGCCAAGAATTATTTTCTTCCAGGTATCCCAGGGACGTTTTGTGTTCATGTAGTTTGATACCAGGCTGTAAGTTGCAGCACGATCTGGTCGGAAGTCGCCGTTGGCTGCTCCGAATGCCGCTCTTCCTGGACCTGCACGTTGGAAAATGCCGGGGATTTTTCCAACTCTTCTAGAAATTTAATTTTACTCTCATCCGTTGCGGCGCCCACGGTGATTTGGACCACCGCCTTTCCATTTCGCAGGGTGGGCGCGATATTAACCACGCGAACGCCCGCCGGCAGAGTTTTCTCCAGGTCCATGAAGATTTTAGTCCAGGGAAAGCTGCGTTCGCCGATCAGCGAATTTAAGAAGGCAGCCCGGTCCAAAACTTGCTGGGCCTGCGCAGAACGGAAATAATCCTGCAATGCCGCCTGCTTCTGCTTGTAGCTCTGAATCTCAGCTTCTCGATGGGCGATCTCGAGCCGCAGATCGCGGTTAGCCCGCCAGGACTTGAAAGCCCCGTGGGACAAAAGCAACAGCAACAGAACGCCGAGAGCGCCCAAGGTTCCCGTAAGCGCAAGGAACGGGCGCTTGTTCTCGAGCGGTTTCGTCGCGAGATTGAGCCGAAGCTTCATGAGTTACACGCACCGGCAGCCGGCGCTTAGGATCCCCCGTTCCTCATCCAGCCCACAAGACCTTCCAGGTTCTGTTTTAGCAGGTCCCTCGCGCTGGAATCCAAACCCAAAACCTCTTGCGATTCTGCGAGCGAGCCCACCGAACATTTCAATTCTTCGGAAAGAGCGTTGCGAAAGATCCCTTCGCGCGCTCCAAAACCCGCCAGCCGAACCCAATCCACTGCCCCGCCCCAGGTGTCCTGATAGTAGGCCATCGCGGGAAAAATCTCGTCGAGCATAGCTTGCGGGCTCAGCAGCGCCGCGTCGCTGGCCATGTCCGTGGAGCGATAAACGCAGAGGCTTCCGCCTCGCACGATCACGGTCGTCATTGTCTTGCCGGACATGCGTATCATCAGAGTCGCGCCATGCGCTTCGATTAAAGGAAGCGTAGCGAGCGTCGAACTCAGCACCACGCCGACTCTCGCGTTCAATCCTTCCACAATTTCTTCGTACTCGCGAATAATTCGCTGGCGCGCAACTGCGGTAACCACTTCCAGGTTGCCGGTGTTACCTGCCTGACGCATCCAGGAAACCACGGTCTCATCCACATCGAACGGCACGCTTTTTTTCAGCCGCCAGCGGAGCAGTGGCAGCGCGTCGTTGGCGTTACGCGGCAAAGCATCGAATGGCAAAATAAAAACACGCACGACCAAATCCGGGATTAGAAGTACAACGCCATGTTCGCGAGCCGGAACATGATCGAACACTCGGCGCAGCGCTGACTTCACCGCGTCCGGCTGCGCTACGTTCATTTCCACTGGAGACGGCATCACCGATCCCAAAGTCAATGGCTCCACATAAAAAGAATCCAGCGCGCCGTTAATTTTCCCCCAGCGAGCGGCGGCAACGTGCGTGGCGGCGATGTCAACCACCAAGGGCGGATGCGGCATCGCCGTGAGCCAGCGTTCGATGCGCTTGACCGGCGCGAGATCGTAAAACTGTTCGGTCAGGTTTGGAGTGCTACTCAAGAAAAGTCACCTTGTTGATCTCGCGCAAAGTCGTCACGCCCGCGCGGATCTTGGTTAACCCCGAATCGCGCAAAAATGTCATGCCTTCTTCTTTCGCCACGCGCTTAATTTCCGAGGTGGGCCGCCTGTTTATAATCATCTCGCGAATCCGGTCGGAGAGGTCCAGAAGTTCTGTGATCGCGCTACGTCCTCGATAACCACTGCCCGAGCATTCCAGGCATCCGGGGCCTTCGTAAAACGGAACCTGCATCCATTCAGCCGGATCCAGGCCGGACTCCTTCAACACCTCGGCTGAATACTGCACCTTCTTTTTGCAATTCTCGCAGATCACGCGCACCAGGCGCTGCGCAAGAATGCAGTTCAGCGCCGACACGAAATTGTAAGGCTCCACGCCCATATTTATGAAGCGCCCGATCACGTCGGTTACGTTGTTCGCGTGCACTGTAGTGAACACAAGGTGTCCGGTTAGCGCGGAGTTGATGGCGATCTGCGCCGTCTCCTGGTCGCGAATTTCGCCGACCATTATTTTGTCCGGGTCGTGGCGCAAAATGGATCGCAAACCGCGTGCGAAAGTCAGTCCCTTTTTTTCGTTAACAGGAATCTGCGTGATGCCGCGCACTTGATACTCGACGGGATCCTCAATCGTGATGATCTTGTCTTCGTCGTTCTTAATCTCGTTGATGGCCGCGTAGAGCGTCGTCGTTTTTCCGGAACCGGTCGGCCCGGTTACCAGAACCATGCCGTAAGGTTCGTGAATGTAACGGCGAAATCGCGTCATATCCTGCTGGTCGAAGCCAACCACATCCAGCGTGAGATTATGGAATTTTTCGCTGAGCGTCTCTTTGTCGAGAACGCGGAGCACCGCGTCTTCACCATGCACTGACGGCATGATCGAAACGCGAAAATCGATGAAGCGCCCTTTGTAGCGCACGCGGAAGCGGCCGTCTTGCGGCACGCGGCGCTCGGCGATATCCAGCTCGCTCATCACTTTGATGCGCGAAAGAATTGTGGCGTGCCACTCTTTCGCCAGCGGCTGCATGGCGTATTGCAGAACGCCGTCAATGCGGTACTTGACCACTACTTCCAGGTTGCGGGTTTCGATGTGAATGTCACTGGCGCGCCGTTCGAGCGCCGTGTAGATAACCGTGTTCACCAATCGTACGACCGGACTTACGCCGGTATCGCCGCGCGACAGCTTATCCATCGAAATGTTTTCTTCGCTGTCTTCGTCCTCGCCGATCACCTGGAGCGTAA
>Ga0209624_10001259_pt1 | contig 20315 bp, 19 predicted proteins | sample JacPinW_OM2H0_O1_FD_188565 | JGI IMG/M metagenome (GOLD analysis project Ga0209624, IMG submission 188565) | Forest soil microbial communities from Algoma, Ontario, Canada - Jack Pine, Ontario site 1_JW_OM2H0_O1 (SPAdes) (version 2) | ecosystem: Environmental > Terrestrial > Soil > Boreal...
TGTTGCAGGAATAGCGGGGTTTCCGCCGGTTCGACCTGGGAGATACGAGGGTGGGGAGGGCTGACGCAACTTGGGGGAGTCTAAGCAAGGGGTGCTCACAGAAAACCTCTGGCCGAAGTTATTCTCTGAAGCACCCCGTTGCGCGCCACTTCGTCTGTTCTCTACTAAAGCATGCAGCGTGCCGTCTTTAAGTGATTGAAAATAAATGAGGGGAAACCGCCGCCCCTTGTAGGATTTGCCAAGGACGGAGAAAGAATTACTTCTGGGCACTCGACGCAACAGACGGGCCAAGAGGCTGTTGAAATCGTTTTTGGACCTGCTTTCGAATATTCGATAGTTCCACCCGGATCGTGCGATTGGAACTTCCAGACACTGAGAGTGGAGCAGTACATAGTGTTTCTGTCCGAATTCTATTCCCGCCTCGCCTGACCCTCGGACTTTGGAGATGCGGCTTTCTCCCTGCACAATAATTTTCACGATTGACGGGAAAATTTGGGGAATGTGCGACGGAAAATACGGCCCGCTAATTCTACGGCGATTGGGGTGGCAATCAGCCGAACCGCTTCGTCGTCGTGAAATTGGCGCCGACGGCCTCGCGCTGTGGCGCCGCGAAGACGAATGCGCTCGCTCTTGGAAGGAAGAAGGAAGCTGGGCGGGGCCGCGGAGGAGATTCGGTTTCGGCAAAGCGATTTCTTCGCTATAATCGAAATTCAGCTTTTCGTTTCATCCTGCCAAATAAGTCCGCGCCCTTAGCTCAGTTGGATAGAGCGTCTGGCTACGAACCAGAAGGTCGGGAGTTCGAATCTCTCAGGGCGCACCACTTACACAGATTTCAGAGTTCTACTGCGGGCAGCCTTTCGATTGATTGAATCTTACAGATTCTCAACCTCATCGAAATCGGTAGATTGCAGCTGGTAGGCGGGATTTTGGGTTCCTACCACTCGATCGGTTGTATGCTTTTTAATCGTCTGAGGGGGAGAGCGGGCCACTCGGAGGAGTTGGGCCATTCTCCTTCCTCTCATTTCATCGCCACTCTTGATTTCATCCAGTTCTAGCGTCCCTCAAAGCACTTGGTCACCCAATCTGGAACTACAGTGTTAGGAATGAACTCGAATCCGCCGGGCTCGCGGGCGGGAACATTCAGTTCGAGTGCGGCCTCAATCTCCCGGGCAAGGGCCCGATAGCCTGTAAGGCAAAACAATGCATAGAAAAATAGCGGTGGTGTGCCCGGATCCTTTTCAACCTGACGAGCGACGCTTTCACAAATGTTCTGGCTAATCAGGGCGCCTTCTTGTCTCGGTGTTCTACCGATGGCTTCTCGAAAGGTCTTGTCAGACCAAGGTGGCTGCCAATTTTGCTCTTTGTGGATGAGCTCGTTTCGAAGCATACGATAGCCCTGTGCCTCGACCCCCACTTTCACCCTTATTGGCGAACGAAAATGCGCGGCCCAACCGAGATTCTTCTCCAGGTCTTGATAGGGCAATCCCAAGAATCTACTTTTGACTTTTTTCTCCTTCCCCATTCGTTCTAGCGGCAAGAACGGCGAACACCTATCCCAGATAAAGCGCTCCAGAGCACTGTGAAACCTAACGATGACGTATCTGCACACTGGTTCCAAATCGAGTCGCAGATCAGTCTCAAACACTTCGGCCGATGCTGTGTACTTTGCGTCATATTTGGGTTTTTCCCCGCGTTTCATGGCTTGGCGAGCTTTTGTGCTGAGAAAAAAGGCACGACAAGTCACATCTGAGAAGAGTTGGTGAACGCCACGAAGGTCTGATCGGACAGAATCTGTTAGGACCTTTTGTCGAATCAGTTCGTAAGCGAGATCAGATGACCACAAGAATTGATTGATTTGGTGCTGCGCTCGGCCAAACTCTCCGAACATTGCTGAGCGTGCGGTCTTCATTTTAAAAGGATCTTTGCGCGCGGAATGTGATCGAACCAATAAAAATCCCCACAGAAGCGGAATCTTATACCAGTCAGGCCGATTATTCTCCACGCTTCCCCCTTCAGCACCAGCCGGCTGGGACCGAGCACTGACGGGGTGATTCCTCTAATCATTCCCCGCGCATCTCTGAATCTTTTTTACAGTTCTTGAAATCTATTCACGAACAATCGCTTCTTCGTCTGATTGTTACTCAGACAGCACCTGGTTGTTTCTTGTTACGAACTTGGAGAATGTATGGCGAAACGGATGATTTTGATGTTGGTCGTATTGATCGCGATCTTGGGCGGCCTCGGATTTGCAAAATTCCGGCAAGTGGAAGCTGCCATCGCCATGGGGGCGAGTTTCCAGCCTCCTCCGACCGCGGTCACAACGGTCGTGGTCAAGAAGGAAACCTGGCCCTCGACGCTGTCGGTGATCGGAACCGCGGCCGCGATCCAGGGCGTTACCGTGAGCGCCGACCTGCCCGGCACGATCGACAAGATTCACTTTGAGTCAGGCCAGTGGGTGAAAGAGGGAGACATTCTGGTCGAACTCGATACCCGGCAGGAACGCGCTCAGCTTGCCAGCCTCGAGGCGCAGCGCGATCTGGCCAAGGTGAACTACGACCGCGCCCAGGAACTGGTCAAGGCCGGCGTCATTTCCCGTTCGGAGTATGACAGCGCGACCGCTCAACAAAAGGCGACCGAGGCACAGGTTGGAGACACTCGCGCTGCGATCGCCCGCAAGACAATTCACGCTCCTTTCTCTGGAGTTCTTGGGATTCGCCAAGTCAGCCTCGGTCAATATCTGGCCGCGGGACAGGCGATTGTGTCGCTGCAATCGCTGAGTCCGATCTACGTGAACTTCGGTGTGCCGCAGCAGGAAACGTCGAAGGTGATTCCCGGCCATGTGATTCGTCTCACTAACAACGATCTGCCGGGGATGACCTTCACCGGGCGGATTACCGCGCTGGACTCGGTGATCAGCGAGCAGACACGAAATATTCAAGTGCAGTCGATTGTGACGAATAAAGACAACAAACTGCGTCCGGGAATGTTTGTGCAAGTCGAGTTGCCTGTGGGCCAGCCGCGCGAAGTGGTGCCGCTTCCAGCCTCGGCGATCAACTATGCGCCCTACGGCGACTCTGTGTTTGTGGTGACCGACATGAAGGACCCGAAGGGCAACTCGTATCGCGGCGTGCGCCAGCAGGTCGTGAAGATCGAAGGATCGCGCGGCGATCAGGTCGCCATTACTTCTGGACTCAATCCCGGCGACGAGGTTGTGAGTTCCGGAGTGTTCCGGCTCCGCAACGGCGCGCCCATTCAGATCAACAATTCGGTTAAGCCTGAAAACAGCGCCAGCCCCAAACCAGAAGATAGCTAGACCCGGCGGGATCTCGAAGGAGCGAGCATGAAGTTCACAGACTTATTCGTCAAGCGACCGGTTCTGGCGATTGTCGTCAACCTGGTGATTCTGATCGCGGGCCTGCAGGCGATTCGTTCGCTCAGCGTGCGGCAGTATCCACGCAGCGACATCGCCGTGATCCAGGTGACCACGGTCTACGTAGGCGCGAATGCGGACCTGGTTCGCGGATTCATCACGACCCCGATCGAGCGCGTGATTGCCAGCGCCGACGGAATCGATTACATGGAGTCGACGAGCGCCCAGGGACTCAGCACGATCCTGGTGCACCTGAAGATCAACTACGACACGACTGCGGCACTGACGCAGATTCAAGCGAAGGTGCAGCAGGTCCGAAATGATCTGCCTCCGGAAGCCCAGATTCCGGTCATCGATCTGCAGACGGCCGACAACCAGTTTGCCGCGGTGTACCTGGGGTTCTCTTCCGCTGATCTGGATCAAAACCAGATCACCGATTACCTGACCCGCGTGGTGCAGCCGAAACTGAGCGCCATCAGCGGCGTGCAGCGCGCGGACATTCTCGGTGACCGAACGTTTGCCATGCGAATCTGGCTGAAGCCGGATCAGATGGCTGCGCGCGGCGTCTCTCCGTCGGACGTTCGCGACTCGCTGTCGAAGAACAATTATCTGTCCGCGCTGGGAAGCACCAAGGGTTCCATGGTGTCGGTCAATCTGATTGCGAACACCGATCTGCGAACCCCCGATGAGTTCAAGCAGATGGTGGTGAAGCAACAAAATGGGGTGGTCGTAAGACTGGGCGAGATTGCCGACATCGCGCTCGGCGCCGAGAACTATGACCAGGATGTTCGCTTCAACGGCGAAACTGCGACTTTCATGGGCATCTGGGTGTTGCCCACCGCGAACTCTCTGGAAGTGATTAAAAGCGTTCGTCAGGCGCTGCCGGCGATCGCAGCGCAATTGCCCACTGGGATGAAACTGGGCATTCCGTACGATTCGACCGAGTACATTCAGGACGCGATTAACGAAGTGCTCCACACGTTGGTGGAAACTCTCATCATCGTGGTCGTGGTGATATTCCTGTTCCTCGGATCATTCCGGTCCGTGCTGATTCCGGTGGTCGCGATACCGATCTCCCTGATCGGCGCTGTGTTCCTCATGCTGCTGGCGGGTTTCACGATCAACCTTCTGACGCTTTTGGCGATTGTGCTCTCCGTCGGACTCGTGGTTGACGATGCCATCGTCATGGTGGAGAACGTCGAACGCCACCTGCACATGGGCAAGTCGTCATTCCAGGCGGCAAAAGATGCTGCTCGTGAACTCGTCGGCCCGATCATCGCCATGACGATCACGCTGGCCGCTGTATACGCACCAATCGGAATTCAGGGCGGCCTGACGGGAGCGCTCTTCCGCGAATTTGCATTCACGCTGGCGGGCGCAGTCGTTGTTTCCGGCGCGGTAGCGCTGACCCTGTCGCCGATGATGGGATCAAAGTTGCTGCGGGCGGGCGATACGGAAAAAGGGTTCCCCGGCATCGTCAACCGACGCTTCGAGAGCGTGCGCAACTTGTACACGCGCTTGCTTGGCGGAACGTTGCAATATCGCCCTGTAGTGCTGACGTTGTGGGCGATTGTGGCCGTGCTGATGATTCCGTTTTACATGTTTTCGCAGCGCGAGCTCGCACCGGCCGAGGATCAGGGAGTTGTATTTGGCGTGATTCAGTCGTCGGCCAACTCGACGATCGAGCAGACGAACTTGTTCACCGACCAGGTCTACAACGTCTATCACTCGTTCCCGGAAAGTGCGAGCGTCTTTCAAATCACGAATCCAAGCGGCGGCTTTGGCGGCATGGTGACCAAGCCGTGGAGCCAGCGAAAGAAAACTACGCAACAGCTGCTGGTCGAATCCACCGGCCCGCTGTCGAAGATTGCCGGAATTCGGGTTATTCCATTGACGCCTCCACCGCTTCCTGGAGGAGGCAACTTCCCGGTCGACTTTGTGATCGCGTCGGCGGCCGAACCGCAGCAAGTCAGTCAACTCGCCGAGGACATCGTAAAGAAGGCGATGGCGAGCGGCTTATTTATCTTCGCCGATACGGATGTGAAGTTTGACCAACCGCAGACCGAAGTCGTCTTTGATCGGGACAAGCTTCGATCTCAAGGGGTGGACTTGAGCCAGGCCGGCATCGATCTTTCGACGATGCTCGGAGGAAACTACGTCAACCGCTTCAGCATTCAGGGACGCAGCTACAAAGTAATTCCGCAGGTGAAGCGCGTGGAGCGTTTGACCCCGGATCAGCTGTCGCAGGTCTATGTGAAGGGTTCGGCGGACAAACTGGTACCGCTCTCGACGTTCGCGACGCTCCGCACGACGACCGAGCCGCGATCACTGAACAAATTCCAGCAGCTGAATGCAGTGCGGATTCAGGGTGTTATTCCGCCGAACGTGCCTCTCGACAAGGCTCTGACGTACCTGGAAGATCAGGCGAAACAGACTTTGCCGCAGGGATTCACGGTGGATTACGCCGGTGAGTCTCGTCAGCTCCGCGTCGAAGGCAGTAAGTTCTTAGGAACGTTCCTGCTGTCGGCGATCCTGATCTACCTCGTGCTGGCGGCGCAATTCGAGAGCTTCCGCGATCCGTTCATCATTCTTGCTGGTTCGGTACCACTGGCTATCTCGGGCGCCTTGGTGTTCTCGTTCATGGGATTCACGACGCTGAACATCTATAGCGAAGTGGGTCTGATTACACTGGTCGGACTGATTGCAAAGAACGGAATTCTGATCGTGGAATTCGCGAACCACTTGCAGGAGACTGGACTCACCAAGCTCAAGGCCATCACCGAGGCGGCGAGCACGCGGCTTCGGCCAATTCTGATGACCACTGCCGCAACCGTCTTTGGCCACTTCCCTCTCGTTCTGGCGAAGGGACCTGGAGCCGGAGCGCGAAATAGCATCGGCATCATGTTGGTCAGCGGCATGATCATTGGTACGGCGTTCACTTTATTTGTGGTGCCGTCCATTTACATGCTGGTTGCGAAGACCCACGTCGCCGTCACCGAAGACGAAAAGGAACAGATCAGAATTGGAGAGCCGGCAACGGTGGCTTAATCCGGTCTTTTATCTTTGTCTCTCTGATGAACTGAGCGCAGGTTTTTCTTGATGACAATGCCCCGCTCCTTTCGCATTCTGTGCGAAAGATGCGGGGTTTTTCATTGCAGCTCTCGATGGCGAGTGATGGCGAGCCTTCAGGGGTATCCAAAGAAGTACAACCGTGATCCAAAAACGGATTTTCTGCTAATCTCGCACCAGCCCTGTTGTTTCTGTCAACGCGGCCGGAGTCTCTTCCGGATATCGAGCAAGCGCGCCATGTCGAAAGCGAATCAGCAAGAGCATGTCTCCCTTTTGTCGTCCGCTAAGAACGGATTGGTCTACCTGACCGCCAATGATTGGGCGTTAATTGCGGATAAAGCGACGACCCGCCAGTTCAAGAAGGGTGAGCGACTGGTGGAGCGCGACAAACTGCCCCAAGGCGTGTATCTACTGCTCAAGGGTAGTGCCTCGGTCGAGATAGCCGGGCAAGGAAAGCCGCGCAGCATTGGTCCCGGAGAGATTTGCGGCGAGATATCGTTCCTGGACGACTTGCCGACGACCGCCGACGTGACTGCAAGCGGAATGGTGGAAGCCTATTTCCTCGACCGCGCGACTCTACAGTCGATGTTTGAGTTGTTTCCGCACCTGGGTTCACGTTTTTATCGCTCGCTGGCAACGATTCTGTCGCGCAGGATGCGGGGGATGATCGGTGCGCAAGGGACAGCGAAAGAAGTTGCGGTAGCACCCTCGTCGACGAAAATCGCCCCTGCTAAGTAGCTGGCGCCAGGCTTCCCCGCCCTCGACACGCAACTGTGCTAGCCTACAAGTCCAGTTGATCTACCTCACGCGCAAAGGCTGCGCGTGGCCACCAAGTCCTCGATGATCGATCCCGTCAATTTGCGATTGGCCCTCATTTCGGCCGCCGGGCTTGGCTTCCGGCACGGATTCGATTACGACCATATCGCGGCGATCACCGACATCAGCAGCGTGCAATCCAAGGCGAGGGACGCCATGCGCTATGGATTGCTCTATGTCGCCGGACACGCCACCACGGTGGCTGTGCTGGGCGCGGCGGCCATCGTTTTTCGGGTCGCATTACCTCCTGCGAGTGACCGCTGGGCGGAGCGGCTGGTAGGGATCACGCTTGTGGTGCTGGGCCTATATGTGTTGGGAACGTTCTTTCGTCCGGGGACGCATTCGCACGCCCCGCGCACACGGATTACGTTGCTGATCAATGGACTGCTTTGGTTGTACTGGCGGCTGAGCCGGATTTTCGGTGGCACCCGCGTCGAGGCTCCTCAGGTTTTCAAGAACGGCTACGGAACTAGTTCGACGTTTTTGGTGGGAGTGATCCACGGGCTCGGTGCCGAGACGCCGACCCAGATCCTGCTCTTCTTAATGGTCGCCAACCTGGGCGGCACCGTAGATGGGCTGCTAGGGCTGCTGATGTTTATTATCGGGTTGGTCATCATGAATACTCTGATGTGCGCCTCGGCCGCGGGGATATTCTCGGCGGTGCTGGCGCGGCCGAATGCTTTGCGCGCCGTTACGCTGATGACTTCTGCTTACAGCATTGTAGTGGGAACCATCTTCCTGCTGGGATCGGCCGGGCGGCTGCCTTCGCTTACGGGGTGATATCAACCCCCATCCTTTCAACCACTAAGGGCCCGAACGTTCACAAAAAGGATCGCTCGCTTCTAACTCTTCTTTTCATCAAGCTTCCCTCTTGGCTCTGCAACAAGCGCGTTCCGCGCCGTGTTGGGCTTGGACATAGCCTTTCGATTCCATTACCGCAGTAATCTGACCTGGGGGATTACCGTTGACCCAGGCGGCACCCCCTCCTTAAATTGCCAACAGGGGGTTGTATGAAAGATATCCATGAGGTCCTGCGGCAAAAGCAGGCGAAATACGCCCAACTTGGCAAACAGATTGAGATGCTACAGCAGGCTGCTGAAAAGCTGCGCGAAGTAGCTCCCCTGCTGGCTGAGAGCGACGAAGAAGATAACGTCGTATTGGCGGAAGTTGACGACATCACGGCGGGCGCGGACTCGATGGCGGCGAAGGCCGGTGCAGGGTCCGGAAGCAGCGCTTCTTCGAAAGCAGCTCGTCCTACAGCGCCTCGCTGGCCGTAAGAATCCGGTCGGCAGGCCATCTACATTGATCATCGATCTATGAACGTTCAAGCACTGCTGGTATCGAGCGACGACTCCGCGGCGGATGTGTTGGGCAAAGTTCTGCCCAGCTTCGGCATTGCCTTGGACCGTTCGAGCGATCTGGAGACGACACTTGCTCGAATCCAGCAGCAGAAGTTTGACGCGTTGATCATTGACTTTGACGATCCAAAGGCTGCGGAAGAAGTTCTGCAGCAGGCACAGAAACTGGGTGCGAGTCCCCTCAACATCGCGTTGGTGGCAGACTCGGGCCAGGTGCGCAGCATCCTCAACGGTGGTGCGCATTTTGTGCTGTATAAGCCCGTCACCGAAGAAGCAGCCAAGGCCGGATTGAAGGCCGCGGCAGCTTTGTTGAGCCGGGAGCGCCGCAGGGCGTTCCGGGTTCCGGTGCAGGCTCCGGTCGAGATTACGCTGCCCGACAAGCGCAAACTCGACGGCATTCTGTTGGACCTCTCTGAAACCGGCATGGACGTACTGACCGCCGAACCGCAGCTTGCAGGATCTCTACTCGCCTGCCGCTTTCAATTGCCCGATGGGACATTGGAAGTGGAAGCACACGGGCAGGTGGCGTGGGCGAATCCAAACGGGCAGACTGGCGTCCACTTTCTCGATCTGCAGGAAAATATCCTGAACGAACTCAAGAGCTGGCTCAAGGCTGCGGCAGCTACTGCAGGCACGGTTGCGGACGAAACGGTTCCACACTGCAAGTTGACCGATTTAAGCTTGGGCGGTTGTTATGTGCAGACCGACGCTCCCTTTCCCGAGCGGGCCTTGGTTGATTTGTGCCTGAAAACGAATGAAATGGAAGTTCACACTGAGGGCATGGTCAAAGTCGCTCATCCGGGACACGGCATGGGCGTGGAGTTCCCTTCCCGCACGGCTGAGCAGCGGGCGCAAGTGGGAAATCTGATCGGGTTCCTGCAGAATAGTCCCGAAGCGACTCCTGAGCTAAGCATCTCTCCGAAGGCTTTGCTGGCCGACCTTTCCCAGTTCCGACCGGATGATAAGAATCCTCAAGAATCTTCGGAAGAGCTGGAAGATCCGCTACTTGAGCTTCTACGCCGCGGCAGTTCCTTGCAGCAAGAAGACTTTCTTGCCGAATTGCAAGAGCAACGGAATCCGCAGGGCATGGCTTCCGCATAGGTCTCGCCGTTCGATTACTCCCCTTCTCATCGATTCTCCTGGATCCCTCGTAAACCCGTAGCCCCAACATTCAACACTCCCCGAACAAAAGCCCCCCGGGCAGGTTGTTTGCGGAGATTGCAGGCAGAGTTGGTGGGCAATGCGGCGAGAAGAACGGTGGAATCGAGAGGCTTCGGGGCGGATGATCTTATCGGGGAATCGAGAAGCCCGAACCCCGTCTCTGGCGCGGGATTCTCAATTCCTCGTGGTCTGTTCCACCCAATGTCAGGACGGTACCAAATCCCTATGGAGCCATGGTTTCATTCGTATGAATTCTGGGTTAAATAAATTTCCCTTGCATTAGACTGTGAAAGCTTCATTCGCAGGGCTGACTTCGCACTTACGAGAGGGAATATCTGGGCAAGCCGCCGTCAGAAAATTCTGCGCAGAACTCACTGCTTTGGGCGCCGTTCTTGGCAATCGCCGCGGCCGCATTCGCCGTTGAAATCCCCTTCTTCTTTCTAGGGACACCATCCGGACACGATGTCGAGTTTCACCTGTACTCATGGCTGGAAGTCTTGGCGCAATGGAAGCATGGGACTTTTTATCCGCGATGGGCAGGTTTGGCGCACTTCGGATATGGGGAGCCGCGGTTCGTTTTTTATCCGCCAGCATCGTGGCTGTTGGGGGCAACGCTCAGCAAAATCTTCCCGCGGACCATAGCTTCATGCGTCTACATCTGGGTCGTGCTGGTGGCAGCCGGTTCGTCGATGTTCGCGCTGGCTCGGCGATGGCTCGATCGGCGCGCTGCCATCTTTGCCGCCGTGCTGTACGCGGTGAATCCCTACCATCTCGTTATTGTTTACTGGCGCAGCGCCTTCGCGGAGTTGCTGGCAGCCTGCATGGTGCCTTTGTTGTTGATGTTTGTTTTGCAGGCGGCCGACGGAAAGAAGCGGGTTGTGATTCCCTTGGGGTTGGTACTCGCCGGAGCATGGCTGACGAATGCTCCCGCGGCGGTGATGATTCATTACTCGCTGGCGCTGCTGATAGCGTTCTTCGCGTGGAAATATCGATCGCCGCGGCTCCTGCTGGTGGCCGCCGGTGCGATTGCGATCGGAGCGTGCGTGGCAGCGTTCTATCTGCTGCCAGCGGTCTACGAACAGCGTTGGGTCAATATCGGAGAGGCCGTGTCGCAGGGATCGCGTCCGCAGGACAATTTTCTCTTCATCCGTACGACCGATGCCGATCATGATGCCTTCAATCGCATGATTTCATGGGTCGCCATTCTCGAAATAGCGGTAATCTGCGGGGCAGTGCTCGCTGCAAAAACCTGGCGGCAGAGCAAGCGCGAGCTGACTCAAGGGTTGCTCGCATGGGCCGCCGCGTGCAGCCTCCTGATGTTTCCGGTAACACTCGTGCTATGGAAAATTCTTCCCAAGATGCAGTTCATGCAGTTTCCATGGCGCTGGCTTCTGTGCCTAAGCATGATCTTCACGATCTTTGTCGCCGTGGGACTGCGGCGCTGGTACTGGCGGGGCGCGGTTTGCGCATTATCGATCTGTGTGATCGTCGTGGCTTGGCATCGAGTGCAAGCACCGTGGTGGGACAATGCTTCTGACCTTCGCGAGATGCAGGACAACATGGCGACAGGCGCCGGATACGAAGGCACCGACGAATACACGCCTGTGGGAGCGCAGCCGTCGGCAATCGACAAGGAAGCGCGCGCAGTGACTGTGGATGGACCGGCGCGGGCCGCAATTCACGTTCAGCACTGGGACACGGAGTCGAAGGAATTCAGCGTAGACGCGTCGGCTGCCGATCACGTAGCGTTGCGATTGTTTCCCTATCCGGCGTGGAAGGTATTGGTGAATGGACAGCCGGTCGAAACCTCCGCTCGCGCGGATACCGGCCAGATGCTGGTTCCGGTTGAGGCGGGAATGAATCGAGTGGAAATTACTTTTGTCCGAACCTGGGATCGGGCAGTGGGCGGGTGGATCTCCTTTGTCGCAGGGATTGGGCTCCTCGGATGGAGATTCGCATCGAGACGGATTGTTAAAGCATCTTGAATAGAAGTCGCTGACCACAAAAGACAAAGAGAACACAAAGTATGCGGCGAGTGCTGATTGCGACTTCTAACCCGGGGAAACTGCAAGATTTTGACGGGGCGGCACGGCCGCACGGCATTGAGATCGCCGGCATTCCGGGATTCTCTTCCCTGCCGACGGTCGTGGAAGATGGAAAAACATTCGAGGAGAATGCGCGCAAGAAAGCGGAGGAATATAGCCTCGCCGCGCCAGGAGAGATCGTGGTCGCCGACGATTCTGGCTTGGAAGTAGATGCCCTGAATGGAGCGCCCGGAATTCACTCCGCCCGTTATGCCGCCGACCAACCCCATCTGGCGGATGAGAATACAGACGATGAATCGAACAATGCCCGTGTTCTTCGAGAGCTGAGGAAAGTTCCGGCTGAGCACCGCACTGGGCGATTCGTGTGTATGCTCGCCGCCGCGCGGGATGGAAAAACGTTGGCGACGTTTCGAGGGACGGCCGAAGGAACGATTCTCACGGCTCCTCGCGGCACGAACGGATTCGGGTACGATCCGCTATTTTATTTTCCACAGATTCAGAAGACATTCGCCGAACTCAGCGCCGAAGATAAAGCACAGTACAGCCATCGTGGTGCGGCCTTCCGCCAATTTCTGGATTGGTGCTCGAAGCAAATCTCCTGACTCGAACATCTAATTGAATCATGACTTCCCGATCCGTCGTTTCTCGACCTATGACTTCCCGACTATCGAAATCCCCAACTGCTTTGATCTTCGACATGGACGGAGTGCTGGTCGATTCGGAGCCATTACACAAGCGCGCGAAGGAACGCGCCTTCGGGGAATTTGGAATTGTGCTGCCGGAATCGGTCTACGACAGCTACAAGGGGCGGCCGGACGCGACGATGATGCCCGAGATTCTGAAAGCGCGAGGCTGGCCGACTGACAAGATCCAAAAGCTCGCGCAGCGCAAGAATGAAATCTTCGACGAGATCAAACACGAGTTGGAAGCGGTTCCGGGAGCTGTCGATTTCGTTTTGTGGGCGGAAACCCGGTACAAAATCGCGTTGGCTACATCGGCATCCCCGAGGAATCGTGAGGCAGCCTTTGCGGTGCTGGGGATCGGAGAACGGTTCCCAGTGATGATTGATAGCACCGGTCACACTCGTCCGAAGCCCGATCCAGAAGTGTTTCTGCTTGCGATGCAGAGGCTCGGCGTAAAGCCGGACGATTGTTGGATCATCGAGGATTCGATAAATGGGCTGCGCGCTGCGAAAGCTGCCGGAAGTCTAGCGGTGGCCATCACGACGACCTTTGATCGCGAAACGCTCTGTGCGGCGGGAGCGGATTTCGTCGTCGAGTCGTTCGCCGAACTGCAGGCGATGTTGAAATCGCTTTAAGCAACCGGCAGGCCTGCTTCTGCAGCCCTAATCTCGTGTCCCCACCCTGTGATTCCAGTCATATCCCTCCAACGGAATCGGCGTAACAATCTGGTTATCAGGGAAAACAGGGATATCTATGGAAATACCAAGCAGGAAGCCGTACGAGCCGGAGTGCCCATTAGCCCATAATCTGATCAATAAGCTGTCCGTGATCGTAGGCAACTGCGATCTTCTCGTGGAGCGAATCCCCGAGACTTCGCCCCTTTGGGAGCGCATGCTGCTGGTCCGGGATATGGCAAAGTCGGTGGCTCAGGAACTGGGCCGAATCGAATGTGATCTTCTTCGCTTGCGAATGGCAGACGACCATAAGGGTTCGAAAGCATCTCTCGTGTAGATCGGAGAACCAGTTCGCAATCGATTGATACTTCAAATACGCGTCTAATTCTCGGCCTTCTCAAGCCGGGTGCGCCCTTCCTTGACTTCACTTCTCTCGCCGCAAGATAATAAAAGGTTCTTTTCTCATTGCTGATCTAATAAGGAGCGTTTCGTGGCGTCAGCCAGTTCTTCTGCTCCCGGGGTAACGAAGTATGTTGGGGTCGCGCCCTTGCGGGCGGGTCAGGGATTCTCGTTTGTACTGCGGCGCCTGCATTCTCTGAGCGGGATCGTCCCGGTCGGAGCATTCCTCTTCGAACACATTCTGATTTCGAACTCGACTGCTATCGGCCAGAATGGCCCGGCAGCATATGCGCGCCAAGTCAGCTTTCTGGCGAATCTTCCGCTGGTCTTCTTTCTCGAGCTGTTCGGGATCTGGTTGCCTATCGCCTTCCACGCCCTCTATGGCTTTTACATCTGGTACAGAGGCGACGGGAACACGATTGCGTATCCGTGGACGGGCAACTGGATGTACACCTTGCAGCGCTGGACCGGCGGAATCGCGTTTGTCTACATCCTCTGGCACACGTACACGATGAGATTTACGGGCGTCGATCTGCACGACAACCCGACGGCGTCGTTCGGCAAAGTACAGGCCGAAGTCTTTCACACTCCATTGTTTCTCTTTTACGTAGTGGGGCTCATCGCGGCGTCGTGGCATTTTGCCTACGGCATCTGGCTGTTCTCGGCGAAGTGGGGAATCATTTCCGGAGAGAAGGCGCAAAAGCGATTCCTGGCAGTTTGCCTGGCGCTCTTCGTCGTTCTATCCGGCGTAGGTCTGGCGAGTCTCACTTCATTCCGGACCCACCCGCAGCAACCAATTGACTCCAGTACGATCAACGACCGCAATATTACGCAGGCTCGATAAGGGAAATCATGGCAGCAGCTCCGAAAATTATAGTCGTAGGCGGTGGACTCGCCGGATTGTCGGCGGTCATCAAGATCGCCGAGATGGGTGGCAGCGTCGACCTGTTCTCGATTGTGCCCGTGAAGCGCTCGCACTCGGTGTGTGCGCAGGGCGGCATCAACGCGGCGAAAAATCTCAAGGGAGAAGGCGACTCCACTTACAAGCATTTCGACGACACGATCTATGGCGGAGACTTCCTGGCAAATCAGCCGCCGGTGAAGGACATGTGCGACGCGGCGCCCGGAATCATCGACCTGCTCGATCGCATGGGCGTACCGTTTAATCGAACACCGGAAGGACTGCTCGACTTCCGTCGCTTTGGTGGAACCTTGTACAACCGCACGGCCTTTGCCGGAGCGACTACCGGACAGCAGCTGCTGTACGCCTTGGATGAACAAGTCCGGCGCTATGAATCCGAAGGAAAAGTTAAGAAGTACGAGCACTGGGAGTTCTTGTCAGCTGTGCTGGATGGGAATCGCGTGTGCCGCGGCATCTGCGCGATGGATCTGCGCACGATGGAGGTGCGCACCTTCCCTGCCGACGCCATCATCATTGCGACCGGCGGCAACGGAGCAATCTTCGGCAAGTCGACGAACTCAGTGGTCTGCACCGGATCAGCACAGTCGGCGCTCTACCAGCAAGGCTGTTTTTACGCCAACGGTGAATTCATCCAGGTGCATCCGACGTGCATTCCTGGAGAGGACAAACTGCGGTTGATGTCAGAGTCCGCACGTGGCGAAGGCGGCCGCGTATGGGTTCCGAAAACTGCCGGGGATAAGCGCGATCCGAAGTCGATTCCGCAGAGCGAGCGCTGGTACTTCCTAGAAGAGTGGTACCCGAAGTACGGCAACCTCGTGCCGCGCGACGTCGCGACTCGCGCGATTTTCAAAGTAGTCTTCGAGTACAACCTCGGCATCGACGGCAAGCCGATGGTCTACCTCGACCTGACGCACATTGACCGCAAGATTCTCGATCGCAAGCTGGAAGGCATCCTCGAAATCTACGAGAAGTTTGTGGGCGACGATCCGCGCGACACGCCGATGAAGATTTTCCCTGGCATGCACTACACCATGGGCGGCCTGTGGGTCGACTACAAGCAGATGACCAACATTGCAGGTATCTTCGCCGCGGGCGAGTGCGAATATCAGTATCACGGCGCGAACCGGCTGGGCGCGAATTCCCTGATGTCATGCATTTATGGTGGAGGAATCGCCGGACCCAATGCCGTAACCTATGCGCGTGGCCTGCAAGGTTCGACCGACGGCAATGGCCACTTCGAGGCGGAAAAGAAGCGGCAGGAGGAGAACAACTTCCTGCTGATGAAAAATGACGGGACGGAGAACCCTGTCAAGCTGTGGCGCGAGTTGGGCGAGTTGATGACCAAGGATTGCACAGTCATTCGCTACAACAAAAATCTCGTTCAGACGGACGCGAAGCTGGTCGAATTCTTGGAGCGGTATCGCAAGATCAACCTCAGCGACAAGACGCTGTGGGCGAACACGACTGTCGTTTTTGCCCGGCAGCTTTACAACATGCTGCAGTTGGCGCGGGTCATCGCACAGGGAGCGCGTATGCGGGACGAATCGCGTGGCGCGCACTATAAGCCGGACTTCCCCGAGCGCGACGATAAGAATTGGATGAAGACGACGAAGGCGTACTTTGCCCCGGACGCGGATGAGCCAAAGTTTGAGTTCGAGCCGGTGGACGCGTCGTTGATTCCGCCGAGACCGCGGAAATATTGACCCGTGGAGAGGCGGACGCATTCGTCCGGCTACGAGCGAGGCGACCGACCCCGGACGAATGCGTCCGATGCTACGTGTGAGGTTCAGGCTTAAAGGCTAATGACTAATGGCTGATAAATCCGTCATCATCAAGATCAAACGTCAGGCGACTCCGACCTCCAAGTCCCACTGGGAGGAGTTCTCCGTTCCTCACCGTCCGAACATGAACGTCATTTCGGCGCTCATGGACATTGCCGCCGATCCGGTCACGCGCGACGGCAAGGCAACCACGCCGATCACCTACGATTCGAATTGCCTCGAAGAAGTCTGTGGATCGTGCGCCATGCTGATCAATGGCAAGGCGCGGATGGCCTGCTCGGCGTTGATCGACAATCTGGAGCAGCCGATCCGGTTGGAACCGTTCTCCAAGTTTCCGGTCGTACGCGATCTGGCGACCGATCGCAGCGTGATCTTCGAAAATCTCAAGGCCGTTAAAGCGTGGGTTCCGATCGACGGCACCTACGATCTTGGCTCTGGCCCTCGCATGACGGCTGAGGACCAGGAGGCGGCATATCCCTTGTCACGCTGCATTTCCTGCTGCTGCTGCATGGAGGCTTGCCCACAATTCAACGAGGACACGAACTTCGTGGGCGCGGCTACGATCTCGCAGGTACGGCTGTTCAATACGCATCCCACCGGCAAGGCGCTGCAGCGCGAGCGACTGACGGCGCTAATGGGCGATGGTGGCATCCAGGAATGCGGCTATGCTCAGAACTGCGTCGAGGTTTGTCCCAAGGACATTCCGCTGACCAAGTCCATCTCGGAAGTCGGCGGGCAGGTCATGAAACAGGCGCTGGGTGACCTTTTACGGCGCTGATTTTTGTCAGTCGCTGCGGCGCGGCACTCGATGTCCCAATCCGGTTTCCGCCAACCCGTAGGCGCGGCACAAGATACCTCCGACTCGGCAACGCCTAAAGATTGGCCCCTAATCTGCGATGAATACTGCGAGCCTTTCGTGATCCGGGATGTCGAGTAACGTCACGGTAACCACACCAAAGCTCAGTAATCTGGCACCCAAGTAATGATTGCCAAGCTGTATGCGGTTGGTGGGCTTGACAGCATGGCTTAGAATAGCCGCTACCTCAGAGAAGCACTGGCCGGACTGAGGGTACGCGGCACCAAAAGAACGAACGTGAGACGCTTCGTCAAACTACAATTCGCAGCTCTGGTCGTGCTGGTAGTGTGCGCCGGTTTACCGGGAAAAGCTTTTGCCGTGCACCACGCCACCCTGCAGCATTCGCACCGCAGACATTTCCGCTGGCTGCGTTGGAATCCGATGTTCCGGCCGTCGCACGAATCCCTGATCTTGCAGAATGCAGAAGTAGACCGGCTGAATCTTCCGCGCATTCAGGATGAAACCGAATTAGAAGCGCTCAAGGCTGACGGCTCCTTGCGGGAGATCGTCACCGGAGAAAGCCTCAGGATCGATCCGCGGCTCGATCCTTCGCGGCGCTATTGCCGTCCGTGGACGCTAGATTTTGTCGACGATCTGAGCCAGGCGTATTTCAACCGCTTCCATCAGCAGATTCAGGTGAATTCCGCCGTGCGCACAGTGAAGGTGCAGAAGAAGCTTCGCCGTCATAATCGCAATGCCGCACCCTACGAAGGCGATACAGCTTCGTCTCACCTTGCCGGAGTCACTGTCGACCTGCAACGTCGAGGGATGAGCAAAGATCAGATTCGCTGGATGGAGCACTACCTCTTCTATATGAAGGCGCTCGGCCTGGTCGAGCCCGAAGAAGAGCGCCACCAGTGGGTGTTCCACATCATGGTGAGCGGGCATTACGACGAGTGGCGCGAGACGCAGACAATTGTTCCCGTCGAGCATCCGGACCAGGAAAAGCCGGAGACAGAAGTGGCTCTGGGCACCGGAACGAAATAGAGTTTCACTCATTTCACTGTTTCAAAGTAGCTTTCTTCCCGACCTTTCCTTTACTCTTCCCTTCTTATGATTGTTTTGATGGCTGGATTACCCGGCACGGGCAAAACCACGCTCGCCCGCAAACTGGCTCAGCGAACTGTGGGGCGGGTATTGAGCAAGGACGAGTTTCGGCACGCGATCTTTGCTGCGGACGAGATTGAATACTCGTCGCGGCAGGACGACTTCTGCCTTCAGTTGATGATGGAGACGGCGGGATACTTGATTTCTCAGAATCCGCAAAGGGTGGTTTTCCTCGACGGGCGGCCATTTTCGCGTCGGTATCAGATCGAAAATGTGATCGCGGCCGCGGAATCTCTTCATCAGCCTTGGCGCATCCTTGAATGCGTCTGCTCCGAAGAGGTTGCTCGAAAGCGGCTCGATGCGGATTCGAAAGCCGCGAGCCATCCTGCGGGAAATCGGGATTTTTCGCTCTATCTTGCAGTGAAGGCTCGGTTCGAGGTGATTACTCTTCCGAAAACCGTGATCGACACCGCTCAAGAACTGGAAGCCTGCGTTCAGCTGGCAATGGAAAATCTTTAACCACAGGGGCCACAGAGGCTCACAGGGGAACTTTCCGAGGTCTCTTTGATGCTCCGCCCTTTTTGTGCTGAAACGCGACTGCCGATTACAATCGAACTCCTGCCCGTCGTCTCTTCCGGGCGACCACTTATGAAAATCAGATTTCTCCTCTCTTTCGCTCTCGCCTGCTCGCTGGCGGCTGCACAAGCTCCCGAAACATCTTCGAAAGGGCCGGACATGGTGATCAGCGCTCGCGCGCTGCAGATCCACAATTCGGCCCTCATCGTCGACACTCACGCCGACACGCCGCAGCGGTTTCTCGACGAAGGGTTCGACATTGGATCGACCGATCCGAAAGACCTCGGCCATATCAGCATCGACAAGGCGCGACGCGGAAATCTCGGCGCAGAGTTCTTCTCGATCTGGGTTGAGCCTGAAACCAACCAGGGGCACTTCGCGCAGCATACGTTCGACCTGATCGATGCGGTGTATGAGCAGGCGGCGCGCCATCCCGACCGCATGATGATGGCCTTCTCGCCTACGGACATTGACCGCGCTCACAAAGAGCATAAGCTCGCGGCGCTGATGGGCATTGAGGGTGGACACTCAATCGAGAACGACATGCACTTGCTGCGTGACTACTACCGCCTCGGCGTTCGCTACATGACGCTGTCGTGGTCGAACACGAATGAGTGGGCCGATTCGTCGGGCGACATCGACGATCCCAAAGTGCAACACCACAACGGGCTCACCGATTTCGGTAAGCAGGTCGTCCTGGAAATGAACCGGCTGGGCATGATGGTCGACATCTCGCATGTGGCCGACAAGACCTTTTGGGACGCGATTGCCGTAACGAAAGCTCCGGTGATCGCGTCGCACTCGTCGGCGCGGGCCCTGGTCGACGCACCTCGGAACATGACGGACGACATGCTGCGCGCAGTGACGAAGAATCGCGGCGTGGTACAGGTGAACTTCTATAGCGGCTTCGACGACGACGATTTTCGCAAAGCCATGCTGGCGCAGGCGAAGGACCAGGAGGCGGCCGTCAAGCAATATATGGATCAGCTGAAGGCCGAAGGCAAGCCCGTCAACTATCTGGAACTCGACCGCATCGAGCGGGAGTGGATGGCGAAGATTCCGCGGCCCCCGCTGAAGTCCCTTATCGACCAGATCGATCACATCGCGAAGGTAGCCGGCATCGATCACGTGGGCCTTGGTTCGGATTTCGACGGCGTCTCCGGTGCGACTCCACAAGGAATCGATTCGGCGGCGGACCTGCCTAAAATTACGCAGGCTCTTCTCGATCGCGGCTATAGCGCGGAGGACATTCACAAGATTCTCGGTGGCAACCTGATGCGTGTCTTTCGCGAAGTGGAAGGCGTGCGCAACGCAATGCAAGCTTCGGCAGTGGCCAAGTAATTTTCGGGGGATTAACTTCTCTACCCTGCGACGAGGAATCGCCCCCGCGGCTGTCGTACAATGCAACGTTGCGCTCCCTTTGAAGAGCAACATTTCCGATACAAGGAGCACTCATGTGCAAGGCACTTTTGATGCTAGGAACGATTCTGCTGGCAGGGGCGGCAGGGCTCGCGCAGACCGGGATGATTGGTCAATCCGCGCCCGCGAAGCCCGGGAC
>Ga0209624_10001260_pt1 | contig 20304 bp, 18 predicted proteins | sample JacPinW_OM2H0_O1_FD_188565 | JGI IMG/M metagenome (GOLD analysis project Ga0209624, IMG submission 188565) | Forest soil microbial communities from Algoma, Ontario, Canada - Jack Pine, Ontario site 1_JW_OM2H0_O1 (SPAdes) (version 2) | ecosystem: Environmental > Terrestrial > Soil > Boreal...
GCATTGGCAACTCTTTCGGGCAAGTACTGTTTGAACATTCTCGTCCAAATCCGTAAAAAAAGGCGGTTCAACGCTACAGGGATTTTCGCTCCCTGAGCGCAAGCATGGAGCGTGGCCACTGCCGTAGGCTGGTTTCAGGCTCGGGCAAGCGTTACCCCCCAGGTGAAGCCGACGCCAGCCGATGCGAACAGCAACAATTGCCCGGGACGAATCAGCCCCTCGCGTCGCATGTTTACATAATTGATGACTAGATCGCTGGCAAACGTGTGGCCATATTCTGCCATGGGAGTGGGCGGCAGGCTGCCCGGGGGCAGTCCCAACATCTTGCGGAAACCCTCGCGGTCCCGGCGGCTGATGTTGGAATAGATGAAATGGTCAATATCGTTCAAACTCAAAGAAGACGCTGCCAGTGCCTTATTCACCACCACCAGCATATTGAGAAAGTAGACTGGCATCACCTCTCGCTCCATGCACAGAGCATCGACAACAATATCGAGCTGGCCATCGGTTCTCACCATGGTAATAGCATTATGAAGGCGGCCGAGCGTCATGGCTTCGACGCCCAACACCAACGGGCCCTCCGTGCCCTGGCGGCGTAGGATCACGGCACTGCTGGCGTCGCCATGCATGGTAATTGGAAGTAACGAGCGGTTGCCTTGAGGCGCGGCGTCCCCGGTTACCAGCAGGACTGTCTGAATGCTTTCGTCCATGGTCATCCAGCCCAGCGCAGTCTTGATTGCGACGTGAAGTCCCGCACATCCGCCGACTTTGAAACTCAAGATCATCGAGGTTTCAGCACCCAGATCGGCGCTGAGCCTGTGCGCGAACGAGAGACCCTGTGAGCTTTCGCTGGACAAGCTTTCGCTGGACCATGTGCTGTAATCCAGGATGAGATTGATATCCCGCGCAGTTATCCCCGCTTCTGCTATCGCCTTGGAAGCGGCTTCGAGAATCAAGTCATAGAGTTGCTTGTCGCCGCAGATACGAACGCGATTCAGTCCGAGACCTTCCATGGCCTTTCGTCTCGACTCCGGGCTCAACGGAGAAAGCGAGGTCTCCACTCGAATTCGTTCCCTCTCCAAGACTGCTTCCACAGCCTCATCGTCGGGCGGAACGGCGTACGCCGCGGCAGCAATGCGCACATTCATATTCAAACCAACTCCAGAAGAAGTGCCGCAAATCCACTGTCGGCGGCGGTTGCTAACAACAAGGCTTGTCCATTGACGGGCCGGCTGCTCAGCGCCAGGATCAAGTGAAAAAGAGCGCCCGTTCCGGCCAAACCCAGGGCAACCGCCAGCGGGAGTATGATAACGGCGGCATCGCCGGAAACCTCGCGGGCCAAGGCGATGGTTGGACTGGTGGCGCAAGGCGCACCATTCCCGCTACAGACTGTAAGACTCGGGACGGAACCGCCGAGCATTTGCCGGATGATCTCCCCTGGGTGACCACCTGCCGCCCAGCGGCCCGCGCGGATTCGGGCATAAGAGCGGGCGTCGGGGCGGATATTCGCGCGGCCAGACAATTCCATCACCAACGCCGCTATACCTTCGCAGGGGATAAAACCGCCGGCTTCCGATACAGGATCCGAGTTGTAACATGCCGGCGAGAGCAGACCCGCCACCTCATACCATGAATAGAGGGTTTGCGCCAGCGCGTCACCCGCGAGGACGATGGCTACGTCAGCCTGACCATGGCGAAGCAGAGAAGCGGCTTGAATCAGCGCGGTCTCGCCCGCAAAGTACTTGTTGCTCACCGTGACATTCGGCCCCCGGAGGCCGTGAAACATAGACACGTGACTGGCCGGAGCGCTGGGGAGAGTTTCTGGGAAGGTACTGGGATCCGTTCCGTTCCAGCCATTGGCGGCAGCGCTGAGGTAGAAAGCTTCGGTGAGGTCAACACAGCCGAAGGCGGTGGCGAAGACCACCGCAACCCGGGATCGATCCACTTGGCTTAGGTCGATACCAGCATCCTTGAGGGCCAGGGAAGAAGCCACCAAGGCCCACGCCGACAGGCGATCGAGACGTCTGGTCTTCAGGCCAGGCACTACGCTAGCGGGGCGAAAGGGCTGTACAAGAAATGCTCTCCGCAGCCCGGTGGTCGTCCAAGCGGTGATAGCACTGGGTTGCAGGGAACATTGTGGAATCAGTCCTGCCAGCGGGCCATAAGGACTCACGGAACCGATACCGGTAATAGTGACGGCCGGCAGATTCGGAGTCATGAGCGGCCGCTCCCGAATATGAGCACGGTATTGCTGCCGCCAAAGCCGCTAGAAGCCGACATAGCCAGCGGCAGCGGTTGGCGTTTCACTTCTCCCCTCAGCCAGTCAACGCCAGGGCTCTCGATAGGATCGGTGAGCCGCAGCGTCGGAAGCAGAACTCCGGAACGAACGGCCATGATCGTAACGGCTGCCTCCAGGGCGCCAGCCGCACCAAGGCAGTGTCCGAAATATGATTTGGTCGAAGATACGGGAATGGGATGATTGCGTCCCCGGAAGGCGGTCTCGTAGGCATTGGCCTCGGCGATGTCGTTGAGAGGCGTGCCCGTGCCGTGGGCGTTCACATACCCGATGTCATCGCCGCTGACCTCCGCCATTTCCATGGAAAGGCGTATGCAATCGGCCAATCCGCGTCCCTGTGTCTGTGGCGCGGTGGGATGAAAAGCATCATTGGTCATGGCCCATCCGCGCAGCACCGCCAGAATGTTGGCATTACGCGCGGTAGCTCCGGCTAGCGTTTCGAGGACGAGAACTGCGGATCCTTCGCCCAGATTCAGGCCCTTGCGATTCTGGTCGAAGGGAGTGCAGGGGTTTGGGTCTAACGCTCGCAGGGAGTTGAATCCGCTCAACGTGAACGGGCAAAGCGGGTCGCTGCCTCCTGCCAGGATTATGGGCGCGGCCCCATCGAGCAGCATGTCAGCGGCGAGGGCGATCGCCATCGCTCCGGATGCGCAAGCCACGGAGATAGCACAGCGCGGTCCGCGAATCCCGAAATGCTCACCAACGGCGTCGGCAACGTGTGCGAACGGATAGGAGGCGCCTCGCAATAGACCGCCGGGGCGCCGATACCACTCGGCCGGATCTTCGGCGATTCCGGTGTCAATCTCGGTCAACCCTCCGACCGTGTTCGCCATCACGACGCCGCTCTCACGGAAGGTAGCGCGATCGCAACCGGAATTCGCCATTGCATCCCCGGCAGCCAGAGCCGCGAGTTGATCTGTGCGCGAGTATCGGGAACTGAAGTTTTTCGCCAGAAGCGCCAATTCCCGGACCTGGGCAGTCGTTCCTTCGAAGCCAGGATACACATCCTTCGTGGGCTCGAGACAGGACTTGCCCGATAACATGCCCGCCTGCAGGTAGTCCAACCCCATACCGTAGGGGCTGACGATCCCGATACCAGTAACGACGATGGTTTTATGGATATCAGTCAAAAGAGGCAACCGGCCATGCGTTAAAAAAATTCAACCACCGTTCGTGATAAGTCGTCAAAGTGTTTCCCCGAAACCGGAGGACGCGTAGCCCACCAAGCGCAGGAAACCGACCATCAGCGCGCAGCCTCCGCCAAAGATTTTCTGGCGATGAATAGAACGTGGGCCAGAGGCAAACGATTCTGGAAACGGCGCTCTTCCAACTGCATACCGGCGTTCTCCAGCGCACCGCGGTACTCGGCGATCGACAGCATTCGGGGTCGGAAGCCGACGCCCCCGTATGCGAAGATCAGCCGCTCGAAAGCCATGGCGATCGCAGACCGGAGGCCGCGTTCGCCATCATGGACCCGGAAAACCAATATTCCGTCCGGTGCGAGTGCCGAACAGCAGCGTTCCAGCAGGGCCGGTTGCTCGGCGGCGGGCAAATACTGCAAGACATCCAGAATTAAAATCAAACCGGCCCGCGGAAGCTCGAAATTCCGGACGTCGGCTACGGTCACGTCTGCGTTCAGGCTGCCGAGTGCCTGGCGAGCGACGGCTATGCGATGCGCGTGCAAGTCGCAACCAACCAGGCGCCGGCGTTTATCACCGAAAGCCGCAAAACAAAGAGCCATACCGTAGCCGCAACCCAGGTCCACTACCGTTCCCGATCCCAGGTTTTCGGCGGCAAGTAATTCAAATATCCGATCCAGTCGGAGCTTCCATCGGACGAACTTGCGGGCCGTGAGCGCGGATTGGGCAAACATTTCGTTTACAAAGCGGACGCGCTCCCGCAGCGCCGAATTGGCAGACGCCCGGAGATGACGATGTACGACAACCGCAGTAATCGCCGCCCCCAGACCGCCGACCAGGATACCAAGTGCCAGGCTGCCAATCACCCAGATGAAAAGCTGCTCCTTACCGATATGGGTACGCGCGGCCGCTAGGGAGGACAGGGTCAGGGGCTGGAACGAGCCGAGGCGGAGTAAACAGCCCAGTTCCACGGAGGAGAGAATAATCACGGGCTGGAGCAGCGGATTGTTGATGAAAGTGGCGGCCACGGTCAGCGGCTTGTTAAGTCTGAATAGCAAGGCCACGCCGACTGCAGCAAGGGTTTGAAATCCATAGATGGGCGCAATACCGATGAAAATTCCGAGGAATACAGCGGCGGCAGCGCGGCAAGGGTCGAGCCTCTCCTTTAGCAAGAGGGTGATGAACTTCCGCGCACGAGCCTTAAATCTTCGGATCACCTGGTGGCCTTTCCATCGTTCGCTTGGCCATCAGGACCGACACCACGCCGCTCGCCACTCTCTCCCCTTCCACAAACACCCTGCCGCGCCCCTACCAAATGTGGGTGAGCAGATCGTTGGACTGGGCGGCCAGCAACCCCAAAAAAATCAAGAAAGCAAGAAGTCATAACCGTCTGAATCGCCGGATCCTGTCACGCTCCCAGAAAGCGAAATGCCAGGGACCAGAGACAGACACGCACCGTGTCTCGTACCGGCTTCATCTTGGAGCGCGCCTGGCCATCGTCGTAGATCATACGGACGGGAGCATGTGCAATGGTGCAGCCCGACCGTGCCATCTTGATCAGTATTTCCATCTCGAGTTCGTAGCACCGGCTCCGCAGTTTGGCCTCGCCAAGTTTGTCCAATCGGAACAACCGGAATCCACTCTGGCTGTCCCGGATTTCACAGCCGATGAGCGCCGAAGCCAACCGGCTGCCAACGACGTTCGAGAAATAGCGGGAGCAGGGCATGAGGGCGCGATCGAAACAGCGCGCGCCAATGATCAGGTCCGCTCCAGTTTCTTCGGCAACGCGAAGCATGACCGGGATATCCTGCGGCAGATGCTGGCCGTCGCCATCGAGGGTGATTGCGTAAGTAAAGTTGTGGTCCCGCGCGAAAGCGATGCCGGCGCGCAAGGCCGAGGCCTTGCCGCAATTTCTTGGCAATTGCAAGCACGTAGCGCCAGCGGCTCGGGCAATTCCCGCCGTCCCATCGCTGGAGCCATCGTCGATGACCACAACATCTGCAACATGCTGCCGGACCCCTGCCACAACCTTGGCGATGTGAGGGGATTCGTTGAATGCCGGAATTAGGGCGCAGATTCGCATGCCGCCGGTTGCAGTGTTGCACCAGCATCCTCCCGTGGGCCGGCCAGGACGAATTGGAATCCTCGTTTCCTGAGCTCGTCGATGACGCGAGGCAAGACTTCTAGCATGGCATCCGCCCCGCCAGGCAAATGATCGTGCAGCAGGATGATGTCCCCGCTTGCCGCCTGCAAGATGCGCCGGGCAAGAACGCTGGAATTCGCAGTGAGTGTATCACGCGTCCGAATGGTCCAAGAAACATACTCCAGTCCCGCATCCTTAAGATAAGGCCCCAGAAGCGGGTGACGCAGGCCCACCGGCGACCGGAAAAAGCGCGGCCGGAAACCACAACTGCGGCGAACGCTCTCCGTGCCACGTTCGATCTCAGCCCGCAGACGCCGGGGCGTGAGAAAACAAAATAGAGAATAGTGCGACCAGGTGTGATTGGCGATCAGGTGTCCTTCTGCCCAGGCGCGGCGCACTATTTCCGGATACTGGTCCGCCCGCTTCCCCACCACAAAAAACGTTGCTTTGACGCCTTTTTCCCGCAGTAGATCGAGTAATTTGGGCGTATCCACCGGATCCGGGCCATCGTCGAACGTCAGGGCCAGGCAACCCGCGCCATCTACCCGCGACCGGTTGGCGACCAGCCATTGGTTGCGCGGATGAAACAACAGGTACAGGACGAGTAGTGTGACGGCGCCGTAAATTATGGCCACAAGAAAGAGGCGAGAGCGGCTAAAAGGGTGTAACAGGGCCAATGAGGCGTTGGTCACAAAAAGCAACAAGAAAAAGATCACCGACCTTGCCATATCGGTTGTCCGAAGCCCTGCAGATGCTGCGGGAATTGAAGTGCCATCTTAGCATCGGTTGCCTGTGCGGGGGAAACGGAACAAGTCGGTGCCCTCGTGGAGCTGAAGCCCTTTTAAACGAAGGCTTCCCCCTGGACACGAGTTTCGCGAGCCGAACAGAGACGCGCGTGCTGGTGGGGATTGTGACCGTGCTTTGCAAAGCCAAACCCTCTCGCGTGTAAGCATCGACCACGCTCCGCACCCGGATCGCTCGGCCAAACGCCACGGCATCGCGTGCGAAATCCAGCGCCTACTCCTGATTCGCCGCCGTCCACTTGCGCGGCGGAGGTCCAAACTGCACACAGTGTGTACGCTTTCTCCGTCGATCCGCAGACGCAGCGGACGTAAAAGGCGGATCGTGCTTTGCCAAGATTTTTTAGCTTACCTAATTGTGAGGATCGGCTCGCCAACCCAAAAGCCGTGCAACGCTTGCGATTTTCGCCTATCATCACGTGCCATGAGGAAATGGATTGCCGCAACGCTGCTTATTGCCACTGCCGCGCTCGCCCAGCAAACCCACAATCAGTATGAGCCACCGAACGCACCGGGCGCCGGTCAGAGGCTGCTCGCGCAATTTGTGGGCGACTGGGATCTCGTCAAGACGTTCTTCCCGATGGACGGGAAGCCGCTCGTGACGAAAGGCAGGTGTAAGCAGTACATGATCCAGGACGGCAAGTTTCTGCAATCCGATTTCACCTTCTTCAATCCTGACGGAACCAAGAGCACCGGCACCGGAATCTCCGGCTTCGATCCCAAAACGAATCGCTTCACCACCGTGTGGTACGACTCGCGGCAGACGACCATGTCGATCCGCCAGAGCGACGGCACATTCGACGGTCACAACATCGTCCTGTGGGCCACGCCCCTCGATTCCGAGCATCCTGGGCGCAAGACCGTCGCGCGTGCGCATCTTGAGGAAGACGGCCGCCTTCTCCTCCATCGCCATTTCATGATCGATGACAAAGGGGAGGAGCGGATGATGATCGAGTTGCGGATGATGCGGAAGTAGCTGCTGGCTTGTCGAGTTTTTTTTAACCGGGGGACGGGAACGGCTGGCAGGATCAGAACCGGCCTATCCACGTACAAGTCCCATAGTCCCCAGGGGCGGCTTCCTTCAAACCCCTGTATCTGAGGCGCCCCACACACCCTCTCAACTCCCAGCGCTTCGCTCCGGCGCTTCAGATACAGCTCTAAACCTTGTGGCCCGAACAATCTCCAGTTAGCTCGTGAACACGGGAATCGTTGGGACTTGGACCAACCCCCTTCGGCGTTACTTTCTTCGGGAGGAGAAAAGTCAGGCGACGACCGCGAGTTCTGGCTCGTGACTCGCGAGTTCGACAGGCAAGTACTTCGTCGAAGCTGGGTTCTCTGTACTTCTGCCCTCAGCCCCCGCCATGAAGAAGTCCTGCGCGCTAAAGCGATTGCCGTTGTCAGATTTGTTCGCGCTCTCCTGGTAAGTGCGTGTATAACTCCCATCCCGGCGCAGGATGCGCGCCGTTCTCGTATCATTCAGGTAGCTTTGAAGAATTTCGCCAAACACGCGCTCACGCAGAACTGGGTTCTTGACGGGAAACATAATCTCGACCCGCTCGTATAAGTTTCGCGGCATCCAATCGGCGCTGCCCAGATAAATGTCGGGCTCGCCGCCATTCTCGAAATAAAAAATGCGGCTGTGCTCGAGGAATCTTCCTACGATGCTACGCACCCGAATCCTGTGGCTGAGGCCTCTCACGTTGGGGCGCAACGCGCAGGCGCCACGAATAATGAGATCGATCTCGACCCCAGCTCGCGAAGCCCGGTAGAGCGCCTCGATGACGGGCTGGTCCAGCAATGCATTCACTTTGGCGATGATCCTGGCCGGCCGTTTGCGCCGGGCGTGGTTGGTCTCGCGATCGATTAATTCGATGCAGTTCCTGGCTAGATCGACCGGCGCAACGAAGAGGGGTTTGTAGTTTTCCTGTTCCGAGCGGGCAGTAAGAAAGTTGAAAACCGCGTGCGCTGCGGAAGTCATTTCCGGTTCGCAGGTCAGCAGGCTGAGGTCAGAATACAAGTGCGCCGTGGAGGGGTTATAGTTGCCCGTCCCGAGGTGGGCGTATTGCCGTATCTCGCCATCTGCGTCCTGCCGGGCGAGCAAAGCCAGCTTGCAATGGGTTTTCAAACCTACGAGCCCATGAAATACCTGGACGCCCGCCTCCTCCAGCGACCGCGCCCAGCGAATGTTGGAAGCCTCATCAAAGCGGGCCTTTAACTCAACCACTACGGTTACTTCCTTGTTCTGAGCGGCCTCCACGAGGGCGCCCACAATCGGAGAGTTTTCGTTGGTCCGGTAGAGCGTTTGCTTGATGGAGAGCACATGCGGATCTCGTGCCGCTGACTCGATAAATCCTACGACAGTGTCGTACGAATCGTAGGGGTGATGAAGCAGGATGTCTTGTTTTCGGATCTGCTCGAAGATGTTCGATACTTTCGGCGCAAAGGTCATGCTCTTCGCCGTGAAGGGCTGAAATTTCAAATCATTCCTAGGAGTCTGTTCCGCCAGGGAGAACACGCGCGAAAGGTTAACCGGGCCCGAAGTCTTGAATACCTGCCATGGTTGCAAACTAAATTGCCGCGATAGTGGTTCAACGATCTCCGTGGCTGCGGAGGCCTCAATTTCCAGCCGAACCACATCGCCTCGGCGCCGGCTGTGCAACTGCGTGTCCACCAGTTCGAGCAGACTGCGCGATTCTTCTTCGTGGAGATACAGATTGCTGTTCCGAGTGGCGCGAAACGCGCCCGAGGAGATGACGTCGTACCCTTTGTAGAGATTGCGAGTGTGTGTCTCGATCAGGTCATGCAAAAAGATGTAATCGATGCTGTCTCGTTTGCTGGGAACCCTCACCAGACGAGCAATTTTCCGGGGCACTGTAACCACGCCCAGGTAGGTTGTGCCTGCCTTCGAACGATGGCGGAGATGGAACCCCACGCATAAGGCTTTGTTAATTACGTGAGGAAACGGGTGCGAAGGATCAATGGTGACAGGAGTGAGAAGGGGATCAACCTGCCGCACAAAAAAGAGGTCCATCGCGTCTCTGCCGGCACGATCGAGGTGCGCCACCCGCAAAATGCGGATATCCTCGCGGATCAGCGCTGGCACGAGCTTCTGGTTCCAACACTCGTATTGGCTGGTCACAAAGGCATGCAGTTCACGGGCGAGGCGTTGCAACTGCTCTTCGGGCGAGAGTCCGTCAGGACCGGCAAGTTGATTTCCGTGTTCCGCCTGTTGCAGCAACCCGGCTACGCGCACTTCAATGAATTCGTCGAGATTACTGGCGGTGATGGCCAGAAACTTAACTCTCTCGAGCAACGGATTGCCTTCGTCCTGAGCCTCCTCGAGCACACGCCGATTGAAGGCCAGCCAGGATTCGTGTCGATTGAAATAGTTGCGGGGATCATCCAGGCGGATTCGCGATGTGGGCAAGGGACTCCTCCCAAATGGCAGCCATCGTACCGCGAGACTGTGAATAGATTGTTACAGCGCAGTCCACTTCTCTTTGCGGCAACAGTTGTGATCGTTTCTCGGTAACCGCGCAACAGACTGAAGCCCTTTCAGCGAGTCGAGTCCATCCTTGGAGTTTCCTGGACCTGCAAAACTATGGAAGCCAACGAATACGACCTGGTAGTGATCGGGAGCGGCCCAGAAGGCGGTGATCTGCGCCGCCAAATTGCGGTGGCCCGTAGAGGTGGCCGGTCTGGATTCTGAGTGTAACAGCCCTCCTAACGACAGTAATCTGGCGTTGCGACGATCCTCGGCCACATACTTATCCTTGTGGTGTGCGTCGGAACGAAACGCGCCGAACTGAACCACACTCGAGCCGAACCACACTAAGGATGGTTTACAGCAAATGCCGGGCAGTGGGCGATGATTCACGTAAGTCGCTCGGCGCGGGGAGAGGCGGCATCTCTCGGATGACATTGACTTGAGCGCTGGGCAATGGAGTCGTTGCTAGGAGGGCAAAGAAGTGACGCTTGTCATCATAATCGTCGGAATCATTGGGGTTGCCCTGACATTTTGGAATGGTGCCAACTGGTATGGGTTCGTCAGTGGCTATCGTTATAACAGCGAATTTCAGGGCAAGCGCTACGAGTGTAGGTTAAGGTTTGCAACTTCAGAGTGCGACAGTCTGTGCTTCATTGGCGCCAATGAGTCCGGACTTTACCTTTTGTACCATCCTGCCAGCAAGGGCTGGTGGTGGAAGTTTGGGGCTGGAGGCTTTAACAAGAATCTTGAAATTCCATGGAGCGACCTTGATTACCGACCAGTAACAATGCTTTTCAAAGACTGCATTCGCTTTGAGATTCCCTCGAGAAAAATTTATTTCTATATTCCGAAGGATATTGGCGATCAATTATTGAGCGACGCCAAACGTAAGATCTCCACCCCGAATGCGACGCTGAGTTTGAATCCTCGAGCACCGATTCAATAGGTAACTCCGATGACCAGGCTGTGTCTACAGCCCCCGGCTCGCAAGAAGATCGGGAACGTCCATCAGCGGTGCTGTCCCATCAGCACTACCCTACGCGGCATGGCGTGAAGGTAACGACTCGTCATGGAACCCTCCGAAAACCTATCCCGCGACCGAGAGATCGGTATCCGAACCGTGACGGGATGGTGCAACTGCTCGCGTCAAGGTGGCCAGGGGCCAGGGTTGATAGCATGGCCAGCATATGCAAATTCCCATAAGCGTCGTAACACTAGGGGAGCGGAAGATGCTATGCGCTCTTTTTGCAGTGGGGCGTACCCTGGCTCGATAATCCTCGGTCATGGGCACATCACGCTGCCGGCGTAGAGGGAAAGCTTAACCTACCGTGTCTTCTCAGCGGAAAAGGGTAAGACCTCCGGTTTGGTGCTCGCAGCAGTCCTCGCACTTGCGGCCACCGTTTAGGACAGGAGCGTGGCAGGATATTGGTATGGGGAAAGAGAATCCAGTGCTGGTGCTGGCGTCGGGAGACGACCCGCAGTTCGCCATGCTGAACGAGCTACCACACTCAGTATGTGGGGAGGTTGCCGCGTGTGCCCAAGCTGCGAAGGATGCGACGGTGATCTTGCTATGGTCGGGGACGCGGGAGTTGCTGCGTGAATTGTTTGGGATTTGCGGGAAGGCGCGCTGGGTACACTGCCGGGCCGCGGGCCTGGACAACCTGTTGTTTCCGGAACTCGTGGAAAGTCAAATCCTGCTGACCAATGGACGCGGCGTGTTCAGCGCGTCGCTCGGGGAGTTTGTGCTGGCAGCGATTTTGTATTTTGCGAAAGATTTCCGGCGGATGGTTCGCAAGCAGATGGCATCTGTCTGGGAGCCGTTCGACGTGCAAGAGGTAGGCGGACAGACCGTTGGGATTTTGGGCTATGGCGACATTGGCCGAGCTGTGGCGAGCCGCGTGCATGCCATGAGCATGCGCGTGCTTGCGACGAAGCGGCACGTTCCCGGATCGACTGATCCGCTCGTGGATCACTTCTACAAGCCGGAGGAACGGCGGGAGATGATCGCGCTCTGCGACTACATTGTGGCGACGGCCCCATTGACCGAGGAGACGCGGCATATGATCAGCGACGCGGAGTTTGCGGTGATGAAGCCGACGGCGGTAGTGATCAACGTGGGACGTGGGCCGGTCATTGACGAGGCAGCACTGCTCCGTGCGCTAACGGCCAAACGAATCAAGGGAGCGGGGTTAGATGTGTTTGAGCACGAACCGCTACCGGCGGGACATCTGCTGTACAAGCTGGAGAATGTTTTGTTGTCGCCGCACTGCGCGGACCACACGGCCGACTGGCAGAATCAGGCGATGCGCTTCTTTCTGAAGCAGTATGGCAGGTTTGAGAAGGGCGAACCCTTGAAGAACATTGTCAATAAGCGGCTGGGATATTGAGCGAGGGGTGCCCCCTGCAGCAATGAAAACGGTCTCAAACGGGCCTGGAGCGATCTCTGCGAAGCTGACTTCGAGCCCGGAATAGTTTCCGGTTCGCTAAAAATTACCGGTCCAAATCTGTTTGGACCTTATTTCAGCGTAAGCTCCTTAATAATCAAACAGTTTGGCCGGTAATTTTCGGCTTTACTGGTCCAATCTGTGCACGCGCCCTTAAATCTTTCCATCTGCTTGAGTTACGGCCGCGCGGGCATCACGATTGGCCAGTAAAGCCCATCATACAGTCGCTGGCGGGTTGGAATACGAGCAGACGTTGGGCTGTTAGGGCCAGCTACTCGAGCCACAGGTTCTCGAAGGTCGGGTTCAAGATGATATCGATCTGCCGGACAGGATCGTCGTCCGCGCAAATAAATTTATGGGGTTGGCCCGCTCTTACGAGAAGGGCGTCGCCGATTACAGCTTCTCGCTTCTCATTGCCGACGATCCACTTGGCGCGCCCGGCGCGCCCGGAGATCACGTAGACGATCCTGTCCTATTTGTGCTTGTGAAGCCGAGGGCCGCGGCCGGGTTCGCCGATGACCAGGAAGAGTGAGGCGCCGATGCCACCGTGTTCGGCGCCGAGTTACCAAGGACAGCTTGCGTTTGCCCGACTGGCCATCCGCAAATGACACTCATGGGTAAAGCGCGACAGACGGATTGGGGGTAACGTAGTGCGCAAGACGCTTCCCAGAGCATGGCTGAGCGTCGCAAACTCGTTCGAAAAAGGCGATGACTATGCAAAATTCGTACTCCCCCTCTAACCTTCGGCGCAGCTCGAGAGTGCCGGTCAACGTCCCAGTTCTGGTTACGAGCCTGGAGCCGGGCGCACGGTTCTCCGAAGTCTGCGAGACCCTGGTGGTCAATGCGCATGGCTGCTCGATGCGGTCACAGGTGAAGCTAGCCGCAGGAGTGGTCGTGCACTTCCATAGCAAAGAAGGGCGCGAAACGACAGCCAAGGTGGTCTATTGCCAGCCGCTCGATTCGGACCGGGAAGGCTGGAGGCTAGCGGCACGACTCGATCGTCCGGAAAACTTCTGGGGTTTAAAGGCGTTTCCGGACGATTGGGCGCGACTGCCAGCGGCAGCGGAGCCGACCGGGAATGTAACCCCCGCAAAGGTGATGGCGAAGAATGTTCAGACCATCAGCCCGCCGGCGGAGAAGATTCCGGCATCTCTGAAGGCGATGCTGGATAATCTCCATGAGCAAGTGGCGGACGAGCGCTTGCGCGCCCTGGTGGCAGAGGCAGTGAAGCCGCTGCTCACCCAGGTGGCAGAATTGCGCGAAAAATTGGCGTGCGCGGAGCAACCCAGGGAGCGCAGCAAGTTCGAGGTGTCGCTCTCGCATATTCCGCCCGAGTTGCAGGATCAGGTGGAACTGCGGTTGCGAAAAGAGTTGGGGCCGCGCGTATTAGAGGAAGCTCGGTCACAGTCGGCGCAGGTGCTGAAAGAGGCGAAGAGCGCGATCAAGCAGACAACGGCGGAAAGCCATGCGGAGTTCCGGGAGAAGGTCTCGGAGGACTTGCGTGTGGTGGAGGAACGGATGCAGGCGGTCTCGATCGACGTGGTGGAGGATCTGCGGGACCATTCGCGCCGCCAAATGGGAGAATTTCACCAGCACGTGGTCGATGCGGGTAATCGCTTAAAGCGTCTCAATGAAGACCTTCTCGAGGTTCAGCAGCAAGCGCTGGAGAGCGAGCACAACGCCCGCCGGAGCGAAATCGAGCAATTGCATGCCACGGTTGCAGCGGAGTCGTCAAGGGTCCAGGTGGAGGTTGCCGATCTCGATGGCCGGATCGCCAAGTTGAATGAATCGGTCCGCGGGCTGGAGTCGGGCCTGGATATACGGCTTTCAAAGATGGCCAGCAACACTGTGAGCGACGCGCGCTTGCAACTAGAGAGCACCGTGGACGCGATTTTCCAGGAACTTGGAACGCGCAGCACCCAGAAGGTAGAGACTCAGGTAGAGCAAGCGGGGGCGAGGCTGGGGATTATCCAGAAGGAAATTGAGATCGCGGTCTCAGAGTCGATGCGAGTGCAGGCTGCGGGGACCCTGGAAGCATTCGAGCAGAGCTTGGGTGAACTGGCGCGAAGGTCGGTGGAACATTGCCGGGGCGCACTAGCCAGCGGGTTGAACTCTCTAGTGCGGGCCTTGGGGGATCATTTCCGGCTGGAGCCAACGTCGAATCACGATAGTGAGTATCGCTGACGGAGTGGCCAGTTTGGACGCACACCGAGGCGAATCGAAGTCGCCCGGAATTAATTTGAGCGAAGGCCTACCAGGCATAGAATTTCGGACCGACCTGGGTAGGAAAGAGAAAGTTCACCTCATCGGCATTTCCCCGGAGAATTGCAACCTTGAAGACCTGTGGACAAAGATAAGCAGCTCGAGTTGACGCCGGAGGATATCCGGAAGGACGGAGGAGACGAAAAGATCTACGTTGTGTTGCGAGATGCGTGCGACGCAATTCACGGCGCTGTTCGGTCCATGCTGGTTCGAAGACCAACCCCACCAATTGAGAATCCGGTCATGCCCGCTAGTGGCGTCTCATTGGGTATGCTGGCTGACCAGCCGAAAAGTGAAAGAGCGGCGTTGACAACAAGAGGTTTGCGACTGCTGTGGGGAGAACCTTTTTCGACCAGCCTTGATTCTCTTAGTTAACTTTAGCGGCTCGTCATCGTTTGATTACGGAACCAGTACGATTTTCCCGCTTAGTCCGCCACGCTCAAAGATGCGATGCGCCTCTTGAATATCTCGTAACTTCATGGTGCTAGCGATTGGAATTGAAAATTCATGGCGAGCAACCTCGTCAGCCAATTGATGCAGCCGTGAGGCGTCCGGCTGCGCCATGAATGCTTCGACGTGGATATCGTATTTGTTGGCTCCCTCTGGTTCGCCGAGCACTGAGCCGAGAACGCCGCCCTTACGGATCGTTTTCAGGAGGCGTTGAATCGTCGTACCGCCGACAGTATCGGCGATGGCGTCGAGATCGTGCAGATGACCGATCTCTTCTTCGCTGTCAATGGCGACAACTCCGTCAACATTTAATTTTGAGGCGTCTCCCTTCTCTTTTGCCCGCACCCCTGCCAATACACGCGCTCCGTGTTTCCGAGCCACATGCACCGCCGTTCGGCCTACCCCTCCCAATGCTCCGGCGACGAGTACAGTTTGACCCGCTTTGGGCTTCACCGCCCGTTCGATCAGTTGAGCGCCCGTGATGGTGACCAGAGGAAGTGCGCCCGCCTGTTCAAAACCCAACGAATCGGGTATGGGAGCGAGCAGGTCCGCTTTAGCGACGGCGTACTCCGCGTAGGTTCGGTTCGCTAGTGCCATCACGCGCATTCCTTTCGGGAAACCTTGAACGTCGCGACCGGTCTCAGCCACGTCACCAGAAAGGTCTCGTCCTAAGATGGCAGGGAATTCGATAGGAAAGCGAGACTTCGCTGCTCCACTCCGTATTTTCACGTCGATAGGATTGATGCTGGTAGCATGCACCCGCACGAGCACCTCGTTATCCCCGTACTTCGGCATGGCGATTTCTTCGTATCGCAATTGCGATGGATCGCCGTATGAGTACAGCAGGATAGCCTGCATGACTTTTCTCCCTTCGTTTGAGATGCGAATTTCGCCTCCCGGAACCGCTTTATTTGGCTGGCGTCGTTATGTGAATATGGAGTCGTTATGTGAATATGGAGGCTCATACGAGCACATCGGAGGGGGTATGAGTCGAGAACGTGCGCTGAAAGTTGTGCTGGTCGTAGTGGGTTTGATCTTTTGCGGTCTAGCTTATCCGCTGATGATGTTTGTGAAGCAAGAGCCTGCGCTGGCGATGATGCTCAGCGTTTATGTAACACTTGGCATTTTCTTGCTGCTGGCAGCCCGTGACCCATCGGCGAATCGTAGCCTGATTGCCTTCACGGCATGGTCGAGCTTCGCCCACGCGGTTCTTATGGCGGGGCAAGCTTTCGCTAATCTGATCGCACGTGGAGAACTCATCGGCTCCGTTGTGCTTGTGGTCATCGGCATCGCTTTCATCGCGCTGGCTCCGGGAAAGACTGTTGAGCAGGTATCGGAAGCCCTAGTGTAGCGATTTGAATATGCTGATCCCTGCGTCCCCCTCTCTAGATTCCGACACGATCGGGAAGCCTATGGTAAGGTGATGCCCGGTCAGATCTGCGGTTCGGCGCGTGATGTTTCGACTGGACAGCGGCTCCCTAAAGGCTGATCCTTGGACCCAGTCAAACCTCGCCAGTTGCTTGGAGTGTTCGACGCCACCATGATCGTCATGGGCGGCATTGTCGGCTCCGGTATTTTCATCAACCCCTACGTGGTCGCGCTCCGCGTGCACACTCCGTTTCTGATTCTGGGCGTCTGGCTCATGGGCGGAGGCCTTGCCTTGCTCGGTGCGTTCATCTGGGCAGAGCTTGCATCTCGCTTACCGGGCGCGGGGGGACAATACCTTTACTTGCGTGAGGCTTACCATCCCTCGGTCGCATTCATCTATGGATGGGTCCTTCTGCTGGTGACGCAGACCGGCGGGATGGCGGCAGTCGCGGTCACGTTTAGCCGGTACTATCGTGAGATCACCGGGTTCTCGGTAAGCGATGGGCCGATCGCGGCCGCAACCCTGCTGGGTTTGACGGCGATCAATTGCTTTGGAGTGCGAGCCGGCAGCAATGTGCAGAGCGTGCTGATGCTGCTCAAGGCCGCCGCCATCGCCGCTATGGTCGTGGTGGGAATTCTCTGGGGCGGCGGAACGGTGCACGCCTTGCCTTTGCTCGACCGTCCGATTTCGTCGGGATTGGATAGCGCGATCGGTGCCGCTATGATTCCGGTTGCGTTCGCGTACGGCGGATGGCAGACCGCCAGTTTCGTGGCAGGCGAAATGCGCGATCCCCGCCGCGATCTCTCCCGAGGACTGGTGGTCGGCGTGATCGGGGTGATCGTCCTCTACCTGGCGGTCAATTTTGTTTGCTTGCGCGTGCTCGGCCCGGACGGATTGGCCGCGACCCGCACTCCCGCATCGGCGGTAATGCGTGCCGCTCTGGGTGAGCGAGGAGCTCAGTGGATCGCGGTGGGTATCGCGATTTCCACGCTGGGCTTTCTGAGCCAGGGGATTCTGACCGCTCCGCGCGTTTACTACGCCATGGCTCAGGATGGTCTCTTCTTCAAGAGTGTGGGCTGGCTTTCTCCTCGCACCGGAGTTCCGGTGATTGCCATTGTGCTGCAAGGCGTGACCGCGACCGTGATTGCGCTTTCGGGGCGCTACGAAGAGATCCTGAACTATGTGATCTCCGTTGATTTCATTTCCTTCGGCCTGACGGCCGCTTCGCTGTTTGTGTTCCGGCGAAAAAACCAGGCCTCGTCTATGAAGCTGTACCTGGCCCCGGGCCATCCTTTCACCACAGCTCTTTTTGTGTTGGCCTGTGCCGCCATCGTGATCACGACTGTCGCGACTTTCCCGGCGAATTCCGCCATCGGCCTCATCATTCTCCTGGCTGGCTTCCCGGTATATTTGTACTGGAGCCGTCGTGCGCGGCGAAACCCGCCTGCACCAAACCTATGAGACATCGACATTCCGATTACATGTTGTGGGCAAAGACACAGGGCCGCGCAAAGTTCAATCTCGCGACTAGCGGCGTGGGTCCGTTCCCTTTAAGGGACCTTCCGGTAAACATCGATCAGTTGGAGATCAATGGCGACAGCGCTTACGGCTACTCTCCCCTGCAGCGTGCCATCGCGAAGAAATGCGGAGTCGATGCCGATTGCGTGGTGGCTGCCGCCGGTACCTCCATGGCCAATCATCTGGCCATGGCCACGCTTATCGATCCCGGCGATGAGGTTCTGATCGAACAGCCAACCTATGAGTTGCTCACTTCCGCGCTTTTATACTTGGGCGCGGCATTAAAGACTTTCGCCCGCAATGAAGACAACATGTATGCGCTCGATCCTGCTGAAGTTCGTCGCGCAATCACGCCGAAGACCAAATTAATTGTGCTAACCAACCTGCATAATCCCAGCAGCGTCCTGGCTTCCGATTCCGTGCTGCGTGAAATTGGGGACCTGGCCCGCAGCGTAGGCGCGCGTGTGCTGGTCGACGAAGTCTATCTCGACGCCGTTTACACCGACACTCCGAAGACCTCATATCACTTGGGACCGGAGTTCATCGTTACCACCAGTTTGACCAAGGTCTACGGCCTGAGCGGCCTTCGCTGCGGGTGGATTCTGGCCAAGCCCGACCTGGCTCGGGCCATGTGGCGACTGAACGACCTGTTCGCGTCCATCCCTGCGCATCCGGCCGAACTGTTGAGTGTCATAGCACTGGAAAATCTTAACTGTATCCGCGAACGCGGACGTAAGATCGTAGAAGCCGACCGCGCGCTACTGAGAGAGTTCCTTAGCAGACAGGAAGGCCTCTCCGCTCCCCGCACTGAATTTGGGACAACCGCTGTTCTGCGCTTCGCCAAGGACAACGTCGATAATTTCCTGGCCCGGCTGCGCACCGAGCATGAGACCTCAGCCGTGCCCGGACATTTTTTCGGTCTGCCCAATCACTTCCGTGTCGGCATGGGAGTGGACACGGAAATGTTCGGGGAGGGATTGCAGAGAATCAGCCGGGCGCTGGGGTCCGTCTGACTCGCGAAGCATTGACACAGCGTCTGGCAAGCACTCCTGACCGCCGCCTGTCCATGTGGCCCGCAGAGATCATTGAGACATTCGATTCGCCCTGGACCCTTCCAAAGTATGGCCGGTTTTGAACTGATCATTGTATGGCCGCTGGTTTTGAGGTGACCCCTGAGGATATGCGGCATATCCCAATCACTGATAACCGAGCAGGCTGCTGTTTTGCGAACAGATCAAGGGCTTCACCCCCATCCTTCGCGAACATACACGTGAACATACACGGTATTGCCCCGCGAAAGGGAATGCTCTACCGTCTTGCGACATACGGCTGAATCGTCAACGCAAGAATGGTGCGTGGCTGTGGAGAAGGCTCAATGTTCTCGCTCAAGCTCGTCCTTCAGAACCGAGTTCTGCCTTGCGGAATTGTCCGGCAACGCCTTGGGGAAGCGTCTCTTCCAGCTTTTGGGATAGCCAGACCTGTAGTTCGGACTCCCGCTGGTCCGAAATGAATAGGAAGCGAACTCCCAGATGGCCGGTTTTCGACCAGCAGATCGTCGATTCTGCGAAAAAGGGTCCCGTATGGTCGGGTAGCGTGAACTGAACGCGGACGTTTTCTCCGGGACGGAGCGGAACCGGAGTGCTCAAAGCCATACCCCCATCGCTGATATTTACGCTATTGCACCACACTTCCTGCCTGCCTTCGCTCCGGACAATGACTGGAACAGAGACCGGGTAACGGAAATAGCGTCTCCGTTCTCTCAGGATGAGCCCATATGCAGGCTTGAGGGTTCTGTGGATGGATTGCGCAGAAAGCGGTCTTTCGAAGACAAACTGGGATTTCTTGCGGAGAGCCGATGTAACTTCTGCATCATTGTCTCCGATATCTTCGATTCCGAACGTGACCGCCGTCCCGTTCGATGGGGACAGACGCGCCTGGTCCAGAATGTGTCCGGACTGCCCTCCCAGTTGAAGATCAACAATCACGGCATCGAACTTCCGCTGCTTCAGCAGGAGCGCCGCGCTTGCCGCGTCCTGACATGCATCGGGCAAAATCGACAATTCTCGCAGGGCGAGGCTAAACTGCTGAATTGTAACTGGATCGGCGGACACCAAGAGTGCAAGTCCAATGGACATCAGTGAAATGCTCACCTCCTGAGATTTGCTGTCAGGATTGCCTGCCGCTGGCCTGCGTCCGGCTTGCATTTCGGCGACGTTGCCTCGCAGTTTGTCGGCAACTTTGTCAACTGCTAAAGGTCTGCAGAAGTAGTAGCCTTGAATTTCGTCACAATGATGTGCCCGCAGGAACGACATTTGGGCTTCGTCTTCGACACCTTCGGCAATCACTTTGAGCCGCAGGCTTTTGGCCATGCTGATAATTGCGGCGGTGATCGCCGC
>Ga0209624_10001261_pt1 | contig 20296 bp, 11 predicted proteins | sample JacPinW_OM2H0_O1_FD_188565 | JGI IMG/M metagenome (GOLD analysis project Ga0209624, IMG submission 188565) | Forest soil microbial communities from Algoma, Ontario, Canada - Jack Pine, Ontario site 1_JW_OM2H0_O1 (SPAdes) (version 2) | ecosystem: Environmental > Terrestrial > Soil > Boreal...
ACCAGGTCGAGGCGCTTCGAATCGTGAGTGATCCTCTATTCGCGAGCGCGCAGGCCAGAACCCGCCCGATGACGGATGTCGAGAAACGTTTGAAGGCGGGAGGCCGCGCCAAGTACCTGCTATCCGGACTGCTCAAGTGCACAGTGTGCGGCGCCCACTACGTCATCGCCGACAAGTATTCGTATGCATGCAGCTCGTTCCTCGACGGCGGCGGGTGCGCAAACAATGTCCGCGTGAATCGAGTGTCGATCGAGGGAACGATTCTGAACCCTGTCCGCGACCAGCTTCGCAATCCGGTCTTGGTCAAACAAATGGCGGCCGAGATGGAACGGGACTTCGCCGCGCAGATGAATCGCGCCGGAGCCCGCGCCGCTGCCGCTCCCCTGGAGCTGCAGGAACTCGATGCGCGGCTTGAGCGGTTGCGCGGAGGGGTCGCCGATCTCGAGCCCGACGAGCTCGCCGCGGCGATCGCCCGGATCGAGGCGAAGCGCGCAGAGCTGAAGGCATCAGTTCCTGCCGCGAGAGAGATCGCCAAGGTAATGGCCATGTTGCCGAAGGCCGCGGCGGCCTACCTCAAGCAGGTCGATGCGTTCGCCGCTGGCGACCCCAAAGCGACAGTGAAGGTGCGCCTGATGCTCAAGGGCATGATCGGCGCGATCCGCTTGGCGCCCGAACCGGACGGCAGCCTATGGGCGACTTACAAGCAATTGGACGTGGCGGCCCTTGTTAGGACCGCAGGGACATCTGGTCGGGGTGACAGGATTTGAACCTGCGACTCCTACGTCCCGAACGCAGCTAACCTTGCCTTCACGTGACTTAATTACTCGATCCGTCAATAGGTTAGCACACAAGAGGACTCAACAGAACTCAACTAAACACAGGTGCAAGCGTATTCTCGTGGCACTGATTTGGCACCGAAGTTTAAAACTGAAGTTTAAAAAGTTTTCATAGTATGGCTGGAGCATGCGGGAGTGGAGAAGGGGGCGGTATTTCGTCGATTGATCGGCCGTGCTCAGATCGGCGGGCCCTTAAATTCGGGGAGCGTGGCGCTAATCTTCAAACGGGTGGCGCGGTGGATTGGGATGCCGGCGCGATACGTCGCCGCGATTAGTGGCCACTCGACCCGCGTCGGCGCGACTCAGGACGTCGCGGCCCTCGACATTGATCTTGCGGCAATCACCCAGGCCGGTGGGTGGAAATCGCCGCGCATGCCATTGCAATATGCGGAGAAGATCAACGTGGGAAGATCAGGCATGGCGCGGGCGGCGGAGAAGACAGGGAGGGACTCGATTACCGAATGAGTGGGCAGGTTAGAATGAATGGCGGTATAGAAGGACCGACTGTTCATTCCGCACAAGGAATACGACTCATGACTCAAGCACCGCAAGACGCCCGTTCCGCAGCTGAAATGTTCCAAATCCTGAGGATGAAGCCATTCATCAACAGGTCCTGCGGGGCGAAATCACGAGCGAAGAGGCTATCGCGATCTTTCGCGAACGCGGCCTTGAGCGTGAGCGACAGGCGCTGGCGGGCAAGCGTCCGAAACCCGGCTGAGTCGTTCCGCGACGCCGGCGACTTCGAGGCACCAGTTCTTGCACACTAGGCGTATGATTCTCCGAGAAAGTCGAGTCGCCTGGGCCGCCGGTTCCGGTATGGCAACTCAAGGTTGCGTCACTACCAACAATGGGAAAATTTGTGACTGAGCTTAAGACCATTGATTTCAGGTCTACCCACCTGTCGGGGTTTCATCGGGACAGAATCCGCCCTGAGGCAATCCCGGAACTGCTCACTACTTCACGAAAAGGCTTATACGAGGCGAGCACAATCGGCAGTTATTGAATCAAGTATTCTTCAAATCTCATCTAAATCGTCGTTCTCGTAAACCGATCACTGATCATTTCATGGAAGAAATTAAGAAGCCCTCCCGTCAGCGAATGATCCGGTCGATCCGATCATTTTGTCCTCTTCAAAAAAAGCTTAGAGTGGATGCAGCTACGGTCGTCGGCACTGTACTACGACTGTGGTGCGACCGCGCGTATCCAAAGCTTCGCAAGTCGCGACTGCCATGGTCGGCGCCATTGTTCGCGGCTCGCCAAACTGAGGATTTTGTCACCCTTTTGCAGCGCCTGCCGTTTTTCGATGCAGCATACTGGTTGAGCACCGCGTATGCAGCCTTATCAGAAGCTTCGTATCGCAAACGCCTCGCGCTCTACTTTACCCCTCCCGTTATCGCGCAGCGACTAATTGGAGACCTAAAAGCCGCAGGAGCGTGCTTTGAGAGGGAACGATTCATCGACCCTGCGTGTGGAGGGGCCGCGTTTATAGCAATCGTTGCCGATCAAATGCGCCAGTCTTTGGCGGCAAAAGGGATTAGGGGAAACGCTCTGTTAAGGCATGTTCGGACACACCTCGTTGGTATCGATATCGATCCAGTCCTAGGAACACTTTCTAGGTATTTCTTGCAGATGAATTTCTACGATGAGATTTCAGCCCACGGCAAGACCGTAAAATTCAAAATCCTAAAGGGGGATTCTTTACGTAGCTTCAGAAGATTAAAAGGTGGGTTCGATGTAGTCCTGTGTAACCCGCCATTTCGGAAACTATCGGAGCAAGAAACTGAATCATTAAGAGGGCGCGGAGCGGCTAAACAACAAGCGCCAGCGAATCTGTATTCGCTCTTTATTGACCTTGCTGTCAGTCTGGCGCGACCGGGTGGGCTGGTCGGTCTTGTCACGCCGACAAGCTTCATGTCCGGTCGCCAATTTGGCGAGCTGCGAACTTATCTCCTGGATAAAACACAGGTCCTGCATATTGGGATCATCACTGATCGCGAACGAGTCTACCTGGATGTTCAACAGGAGACCGCCCTCACTGTCGTTCGGCAAATTCCTCCACCCGCCGAGGGTCGATCTCAGACAGCTTTATCGCTAGTTGAGCCGTGCGGGTCATACGAGGTGGTTGGTCGGTGTCGGCTACCCAACTCTGGAGGATCTTGGCCCATTGCGCGAGACCGCACCGATTTAGCGCTGATTCAAGCGGCCGCCAAGAGCCCGTATAGATTGGTCGACTATGGCTATACACCCTCAGTCGGAGGCTTTGTATGGAACCGCGACTCCAACCCGGTGTTCTTGCACAAAAATCACGTCCCAAGGCGAGCCAAGTCAACCACGGTGCCGCTTTTGTGGTCGAGCGATATACGCGCCGATGGCGTACTTCGATTTGGCGCCCACGGCAATTCCAGAAACCAGCACCGATTTATAGACCCGGGTCGGGAAGGTCGTCCGTCAGTTCGAAATCGCCCAGGGGTTATTCTCCAGCGTGTGACTGCCAACGAGCAGCCGCGGCGACTGGTTGGTGCGGTGATCCCATCAGCATTTGTCAAAAAGCATGGAGGCTACGTTGGCGAGAACCACACGGTGATTCTTGAGCAAGGTAAAGGAGCTCTTCTAAGGCCGGTGGAAGTCGTTCAACTACTCGCCTCTACGGTAATCGACAGATATTTTCGCAGTATCTCAGGATCTACGAACGTTTCGACTTTCGAACTTGGCCAGCTGCCCCTGCCAGATCCCGCAGCACTTCGTCGCAGCTTGCGCCGGGGGGTCCCAATGGACCGAGCCCTGAAGCAGCTTCTAAAGAGCTGAGCATACGACGGCAACGGAATGCGAAATAAAGCCTCTTGGAAGAATAGATCGTCCCGAGAAAGAAGTCTTGAGGACCAAACACGCGATCGTCACGAAGCACAGGCGAATAAAGCCGCGATTTTCGCGCGTATCGCGTCCAAACAGAAAGCGTTGGCGCCAGTTAAGTCGATGGCCGACGAGCCAACGGCGGTCCCACAAAGTATAAAACCACCCGAAACGCCAGATTCCCAATGTGTATTCCAATTCCCACGATTGCTTGCTCATCAGGCGCCGGGAACATGCCTTCATCTTCAACCTTGGACGGAGATTCTGACAGGCACCCTCCTGGAGCGCGCGAAGGACAAGAATCTGTCACTACGGCTTCTTTGGCCCCTTGAGATAAGAACACCGGTGCAGCTCCATGCAATGGCAAGTTTGTCGAGGGCGCTGGGTCACGATCTGGAGGGTCTTCGAACACTCTATTATCCAGGAACCAATGCGACTCGAATTGCGCTTGATCGGCTAACGATGGACCGCTCGCAGCTAGGCGCATTACGGTCCGCACTATGGTCCGAGGATGTCGGGCGAACCGTTGGCGTCCGAGCATCACGCGCGTTTGAAGCTCTACTTACCGCTTGCAATGATATCTATCACTACAAGTCGGACGAACCGCCTCCGCAATTGCGCGATCTGATACCGACATTCATCTTTGATAAAGAAACCCTCCGCTGGACGTCTCCACAATTACTTCCGCTAGAGAGGCAGCTGCGAAAAGTTCCGAAGCTGTCTCGACGCCGCGAGTTACGCAAACAGATCGACGCCGAGTGGCGTAGTTCCGCCAGTGCTCCGGGAGCGCTGTTGGTTGTGCCTCGAAGCCTTCGGCGGAAGGAATGGAGGGCTTTGTGCGCAGAGAGCGCGACAAAGTCGCGGATCAAGCCCGACGCTCTTTTGATAGATGCAACGATCGCGGCGATGGTTTCCGACCAAAACTCTGTTCGACGGGTTCCCGAATTCCTCCAAACGATACGTGAGAAATTGGGTGACGTCGGCGGGCTGATTGTGACGGATGACCCCGGCCTCTTCTTTACGCTGGAGCGTCAGTTAGCAAAATTTAACATCAAAGCCGATTCGCTTGCTATTGCCGCTGAGGCCGAGCCAGCGGAGGTGTTTGTGGCGGAAGTGCCGAAAACGCCGGATTGGGTTCCGCAATCGCGCGCCGCGGTGAACTTTAGCGTTTCTATATTGGACGCCGAAGCAGCAGCCGTAGCCCTCAAATTTAACAAGATTGCCGATAAGGTCCGTGAGGATGAGCCGGCGCTCGAGAATGCGTTTCGCGATGCTCAACGCTTTATCTTACGGCTGAGTCATTTGCCAGCTGGTTTCATTGATCTGCAATCCGCGGATTCGGAAGAACAGGAGTTCTTGCAGTCGGAGCTGCAGTGGCTTCGCGTTGAGGATCCCATATTGCAGGCCTTACGAGAGGGGCGACTAAATGAGTTTCGCGCCCAGATTGCAGAGGCGATCGATAGGGCAAAAGAGATGATTGGCAGTTGTGCTCAAGGCACTCCTCTCGCGCTGCACCTGAAAGAGCAAGTACGAAGATTTGCATCGAAGTCAGGTGAAGGCATTACGATCCTCCTGCAGAGCCGCTTCGACATCGCAGTAGCCCAGCGATTTCTATCTCGAACGATGGGGAAGGAGTGGGAGGCGGTCCAAAGCCGTGTTGAGTGGCTGAGATATGCAGATGCATGGGCTGCCCTCAACGCGAGGACTGAAGAACGGAGACTGTTCGTTGTTGGACTCAGTCGGTCGGTTGTCCGATTTGTCTTGACCCATAAGGAAATACCGCGCGGAACCAATCTTTTGGTGCCGGTGCAGCGGGCCATCGGAATGGCTTACACGCTTCGGGGGATGATGCGACTTGATGCACTGAAGCCCTACAAAGCTCGCACCGGTGCACTACTTGCGATGCTGGACCAGCGCCTCGCCAGTATCGGCAGTCTTGAAATGCTCTCCAAGCACCTAGCATCAGTATCCATGGCTACGAAGGCGCCGAATGCCTCGAGTTCCGAAGCGGCGGACCCGCACGCGTACCGAATCACTCTTGAAGACGGCCGGCGCATCTACATAGGCGGTTTTGTATATCGATACGACACGGGGGACGAGACTCGATTCACGCGGGTGCAGGTGAAGACCCTCAAGGTAGGGGATCTGATATTCGAGATGTCCGAAACCCTTCGGGACGAAGTTGAAGAGGCCTTGGAGCTTCGAAGTGAGGGTGGCGCTGTTCCCACCAGTCCCCATCAGAAGGTACTTGCGATGTACCACCGAGAGGTAAGCGAGCGAGTGCTTTCGCTGTTCCCCGCGCCAACCCGCACAGCTTCGGTGCGCCTGATCAAAGCGCGGATGCTCGATCTAGCTGGCAAAGCAATTGACGTCACGGAAAGCCAGATTCAGTACTGGGTCAATTTGAAGGCAGATGAAACAACGCCTCACGGCGCACGCGAGCAAGGACATTTTCTTCTGTTTTGCAGCGCGCTGAACATTGATGGCCCAGCAGCGCAAGTGTATTGGCAATTCATTCGCCGTGCCCGACATAGCAACCAAAGCTACGGTAGATATTTGGCCGGGAGGTATGCGGAGATCTTGTTTCAACCCGAGAGTGCAGAGGTTTATAGAAAAATGTCTTCTGGGACCATAGAGCGTTTGCGCCTCAAGGCCTATGAGTGTGTGTATCAAATATTCGCCATCACCGAGCCGGCAGAGGACTTGGCAAAGAAGGTGGACCGGTGAGTGTGCGAAGCGTCGATCCTCGAGCAATTGACGACACTCTGAAGGAAGCTGTTGTAGACAGCCTACTCAACGGCCTTAATGCAAGGGTTAGCGGTACCGGTGAGTTTCATCGCGAGATCTTGGGTGCCCGTCCGAGCCGGCTACTCATGTCAGGGTTTCTCGTCCCTAGACCGGCGCAGGAGAGGGAGGCGGATGAGGAAGCGGATCCGATGCAAATTAGCGCGCACGGTCTGGATTTCCAAATTGATCAGTCGGCAGCCGGCACGCAAATGGTATTGCGCCTGGAGGGCTCCATTTACGTACGCGTCATGCCCAATGAGGCGGATGTTAGACCCGGGGGGGCACTACGTCCTATCTTTCCGATGCATCCGGCGATTAAGGTCCAACTCAAAGAGCGGTTCTATGCTGGACTGGAAGCTCTGAGAGGGAATCTAGGTCTCAAACGCGGTGACGAACGCCGTAGCGCCGAGTGGGCTGAAAGAAAAGCAGCATTGCTCACGCAGATAAACGCGGATCTAGGGCTTGCTCCACAAGATAACCGCAATAATAACGTCGAGGAACTGGAGGACACGGTTGAGAGCCGGGAGGCAGCCGCCGCCAGCGAAGAGGAGCCGCTCGAAACCGTCGCCCATGACGTTGTCGCACCACCGGGAGAGAGGCTTCGGGACGACGTTTACGATGAAGTCGCCGTGCCGGAAAAGTGGCTTCGACTCGATCTGGTCTTTCCACCGTTGCAATTCACGGCAGCGGACCCGTTAAGCGCCGCTGCTGCCGGAAGTCTTGAAATCAATGCCGCTATCGAACAGCAACTTCACGGGTGGTACCACTCGGACGGTGCTAATTCGGGACAGTACTGGGGATACCGTCGTCGCAGCAAAGTATTACCTTCGGAACTCGGCAACTGGCCGGCATTTCTCGCACGCATGCGTCACATCGATTCGCGCCCAGCGTTACCTCGCTTCGACCTGCGATGGAACATCACGGCCACCCGCGATCCATTGCGGCAAGACCGATTAACGATTCACGCTGCCATTGAAAATTGGACCGAACAACCCAGCGCCGAAGAGCAAAAGCAGATCGAATGCGCGCTGTTTGGCGTTTCGGTGCGTATCGATGTATCAGAAGGGCTTCTTAGGCCATTGACACTCGATCGTGTAAAGCCATCCTATCGGTACAACAAATATCTACACTACCCAGCATTGGGATTCAACGGCGGCGTTATCCGTACCCGCGAACCATATGGAGATCGTCTATCGACGACGTGGACACCTCGATATGTCTTGCCGAGGATTGTCCCGTCGCATTACGCGGTCGAGCTAAGATTTTCCGCGTTGGCGGAACCGGCAGGCCTGCAAGGCCTTATGCCTCTCGCGACCGAGTACGCGAATTGGCTCGAAGGTGCTAAGCAGACGCCGGTCGATGAAGGACTCGAAGGTCCAAAGGCGACAGAGGAGCTCGCGCAGGAACGCATCAAGCTCAATGCAGACGCACGCGCGTGGTCGGCCGAGCTGGAATCCTTGAAAGTGGGCATCGATTTGCTTACCGAGTCAGCCGCCCATTGGTCGGGACCGGGACTACAAAAGGACCGAAGAGGAATTCCATGTGAAGCATGGTTATCGATGAATGCCGCTATGCGGCAGGTAGGCGGTAAGAAGTATGATTCTTGGCGTCTGTTTCAGTTGGCATTCATCGTGTCGATGGTGCCGACCTTCGCTACTCGAATGCCGGAATATCGGTCCTACTTTCGTGGCGAAATCGCCCGACAAGCAAATGCGGTCACTCTGCTGTATTTTGCAACTGGCGGCGGTAAGTCCGAGGCATTCTTAGGCCTTCTTCTTTTTGTACTTTTTCTTGATAGGCTTCGCGGCAAAGAGCGTGGGGTCAGCGCGTTGATGCGATACCCGCTTCGACTGCTTACGTTGCAGCAAGCCAGGCGCACGATGGTCGTGCTAGCGGCGGGCGAGCACGAACGATTCAGAAGAGGCCATCCGGGGGAGCCGTTTTCGCTCGGATTTTGGGTCGGAAGCGCCAATACGCCCAATTGGCACAAAGATGAGGGAATGGCGGCCATTCATCTTATTTCTGCGGCGCCTTTGTCGAGCGAAGAATCTATTCAAGATACGGCTCCCTATAGTAATTACCGACGGCAGTGGCTAAAACTCGAGGAGTGCCCATTTTGCCGATCAGCCCCGATTGCGCTTCGCCGGATGGGTGGCCAGGATGGGGGTACCCTGGGGCATTTCTGTACGGCCTCCCGCGACCATTGCGAATGGAACGCGCGTTTCGAAAAACCCACGCCTCTCCCTTTCTATATTGTAGATGAGGATATTTATGCGCTCGCCCCGAGCGTTTTGCTCGGCACCGTGGATAAACTTGCAGTAATCGGCCAGTCGTTCAAAACGATCCGGCGCGTATTTGGGATGTTTGGTTTCGCTCCTTATCGACATCGCACTACTCGTCGACTTTACACACCCATTGGGCACGAGGACTGGCAAAGATTCGACGCAGACCAATACGAGCAGCTTTTTCCCTCGTTTGCCGAAGGTAGGCGAGCGTTCTTTGATTCATTCCCGGCGCTGTTGATTCAGGACGAGGCGCATCTCCTGGAGGAGTCCCTAGGAACCTTCGCTGGTCTATTTGAATCAGCGCTGGAAGCTGCGCTGGATCGCCTTGCTATTCCACTTGGAGACGAAATCAGTTGTGAACCCGGCGCTTCGCTGCGGCGGCGGGTGAAAGTCATTGCCGCCTCGGCCACAGTAAGTGAACCAACGCGGCAAATGCGCAATCTCTATCAGCGGGACGATACGCAGCAGTTTCCGCATCCTGGCCCAGACCTGTACACATCGTTCTACGCACGACCGAAGGCACCTGCGGATACGGCGCACAATCAGGAGCGTCTCGCATGCGACGACGTAGAGCTACGCAGCCACGGAGCCAGGGTATATGCCGCGATTCTTACAAATGGGCATCGTCATACCGTTGCAATGGCCTCTATCCTCGGCAACTATCATTTCCAAATTACCTATTTGTATGAGCACCTTCGAAGTGCAGACCCCGAGGAGCAGGCGCAAGCAAGGGAGTTTTTGATTCGGTGGGTCAGCGCAGGCAGGCTCCAACCGGTCTTTACGCACGCACTCCGCCAATCTGGTTTTGACTCACTACTCTCGCTCATCGATCTGCATCGAATTGCGTTGACGTATGTCACCAACAAAAAGGGCGGAGATCAAGTAATTGACACTGAGCGCGTGCAATTTGACACGCTCCATCGGGCAAGCGGATACGCGTCCGAAGTACTGCTGACGCGCCTAATATCCGGAGCCGTTTCTGCGAGCGACATTCAATCTGTTGTGAGAGAGGCCGAAAGTCGCGTGCTGGCGGGCTCGGAGTTTCCGAACCTTAGTACTAGACTCCGCTCAATTATCGCCACATCCGCTGTGTCGCATGGCGTCGACGTTGAAGAATTTAACGCGATGTTTTTTGCCGGTTTGCCATCGGATATCGCCGAATATATACAAGCGTCGTCTCGCGTGGGTAGAACCCACGTAGGGTTTTCACTGTTGGTGCCAGTGCCCCAACGGCATAGAGATCGATTCGTGATCGAAATTTTCGATATCTTTCACCGGTTCCTGGAGAGGATGGTGCTTCCCGCGGCCGTCGATCGCTGGGCCGACAAAGCGATCCGCCGAGTTCTGCCTAGCATCATGCAGGAGTATCTATGCGGAGTCAGCCGAATCCTGGAGTTCTGTGCAGCACCCGATGATCGCAAATCGGAGGTGCGCACGATGCGAAGAACGAACGAGGTGAACGATTACCTACAGGACAAGGGATGCCGCGATGACTTGGCAAAATTCTTGGTCGAAGCATTAGGGCTCCACTTACGCCCGCCTCCGGAGGGAGAAGAGTACTACCGGGCCCTCCTTCGCCGGGAATTAAATGGATACCGACAAAGAATGGAAGATCTGCAGCTACAGACCATCGAATTCCGTCGGTTCTTCGAGCAGATTGATAGCACCATGCGACCGATGACTTCCTTACGTGATGTCGATGAGCCGGGACTAATTATTGCCTCCCAATATGATGTGAAAGGACTGAAGAGCAAAAGAGAGAATACCGCGCTCGCGATGGAGTTCATTCGTCGAGGCGTCGCCTCGGAACTAGGGGCAGACGGTGATAATAGAGATGATGACTAAGGGAATAGGGTGACCGGTGGCTGACTCAAAGACAATGAATCGTTCTCGAAATCAACTCGCGACGTCGTACGCGCCCGAAAGCTTCTTTACATTCGAAGGGGGAATCGGTGGGTGTACCTCGAGATCGACAGCGGGTGACCCGGCAGAACTTTCCGAGGCGACGATCACGCAAATATTCGAGCGGCTCAAGGAATTCGGAACAGCGTGGTTCGATGCCGCCATGCACGCACGGGATTCAGAACCCGGCAAGCCACCGATTCTCCCTGAGCAATGCGTCGACGTAAATCTTCTTGATGAGGCGAGAGCCTCGTTTGAAACGCCAGCTCAAGATAGGCTTTATCTCAGTAAGCCGTCGCATATGGAGTATACACCCGCTCCGTTAACCTTCGTCTGCCGTACATGCGGACTGTTCCGCGATTACGAGAATCTCGAACGATTTGCCCGTGCAATGCCGTCCATGACCGCCAATTCTTGCCCGCACCCAAGACCGCAGCGGGGTAGATGTAGCTGGGAGCAGCTAGATGTCATCTTTGTCCACTGGTCTGGTAATTGGTCGGCAGCCGCTCCAGGTCAATGGGTGTGGAAAGGGGGAAAAGCAATTCTCAGCCGCGCAGCTTGTGTCGCCTGCGGAAGCTATGATTTCACGCTTAACAGACGTAGTCCGCAGATTGGTCACTGGTTCTTTGTTTGCGCCAAGTGCGAGACCCCGACACAAGACAGGTGGCTCCTTAACGACGCGGATTCACTAAACATTTTTCGAGTTCCGGTTGGTCAGGAAGGGCGGCTCAAAGGGCCCACCGAAGTGCGTATGGAAGCAATTCCTTATAGAGCATCGAGTGCTTACTACGTTCAATCAGAACTTTTTATCGACTTTAAGGAAGGCGGGGGTGCCCTGCTGTCCCGGTTACGCTACGGCAATCAGGAGCAGCTGGAGGACTTCGTCGCCGGCGCGTATGGCTTCGAGTCCAAGCCGATCACGGATGCTGATGTCGAGGCGGCCTGTTCCAAGGGGGCGGACTGCACTGAGGAACTCAAAATCTATCGGGAAGCGGTAAAGGGAATCGTAAACTTTACTGATGTGCTTTCGAATGTCGATCCGTCGCTACGCAACGTGCTGGAGCTGGCGTTGACCAGCGCGCGAAATTCCCGAGACCAGGTGCTAAGAGCACTGCGCGCCCGCCAGATATTGCTACCAGGGATCTCCTTGCCGCAGTCCGTAACTTTCGCTATGGAGACCCGACGAGATCGATTTGCCGCGCGCTTTGATCCCTTTCGGCTAGCTATTGAGCACGCAACGCTCAAAGAGACTCGCCTAGACGTTGATCGCGTCACTACGGGCAAGCGTCCTTACGTCTCATTTGCTCATCTTGACGCGGATTTGAGCGCGGAGACCGCAGAGGAGACTAAACAACTTGAGATGGATGCTGGTGAACGTTTGACGCAGCTGGGCATTGCAGACATGGGCTTAATCCGCGAATTTGAATTATGCAAATTTAGTTTCGGCTACACACGGATGGAAGCAGGCCCAGTACTCCGTAATAAGCGGGAAATGAATATGCCGGTGCGCCTGCGCCTCTTTCCAACTGTTGTGTATTCGGGGCAGAGAAAGCATCCGATCTATGTCGTTCAGCAGGCCAACCAAGCCATCTATGTACGACTCGATCAGACGAAGGTAATCAGGTGGCTTCAAACGCTCGGCTGCGACGACATGTTCGTGTTAACCGAGGACCAAAAACTCGGCGCCGGACTTCTAGGTGTTACGCAGCCAATGGATCGCTTCTTAGATGGTCTCCCCGAAGGCACGTCGCCTGGCACCTATTTCTACTTGTATACATTACTTCACAGCTTCTCTCACTTACTCATGAAACACATCTCGGAGTACTCCGGCTTGGATTTGGGATCCCTGGGGGAATACATATTTCCTGCCGATGCGGCTTTTGTAGTTTATAGAAGCGGCACCACAATGGATTTGGGAAATTTATCGGCGATGTGGCGGAATGCGGGGGTTGCAATGTTGTCATCGATACTAGCACCCAAGGCTACCCAATGTGGAACCGGCTCGCTCTGTACGCAACGTGGGGGATCTTGCCCAGACTGCCTTATGGTGCCTGAGACATCCTGCATTGCGAGTAATAAGCTTCTGTCGCGCTCCGTGCTTCGTTCTATCGGCGGCGCTCCTCGATTCGACAAGCGACGGGACCCCATTCGCGGATATCTGGAGATTACGGACTAGCGCGGTTCATGGGCGTCCTGAGCACATTTGAGTTACAGATCCTCTCGGCTCTTGCCGGTAGGACAAGTCTTGCTTCAGCACTTTTTAATGCTTGGTGTCAAATGCCACTCCAGACGTCGGTCACTCCGCGGCTGCTTACTGCCGCTGCATCACTCTCAATTGCTGAGGAGCAGGGATCGCGCGAGGTTTTGGAGACTCTGACCAAGATCAGCGCGGTGCGGTCGGCAGACAGTGGATACGTGGCGAGCGAGAGTTTGCGACAGTCGATGAAGACTTTGGTAATAGCGTTATCCGCAGTCGATTATTTTGCCGAGAGGATTCATGTCGATGAGACATACGCTGACATTGTGCTCACTAAGCCTGCACACTCGAGCCTTCTTGAGCTTCAGCTTTCGAATCGCGGATGGAGGGTAGAGGCCGTCGAGGCGACGGATCAGGCATTTGTCGGGATAGTTCAAGGAGCCCGGGAACAGGTCGTTATCATGTCGCCGTTCTTGGACTTATCGGGGGCGGCGTGGCTGAAAGAGCTAGTCGCAAATATCCGCGCTGGAGTAGCGATAAAAGTCATTTTGCGAAGTCTTGAGAACGCTTCGCGTGCAGATTACCCCAACGGATACGATGGAATCGCGGAATGGCTTGCGAAGCGTGGGGTGTCTGTTTTCAACTACTCAATCCCAAAAGATAGCGGGTCAAAACGCGAAACCTTTCACGCGAAGGTGGTGCTGTCAGACAGAGACGTTGCGTATGTGGGCTCATCGAATCTCACTGCGGCTTCTCGAGAGTTTTCTATGGAGTTGGGCGTAGTCCTTCGAGGCAAGGCCGCACGGCTTGTTTCGGAAGTGGTCGAGGCGGTGCTTTCGTCGTCGGATTTGGTGGACCCCAAGATTGGCTAATCACGCATGACCGCAAGCATAAACGTTCTTCAGCAAATCCTGACATGGTCTAAAGACCGTCCGAACTGGCAGCGGGATGGGTTGCGGCGTCTCGTCCTGAACGGCGAGCTGACCGAACAGGATGTGCGCGATCTAGCGGACATCTGTAAGGGAGATTACGGGCTCGCCAAAAAGAAAGCCGTGAGTGCACTTGCCGAGGAGCATGTTCCCGCAGCGGCGAGTAAGGCACCTGCGATATCGCTAGAGTCAATCTTCCACAGCAAAGGCGTGAATGCGCTTGCGGAGAACCAGTCTCTCAAATTTGGTCCCGGATTGACCATCGTCTACGGTGACAATGGAGCCGGAAAGACTGGCTATATCCGAATCCTCAAACGCGCCTGTCAGGCGCGGGGCCGGGAAGAGATTCTGGGTAACGTTGTATCCGGGACAGCTCCGCCAAAGCTCGACGTGGCGGTCAAATACAGGCTCAGCGGAGACCCTACGCTGCGGGAATGGACCGGAGGGAACCCCGACGAGTTTGTCTCACGCGTTAGCGTGTTTGATACGCACTGTGCCACGGTGTATCTCAACGACAAGACCAATGTTGCCTTTCTCCCATTTGGGCTCGATCTGTTCGACAAGCTGGTAAAAGGCTGCAAAGCCGTCCGGACGTTGCTTGAGGCGGATCAGCGCGCTTTGAGTTCCAGTGCGCTGACAGCAATCATCCCTATCTTTTCGGAAGGCACCGCCGCCGCAAAGCTCGCATCGGGGATCACGGCGCTCACCAAGGCGGAAGCCGTGCTGACGGTGACGCGGCTTTCGGCGGATGAGGAAAAGAAGCGCGTCCTTCTGGAACAATCTCTTAAAGACCTGCAGGCCAACGATCCCGAAAAGCTCCTGAAGCAACTAATGCTCCGCGCCAGTCGGGTCCGCACCCTCACGGACCATATCAGGGGGCTGGAAACTGCCCTCGCCGATACGGCAGTTCAGGGCGTGTTCACCGTTAGAGCGCGGGGCAGGCAAAAAAGCGAGGAGGCAAAGAAGCTGCGTGAGGCGACATTTCCTGAAGGTTTGCTGCCCGGTACGGGCGGGGACCAATGGAAAGGCTTATGGGATTCAGCCCGGCAATTTTCGGAGCAGCAGGCCTATCCGGGCAAGCCCTTCCCGGTCGTCGGAGACGGCGCGAAGTGTCTTCTGTGTCAGCAAGACCTAGAGCATGCGGCAGCCCATCGGCTCAAGCAGTTTCAGGATTTCGTCATGTCTAAAGCGGAGGGCGAGCTTCGTCAACTTCGTGAGGATTTCGCAAAGAAGAGAAACGCATTCGCTACGCTTGCTACCAGAACCGACGCTGTTGTGGAGACACTAGCCGAGATTCGCCTCGACCATGAAGTCGTAGCCGACCAGATCTCGGCTGCCATAGCGCAAAACGAGAAGCGTCGTGCCGCCGTCGTCGCGGCCCTCGGAAATAACACGGACCTCGCGCCAGAGTGTCCCGCGCTCGCAGTTGCTGCGAAGGACGCCGAAGATATCGTGCAGGATATTGACGCCCGCCTCAAATCTCTGCGCGACCCGGCAGCCGAAGCGAAGCGTAAGGGAATGGAAGCGGAGTTGCGGGAGCTGAATGCCAGGGTTCTGCTCGGTAAACATGAGCAGACCCTTCTCGATGAGATCGACCGCAAGAGTAAGGTTGGCGCGTACGGCCAATGTCTCGACGAAACCAAGCCAACAGCGATCACGCAGAAGGGTTCTGCTGTTACCAAAGCGGTCGTGTCTGAGCGACTGAAGACGCGCTTCCGAGAAGAGCTTGCCGGTCTGGGCTTCACTCATGTCGAAGTTGAACTCAAGGAAGCTGGCGGAACAGAAGGCGTTTTTTATCACAAACTCGTCCTCACCCGTGCGCCGGGCGTCGTATTGCCAAAGGTGGTCAGCGAAGGTGAGCAGCGATGCCTTTCTATCGCGGCGTTTTTTGCCGAGCTGAGCACTGCGGATGATCCCTCCGGCATCGTGTTTGACGATCCCGTATCCTCGCTGGATGTCATATGGCGGCGGGCGGTGGCCGCGCGGCTCGTGCAGGAATCTAAGGTGCGCCAGGTCATCGTATTTACGCATGACGTTGTGTTCCTGCTGGCCCTGCATCAGGCCGCGAAGGATATGGGTGTCGAGCACCATGATCAGCATGTCCGCCATACAGCTATGGGCGCGGGTGTCTGCATGGAAGAGCTTCCGTGGCTGGCCATGGCTGTGAAGAAGCGTATCGGCTACGTCAGGAACGAATGGCAAGGTGCGAACAAACTCTTCCGCGACGGAAAGCAGGAGCAATACGAGAAAGAGGCAAAGAACCTTTACGGGCTTCTTCGCGAAGCGTGGGAGCGCGGGCTTGAAGAGGTACTTCTGGGTGGCGTTGTCGAGCGATTCAGGCCAAGCGTTCAGACGCAACAGATCACGGCTATCTCTGACATCACACCAGAGGACTGCAAAGCGGTTGAAAAAGGGATGTCGAAGTGCTCCGCGTGGTTACGCGGTCATGACCAGTCGGCGGCTGCACCGGCCCCCGTACCGAAGCCGGCGGAACTGAAGGCCGATATTGACGAACTGGACAATTGGGTGAAGACGATCAACAAGCGACGCGGCAAGTAGCGCATTACCCTTCGACGGGTTTACACACGGGGCTTTATGTCAGACGAAGTAACGGAACATCTGCAGGCGCTCTTCGTCGGTGTGGCCCCTGAACGTGCGCAGGAGCTGGAAGACTTCTGGAAGCAGTACGGTCCGGTAGTGAAGGTCGTCTCAGACGATGAGCATGGTGACGCTCCAGTGATGGAAGCAGGCGCGTACCGCTATCTTCACTTTAACCATCGCATGCTGCGTGTCATCTGGCTTCTCAGCTTTTCGGCCTGGGAAGGCTACGTCATGATTCATAACGGCGCGACGACGGGTGATTTAGGAGATGCCGCAGAACGATTCAAGGCCGCGCTACAAGCTGCTATCGCCGTTAGCAGGGCCAGCGACCCTCTAAGCGTGAAGTTACCGGAAGGAGTTCCCGAGCCAGGTCCGACCGACAAGCTTCAGCTTGGGTCCACGGCCAGAGCTGCGGGAGAGATCGCAATGTTCGCGGCGGGTTGGGCGTTTCTGCACGAGTGCAAGCACCTGATGCACCAGCAGGAGGGTACATCGGGGGGCGATGACCCCAAGGCTTGCCGCATCGAGGAGCTTTCCTGCGATCAGTTTGCCACACGGTTCCTGCTGGAACGCGTCAGCGCCTATGCGAATGCCAACAACGTCTCTGAGGATAAGGTGCTTTTCAAGCGGCAGCTTGGAATCTATTTTGCGCTATACGCGATAGCCGTTATCGGGCGGGATAATTGGGGCGCGACCGACACGCACCCTGCAGTACAGAAGAGGGTGGATCAGGTACTCGCCATCATGAAAGACACTGGCTTCAATAGAGGCGCTGCCGTGGTTGCGTCTGCGTCTTTCGCGGCGCTGCAGGCTGTGCTCAAAGATGTTCCGTCGCCGCTTCTGACAATTGCTGCGCAGGCTACCGCAGAACAATGGTCCGAGAATTCGTTCGCGGACATTGGGTTAGGCCCTCAGGCCTAGCGGGAACCGGGCTCACTTGATTTTCCCGGCGGGCGTGTTATTTTCATCGTCAGGAGTCGTACGCCTAGGTTGTGAGCGGCCTAAATGACGACATGATTGCCTCGCTATCTGCCTGTTAGCCGTTCTCATAACCGCTGGCGCCAGTAGCACTTAAACGCCCATTGCTGCTGACAAAGTCCAGCTTTATGGAGAATGAGCTATGTCTTTCGATATTTCCAAAACCTGTTCTGACTATCTTCGTTCAATCGTCTTGGCCGATGCTGGAGCCAAGCTGCAGGCTTCGCACGCGCGCGAACTTGTCGCTGCGTATTTTGGCTACAAAAGCCATGCCGCGTTGCTAGCGGAGAAGGCGTATCCGGTTGATGCGCTCGGTCAAGCCAGTCTGTTGGTCCCCGATATCCCTCTGATTGAACAGCGACGCGGCAAACTTGAGGGGCTTCCCGCGGGTATCTATCCGTCGTTCGGTATCGCGTCGAAAATAAGCGACTTTCTGGTCGCACAGCATTATTTCAAAGGCAAGGTCCAGTTGAGTGATTCTCTGGAGAACTACGTGGTCGAGGACCTACTGCGCGAGGAGGACGCCCAGATCATGGACTTGCTATCAGGTGTCATGGCGGAAACGAACGCTGAATTCGGCTCGGAGTTTGGCCAGTACGAGGTCACCGAGACCGACGTGGGTGAAGACGTCGTTACGGTGACCATTCAGGGCGAATATTACGGTTCTGCCGACACCGAGCGACCGTTCTGTGGCGACCAGATCGACGTTATGGGCACGGTCGAGCTGCCGCGCATAGCGGGCCGCGTTGCATTCGCGGTGCCTGACATCTCCATGACCGGCGAGGTGAATCAGGACTGGGTAGACCCGGAGCTAAGGTTCGGAACGCCCGAAGTTCAGCCTGGCCAGCAGGAGTAGCTGCGCATCATGAGCCCGGCTGAAATGCAGCAACGCCTCGAAGAAATCTCCCGTTACCGTGGCATTGCATACGGTCGGGTTCATCATCTATTTGAATCAGAGAACAAGTTCGGACTAGAGATTGCTTCTCGATATCGCGGCTATCTCGCATTGTCGGACGCCTTCAAATCGTTCTTCCTTGAGACGACCGAGCTCTTGAATTCGACGATAAGACCGCGCGTAACGGCGCCGCTCTCCGAATTACACGCCATGTTCATGCCGCGCCTGGTCCATGCGTGGCAATCACTGTGCGGACTCGAGCGACTGGCGCTGCACGGGTATCCGCTGCAAGGCTATGCAGGGCTGCGCAACATCTTTGACAACCTCCAAACAACATCCGCAGCCCTACAGGGCCTAGTCGATTTCTACGCGACCGAGGGCATTGTCCCGGGCCAGCCCCTCGACATTGCGAAGGTCAGGAAGCTCCGAAGGAAGACCGAGCAGGAGATCAGTCAGCTTATGGTGGGAGCAAAAAGCGGCCTCACCCAAGCCACGATTGACGAGCTGGCGCATTGGGACCGCATGTTTGATTTTGAGACGCACGGAGCACGGCTGTCCTTTGCCAACGCTCAGGACTTCCTGAAAGGCCAGGGGCCGCTGCCCGTAAAGCCGCAGTTCAACGAGAGAAACTTCGCGATGTTCATGAACCGCTATTGCGAAATCGCATGGATGACACACCGGCTCATTCCGCTGATCCAGCCGCCAGGTGTTCCGTTCGACGGGCAGTGGAAAGACAAGTGGCGGCTGATCGATGAAAGCTTCTCGCTGATTTCCAACGCCCTGACGAAAGACCTTGGCAAACCCATTGGCGCGGCTATCGCCGCGTACGTGACGTCCAAGTTTCCCTTCAACGCCGATTCAGAGTTTCCGTGGAAATAGCGGAGAGAAAGCGGGAGTAAAGATGGCGGGCAAAAGGCCGATCGATATGAAACGTGATTCAGCGATAACCCTTCAGGTCGGCGGTGACGACAAGTCCGCGGCGAAGGAATTTTTGTCCACGCCCGATGCTCTGTATGTCATCAAGGAATCGGGCGTATTTAAAATCCGACTGGCAGATGATATCGATCCGGGCCGCACCAATCCCGATATTCCGAACCTCAGCCAGCAGGTTCTAACGGAAGGGTATGACAACGAAATCGTCGCGCGCATTTTGCTGACGGCGAAGACGCTTTTCGACGAAAGGAATGCCACGGTCAATCCGTTCGTTGCTAACCTCTTTGAGCACGGCATTGTTCTAACCCGCCAGGTTCTTGATCTCGACGCCATGACGCAGGCGCTGTCGAAAGAGATTAACGAAAAATTAGCAGTACTTGAGGCTAAGGCACCTGCTCGTAACGCGTTCGCTCTCCCGTCTGTGCCTGATCTCGAAACCAAGCTGCACGGAATATTGTTTAAGGCCGACAAGGCGAAGGACGCGATGATCGGACTCGCACGGCTTCATTTCATGCCGGAAGCGACCGGGAAGGTTGCACTTGATGAATTGGAACGCGCTATCGAGGGTACGTTGGCTGCGGAGCCGCAGATGGTTGCCGCATGGAAAGAAGAATGGAATTACTTCGGGCTGGTTCGCAACATGAGAAATGTCTGTGAGCACCCGAAAAACAATTATAAGATTTCGCTTTCGGATTTTTCGATGTTACCGACGGGCGAGATCAATCATCCTCTGGTCGAGATTCAGCATCCGGCCACCCCGATCAGAGCGTTGCCGGCGACTGAGTTCCTTGCCTTCGTAAGAAATTCTGTGCTTGAGCACGCGGAATCTATCATCGTCTTTCTCAGGCTCGCGTATCTGTTGAAAGCCAATCCTTTCGCAGAACGTGTTGGAGAGTTCCAGGAAGATCAACGTCGTCATCGTTACGTGCGCTATTACCGGGCCATTGAGCACAACGGCGAATGGAGAATTCTCGGTTAGGCTGGCATCTTTCGATGCGCAGGACTCCTTGGCTACCTTACGGGTTGGTTTTCGAGCCAAAAGTCGGGGCACCAGCGGCTGATAGGGCCGAATCCGCAGGCCCGACCTTTTGGGTGGTGCGACG
>Ga0209624_10001262_pt1 | contig 20292 bp, 19 predicted proteins | sample JacPinW_OM2H0_O1_FD_188565 | JGI IMG/M metagenome (GOLD analysis project Ga0209624, IMG submission 188565) | Forest soil microbial communities from Algoma, Ontario, Canada - Jack Pine, Ontario site 1_JW_OM2H0_O1 (SPAdes) (version 2) | ecosystem: Environmental > Terrestrial > Soil > Boreal...
TCGTTCGTCCATCACAGAACTCTCCTTCCATGGCATCTCCTCTCCGCCCCCTTCGGGCCGAAAAGTGTAACCCATGTCTCCGGAACGTTCTGTTACCTATGTCTCGGAACGGACACATAAGGTTACGAGGAATTTGGATTTTCGATTGTGGTCTGAAATGGTCCAATAAGATTTGAAGCACCAAAGGAGAGGCCGTCCAGGTGACGGCCTTTTGCTATTTGGTGCGGTCTTGAAGCAGTACCCGCTGCACCACAGATGTATTGGCTTTGCGCTTCGCTTCCATGAAGGCTCCACCATAGACGTTCATCGTGGTTGAGATGTTCGCGTGACGCATGAGTTTCTGTTGTACGCCGAGAGGCGCACCAGTTTCGTCGAGCCAAGCGCGATAACTGTGACGCAGCGTATGCCAGCCGATGGGTCCCTGAATCTTGGCCCGCGCCGCAGCAGTCTTGAGTACCTTCTTCCGGAGCGTACCAGAATCGTACGGTTTGTTTGTTCGTGGACTGGGAAAGACCCAGTCTCCTTGCGTCGCTATACAGAGACGGCAGGACTTGCCCGACAAGGCCGATTGTGTGGTTGTCTTTCCGTTGGTAGGCGCACCCCACGATCAAAGCCGTGCTTGACATTGACCACAGTCCGCTCCGGCAGACACGGGTGAAGTCCACGTCGCGACTCAAGAACCGCGGTGGAACGGGACCGCAATCTGGAATCGTTACACTGCTCTGATTGGACCAGGGTACTGCGACACCATAGAGTCGATGGTCAGCAGCGTAACCCCCTCGACAGTCGCTTGTGCCACTAAGATCCTATCGAAGGGATCCTTGTGAATCGGTGGCAAGCTATCGACGGCAACCACGTGATCGCTGATGATTGGCAACTCGCCGTACCCGTTATCCAATAGACCGCGTCGCAGGAGACGCGCATCAACCTTAAAATCTTCCCGTCCTAACCCGCGTTTGATCGCTACTTCCCATATGCTAGCCGCACTGAAGAGAAGATCGTTGTTCGGATTGTCGATCAGGGCGCGAGCTTGCTTTGAGAGGCGGCGGGGTTCGCCGGCAGCCCAGAGGAGTAGATGTGTATCCAGTAAAAATTTCATGCGCCACCGCCGAACATTCGCTCAATCTCCTCCTTGCCCATTCGGTCAAAGTCGTCCGGCACAGAGATCTGCCCCGCCATGAAACCGAGCCGCCGCACTTGAGCGCCGGTTGGCGCGCTAAGGGCGGTGACCTTTACGACCGGTTTGCCAGCCTTGGCGATGACAAACGGCTCGCCTTTTGACGCCTCTTCTATGAGTTTCGAGAGCTGCGTTTTCGCCTCGTGAATGTTCACTGTTTTCATAATTTCTGCTATGAACTAAGTCTGATTGGTTTAGTCTAGCATCGATGTCGTCGGCTAGCAAGTAACGTTCTTCGTCAGGGCAGGCCTACGCGCCGAAGAAGATCCTTAAAGCGCTCATCCGAGCGGTATCGGTCAAAAAGTGGGTCGACCGCGAGGTATCCCATCCAAACAGAGCGATCTTCATAGGCGGCTTGCAGCCATTTGAATGTGTCCTCATTCTTATTTGACGCTGCGTAAATCTGAGCCAAGCCGTAAGGGGAAACGTAACGCTTCCTCGAAATCGTTTCCAGTTCGTGCGCGATTCGGAGTGCGTCGCGATTCCGTCCTGCAACTGCAAGGGCAACGGCGACTTGTGCGGTATAGAGTGGGCTGTCGCCTGACAGATTTGCCGCTTTCTTCAGCTCGTTAACAGCTTCGCTGTGCAACCCTGCCCCACGATAGTCCTCTCCGAGCAGAAGGTGAGCGGCAGCGAAGTTCGGATCCAGTTCAACGGAATTTCGATTTTGATCGATTGCGCGGGAGTAGTCACGTGCCATGTAGTAGCGGAGTCCTACCCATGTGCTGATCATGAGGTTAAGGGGGTCGAGCTCTAGTGCATGCTTTGCTTCTGCAAGTGCCTCGCCATGGCGGCCCCTGATGGAGAGGTAGTCTCCGTACCAGTGGTGCGCGTTCGCATATTGGGGATCCAACTGCAGAGCGCGCCTGAACTCGGCCTCCGCACCGGTCCAATCCCAACCATGGGTCATCGCAAGGCCCAGGGACGCATGGGCTTCAGCCGATTCTGGATTGATCTCGAGCGCTTTGCGTGCCGCGGCGTAAGCTTTCGGGAGTGCCTCGGCCGGGGACTTAAATCCGTGCCACGTCAATCCGCTGTTACAGTCTGCCAGCCCCGAATACGCTGCCGCATAGGTGGGATCGTTGTCGATCGCCTGCTCGAAATATTGCTCCGCCTTCTGCATGCTCTCGCCGGTTCGCTTGTTCCAGTGATACCGACCCTTCAAGTACGCCTCGTATGCTTCCGGGCTTATTTGCCGCGGAGCAGCCAACCGCTTTTCCTGTTCTTCAGTAAGAGCGATGTGAATCTCGCTTGCGATGCTTCGCACGACGGAGTCCTGCACGGCCAGCACATCTCTGAGTTCGCGGTCGTAACTCTCGGTCCAAACGTCGGTCTGATCACGTGCCTGGATGAGCTGGACAGTGATGCGTACACGGTCCGACGAGCGTCGAATGCTGCCTTGGATAAGATAGTCAGCGTTCAGTTCCTTACCGATCTCCCTCGCAGCCAGCGTGCTCCCTTTGTACTTTGTAACCGAACTCCGTGCGACCACCTTGAGTCGATCCCGATTCAATTTCCCAACCTGAGCGATCATCTCTTCAGTCAGCCCCTCACTGAAGAACTCTTGATCAGGATCTCGGCTCAAATTGTCGAACGGCAGCACAGCTAAGACTGTCTTGCGCTGGAAAACGGCCGGGACGCGCGAACCTCGCCAGCCCCAAAATGCGAGGAGTGACAGAATGGACACAACTGCCAGCGAAGCCAACCCAACGAAAAGCCTTGTCCGCGCACGCCGATGTACCTGTCCACGAGCGGTTTCAGTGCCCGGTACCTGCCCCGCTGTCCGCTCGCGTTCTTGGTCCATCAGTCCCAGGCTGCCGCCTTGCGGCCAGCTATCTGGCTCCGAAACGAAACTCTGCGTGCCTGTGGGGGCGACTGATGCTTCAGGTTTGTGTGGCTCCGTATTGTGTTCTTCTTCGGGAGAAATAATCGGCGCAATGAATCGATACCCTCGTCCGGTCACGGTCTGGATAAACCGCGGGGTTTCGGGGTCGTCCTTAAGAGCCTGGCGGACTTTGCGGATTGCGCCCCTGATGCTGTTATCCGTGTCGAGGAAAACATCATTGCCCCAAACCCTGGCCACGATTTTCTCGCGACTGACGATCTCGCCCCGGTGCTCCAGCAGCAGAATAAGGATTTCCAGCGGGATACGTTCCAGCTTTAAGACGTGACTGCCGCGGCGCAGACGCCGGGGACGGAGATCGAGTTCGAAGTCTTCACCGAACCGGATCGATTGCTGCAGTCCAATTGGCTGCGAAGTCATGGCACGCCCAGAAAAGTTGAACGATTTTACACCACATTGGAAACATCGACATAGGTACACACAATGCTTGTACTTAGCGGGACACAAACCATAACGCCGCGACACACGGTTCGCTATGGACATTCAAGTCCGAAATCGCAATCATGCCGCTCACGCCCACCGATCGGAGGGACGACAAGTGAAAAGGATGGAGGACAAAACGATGATGAAGACTTTCAGGCTCCTTTGCGCGTGGATGCTGAGTATTTTCGTTGGATCAGTAGCCGCAAGAGCAGATGTCGTATTGGACTGGAATGCAATCGCGGTGAACACAGCCGTCACCAACCAACAGAGCCCGTTCGCCCAAGCACGCTACGCGGCAATCGTACAACTCGCCGTGTTTGAAGCGGTCAATGCGATCACACACGACTACAAACCGTATCTGGGGACCATTAAAGCGGCCAAGGACGCCTCACCCGATGCAGCAACCATAGAGGCTGCGTATCAGGTGCTCATTACCTACTTTCCAGCCAGCCAGACGGCCCTGTATGCCGATTGGACGAACTCGATGCAGTCCATACCGGACGGCCCAGCCAAGACTGACGGCATCGCAACCGGGGACGCCGCAGCTGCGGCCATGATCGCTCTACGAGCTAACGACGGCTCGTCACCTCCGCAGTTCTATACACCAGGCCCGCCCGTTCCAGGGGCGTGGCAGGCGACGCCGAGTTGCCCAGTTGTGAATGGAGTCGCGGTTGGAATCGCCTTTCAATGGCAGAATGTAACTCCGTTCGGCATCCAGAAGGCGAGTGACTTTGTCCTCGACCCGCCACCATCCCTCACCAGCCGCGAATATGCGAAAGCTTACCACGAAGTCATGATCGTGGGCAGCTTGAACAGCACACAGCGGCCGCCCGAGCGGGCTAATGTGGCCCTGTTCTATGCAGCTTCCTCGCCAACTCAGGTGTTTAATCAGGCTGCGGAGCAGGTCGCCGTGCAAGTGGGCGGTTCGCTGTCGGAAAATGCGCGCTCTCTCGCGCTGATCAATATGGCAATGAGTGACAGCCTGGTGGCGTCATTCCTCAACAAGTACTCCTACAACTTTTGGCGCCCGGAAACGGCAATTCACGCGGGCGGGCATCAAAACTGGGCCCCATTCATCGTGACTCCGTGCTTCCCGAGCTATCCTTCAAACCACGGCAGCGCGGGCAATGCGGCAGCTGCGGTGCTGAGCCGTCTTTATGGCGATAGCGGACATTCGATCACGTTGACGAATCCCGCGGTGCCCAACATCGTCTTGCAATACAAGTCTTTTATGGAAATTACCGATGACATCTCTGACGCACGTGTATACGGCGGGATACATTTTCGAACTGACCAGAAGGCAGGCGAGGAATTAGGAAAGGCCATAGGCAAGGCCGTCTACAAACACAACCTGCGTCCCAGGCGCCACGACGACTAATACGTCAGCGCGAAAAGGGCTCCCATTTGTGTCATTCGGCGGTTAACTGCCGGGTCAAAATGGCACAAGTGGGAGATTATGCTCTTCTCAAACGGTTTTCTGCTCCGATCCGAAAGGCTTTCGCATTTCTTGGCGAGAGGAGGAACGAGCGCTGCCGTCCACGACAGACTACTGTCGTCATTCTGTCTCTCGGTGTGGTATATAAGATGCTGCGTACCAACCTACAGGCAGATTCAGCGGAAACAGATGTGGTCCATGTACATGCAGCTCACCGAAGCGGAGGCTTCGTTTCGAGCACTCAAGAGTGAGCTCTCGATTCGACCTTTGTTTCATCAGAAGGAGGAACGAGTCAAAGCTCACGTCCTGGTGGCCTTTCTTGGTTATGCCTTGTGGGTGACGCTGAAGCATCTGCTGCGGCGACGGTCTGCGATCGTCCCACCCTGCGAAGCCGACAACACTCAACTCTTCTCACCGATGAAGGCACTGGCATTGTTGTCCACGTTGCAGAGCGCCGACATCGTGCTGCCCACTACGGACGGACGTGAGATCCGCTTGCGTCGCATTACCGAACCCTACGCCGAACAGAAATCCTTACTGCACCAACTCAGCCTGGAGCTACCTGAGCGTTTTCAGCTCAATCGCAAATGTAGTGTAGACCCGGCGGTTGCCTAAACTGATTCTGAACGGGTTAAGTGATTTTTTGATCATTCCGTGACGAAGTTCGGCTAGCAATGCATGTGAAACAGAGAAATGACGAGGCGGAAGCCGAAGGCTATCCGGTTGTGAAAACTGCCCCACTACCCGCAGGAGCCCAATTCCTCAATATCATCGAAGTTGAGTTGAAATGGACCTGCATTCGGGGATGTGGGAGCTGAGCTGGACCCGGTCTGCACGCTGGTTTACTCACTCGTTAATCCGTTTACTAACGCCCAAAGTTCAGCTTTGCGGGAGTTATCGTACCCGGATCGTTCGGGGAACTATTTTGGGGTGACGTGGGCGGGCTCCCGTCACTCCCTACAATTGATCCCGCACGTCCGCAGGCACATCACGGACCTTGGACAGGACGCGCTTCAGCTTTTCACGGGAGCCGCGTTCCGCACGCGCTTGGACCCTCGCGAAATCGCCGACGCCTTCGTTCACGAGCGCAGCGACCAATCGGTCAACCGAAACGTGGTCAACCTCCGCCATCTCTGCGGCGCGCTGATAAATATCATCGGGAAGTTGGATGCTCTTCATGGCAGCTCCTTTAACAGTATAAGGAATTCCTTTGATGCTCGACGATTATGGCTTCGGATATCTTGCCTTGGTCTTGCGAATCAAAGCAGACTGTTCGCGAGCCAAGACCAGATTTCATCCCGGCTACCAACTCTTTTTGCAATCGCCGCTTTGCGAGCTAGAACACCTTGTCCGCTGCTTCAAAGCTTCAAAGTTCGCTCAGCTACTCCGGCAAACGGTGAACCGCTGCAGACGAGGTTTTCGGTAATGACAGGGGTTCGGTCTTGGTCTGTGATTTTGCGTCCAGAACGACATTCCCCGGATAGCCAGAGCGTAGCCGAGGCCCGGTCTGTGTCAAGACTCTGCGACCGCGTTACGCAGCGGGCTTCGCCCGGTCTTGACACAGACCTCAGCGGCCTCGGCTTAGCATTCCTCTATCCGCGGAATGTCAGAAAAAGAGTGCTCTGCAACCGGGCAGACTAAGTACTTGGCGGACTTTCAGACACAATCGAATGGTCAACGCCCGTGCGGTTTCTTGCTCATTAAGGCCGTCGCCTTTTGAGCGATGAGGCCAAATCCCTTTCCTGCAGCGTCTGTCCTTAGGGCGGCGAGTTCAGCGTGAGCAGAGGCTGTCTTTCCGAAATTTAGTTCGATATCCGCGTGAGCAAAACGAGCTTCCAACTGGGCTGGTACGAAGCCGTATTTTGCGGCGTCATGAGCGGCTATTGAGAGGTTCTGAAGAGCTTCATCCTGCTTTCCGGAAGCAGCTCGGATTTGGGCGTCGACAATTCTTATGGCCAATCGATTGGGAACGTTTTGAGACTTAGCTAAGAGTGGTTTAGCCTCGCCAGCTTCTTTCTCGGACTCATCAAATTTGTTTTGCGCCTGCAAAGCCAGTAGCAATACGGCATAAGCGCTGATCTCATCGTCCGCGTGCCCTTCCTTGCGATACTCATCGCGGACTTCGCGCGCGGAATGTTCGGCGCCAGCGGCGTTTCCTTCTTCGATCGATAGCTCAGCCAATTGGAGGCGTGTACCGACTGCGTTGCTAGTCTCATCAATCTCAGTGCGGATTTGCAGAGCCTGCTCCAAATTCTTGCGCGCCTGGGGAAGATCGCCCTCGGCCATCAGAATTTCTCCCCAGTTGGCCATAGTTCGTGCTGCATGAGTCTTGTCATCAGTCTGGCGAGTAATTTCGAGCGCCTCTTCGCTCGATTGTTTTGCGCTTCGAAGCTCTCCATGAAGATAGAAGGCGCGAGCGATGTGCGCGAGACCTGCCGCTAACGTCCAACGATCGCTCTGTTGACTAGCAAGGTCAATTGCCTCGCGATAGTTAGCGATTGCTCCAGCGACCTCCCCTAGGTCGAGTTGGGCATCCGCAAGTTCGACCAGCGTCAGCGCATCCGTCCCTCCGAGTTCGCGTGAGATTGCCAGTACATCCAGAAACATCTGTTTGGCCGCAGCGAGATCACCTTGATCGACTCGGATATTTGCCAAATTTGCCAGTGCGGTCCCTTCGCCGGCCCTGTTTCCGGTGGATTTCCAAATGGAGAGAGCCTCCTGATAGTGTTTCTCCGCCTCCGGGATATTGCCCATTTGATAAAAGATCAGGCCTGTGTTGATCATCGTTTTGGCAACTTCACCGCTGTAACCCTCGGCGGCCCAGATTTGGCGCGACTGTTCCCACGCCGCCAGCGCCTTTTCTTTGTCGCCCAGAAGAAAATGCGCGCTGCCCTCGGAAAGCCTGGCGCGCGCCTCCACGAATCTTGATCCCAGAGTCGCGGCGCTATTCGCGGCTGTTACCGAGTCGGCCAACATCCCTTTGGCATCCCCCAATGCCCTCTTGGCCTGAGCTTCGGAGAGGTTAATTCGAGGGTCATCGTTCTGAGGCGGAGGTAACAACCTGAGTGCCGCGATGGTACGCAATGAATCTTTTGCTTTACCGCCTCGCGATTGCGCATTGGCGAGCTTCAAACCGTATTCGCCGTTGTCGGGGAAGAAACCCACCAAAGTGCTATAAACCGCAATGGCCACTGGCCACTCTCGAGCCATTTCCCGGTATTGACCTTCAACCAGCAGGCGATCCTCACGGCTCAAGTTGCCCGACAGGTCGAACGCAAGTTTCGCCTCATTCTTTGCTGTGGCATCATAGCCCTGCGCCAACCATGCGAGCGCGAGCGCGTAGTGAGCCAAAGGGAACTTTGGATCTGCGGAGATGGCTCCTTGCAATAAAGAGAGAGCTGAGCGGGAGTCCAAGAGACGCAGCTTTGAAATCCCTTCCGCGTAAAGGCGCGCCGCTTCGGGAGTGGTTGGATAGCTAGCTTGCACGCCCGCAGCGTCTACAGTCGCCAAGTCTCCGGCTCCCACTCGGTGACGAAGATCTGAGCCGACACGCGACACCAAATCAAACAGATCGATCTCGCTCCCGGCCTCAGCGACGGATGCGACCGTTTCGCCTGTAGCTGCGTCCTGAAGCTGCACATCGAGTCGAAGCTGTCCTCCGGAAGCCTTCCCTAAAGTGGTATATCCACCCACCAGAATCAGGTCACTGCCCAGATAGTTGTGGACACGCTTCAGAGTGTCGCTGGCGAGTGTATTTGTCTCCGTCAACGACAGGTCGCGTTCCATGCGAGCAACGTTTTCCGCAGGAATGATGCGCAGTTTCTCTCCAGCCGAAAGTTCGGTGGCAAGCATTTCCGAGAGGGCCGTGGAGAGCCACGCCGTTTCATCGCGGTTGGATGCATTTCGGAAACCGAGGACGGCTACGGACTTGCGCAATTTTGCGCCGGGCACGGAAACTGACGCAACAGCCTTGTTTCCGCGATGGAATAGCCGGTCCCGCACATCCCACCAGTTAAAGGTGAACAATAAGATGATGAAAAGCAACGGCGTGGAAAACAACAGCGGTCGCGTCACGCGAAAGCTCTTTGTGACGGGTCCCGGAAGCATCACGGACTGGGACCCTGGCAGAGCCTCCAGCGCGGAGTGCACCTCACCGGCTTGCTGGTAGCGCTCACCCGCGGATTTCTCCAGACAACGCAAGATGACCGCGCGGAGGCCGGTAGGAACGCCTACGGGGAGCGGTATAGGGGCTTCTCGCAGGATCGCGGAACTTAGCTCGAAGGCGGTCCGCCCGTGAAAAGGGTGCGACCCGCTAGCCATTTCGTAAAGCAAAACGCCTAGCGCCCAAGTGTCCGTCCGCGCATCGGCGGGATGGCCCCGCAATAATTCTGGAGCGAGGTAGGGCAGCGTGCCAACAATCGTTCTTGATTCCGTGAGGGGGACTTTCGACGCAGTCGCCTCTTTGAGTTCCGCATCTTTAAGGCGCGCGGCTAAGCCGAAATCCAGAACCTTGACGCGACCTTCGGGCGTAACCACAGCATTCGTACTTTTAAGGTCGCGATGGATCACACCATGTTTGTGAGCATGGTCGAGGGCGTCGGCAATCTGCATCCCGTAACGAATGACAGAATCTGTCGGCAGGCCGCCGGTTCCTAAGAGGGAGTGAAGCGGCTGACCCTCGACCTGCTCCATGACGATGTAGGCATCACCGTCCGAGTCGCCGATTTCGTGGATCGTACAAATATTGGGATGGTTGAGGGACGAGGCCGTCCGAGCTTCACGGAGTAGCAGGTCGCGCGCAGTCTTGTCGGCAAGCACGCGATCACCTACTACTTTGATCGCGACTTTGCGTTCTAGGACACTATCGTAGGCCGAATAAACCACACCCATCCCGCCCGCGCCTAGTTGCCCTAGGATGCGATAGTGGCCAAATGTCTTGCCTTCGGGTGGAGAGCGTTCTGCCATTGCGACGCATCTTAGAACCCTCTTCTCGACAAGTCAATTGGCGCGTAGAAGAATCAAGTTACTGACCGGGACAACTGGAACCTGTCGATTTTCGGAGTGAACGTTCTGTATATCTTTGGCCCGCCTGTTGCCTGAAAACTTGGCTGCCTTGACGGCTGCTTTTCTGTCTGGGACTGCCTTTCGATTCGGCTAAGTGCCTCAACTTCTTCGCCGTATTTTGCTGAGAAAATGTGGTCCTGTAAGTCCAGAGCAACTTGATAGCCGGGACGCGGGCCGGATGAAGAAATCTAAGGAGACAGAGGTTGGCTAGCGTATTGGCACAACGGCTTTGGAGGGTGCGTGACCTTATGAAAGCGAATCGGGATCCGCAGGAATCTGAAGTCGCTGGAGCTTGGTCCGCAGTCCTTCGCGACTGATGCCAAGAATTTCGGCGGCGCGCGTACGGTTTCCCCCCGTATGTTGCAACACGGAGAAGATCAGGTGCTTTTCCATCTCATGCAGCGACATCGGAGCGACAGGCGTCGCTTGCAACGAGACTGCGGGCTGGCCGTTGCCACGACTACGAATTCTTTCATTTAATAGTTCAGCGCCGCACGGGACATTGGCGGGCGCCAGCGCGGCTAATCTGGACATTTCACTTTCGAGTTCCCGAACGTTTCCCGGAAAACTGTAAGCGGTCAATGCGGATATACAGCCCTCCGCCAAGCGCGGCACCGGACGGCCGTAGCGCGCTGCCGCAGTTCGAAGAAAATGTTCCGCGAGGAGCGTGGTGTCGTGGGGCCGTTCGCGCAAGGGTGGCAAACGAAGCGTAATGGCCGACAGTCGGAAAAACAGATCGGCTCGAAATCTGCCTGCCTTCACTTCACTCTCCAGGTCGCGGTTGGTTGCGGCGACGAACCGAACATCAACCTGCTCGGTCCGGGAGTTGCCCAGCCGCGTAAACTCACCCGACTGCAGCACGCGAAGGAGGTGAGGCTGCAGATCGAGCGGGAGATCGCCGATCTCATCCAGAAAGAGCGTGCCACGATGGGCGGCTCCGATGAAACCGATACGGTCGCGACTCGCACCGGTGAATGCACCCTGCACGAAACCGAAGAGTTCAGAGGCGATTAGCGCTGCCGGAATGGCGGCGCAATTCAGCGCGATAAAGGGGCCTTTTACCCGCGTGCTATGGCGATAGACAGCCCGCGCGATCAATTCCTTGCCTGTGCCGGTTTCTCCCTCGATCAGAACGGGCAGGTCGGTGGCCGCGATCTGATGTACGGTCTGCAAGACGCGAGTCATTTCGGGGTCGGCAGTCAATATTCCGTCGGAATGGCTGTGAGCGAATTCTAAAGCTTCCGCGCGGCGCTGCGCCTGGCTCATCGCCACTGCGGTTCGCAATCGTGGCGCCGCCAGCGCGCAGACTTCATCCAGCAAGTCGCGCTGCCCTTCCGTGAAACAATTAGTGACCTCGCGATTTTCCAGATAGATGAGCGCGAAAGCTTCGTCGCTCGCCACCAAAGGCGCACACAAAACAGATCGAAGCGAGAGCTGCTGGATACTCGGCTGCCTGCTATAGGGCTCGGTTATAGAGGCATCGCCGATCAGCACCGCCCTCCCGCTTTCCATAACGGACCGGGCAATGGAGCGGCTGACAGCTTCTTCCGCCCTGGATAACGCCTCGCTGCGAAAGTTCCGAGCGGCAGTCGCCCGGAACTGTCCGGCCTCACGCACGACTACGAATCCCCGATCCGCCCCCAAGCCTTCAATCAGGGTGTCGAGAAGCCCGGAAAGGAGTTCGCCATATTCGCCTTCCTTCAGGAGCGCCCGCGACACTCGATAGAGAAGACTCAAATATTCGGCTGGCGGATTTTCTCTAGTCAGCGTCATGCCGACCTTTCACTCGGGAATATAGCATCATTCAGTGATTCACCGTGGTCCTCGTCGGCTGGCCGTCGACTGTCAGAAGAAGTGGTAGTCGATCTGCATACGCCTGTCTGAAGACGTGTTGGCGGTTGGTTCTCTGAAGGAGAACACAATGAAAAGTATGGTGCTTACAGTTCAGTCGTTGCAGAAGATGACAGAAAACCGGGCCAAGCGGCGCCAGATTTCCGGGCAATCCGTTGTACGGTTCGGGCCTCAGGATCAGAAAGCGCACTGGAGGCGGCTCATAACCTCGCGTCTCTGCTTAATTTCCGTGTTTTTCCACGGGTTCTCCGGCGCGCTCGGTGCGCAGACGCTGCAGGATCAGTGGTCCAATCTAAATAGACTGAAGGCAGGCCAGGGAATCGAAGTGATCGAATCCACGATGAAGCACCACGCCGGAGAATTTGTCACTGTCACCGACGAAGTGCTCACGCTGAAAGAAAGCGGCTCCGACGTCTCAATAAAACGTGAAAATGTTGCCCGCGTCTCGGCCTCGTCTGCCCCGAGGCGCGGAGAGCATGCTGTGATCGGCCTAGTAGTAGGAGGGGCCATCGGGGCGGCGATTGGCGCCGCCTCCGGCTCGAATCACGGCTTCTTGGGGGGATCTTCGCGCGGAATTGCGGCCCTCGTTGGCATTGCGATTGGAGCCCCGAGCGGGGCTCTGGTCGGCGCCGTGATCCCCGCTCACACAACCGTCTATCGCGCTGCCCCTGGTACCTCGCACTAGACGAAATCGCTTAGACGGTGATTTCGACTGTCAGAGCGGGGCGGTGCTCCAGCAACGATCAAAGCCATTCGCACAACGAGGACAGCATGACCCGAAAATGTTCTTGGCGCGGGATTCTGATTGTCGTTCTGAGTGTGGGCCTCGCCATGCCCGCTCGGGCAGACAACCCTGAGAAAGTCCTAATCGTGATTGCAGCGACGACGACGGCTGCGGCGATTGCGGTAGTCGCAACCGTTGCGAGCGTCCATCATAGACGGAAGAAAATAGTGATCACGGGTTGTGTCATCTCGGGTGAGAACGGGATGACTGTCACCGACGAAGAAGACAGAAAAATTTATGCGCTCACCGGCAATACGACAGATATTAAGCCGGGTGATCGAATGAAGTTAGAGGGCAAGAAGGTGAAGCCGAAAAGTCCCGACGAGACGTTTGTCTGGGAGGCAAAAGAGGTGATCAAGGACTTCGGCGTCTGTCAGCCCTAGTGGTCATCTCAACCATAGAACTAGCACACCAACAATGGCAACATTTTTTGAAGGAGGACGGAAATGACAAGAACGACGACGTTAGTGTTGTCTGGCTCGAAAGAGGAGTCGCGCTCCAGCGGGAGGGGGCTTATCGGAACAACAGCTGTTCTTTGCCTGTGTTTGCTTTTCGCCGTGGCGATGTTCGCACAGCAGGGGGAAATAACAAGAAGCGGCCCAGGCAGCCAGCCCAGCTTCACCAGTTTTGAGGCGCCGGGCGCTGGCACGGGCGCGAGTCAGGGAACCATCCCCTTCAGCATCAACACGGCGGGGGCTATCGCGGGAATGTACTATGACGCAAGCAATGCATATCACGGCTTTGTGCGCACTGCCAAAGGCGACATAACCACCTTCGAGGCGGTGGGTGCGGGCACGGGAGCGGCTCAGGGAACCGTCGCCTTCAGCGTCAATACAGCGGGAGATATCGCTGGAACCTACATTGACGCGAACAATGTGTATCACGGCTTCATGCGTGCTACCACTGGCAAGATAGCCACCTTCAAGGCTCCCGGCGCAGGCACCGGCGCGCATCAGGGAACCGTCCCCATCGGCATCGACACGGCTGGGGAGATCACTGGAACCTACATGGACGCGAGCAATGTGTATCACGGCTTCATGCGCGCTGCCACTGGCAAGATAACCACGTTCGAGGCTCTGGGCTCAGGCAAGGGCAAGAGTCAGGGAACCATCGCCATCGGCGTGAACACGGCGGGAACAATAGCCGGACTGTATCGTGACGCGAACAGTGCGTATCACGGCTTCGTGCGCGCGGCCAATGGCAAGATAACCACGTTTGACGCTCCGGACGCAGGTATCGGCAAGAATCAAGGAACGTTGCCCGTCGGCATCGACACGGGGGGAGTTATCGCGGGACTGTACCGTGACGCGAACAATGCGTATCACGGCTTTGCGCGCGCGGCCAATGGAAAGATAACCTCCTTCGAGGCTCCGGGCGCAGGCACCGGCGGGTTTCAGGGAACCGGCGGCTTCAGCGTCAACGCGGCGCGGGATATCGCAGGACCCTACCTGGACTCGAGCAGTGTGCTTCATGGTTTTGTGCGCTCTGCCAGTGGCACAATCGCCACCTTCAACGCTCCGGGCGCGGGCACGAGCGCATTACAGGGAACCTTCCCATTCAGCATCAACAGCACGGGTGATATCACAGGTACTTACTTGGACGGCAGCTATGCCTATCACGGCTTCGTGCGGACGCCATGAGTCCCGCATGACTAAAGGGTGCCAATTCGGTCCTCAGCTTCAAAGCCACAATTCAGGAGAACACTTATGAAACGCAACATTGCAAGAGCAACACTTGTGATCGTCTCTGTCACGGCGATTTGGGCGGCAGCAACCGTTCCTGCCGTGGCTCAACATTTCCCTGGTATCGGTATCGTGATGACGTACAACGTAAACGAAGGAACCGATTTCCTGCAGGTTGTGGGTGCTCAAACTCTGCAACAATTCCTGCTCGGTGTCGGCCAGGTGATTACGCAAGTCCAGGGCACCAATCCCCCAGAACGGATGCGGGCGGTGGCGCGACAAATCCTCGACGTCCAGCCGGAGTTGCTAAGCCTGCAGGAAGTAGACCAGTGGTACACCGGAACCTTCGACCCGGAGGCAGGCACGTGCTCGAACATGACACTCCAGTACGACATGTTGCAGGACCTTCTTAGTAGCTTGTCTACCGAGGGCGGGCACTACGAAGTTGCCGTGCAAGTAACCCAAAATTCATTTCCGCCTACACCAGGGCTGATTCCGCCCGCCGATTACATTTGCGTTGCCGTGAATGATTACAACGTTGTCCTGGCCCGTACGGATCTTCCTTCATGGATCTTCCAGTGGAGTAATCCGCAATCCGGACAATTCGTGAATGAACTCGTTCTGTCAACTCCGATTGGCCCCGTCCCCTATCCAAGAGCGTGGGCCACGGTTGATGCACAGTTTTTCGGCCACTCTTTCCTCTACGTCAACACTCATCTCGAGTCCTTCGACGCAACTATCCGGGAATTACAGGGCGGTGAGTTGCGTGCGGGTCCGGCAAACAGCACCTTACCCGTGATTATCGCGATGGATTCAAACGCGCAGGCGTTCCCTTTACCACAAGACCCGACCTATGTGGACTTTATGTCGGTTGGCTATGACGATGTTTGGTCCGAGCTCTTTCCCAAGATCGCGGGATTGACCTGCTGTCAGGATGAAGCGGACAACAATCCCATCTCGCAACTTTATCAGCGGATAGATCTGGTACTAACACACGGCAAAGTAACTCCGTGGGAAGCCGCGCGAATCGGGGCCAATCCGGGAAGCCGACTGCCCGACGGACTCTGGCCCTCGGATCACGTCGCTGTCACGGCGGGCGTAGTTGTGGGGAGCAATTGAGCAACATGGCGAACGAACATTCTCGAGAGTTTCATGGAGAGATGATCTGATGCGAACGAGTTTGTTCCTGTTTTGCATCCTTGGAATCGACGGCGCCTTATATGCGGAAATCAATCAAACATTCTGGGCGACTCCGAATACCCTTATGCGGGACAGAAGGTTCAAAGCATCGACATCAGGTCCAAGAAACATTCTGGAGCTGTCGGGAATGTTCCCGACGGCATAAAGCTTCAGCTGTTATAGAACCGCCTATATAGCAGTGGCAGCGGTCGACCGAATCCAAGGCCGCTCACTTTTGGCAAGCTTCAAACTCTACCACTCTCCGCTTGCGCAGACTCAAGGCATTTTCTGACGATGTGCACGTATAACGCTGTGTGGGCCGAGACATGCACGCAGGACGATCCCGGAAAGGAATGGCGCAGCATCTGCGAGTTGACCTAGGCAGCGTCACTGCGATGCGGTATGCGGTGGCTAGTTTGCGATGTGTTCCGTAGAGCTGTAAACGATAGCGCAGCCCCGACCACTGGTCTCAGCGTTGGCTACGAGCCTGAGCGCAATAGCCTTTGAAAGAATGGCTTCTCAGCACATATAGGACTCGAATAAACGTAGTTTCAACAGCTTAGCAGGGCCCCGGATGACACCTTTAAGCCTCTAAAGCACGGTTGAGCAATAAAACAGAGCCCAGATAGAACGCGGCAAGCTCCGCAATATTCACTCTCACCGCGGCGCAACGGATTTGGCGTGGCACTCGTGTTCTCTGTTGCCTACGGGAGCACATCCAGTCCATAGGATGGGTGGCTGAAGCTTCCGCCGACCTTGATGGGGACGGTCTCTCCCGCTTTCTTCTTTTTTAGGAGTGGCTCCACTGATTTAAGTAGAACGGATTTCATCCCCTTCGTTCCCTTCGAAAGCTTGTGATCGAGTTGCAAGCCTCCGTGAAGATTGATTTTCTGCGTCAGCAATCCATATGTGCCATGGAGACGAGCCCGCGCTCCCGGAACGCTGAAGGAGAGATCTGGGAACGTCGCGATCGCATGGTTGAGCACGACATGTCCCTTCAGGTTTTCCACGATGCTCGCCGGATTGTCGTTCTCTTTCTCGCCCTCCCCCACCTGACTGAGATTGTCTACCTCGTGCTGCGTTGTGGCGCGAACGAAACTCGCCGCATCAACTCCAAAGTCTCCCCGCAAGTTCACCCTTTCGATGAAGGATCGCTTTCCAGGGGGAACCGTGACTTGTGCTCTGAAGTTCATCGCTCCGGTCAAAGCAGGAGTCTGCGCGTGGGCGACCAGGAGTAACCAGTCCTGTATCCGGCCCTGCTGTTCCGTCGCGGTCAGCGAGACGGTCTTACCCTCCGAGGCCGCCTTGCCTGCCACTTCGATTTGCGATACCAGAGCCGTCCGCCCAAATTGCGCCCGGACCGACGATAGCGAAACGTCTCCGTCCATCCCGTTCACCATCCCGGAGAATTGCGTTTTCAGGTGTACCGCATGATCGCTCCTCGTTACCTTGAAATCCGGCGTATCCGTGCTGCCTTCAATCTCGATGTGTTCGAGCACGCCATTAAATTTGCCGGCGGAAGATAGTGTTCCTTCGATGCCTGAAAATGCCCCTAGGTCCGCGCGTTGAAACACATAGGATCCGGACAGAGCGGTTTGTCCGACATTCTGAGGCCGTAAGGGGCCCAAGTGCCCGTCCGTGCGAATTTCTCCCGGAGGCTCCGCATTCAGCAGCTCAGCGTGGAACGATAGTGGCCGGTCGTCAGCCACGGAGTTCAGGGTTAATTTCTGAATCTCGTACTTCAGTGGATCTCTTGCGGGCGCTCCGGAAGTAAACTCCACGACGGCACCGTCGGCGACGATCTGGTCGACAATAAAAGTGGATTGCTGAGCGCTGCCGGTCGGTCGCACTACCTTGCCGGTGCTTTCACTGCCCGGCGACACGAACATACGCAGACCGTCGATCCTCACACTTCGAACCCGTCTCGGAATGCTGAAAAACTCCCAGTAAGCGCCCTGGATGGTAAGCTTTTCGATGGTGGCGATCGGCGGAGTATTTCCGTCACGGTTGCGGCGGAAAGTCACTCCTTCGGCCACGCACCCCGGCGGGAAATACGTCCCGTGAAATACTTTCACTTCCACAGTGCTGGAGAACTTCTCCTGCAGCGCCTTGACGACGGTTCCCCGCGTGAACGGCCAGTGGCTAGCCATAAAAACAGCGGCGCCGCCGATCACAAGTACTGCCAACAATCCGCCAATCTTGATCCAGCGGGACAATGTCATTGCACTTCCTTTCCAATCCATCGGAATGCAACTCTCAATCGCCTGTGCGAGTCACTGAAATCTTCCTTTTGATGACCGGAGCATTGAAAAAGCCTAACAAATCCGAGACAAAAGATTCTGTTCCCAAAGGGAGGCTTCAGGCAGAGCGCCCGACTCGGAGGGCGACGAAGGAGATTGCGGGTTACAGCCAGCAGTTGGGAAGACGAGGTTGCAGGTTTTGTCTGATTTCGTCTTCCAAGTTTTGAGTCTTGACGAGCGTCGTAGGGATGGGGCGCAATGACAAACATGGTTCAAATACTGTAGATTTCGGCACAGCATCCGACCTCAAATTTAGGGACACTAAGCAGCGTGTTTTCAGCGCCGCCGGACGCGGCTGGAATTGGGGATCCTGGCACAGCCGATTGGGCCGCTACCAGAACCTGATCTGGGCCATTTCAAAGGCTCCAACTTCCGTTTGCCTCATCACTCATGTGGGATCTATCTCAGCGAGGGTCGGCGGCAGACTTCCCAGAAAGAGGACTTGCAGGTACAGATCGGGTCGGTGAGTAACTCGGCGAAGATATGTGCTCATCGAGGCGCAACCAGCGTCGATTGATATTAAAGTGAAGACTCGCTTTTCGTTAGCAATTTAGCGTCACAGCCGGCGTTGCTCTACTCGCCCTTACTCGGCTGCACTTTTGGCACAAAGCTGCTTCCAGGCTTAAACACGGGCCGCTCGGGCGAATCCGCCACCGTCTCGGTCAGTTTGTAAAAAAACTGGTCGAACTTCGCAGCCGCGTCAAAATCCACCGGCTGCGTCAGATCATCCTGCGGCCGGTGATACCGAACCTTGTACCACTCGCGATAGCGCCGCTCCGCATCGGTCCCGGGATCGTACCCAAAGATAAAACCAATCGCCGGCACCCCAATCCGCAGAAACGGATAATGGTCCGCCCGCTGCAGCAGTGCGCGCTCCGGCTCCTGGTCCGGCCGCAGCGTGATGCCCAGGCTGCTGCCCACCGCCCGAGCTGTATCCCCCAGCGTCGTGTCGTCGATTGCCAGAGCAGTGAGCAGCTTCAGCGGAAACAGCGGCCGCAACTGGTCGAGGTTGATATCCGCCATCAGCTTCGCCGCCGGCACGGTCGGATGATCCACAAAATAATTCGACCCCAGGAGCCCCTTCTCCTCGCCCGTAAACGAGCAGAACAGCACGGACCGCTTCAGCGTCCGATGATCCCGCTTCAGGTCCTCCGCAAATTGAATCAGCAGCGCCACATACGCCGCATCGTCCAACGTGCCGTTATATAGATTGTCGCCCGCCACTGGCGTTCCATAACCATACCCATCCAGGTGCGCTGCAATCACGACAAACTGATCCTTCAACTGCGCATCGCTGCCCGGGAGCATCGCCAGTACGTTCGGCGAGCTGTACGCTCGCTGCGTTACCTGCACGCGCACGCGCATCTTCGCCGGAATCTCAAACGTCGCGAGCGCCTCTCTGCGACCACCAGCCGCCAGAATCGCCGCTGCATCTTTCCCTGAACCCTCGATCATCCCCGCCAGCAGATCCGACCGTAGCCGCATCACCAGCAATGGCTTGCCCGCACTGCGTTCAGTGCTATCCAGTGCCACCGTCCGTGCATACGCCACTGGCCACCGCGGCGGCTCCATCGTGAAGTACGGATCATCCACTGCCACCACACCCACCGCATCCCCTGCTCGAGCATTGGCAGCGCGTTCCGCCGACGTCGGCATTCCTTTGCTGTGTGAGTCGAAGCACACCACAATCTTCCCCGCGATCTCCTCCATCGCGTCTTTGCTGCAATACCCCCGAAACGTCATTGGCGCCTCGGCCTCTACCGGCATATTTGCCGCCGGTGTAATCGTAATCTGCTGCAGAAACTCCAGCGGCAACTTGCTGCCGCCTGTTCGCACCACCGTGAAGCTCGTCCCATCGCCCGCAACCACTTCGTGCATCCCGACCGACTGATAATATGTCCCGCGATCGCCCGCCGGCTGCAAACCGGCAACGCGAAACCGCCCCGCCACATACTCCGCCGCACGCCGGTATGCAGCCGAGCCGGTATCGCGCCCTTCCATGTCGTCGCCCGACAACGCCTCGGTAGTGTGCCACCACGCCAGCGTATCGGCATCGTGAATCTCTTTGTCACGCGGATGCTGCTGTCCTAGCGCACACGCAGAAAAGAGGAAAAGAAAGAAGAAAAGTACGGTGGCCCTGTGCATCGTGACTGCGAGTATAGCAATCACTGCCGCAGCTTTGAACTCCAACCCAACCCCACCCCACCCCACTATTCCACTCGCCGATATTCGAGATTCGTGATGGCACCTCGGCTTTCCTGGACCAATTCCGACCTCAATTGCCGACAAGAGGCAAACCACTCATCGAGGTGGCTTCCGCGACGGATGCAGGATAGGTGTCGCCAAACGCGCTCGCGTTTACGAATATCGCGTCACCTCCCGAGTGGTCGACAAACCGTACCTGAACGGATTAGGGAAGAGTTGCTCGTTTGCGACCTGAAAGCTGTTGCAATGATTGTCTGAAGGAGGAATAAAACCTCTATCAGACCGTGCG
>Ga0209624_10001263_pt1 | contig 20292 bp, 30 predicted proteins | sample JacPinW_OM2H0_O1_FD_188565 | JGI IMG/M metagenome (GOLD analysis project Ga0209624, IMG submission 188565) | Forest soil microbial communities from Algoma, Ontario, Canada - Jack Pine, Ontario site 1_JW_OM2H0_O1 (SPAdes) (version 2) | ecosystem: Environmental > Terrestrial > Soil > Boreal...
GCGATCCGCGCGGCCAAAGCCAAGCTCTTCTTCCTGCCAGCCTACTCGCCAGACCTCAATCCAATCGAGCAGGCCTTCGCCAAAATGAAGACCTTGCTGCGCAAGGCCGACGCCCGAACAATCGAACAGACCTGGCGAACCATCGGTGCGTTGCTCGATTGCTTCACCCCGACAGAATGCGCAAACTACTTCACAAACGCAGGATACGCTTCAGCCTAACCAGATCGCGCTTTTAGGTTTCGTTCCCAGTCGCGCGCAGTTCGGTGCCGCTAATTGAGACTGTGCTGGCACGCAACGCGCCGGCGCTGCCGATCGCGAGCGTTCGAGCACGACGCGGCCATCGTGCTCGCCCCATTGAGGGACACGTCCCCGGAAGTGACGGCAAGCAACCGGCCAACGTAAGCGAACCCGCGTTTTCCAAGAGCACGGCCAGGGACCGCATTGAAGTCCTGGGAATTCACCAGATCAGCGCTGCTGATCGTGAGAATATAGGCCAGACGTCGAAATGGTGGCGGCGTCACCCAAGGTCAGGATCGCGCCCGGCGACCAGTTCCCGGCGGCGCCCAATCGCCTTGGCCGGGTTTCTTCCGATCGATAGGGATCATGCCACCGCCCCACTTTAGTTGCAAATGGTTTCCGATCGGGACGACCGAATGGGATTCATTGATCACAAGTGGGCGCACAAAAAAGCGGCGAACCAACCCGTCGTTGGCGGCGCCGAAGTTTTCCGGAAACCGTCGGTTCGGACAGCCTTTTCGTTACCGTCGCCCCAATAGGCCTCGCCAATTAGCTAATTCCAGATGGGTTTTGATAATCTTCGCCCAAACTCACAACGATTGCGCGCATCGGCCTGCTAACCCTCTGCACGCTGGATCGCGAACTCTTCTCGTTCGTGGACACGGCTGACGGCGTTCGGAAGGCGCGCCTTCGGAGCGGGCTCAGCCAGCCGCCCCTCGAGCCAGGCCGGCAGAAACGCCTCGAGCCACGCGGCAACGCGGCGATCATACTGGAACCACCCGCCCAGATGCTCGGGGCGGGTCAGAGCGCCGGGCCGAGTCAGGCGCTCGGCGCCGCGATGGGTCCACCGGCACATCATGTGATAGGTCACTTCAGGGTGGAATTGCAGGCCGACCGTATGCCGGCCATAGCGATACGCTTGGTTGGGGAACTTCGGCCCACCCGTGGCCAGGAGTTCGGCGTCCTCGGGCAGGTCGAAGCCGTCGGTACGCCATTCGTAGACGGTGCGCGGGAACGGACCCGAGCACAGCCGCTCGCCAGCCGGCGTGGGCTCGATTGCGTAATAGCCGATCTCGCTGCGCTTATCGTCGTAACGGAACACCCGCGCGCCGAGCGCGCGCCTGACCCAGTCGAGCGAGTCGTTGGCGCCCATCGGGCCGCCGAACACGACGACGCCGTCCTGGTCCGCGAGCTTCTCCGGCAGCGGCTCGCCGCAGCTTGGCCGGCGAATGTCGAGCCGCGCGCCCATGGCCTTAAGCGCCACGCCGACGCGGCCCGGGGTCGAATGGTCCTGGTGCAGAATGATCAGAACGGTCGGGCGCCGGGCGAAGCTCCCCATGGGCATAGCCTGGAACTCCATCGCGACGTTCGTTGCCGTTTCGAATCTCAAGTGTAAGAAAGCAAATTCCGCGCCACAAGCTTAACATGCGTGAACCGCAAGCCGGCGGCGCCTATCAATTGTGAGAGACGCGGTGCGCTTGCCTCAATTGCCCCCCGCCGATATATAGGGCGTTCCCGCGCCGCGGCCCCGCCGCTCCCATCGTCTAGCGGTCCAGGACGTCGCCCTCTCACGGCGAAAACAGGGGTTCGAGTCCCCTTGGGAGCGCCAAGCCATCAGATCAGCCCTGTATTTTCAATGACTTGGCGGGCGTTTGTATCATTGAGGCCTCGGCGTTTGTAACAGGACCGTTCTCGCTTTGGGCGGAGCGCTTCGCTGCGAGCCGTTTTGCCATGCCGGAAGCCGCAAGCTTTTTCTGGTCCGCGCCCTGGGTGTAGCGCTCGACCTCCGCAAGCGTCCTGTGGCCTGACTGGTTCATGAGTTCGTGAGTGGTCATGCCAGCGTCGGCGCCCTGGCTCATGCCAGCCTTTTTTAGTCCATGCAGACGGCAGTGGTCGGGCAAACCGGCCGCCCGCGCCCACTTGGCGAAATCTGTCCCCAAGCCGAACTTGGAGCGCGGCTTGCCGTAGGCGGTGACGATGAAGGTGAGGTGCGCTTTGGGCATGGCGTCGATCGCCGCCATCAGTTCGGGCGAGACCGGGATGTCCACGTCCTTGGAACCGTGGATGCGGGCAAGGCGTATCCACGGCTCGCCACCCGGCCCGTTGTAAAGATGCTGCGGGCCTAGGCGCACCACTTCGCCGCGGCGCGAGTAGCTTTCAAACGCGAATTCCATCACCAACCGCTGCTGTGTCCCGTAGGGCCAACGGGCGCGGTACTGGGCGATCTCCGCCTCCGTCCACGGATGATGGCCCTTGGTCTTGGGCAGTTTCGGCGCGGCGATCCCGGCGGTCGGGTCCTCGCGCAGCATGGTCGGCACGGCGTGCGCCAACAGGGGTCGGACCGCCTTGAACCAGCTTCGGCGCGCCGACTGCCCCTCAATCTCGGCGAGCATCTTGACGACATGCTCGCGCCTGAGCAGCGCGACGCGCTTGTCGCCATGTCGCTCGCGGAATTTCTCGATCACGCGACGGCGGGTCTTGCGGGTCTCCTCATCGAGCCCAAGCCAAGCGTCGCAGCGGTAATAGGAGACGGCGAGCGCATCGACCGTGCCCGGCAGCGTTCGGCTTTTGCCGATCTCCGGCTTCAAGGCGTCGGGCAGGCCGGCGAGGGCCATCGCGTAGGCGGCCATGAATTCTTCGCTTCCCGGCTGTCCCGGCAGCGGAATATCTTTCATGCCGCGCTTACGGAAATAGTGGCGAACCGCCGCGTTCTTGCGGTCGGGGTTGCCGAAACTATTGACGTACTTCAGTCTGACCCGTGCCAAGTTCTCGATCCCACTCGTTAAAGTCTCCGTCGGCGGTGGCGTTTCCCCTCACCGGGGTCGCGGTCACCTTGCCAGCCTCCACCGTCACAGCAACGTGGACGCCTGCCGCTCGCGCGGCTTTCCAAATCTGGAGCAGCTGGCTCGCGAGGGTCGGCCGGCGGACGCGGCGCTTTGGCGGCGAAGCGAGCGCCTTCCCAAGGTCGCCGCCCGCGCGTTGGACCACTTCGCGCGGCGCGCGGCTCGGGTGCGGCGGAAGACCGGATAGGGACAGCAACAGGTCGGCGGGCAGGGGCATCGGCGCCCGATCGCGGAGCCAGCTGCGAAACTCCCAGCACTCCGCCGGCTTGTCGATAGACCAGACGACCCAGTCCGCCTCTTGGTAACAGTCGAGCATCGAGTCCATCATCTCGATCATCGTCCATCAAGCCTCCAAGCGCGTTCGCGCTTGTTTCGATGGCGCGCCTGCCAACAACAGACCACCGCGGCGCATCGCCGCGAGTGTGTCATCGAGAGCTGCGGCCCGTTCGATCCTATGCTCGACTTCCTCGGACAGGCTGCGCCCGGCGGCGTTGGCGGCGGCCTTCAGATCTGCGTAACGCGACGGTGTGAAGCGCACGGCCGCCTTGACCCTACCGGGGGGAAACTTGCGCGGCCGGCCAGGCGCACGCCGTTCGGCGCTCTCCTTCATCCGCTCCATCGCCTCTTCGCTGTTTGCGGGGCTTTACAGTTCCATTATCTACACGCGGAGGCCTCGACGTCAAGTATCAACCGACGATCGGCAAGACTAGTTGGCGTATTGCCAAAGTTGGCTATATGGCAACATCACAAGTATGAAGATGAAGCGGGCGTAGGCGGGTCAAAAAGCCCGCCAGCCGCCTCGAAGCGCTCCGGCGTCATCTCCCGCGCTGTCAAATCAATGACTTATTGGAACAGGCCGTCGGTCAAATGGCAACGGGCTAACGACCGGCTAACCGCAGCGGGCTTCCCTACCGTTTGGCTTCGGGAACCTCAGATGCGCCGGCCCTCGCGGGCTGCAAAATCGTCTGCCCGGCCCCTGAGTGTTCGCGGACGAGAGTCTCGTAACGCATCGTTAACAAAGCGAGACGCGCCTTCTTGGGCGTGTCCTATTTGGTGATCAGGAGGCTCGCCTTGTCCTGTTCCGTCAGCGAGGCGGAGACCGGGCAATCCTTGCTCATGATGAAATCGATGAGCGCTGGCGCTTCGGGGCTCGCCGCCGAAAGGCGCGACCACCTTAAAAGGCCTCGCAGAATATAGGTCTCATCCTTGCCACGCGAGCAGACGAGCCACTTCAATGTCTCCGCAAGCGCGGGGGTGTAGATCTCCTCATCCACGATGCCCTCCAGTGTCTTTCGCCAAGCGGCGGCTTCGGGCGGCGGGTTAAGCGGAGGAACCCAGGCCCATGGGGGATCGCAAGATGCGAGCGTCTTGCCGGGATCGGCGCAGTCGAGAACTTTGATGCGTTCCAGCGCCGCGTCGCGCAACCTCCCCAGAGGGAGCGACTCGATCATGGTCCCCAGGGCCTGATAGGTCTTGTCGTCCCAGCGCTGAGGCTCTCCATACTCCTCATCCCACTCGGGTAGCCATGCCGTGTCGCTCCCGGACATTAGGATGGTCGAGCGCGTCCAGGGTGGCGGCGTGCGATTGGTTCGCCAGAGACGCGTGTTCGAGAGGTCGGTGGCTCCCAGGATCGCCCCCCGGAGCGAAGCGCCTTGAAGCTGTGCGCCTTGGAGCGAGGCGTCCTCAAGGTCGGCGCCAGCGAGTGACGCGCCCTGAAGCTGCGCGCGCCCGAGAGACGCACCCTGAAGCTGCGCTTGATCGAGCGACGCGCCCTGAAGCTGCGCGTTGACGAGGTCCGCGCCCTGAAGCTGCGCTTGATCGAGATCCGCGCCCTGAAGCTGCGCGTTGAAAAGCGACGCGCCCGGAAGCTCCGCGTTTACGAGCGACGCACCCTGAAGCTGCGCGCCTTGCAGCGAGGCGCCAGCTAGATCGGCGCCAGCGAGCGACGCACCCTGAAGCTCGGCACCGTCGAGCGATACGCCCTGAAGCTGCGCGAAACCGAGATCCGCGCCCTGAAGCTGCGCCCGCCCGAGATCCGCGCCCTGAAGCTGCGCTTCGCGTAGCGACGCGCCCTGAAGCTGTGCGAAACCGAGATCCGCGCCCTGAAGCTGCACCCGCCCGAGATCCGCGCCCTGAAGCTGCGCTGCGCGTAGCGACGCGCCTTGAAGCTGCGCGTTGCCGAGCTGCGCGCCCTGAAGCTGCGCCCAACTGAGCGACGCGCCCTCGAGATCGGTGCCGGTGAAATCGACTTTCGGCAGGCTGGCGAAATCGAGGATTGCGCCCCTCAAGTCGCGACCCCGGGCGCGAAAAACGGAGTCATGCCACTTCGCCCTTTCGGGATCGTCGATGCCTAGGCCCTCGTAGATATTGAAGCCGGTCAGCACAAGCGTGTTGGAAAATGGGAACCGCCGGCGGCTGACCGAATCGAGCTTCTCGTTGAACAGCCAGTCGTGAAACGACACCCTCTTTGCGTTGGTCACCCAATCTCGAAGCAACGCCTCTCTGGGGTGACCCTTCGCGTCCTTTTTGGTCGCGAGCTTTCCCCACTCGGCTATCGCCGGAAGGATTGGCAAACTGGGCAGCAACTCCTCCTGCCATTCGCCGGGAAAAGTCACGACCGTCACCGAGAAGAAAAGCACAGCCAAGCTCAGCGCGAAGCCAATCGGCGACCATACCCAAGGCGCGAGACGTCGCCCGCTGTCAATCTCACGCCCCGACAAAATCTTGCGCCACAGCCACCAAATGAGCACGAGATCGACGAGAAGCGCGACGCGCTGGGTCCAAGTGATGAAGCTGCTGTGGAACGGCAGGAACTGGATCTGCATCAGCAACAGGAGGAGGACCGGCGCGATCACCAGCGTCACCCAGGCGATCGCCCGCAACAACCAGCCGAACAGGCCTTCGCGAAGGCCGGACGGGCCGGCAAGAAACTGGATGAAGATGTTGCTCGGCAACTGCCATTGCAGATTCTCGCGCGTCGCGTCCGTGACCTTCCGCTCCGAATCGTGCAACGCCCGATGGTAGCGCTTCGCTTTTTCGGTCAGCATCACCAGGTGCACGAGCGTGTAGGCGTTCACGACGATGAACAGGATCGGCGCGAGGAAGAAGAAGGCGAGCAGCGGCAGCTCAATATCGGTGAGGAACGGCAGCTTGACTGGCTTCTCGAGAAAGAGATCGGCGTGGGTCACCGCGCCTGCGGCGACTGCGAGATAGAACAGCACGAACAGATAGGAGAGCCACAAGCCGCCGCCGACCGAAGCTGCGTCGTCGACCGCCGTCTTGATCGCCTTCAGATCGTCGGCATCCGCCGCAATCGGTGGATGGTTCGGTTCGTTGGTGACGCTCGGCGATGAGGGCGTCGCCAAGCCGTCGGGCGATGGTGGCTCGGCCGACGTTGGCCCGCTCTTGCGCGCCCGTCGTTCATTCATTGGTCGGCGCACCCTGCTCGCACCTTTTCGTTTGGAGGCGCGGAAGCGGGAGCGGGTGCGATGCTCGTCGCTTGTCGACTGGCCGGTCTATCCGCGCTTGAGACGTATTATGCAGGGGTCAGAGCACCCGCGCAATGTGGGCCGACGCGATCCCCGATCGCTTCCCTCGGCCTCGCGTTCCGCGCTGCAGCGCCAAGCCTCGCCGGGCGACGGCAGGGCGCATCCTTCCAACACACCCCAGGTCTGCCGAGCACCGGGCTCTCGTTTGGTTGGGTCCCGGAAGGCGGAAGGGCCGGCCTATCGGCCTGCCGGAGGGCCAACCTCACCTCGCCCCGCATGCGGCGGTCTCCGCGTCGTAGGGAGCGGTCACACTATTTCTTCGAAGGGCAGGCTCTCCGCGGATCTGACTGAGTTCATTTTTTTCGCCGGCGGCGTGCCAGTTTGATGGCGCAGCCGGCCAGTGTAAAAAAGAACCTCTCGACATAAAGCCGAGAACGTCGATCCCTGGGGGCAAAGCGCCGTGGTACTACCTTCGTCGCCGAATGGGCGTCCGGCGACGAACAGGAGTGAAGGCGCGCCGACTGAAGGGCGCGCGAGCGTGGCCCGCCCAGCCTGACGGTCGCGGCGGCATCCGGCTCACGATCGACCTACGCTATCTGCGCGGCCCGGGCGAGAGTTGGAGCGACGTGATATTGCGATTGGCGACGGCAGGGTGAAGCGCGGGCGGCGCCTCGATTCTGCGGCGCGCCCTTCCCCGTCGTCGCGCCGTATGTGCTTAATGGGGTGTGGACAAGTGATTCACACACTGCCGCAAAGAGGAACCGGCTCGCCCGTTTCGTCAGGGCGGCCGGAGCTTGAATGGCGACCTTCCACCCCAAGACGATCCGGGGCAAAATCTACACTCTCGAGCATCTCGAGCCGTTTAACTTCACGCTTAAGACGGATGCGGGGCCGCGCGTGGTCGACGTGCGCTTCACCTGTCACTGTTTCACCGAGGACATCACCCCGGCCCACACGCCCGATTTGCGATACACGCACGGCCATGAGACACGCGCTTTTGACCTTGACCGGCACGAGCTTTCTAAGCTCCTGCCACAGCTGATTTCGGAGCTTGGTCGCCGCTCTGTCTACATGTCCAAGATGAGTAATTTTTTCATACTGCGGCAGGACCCTGCGACGGCCTTCACTGGACCTTATCTCGTGTTCTTCAATGTCACGCGTTCGAAAGCCAAGGGCGTTCATGTGCTGATGAACGTCGAAAGCGCCTATATGAAGCCCGACATGACCGACCGGGCCTCACCCGTCAAATTCACAACGCTTATCGAGAAAACCGCAGCCGGGCTGAGTGTGTCGCGTGGCCCTGAGGTGACCATCAAACGAAAATAGGCCCCGCAGGGCCTATCTCTGAAACTCGGGTTAGGAGTTCCGCACGGAACCGTCTTACGTCCTCACAGAGGAACCGGCTTGCGCCGATACGGTAGCCCTGTTGCCCGAAGGCTCACCGTCCAGTGGCTACAGTGTCCATATAGCGCAAACGCCCGAAAAGTTCAACTTAAAGTTCGACTTATGGCGCCGAAAAGTTCAAGTATGGGCGCCGGGGGGAGGGCAGAAGTCGGATCGAATGGCATAAATTAGCAGCCTTGGCGGCGCCGATGATGATGATGAGCGGGTTGAAATACAAGCCGAAGCTGCTTGTGAACGCTAGAGAAACTGGCCTCCGGAATGTGCGGGCTTAGGCACCGGCGCCGAACGACGACGTCGACGTCGTCGACATCGTGCCGTTGTTCGGCGCCGATGATGATGATGAGGCCGTGCCGACGATTGACCTTCCCGACGACGAGCTGGCCGCGGTAGCAGCGGCAATCCGGCGCGCCATCGAAGACGACAAGTTTCCTCAAGCGCCGCGGCTCGACCCGCTGCGCGCGGCCCTGGCGCGGCTCGAGGCGGCGGCGCAGCCGAGCAAATCGGGAAATCTTCACGATTTGAAACCGAAGGCCCCGGCACCGGCTAAGGCCGACAAGCGGGCGCGGTCCGCCAAGGCGCCCGCGCCTAAGATCTCCCCCGGCTTCAAGCTGGGCAGGCTGCCGCCCGACCGCTGATCGCTCATCATGCCGCCGCGAAGGCCCCGCCGGCGGCCAAAGCCGACAAGCGGGCGCGGCGATAACCGCGGATTCCGCGCATTTATCGTTCACTCGGAAAACCGGGTCTCGGCCTTTAGCTGTTCGAGACGTACTTGCAGAATTGAGCAGTCGACTGTGTGTGGCGCCGCGTGTTTCCCCAGGTGGTCAAAGGCGATTGCATCATCGCGACCATCTGGGAACAGGGCGCGAATCCTCTCGTATAACTTATCCCATATTCGGTCAGGCATGGATTTGGTGTAGTGTGGAAGGTTACATGGCACTGCTGAAGTCGCTGCATTGAAGTAATCGAATAGGGGCTGCGTGCCAGCAGCCTTGTCGGAAAGGCGTGGGTCCGGGTGATAGGGAACAAACCCCGGGCTATTTTCGTCTACTCCTGCTGTGATCTCGGCCTGTTCTTGCGCATCCTCAGGCTCGTTTGGTTGCGCACGGGCGTAGAAGGCGGGCAGCGTGACAAGGGCGACGGCCGCCGCCCATCGAAGCTTGCGAGTGACGGCTGTCATTTCTCACTCCTTTTGGCGAACAATTCGGTGCGCGTCCTGGCGGTGGCCAGGTCGGTGAACCGTGCGCCGCATTGCGCGCTGGAGTCCTTGCGCCGCTCGCAGGCCGCCAGCTCGTCAGCACGTCAGGCAGGGCGGTCGAGCTAGACGTGAGGGTTGTTCCCGCCTTCATCCGGGGTCGCGTCCGGCAGTTTCAGCGCCTCTTGGTGAAGGAACTGTATCACGTCACGGATGACGAACTGGAGGTTATGCAGGTCGATTCCCCCTTCGCCGAGATCGGTCGCGTTGAAACCAGATGTCCCGCCCACTTCCTTCCCAAACACCAGCCCGCGAAGTGTGAGCTTACGCGCGTCGATAGGTTCCTTTTCGTCGCCGCTCACGGCATGCTTGTACTTGTGCGCGATCATGTCGACGATCCTAAACATGCCCCCACAATCTTTGTGATTGCGCCAGTCTTCCCTGAGGTTGCCGGACTTTTTCGGATACTTGAATCGATCGATCGCATGGTACACGGCGACGCAGGCTTGGCCGGCATGCCTCGCTGAGGTTGGGTTTCGCTGAAAGTCGAGAAATGCAGGCTCGGCCACGTCCTTGAGATACCGCTGCGGGGCGTTCATGTCGCTGGCAGCCGATAATCCGGAACGCCTGCGCGTTGGGCCGTATGCCATGCGGGCCGGGTCGATATCGTCTTACCGCCGCACGCGCTGCACCGTAGGCGCAGGCCGGCCTTTGGGACCGTCATAGTCTCGGGCAGGGCGTCGACGTTGACGTCGGCCATATGGCCGCAAGCCTCGCAGGCGGCGCTGATGGCATGGACGCCGTTTGCGCGCATGTTCGCCAGGGTCATCGGCGGCCCGGGATTGCTCCTCATGGCCGATTGCTAGAGTTCAGCTTTGATTTCTGCGACCGAGACACTCTCGACCCGGGCACCCTTGATCGTCCGGAGCAAGAGCCCTTGGGCCGCGTTCTGGACAGTCTCCTTGAGATGCTTCTGGTAGTTCTGCACCGCCTTGTCTGACGCTTCGTCGCCATCCTCGAAGTCGACCTCGGTCACCAGGTGCACCATGAAGCGCCGCATTGATTTCCTCCTGCGGGTTGTTTGATCTGGGTCAGAGCCGCGTCATGCGCGCGTAAGGGCCTCTCCTAGCAGGTTTTTGGCCCACAATCGCCGGACCTAGTGCCATGTCTGTGCCACGAGAGTGCCCCATAATGGAAACAATCATCACTGGCTTCTTGCTCGGCCTCGGACTCATCGGCGCACTGTTCTTCGTCGCTAACATCGGATGGGTGCTGATCGCCGTCGCCTGCCTCGGAGCAATCGGCGCCGTCCTCCTGTTCCCAGGCTTCTTCGCCTGCATCGCTATCCTGATCATCGGCGGCATGTTCGCACCGGTCGTCATCGAACGCCTAAAGAAGATCGAACTGCCAAAGCGGTCGCCGCCACCTGCTCCGCCACCAGTTCCCGAGCCAATCGTCGTCCCCTCGACGGCTCTGACCGTCTACGAAGGCAAGGACGAACCTGAGAGCGAAGGCTGGATGTTCTGCCTCATCGGCATTGCGGCGGTCGCCTTCACGGCCCTGATCATCTTCTGCGCTACCTCTACGCCCTCGAGCGGGCCTGCAAGCGCCGCTCCGATCGCGCATCACGCGCACCATCATCATCGAAACTAGGCCGCCCTCAGCGGCCTTTTTGGGGGGGAAGAGCAATGAAGCGCGCTCGCAAGGGCGGCCCTCGGATCGAGGACCGCGCCAAAACTATCGAGGCCAGGAAACCTTGGCTCAAGCTCAATATGTCGCGGCGGACATGGTACCGCCGCCAAGCCGAGAAGCGGAAGGGCCGGGAGTGATCCCGGCCTCTGCGGTCCATTCCGGCGCCCACTTGCAGATGGCGCGGGCTTCGGAAAGACGGCTGTGCGGAACTTTCTCAACGCCGGCCAACGCGCGATCCTGATTGCTCGAGTCGGATATCGCCGAACTCACGTCCTATTTTTTCGCTGCCTGGATACGGTCTATAGCTTGATGAACGAGAGGCTCGCCTAGTAGCTGGTCGTATAAGCCAGCGCGTGTGTATGGATGTCCAGGACGCCACCGGATGTAGGCGACAAGCGTGAAAATGACATGCCTAGCCGTAGCAATTTGGTTTCTGACTTCTTCCAAATCCTGTCTTGTATAAACAAAGAAATGCCGCGCTAGATCATCGTGTGTGGGCCGATCAGGATTTGTCTCCTTTAGCAAGGCTTCGGTGTTCCAAGGAGCTACGTGCTTGATCTCTATCCAGAGCAGAGCATCTGGCAGCTTTTGGCTAACTCCCCACATGCCGTGAACAAGGTCGTCTCTTGCCGAGGAAGCGGTGTTTGCGACAGCCAAGCACGCCTCGATCAGGTCCTGGTCTTTCTTTTCCAAAGTGACGTCAGCAGCGGCTCGAATCGCATCGCGTTGAAGGCGCATTTGGCGCATCGTGCCAAACATCGCCAACGCCGCATCGGAGCGGGAGCCAAGCAGCATTCCCAGCAATAGGGCGATATCCAATTCAACGAACGGCCACATAGTCGCACACTCGCCTATCAGGTTGAGCAATGCTGGGCGTTGCCGGACGCTGTCTATGCCCAGTTCCCAAACCTTGTCGTCCTGATATCGAGGCCAATATGGTTGGCGTGCCATGACCGATAAGCCTCCGCACGGGCGTCCTAGGCAACCCCTAATTTAGGACCGGGCGTATTTGCCCTCGCCGAGCTGAGGTGGATCGAAAAAGCGCCTCTGAACCGTGCGACCGACGCGGTGCACGACGCCCGGGCCGCCGGCTTGTCCGCTGGCCTCGAGTTCTTGGGCGACCTTCTGCAGAAATTGCGGCCGTAAGCGCTGATCGATCGGTTGGGCCAGGCTGAGCAACAAGGACATTTCTTCGTCATTGAGTTGCAGCGGCATGGGCGGCTCCGGATGGGGGCGCGGCACGATGACGCCAAGTCCGTTGCGGCTGCAAGAGGCTTGCGATGTCCAGCCGTGCGTCGCCAGATCGATACATGGCAAGGCGAGGCGGGCGCGGCTTGGCCTGCGCTCGAAACCGCATCGCCGGAAATCCGGCAGCCGCGCCTCGGAACGTCATCGACTTCGTTCGCACCCAGCCACGCGAATACCAGATCATGAGATACGGTTGAGGCGAATCGGCGATCAGAAGGCGAAAGGCGTCGATAATCGGAAGCGGGTCTGACGATTCGGGTATCCAGATAGCCAAAGGCACGCTGATCGGAAAAATTGCGCCAAACGCGCGGAAGCTCACGGCGCGAGATCTTGCTCAGAAACCTAACCTTTGCCGGCCGGCGCACGGCCTGTTCCGATTATTGAAGGCTTAGCCGCCGCGTCAGCGACCCAAGGTCGTAATGCGCGACGAGCAGCGTGCCGTTGGAGCGCGCCAATTCCTCCGCCATCGGCGTGTAGCCCGACTTCGACACCACCGCCGTCGCGTCCGCCCGATAGTGCCTCGCGCCGCCGACCACCTCCAGCACCGCCCGGTTGCCGACCGCCTTCTCATGGAACTTGCATTGGATCGCCACCCGCAGACGCGAGCGCTTGGCGATGAGATCGACCCCGTGGTCGCCGCTGCCGCGCGTCTCCTCGACGTCCCAGCCCGCGTCGCGCAGAACCCGCGCGCAATAGCGCTCGAACTCCGCCCCGGTCGTGACGTCGGCGATCGACACCGCGCCCTGGCTCGTCTCACCGATGGCGATGAGGAGACCGATGACGCCGATGATGATCCCGAACCCGACAACCACCTCTAGGATTTGGCCGACCGCCACGCCAAACGCGATCAGGTCGGCGCTCAACCGCGCGCCAAGCGAGGCCAACTCGGCGTCCAACGCGGCGCCGGCCCAGGACAAGTCTGGAAAGTCAAAAATCCCGAACCCACGTAAAACGGCGGCCGTTAAGGCCGCCGACGTCAACATCACCGCGAAAAAGGCCACGAAGTAGCCAACCCGGCGGCCGAACTGAGCGAGCTCCGGCGTCATGCTACGGTGATGGCCTCGCGAAGGCCGGCGGCGATCTTATTACGGGCGCGCATGCTCATCACTCTCTCTGCTCTGCTTTCACCGTTCTCTTGCGGTATTTGCGGTGTTTGTCAACGCGTGCCCGACGTAGCGCGAAGATCAGGGGGAACCGGCTCCGGCGCCGCGATCGTCGCTACGCCTTCCCGCGCCGTACGACAGCCCGGGGGGGCCGTGTCAAAACAAAAGGGCCATCATAGGCGCGGGCGTCGGAGTGCTCGCGTCCTAATGGCTGCAATATTCGCGTTTTGGGATAGGTCGATGGAAATAAGATCGCGATATCAATATGTTACTGGTGATGAGGGAGGCTTTGGAACTGGTCTTTGGTCCTTGAAACCGGCCTTCCGGGGCAGCCGAAATTTCGGAGGGGCCGAAGTTTTCGACATAGGCGAAAGCCTGGGAAACGGGAAACCGGGTGGAAAGGCGGAAATTGCCCCGCCAGCCTCTTTGGGCTTGTATCGGCGATCCGTAACGGTGGGTCTTACCGCATATTGGCGATCCGTAACGCGGGCAGATGCAGAATGATGTCGGAGAGGGACGCGGCGGTGAGGCAGCGCGCGTGGCGAGCCCGCCGTCGGGCCCAGCGCCGAGGGTATTGCGTCGATTGCGGCGGTGTTTTCACCCCGACCCGGTCGCAAGCGAGGTTTTGCTCGCCCAGCTGCAAACAACGGAGCTTCCGGCGACGAAAATCCGGGCAAGGCGGGCCACAAATGGCCACTGGCGGGCTTTCCGGGTCAGCGGGGGCGCCGAACACCGGCGCGACGCCCGAGGCGGCTCCTAGGCCAACCCTGTCTGTTTGGCGCGGCGGCAAGCGCATCGAAATCGCGGCGATGATCGGCTGACGCCGAGCACGCGGGCTTTATGGGCGGCGAGGGCGTGGAAGCGCGCGGTGGGCGACTCGGCAACCCGACCGGCTCCCTCTAGGGAACCGATCGGGGCCGTTCGGGAGGGTCGACCGCGAGCCCGCGAGACCCCGCCCCCTTCAACGCCGTGGCGCCATGGCGGGCGCCGAGGCGTTGAAGATAGATTATCGCCGTTGAGGTCGGCCGACGACCGTAAATGTCTGAAGTAATACTTCTCGGATTCACCGGAGGCGGCTTGGTCCGAATCGGCTGAGGCGGTCGCGGCGCCTCGTCGCGAATGGCCGGCCCTGGCACGCGGCGCCGAAATTTTTTGATCACGGCGGCGGCTCGGCGGTCGCACCCGACGACGCGGGCCGTCTGCGCTTCGCCGGCCGGGCGCGCGCGCCTTTGAGGCGCTCGATGGCGAGCTTGAGGCTCTCGATCTCGTTGGCCTGCGCGCCAACTCTGTTTTCCAGCGCGTCCATTGCGGCTTTCGTTTCGACCTTACGGCGCCGGAAGGCCTCGCGGATTACCGCTCGCTCCTCGTCGAAGAGTTGGCACGTCGTTCCAAGAACCGCATCGACGGCGACGTCGATGGATTTGGCGACGTCGCAAACTCGCGCTGCCTGATATCCCCATTCCTTCAGACCCGCGGCGTGCCCGAGATCAACAGCGCCTGGAACATATGTCCGCGCGAACGCGCGCTTCGGCTTGGCTTTGAGCGCATCCGGTCGATCAGCGACGTGGGCGGCGTCGCGATCCCTATGGATGATCTGAGGTTCGACGGTCATAGGCGGCCCTCCCCGCGGGCGCGACTCCGCTGTACAAGGCTGATCGTGAAGCTAACTGCGCTGCCGGCCGCCCGGGCTTTATCGTAGTCGGTCAGATTGCCGCCGGCGAGCGCGCGACCTGCGTAGGCGCGCAGGTCGGTGTGCAGCTTATTCAGCGTCTCAAGCTCGAGCCAGGCCGCGTTGATGTTCAGCAGGCTGCGATGCGCGTCCATCAAATCGATGGCGCGCGGCGCCAACAACGGGTTGGTCGTCGTCATCGCGCGACCCGCAAGCAAAGCTTCAGTGCTCGTCTGATGCGCCGGAAGCGCATCGCCGCTCGCATTCTTTGCGTCCGCTCGGCATCAGCAACCAGCGCCTGGCGCCTCCGATGCTCCTCGTCGAGCTTGGCGTTTGCGGACGCCTGCAGCGCCTCAATATGCCCCTCGGGGATGGTGGTCGCGTCGAAGCCGCTAGGAAAACTTCCGATGAGAATTTTCGTCATCGCCGCGCCTTCCCATCGTGCGGCGAGCGCCCGAGCGTGTGGCGCTCCAAGATCTCGATGTGGTCCTGAAGAGCGATTATGCACTGCATCTGCGCACGGAGCTGCGCTTGAAGCTCCTCCACAAGAGACTGGAAATGCGCAAGGTCGGGGCCGGTGACTGGCCCGGCGTCGCGCTCCGCACGAAGGCGCAGGACCCGCTCTCGGAGGTCCCGGGCGACTGCCTCAAGATCGTAGCAACCGATATCGCCGCCACTGCCGTCGACGTTGCGCGGCGGCGGCCGTTCGAAGGGCAGGACATTGCTGAGCGCGTCGTCTTCCGTCATCGCTCTTCCTTCGCGCCCCCGACCTTACGCTCGTCGGGCGGCGCCCGCATCATCATAAAGCTTCAGGTCGGCGAGTAGATCGCAAATGTCCTCGTCATGGCCGCTCCACAACGATACGAGGACAATTCTCGTTGCCCGTCGCCACCAATTCAGCATAGAGGCGAGGAAATTCGTGGCGAAGACCCTCGCGTGAAACGATCCGACCGTGCAGCTCGTGACCTTCGCGTTTGAGCAGCCACAACGCGCCATCTTCTTCGACGAGCAGCCAACGATCACGCGCCGCCATCAGGGTCGCCTCCTCGCTGTCAGCATGGACGTGCATCCTCCAAGGCCCTCACGATCAGCCCCAGTTCGGCGAACGTGCGGCGTAAGGCTTCGCCCTCCCAGCCGAAATAGAGCACCTCGGCGAGTTTCAGAGCCAGCCCTCCCATTCTGGCAGCGCGCAGATTTCTCGCCAATTGAAGCGACGCGGGAATTCGCGCGCGTTGGCCCGCTGATCCCAAACCACCCATGAATATGCGGTATTGCTCGAAGCCCGCTTTCCGGTCCATCCCGCTCTATGCATCATCGGGAGGCGGAGATCGGCGGTCCATACGCGCGTCGGCGGATGCTGGCGGTCGAGCAGCTCGGTGCGGCCTGCACCTTCGAGCAAAAAGTTCGACCTCAGCAAGAGCGCGACATAGCGGGCGTCGGCGAGCGCCTTTTCGAGGAATCGTTGGGCCCGCTTAAACGGCGGGTTCGTCACAATTCCCTCGATCTCGGGCGGCGGCGCGAGCTTGAAGTAATCGCCAATCTGGCAGCCAGGCAGCCCATGGTCCCGGATGTCGGAGGTGGTGACGTCGTACCCGGTCTTCTCCAGCAAGGTCGAGATCGCGCCGTCGCCCGCGCACGGCTCGAGGAGGGCATGCGGTAGGTATTGCCGTTCGAGATGCAGAAAGGAAATCACCGCCTCGGGACAGGTGAAGTACGCGTCGCCGTTGGATTCCGCATAGGCATGCCGGCGCTGGACTCGCCGTTTGGCTTTCGTGGCCTTGGACAGATTGGCGCGCCATCGGCGCTGCCGCTCGGTCGCCGTCATGGCGACTTCGCCGAGGGGCTTTCTAGGCATATCGTCTACCCCGTTTTGGCGTAGACGATATGCGCTCATGGCGGGTGAGCATGGCCGCGTAGCAAAAATCACAGCCAGGCGAGACCTTGGTGCATCCCCACCACGGCGAGAAAGTGTGGTCGGTCCAGGCGATGCCGGTGATCTCAGCCATGGGAGCCGTCCTCCGCCTTCGCCGCCGCCTCCCGCGCCTTGAACGTCGCGATTAGCTCCTCCATTTTCGACGGCTTCGGCGTCCACGCGGCCCCGGTCAATTTGCGATAGATCGCTTTCGCCCGTTCGATCCTCGCCTTGTCATAGCTGGACGCGATAACCGCCTCGACATGAACGATCAGCCGAGGCTTAAGGGCGGCGAAGCTATTCGACTTCCACAAGTCCGGGTCGCCAAGGTCAAAAGCGTTGTCGAGAACCTCATGCAGCGGCTCAGCTTCGCGCTCGTGTTGCTCGGCGTCTCTCTGCCGGTAGAAGGCGACCGACTCCGCCTCCATCTTGGCGCGGCGCTCGGCCCTCGCCGCCGCTTGTTCGGCGCGGCGCTTCAATTCCGCCGGTTGGTTGGCGCGCTTCTCTCGCGCTTTTCGCAGCCGTTCGTACTCAGCCTGCCTCGCCGCCGCCTCCGCCGCCGCCTCGGACTCTTGCTCCGCCTTGAACGCCTTGAGCAGCGTGCGCGCCTCGTCGAGCGTCGAGGCGCGGCCTTCCTTCACCATGGCCTCGGCGCGCGCCTCGAATCGTTGGCGTTCGAGCTTCGCCGCCTTCTCGTCGCGTAGCTTTTCCGCCTCGGTCCGCCGCTCCATCGCCGCCGCCTTCGCCTCGGCCGGCGAGGGCATTCTCCCGTCGCGCACCATGGCCTCGGCGAGCGCGACGGCTTCATCCTTGCTCGCGGCCGGGCCGTGTATCGACTCGACATGACGAAGGCACGCGCCCTGACTGTCCTCAATGCACCAAAGCTTCCGCTTCTCGGACCATTCGACGCGAGCGAACACAGCGCCGTCGAGGGTGACGGAGCCGATCCCGGCGCCGTTCCATGCGATCGAGATCACGCCCTCGCGCGCCTCACTGTCCTCAGTCGTCATCATTGGCGCCGTCCTCCTCCTCCTCCTCCTCAGATTTCACATTGCATCCGAGATAAAGCCTTTTATTGCTGGCGTTTTCTGTGTTTATGCCGGGTCTGACGGCCTCGGAAGCCGTGGCGCCTTCGCAGCAATGACCGCCTGCGCGACCGCGCGTCTCGCCCAGCAAATCAGCGGCTCGCCATCGTCAATCTCGAAGCCGCCCTCGCCCCAAACCGCCACTTGCGCGTCACGTATCGCAGCCAGCACCTCGGCAATCGACGGCAGAAACGTTTTCGTCCGAAGCAGTGTCTTGACCGCCAGTTCGACCCTGCTGGCACTGGCTTCGAGGCTATGAACCTCCTCGATCATCAGCCTTGTGAAGACGTCGGGGCTCGCCGGCGACCCAGAGGGAAACCCGCCGATCAGAAGCGCGACCCTCGAGGTGACAAACTCAATGCTCAGAACTCGATGGTCAGACGGGCCCTCGAAAATGTCGTCGCGTTCAAAAAAACGCCATCCGCGCTCGAACTCCTCGACCGCCTGGTTGAGTTCGTCGGCCGAGAATCGAAAGAGCAGAGCTTCGGCGGCCTCGTAGAGCGCGTGGCGACGCTTCAACCTCACTTCGGGAACTTCGGCCCATTGCCACGCATCCGCGTTGACGCCCGGCGGCGGCGGCCGGTCCTCGGCGTCGAATTGCTCGATGATCGCGACGGCCCGTGTGTACCAAGCGCTGAGTGCGCTCCCGAGCGCGATGTGGTCGTCGAAATCGCGATAGCGATGGGTCAGCGGCCGACCTGGAACGGTCGGGCCAGCCTTCCGCCGCGGACGGGCGCTCGCCGGCGGCTTGCGCCGTCCTGCGCCTCCGATTTCCCGGCCGCTCATAGCGATCGTCCTTCGCGAATGGCGATGCCCTGGGCGATCGCGATGCGCGCCAGATCAGGCTTCCCGCCATACCTGCGCACGCCATTCGACCCCGCCTTCTCGGCGCGCGCCTTCCAGCGCCGCTGCGGCTCCTCCTGCCAAAGCCGTTGAGCCAGCCAATGATCGAGCGGCGGCATGAACTGCAACCCGCCATTGTCGGCGAGGTAGACCTCCGCCCACCGCCGAGCGCCCTCCATGATCACGGCGTGCCCGACCTCCGCGCAGGCGTCGGCATAGCGCCGGCCGGCAAGCGCATGATCTTCAGGCCAACCGCGAGCATATACCGCGAGCAAATCCTGAAAACCGCCGGCTACCGGAGCGATGATCTCACCCTCGATCGCTTCCGGATGATCCGCCCGCGCGTCTCGACCGGCGTTTCCGCCGGGCCGATCGGCCGCCGGTTTGCGCCCCTCCTCCATTTCCGCGGCGCGACAGCGCCAAGAGGAAATGTCGGGAGCCTCGCGCGCCCGCGCGCTCTCTTTCTCCCCATGTTCAGAGGGCTTCGTAGAAGCCCTCTTCATGTTCGGGTGACACAGCTCGGTCACCTTTTCCGCGGCCGGTTTGTCACCTTTTCGGGCCACGTGAGGCGGCCTTCCCGCGCCCGGTTTGTCACCCTTTTCGACCGCGAAACCCTGACAGGGCTGTGTCACCTTTTCTGGCATGACGAAGATAAGCCGATTGCGGCGCCCGCGCCCGACACGACGCTCGATGATGATCAATCCGGCACGTTCAAGGGCGGCGACGGCGCGCATCGCGGAGCGCTCCGTCATGTGGCCCATGCCCTTGGCGATATCGGCATAAGAAGGATCACACCGCCCGCTCATGACATTGCGGCGGCGCGCCAGAGCCCAGGCCGCGAGCCGAACGGTGGGCGAGAGATCAGTGCGCTCGGCGACGCGTTGCTGCCACGTGAAATGCTGGCGCGTCTTTTCACGCCGGGCGGCGTCATCGGGGGTGGAGGAGGTGGATGACATTGTGGCCGTGTCCTCTTGTACGGGGAAGAGGGTCGGGCTACGTTTCACATCGCTTGAAGTGGGGTCGTCGCCCGATCCGAAGAATAGGAACGTCGACCTCAATCCCGGGGCCGGCGTTCTTTCTTTTGGGCCCAGCGCGGGCAGGGGGCGTTTGTAACTTTGGCAAAAAGCCTTTAAGGCTCAATAACGGCCGATAGAGACGTTTGTGCGCGTAACATATTGATATATAATAACTTTTACACTTCCCTTGGGAGCGCCAATAAAATCAGAGGCTTAGCTGGCCAGGCAACCGGGCTGCCTGCCGTTTGTCTCAAAATCTGTCTGGAATGCGGGCCAAATCGGCGAACGCCCTCTGGTGGGGTAGGGAGTTCCTCGAAAACGAATTGACCAGCGTCCTTCCCCTTCACCCGCCTGAGGAAGAACAGCAGGGTGTCCCTGTGGATGAGTACGAGACGCCGCACGGCTCTCTGGCTTTGCGATAGCCCGCATAGCCGAGGCCAGCGAAGCCGATCAGCACCATCGCCCAGGTCGAGGGCTCGGGGACCGCGCCGCCGAGGGCGAAGTCGAAACCAAAGCCGCCGGACCCGTCAGCGACGAGATTATAGGCGAAGGTCAAGTCG
>Ga0209624_10001264_pt1 | contig 20290 bp, 13 predicted proteins | sample JacPinW_OM2H0_O1_FD_188565 | JGI IMG/M metagenome (GOLD analysis project Ga0209624, IMG submission 188565) | Forest soil microbial communities from Algoma, Ontario, Canada - Jack Pine, Ontario site 1_JW_OM2H0_O1 (SPAdes) (version 2) | ecosystem: Environmental > Terrestrial > Soil > Boreal...
ACGGCCCCAGCGTCACCCCGCCCCCTGCATATCGCCGCGCTCGCCCTGGCGATTCTCTGCGTCCCGAACCTGCTTATGGTTCGTTCCGCATCTGCGCAGGATCAATCCACACAACCCGATAACTCCGCGCAGAACAAGAACCAGGCCACGACCGCGGACAATCAGACAAACGCTCAGGACGACCGAATGACGACGGCGAAGGTCCGTAAAGCGATCGTTGCCGACAAGGACCTCTCCACCTACGCCCACAACGTCAAGATCGTCACCGTAAATGGGACCGTCACGCTCAAGGGTCCGGTCAAGTCCGATGAGGAGAAGCAAAAGGTCAACAGCGATGCTGCCTCGGTCGTCTCGCAGGATAAGATCGTCGACCACCTCACCGTCAAACAGCAGTAAGCAACTCACGCAAACACTCACTTTAGCTTTTCCAGGAGACTAATCATGTCCAGCAAAAATACCGCCGTCTTTGGCATCTACGCCACCCCCTCCACTGCAGAAGCCGCCGTCGACCACCTTCTTTCTGTCGGCTTTGCCAACTCCGCTATCTCCGTTCTGCTCCCTGACAATGAGAGCACCCGGGCTTTCGCGCATCAAAAGAGCACAAAGGCTCCCGAGGGCGCCACGACCGGTGTGGCCGCGGGAGGCGTCATCGGCGGCACGCTCGGTCTGCTGGCTGGCATTGGCGCTCTCGCCATCCCGGGCGTCGGTCCGCTGATTGCGGCTGGTCCGATCATGGGCTCGTTAGCCGGTCTCGGTGTCGGAGGAACGGTAGGTGGCGTTGTCGGAGCGCTGGTAGGAATGGGAATTCCGGAGTACGAAGCAAAGCGCTATGAAGGCGCAGTTAAGGATGGCGGAACACTGCTCTCAGTTCACTGCGACACTTCCGACGAGATCTCCCGCGCCAAGGACGCGCTGAAGAATACGGGCGCTCACGACGTTTCGTCCTCCGGGGAGGCAGGCTCTCGCGACACCAAGGGCGAGGGCGGCCGCAGCACCTACGGAGATCTTTCGAGGAACGACGATGCCGTGATCAGAACATCGGCCATTGACCGCGCGGATACGTTGGCTGAACGGGACGGCGCGGTTCCTTACCGCGAGCAGACGACCGCGCCCTACCGCGAACCGACCGTGGCTGACCGTGCCCGGACCGCCGTCGAAAGGGACGCGAACCGGCTAGAACAGGACGACAGGCTGGTTGACGCGCCCCGCACAACCACACGGTACTAAAGCAGTCTCAGACGGACATACGGTCCCACTTCCAACCCGAAGTGGGGCCGTTATCTTTGCTACTCTGCCGCAAGTCTTCAGCTTCATTATGAAAATATTCGCATCGAAACTACCGTGGTGTAGCGTCCAATACAGATATGAGCCAGCAGTGGACAGCAGCAGACATCCCCTCTCTGAGCGGCAAGCGGGTCCTCATCACCGGCGCCAATAGCGGCATCGGCTACCGCGCTGCGCTGAAGCTTGCCCGCAAAGGCGCGAAGGTGATGCTGGCCTGCCGTGATCCGCTACGCGGCCAAGCTGCCGTTGACCGGATGCAGGCCGACTCGGAAGGGGTTGAAACCGAGCTGGTTGTGCTGGATCTGGCTTCGCTCGCTTCGATCCGCGAGTTTGCCAAGCAGGAGCTGGCGCGGCGTCGCCCGCTGCATCTGCTGATCAACAACGCCGGCGTGTACGCACCGCCAAAACGCCTCGAAACGGCAGACGGATTTGAGCTGCAGTTCGGTACCAACGTGCTTGGGCACTTCGCCCTGACGGCGCTGCTCATGCCCGCGCTGCAGCTTGCCGCCGATACTTCCGGCAGCAGACCGCGTGTCGTCACCGTTGCCTCCATCGCCCACAAGCGAGGGCAGCTGAACTTCGACGACCTGCAGTCCACCCGAAGCTATTCGCCTATGAAGGCCTACGCGCAGTCAAAGCTTGCCAACCTTATGTTGGCCTTCGAGCTCGAACGACGGCTCCGCGACGCGCATGCATCCATCATGAGCGTTGCCGCGCACCCAGGCATCGCCAACACCAACCTCTTCCAGCAGGGCAACCACTCCAGGCTAGAAAATGCCCTTCGTAGCGGGGTGGGCCACGCCATCGGCCTGTTGCTGAACAACGACGCGGAAGGCGCGCTCCCGACGCTCTATGCCGCAACCGCAAAGGACGCAAAGGACGGAGGCTACTACGGCCCGCAGGGTTTCCAGGAGATGCGCGGCGATGAGGTCGGCCCGGCACACGTGGCTCCGCAGGCGCTCGATGAGGATGCTGCCGACCATCTGTGGCAGGTTTGCGAACGCCTCACAGGAATCAGGTTTCGCTCCCGTGACTACCACTCCCCGTGGATGGCTTCCTAAGGGCCATCAGCTCCGTCACCTCGAGCCGTTTTGGCATGGACGGAGCGGTGCCGGGCCGCGTCACCGAAATTCCAGCCACTGCGCAGCCGAAGCGTGTTGCCTCCACCACATCGAGCCCTTCAGATAACGCGACGGCCAGCCCCGCGTTGAAGGCGTCTCCGGCCCCAGTCGTCTCCACAACCGTGCCCGCGTTGAACGCAGGCACGTGTTGCGTCACGGAAGCGGTCTTCACCAATGCTCCACGCGCACCCAACGTCAAAATCACGTTGCGTACACCGCGGGCGATGAGCAGGTCCGCGGCCCGCTCCGCATCTTCCAGCGTTTCGACAGAACAGCCGGTCAGCGTAGCAGCTTCGCTCTCGTTGGGCGTAATGTAGTCGCACAACTGAAAGACGGAGTCGTCGAGCTTGCACGCTGGCGCGGGGTTCAGAATGGTCGGCACGCCAAGTTCGCGAGCAGTCTTCAAACCATGCTCTACCAATGGCACAGGTAGTTCCAGCTGCGTCATGAAAACAGCGGACTCCCCGATCTGAACGCGGGCTTGATCAATCTCGCGGCGCGATAGAGTGTTCGCCGCGCCGGGAGTGACGATGATGGCATTCTCGCCGCTGGCTTCGTCGATGATGATGGCTGCCGCGCCGGTTGCCTCTTCGGTGCTACGCGTCAGAAATCGTGTGTCCACACCTTCAGTATCGAGAGTCTTGCTCGCGACGTCGCCGAAGTTATCGTCCCCGACCTTACCAATGAAGTAGACCTTCGCACCCAGCCGCGCCGCGCCGACAGATTGATTCGAGCCTTTCCCTCCCGGCCCCAGACGAAAGCCGCCGCCGAGGATAGTCTCTCCCCACACTGGAAGAGATTTCGTACGAAATGCAAGGTCGACTACAAAAATTCCCAGGATTGTAATGGGCTTCGCTTCCATGTCATTCTCCATCGATAACTGTTCGTTGTTTAAGTGCAGCAAAGATACGTGAGCGTTCTTCTGCGTGCCGGCCTGCTCGTTTAGGTCGCTTCTGTCCTTCAATCATTTTTGTTGCTCCATCAAGGGGTTGTGAGCCTGCGGTGTAGGCGCGCACATAAGGTCAACGAAAAATTTCTGCAACGCAGGAAAATCCACGTGGATCTGGATGTGCGCCTTCTGCAGTTCGTACGCTGGCTTGGTGTTATCCGACCACGTTAGCGTGTCTCCGTAGCTGGAGCCCTTGTCTGTGCTCACATCGACATAGTTGAAGCGTTCCTGAGTGATCAACTCTGGCTTCAACCACGCCGCGGCCGCTAGTTCGTCCCACATATAGTCGCCGGGTTTTTGCGTGAATCGTGAAATATATTGTGCCGCAGGGCTGTTGCAGTGACTCAACTGCACCAACATTTCTTTGGTCAGATGAGTTTCTATTGAGACATCTACCGGAGTGACAACGATCCGGGGCCACTGGGCGCGCAACGTGATGCTTGCCGCCTCCGGGTCAAACCACAGGTTAAATTCGCGCCTGGGATTGTCGAGGAACTCCGGATCGTCGCCGGAAGGACGCAAGCTTCCCCCCATGATGATCAGCTCTTTCGCAAGGCTTGCAAAGTTAGAGTCCAGCGCGATGGCCATTGCAATATTTGTCATCGGTCCGGCCGCATAAATTGTTACCTCGTGCGGATGCTCGTGGACCATTCTTACCAGGAAATGCGCCGCATCTTCCTCGGCGGCTTTCGTGCCTGGCGATCCTTCCCTCAGAGGAGGCACTTCAAAAGGTGCGGAGCGGTCACGACGAGAGTTCCACGCACCCTGATAGGGAACTTTTCCGTAGAGCTGTTCCCATGTATGGGTCCATTCCGGGGTCCTTAGCAGCGGGAACGCCGCCCCCGCATGCACCGGAACATCGGTGCGTCCGACAAGCTCCAGAAGCCGCAGCGTGTGCGCCACCTCTTCGTCGCGCCAGCCATCGCCGGTCACCACGGTGATGCCGAGCACTTTGACGCCTGGCGATTGCAAAAAGATGAGGATCGAGTTCATGTCCGTACCAGCCGGCCCGACGGCGTCCTGGTCGATAACAACGTATCGCTGCGATTGCGCGACCACAGGCCGCGGATGTAGCAGCACGCCCAATGCAACGAGGCAGAAAGTCAAAGTATGAAAAATCGTTCGGCGTGGCATGCAGGCTCTCCAGTGTCCGCTGCTGATTGTAACGGCGCGGAGGAATTCATTCGATTTTTCTTGGTTACAACCAACATGGGTGAGAAATAGTGCTGGCCGTCGCCTCCAATTTTCCGCTAAGATGGGCCGCTTGCTGTCGAAATCAGAAAACTTGAATGCTGGACATTCAAGGTCTCGCACGGAGGACTTAGAGATGTTCGTTCCGCTTACTTTTTCGATGGCGCTCGTAATGATGATTACAAGCACTATCTGCTGGGGCTCCTGGGCCAATACATATAAGCTCACCCGAGGCTATCGTTTTGAACTGTTTTACTGGGACTACGCAGTCGGCGTCCTGGTCGCATCTTTCTTCTTTGCGCTCACGCTTGGCTCACATCCCGCTGGCGCATCCAGCTTCCTGGCCAACCTGCACTCCGCCTCTGCCAGCAACATGCTCTACGCGGCGCTGGGCGGATTCATCTTCAACGTCGCCAACGTACTGCTGCTCGCGGGAATCGAGATCGCAGGACTCGCCATCGCCTTCCCCTTGTCCATCGGAATCGCCCTTGTAGAAGGAGTCGTGCTCAGCTACCTGGTCCAGTCCAAGGGCAATCCTTATCTGCTCGGAACAGGTGTCGTGCTTGCACTTCTCGCGGTTGTTCTCATCGGAAAGGCGTATGGTTCGCTCACAGGCGCCAGGACCGACACATCACGCAAAGGCTTTGTCATCTGCATCGTCTCCGGTGTTCTGATGGGTTCGTTTGCGCCCTTCAACGCGCACGCGCTCACCTCGGCGAACCCGCTTACACCCTATGGCATCGCTGTCTTTTTCGCGATTGGCGCGTTCGCCTGCTGCTTCGTCTGCAACACCTACCTGATGCGGCATCCGCTGGTCGGCACTCCCGTAGATTTCGGCCAATACTTTCGCACGCCTGCCTCCCAGCACATCATCGGATTGGCCGGCGGCTTCATTTGGGGAATAGGTATGGTCTTCAACCTAGTTGCGGCAAACCTGGTCGGCGTGTCCGTCTCTTACGCGATCGGCCAGGCTTCACCCATGATCGCCGCGCTTTGGGGCATCATCGTCTGGCATGAGTTTGCACGCGCAGGCAGTCGCGCCCGCATCTATCTCGCGGCCATGTTTCTCTGCTACCTTCTCGCTCTTGTCCTGATCTCACGAGCCTACAGCAGCGCGGTCTAGAACTTTCGCGGTCTTTGCGAACGTTGATTCGACCACGTCACAATCGGCTTCAGTTCTTCCCGCCAACTCCGGAACTTACTAAACCAGGCTGACTTCTCTCTTCCAGTAACGAATCTGTCCAGATCTCCTGGGGAGCGATAAGTTTTGAGGCAGTCACGGCCAGGATGTTGTGGCCGCGGGTAGTGGGGTGCAGGTCATCCCAGAAGAGATACGTGTCGGGGTTGATCGTGGAGATGCCCTGAGAGCTGGTAGTAACGTCGACCAGGGCGTAAGTGGAGGGCGAGCTGATGATTTGGTTGAAGAGGCCAAAGACGTTCAGCTGAACAAGATTGAGGTGTCTGCCAGGGTTGAAGTCGCGCAGGATAGCGATGCCTGCGCCGAGGGTCTGGTTAAAGAGGACGCTTGCCTTTGTCGCGGGAATCGAGGTCGTGGGAGAGCCGTTGAGCCGGGGAACCGCTCCCAGCGGAGGGAGGTTAGGAATGATGAACTGGGTGGCTCCAGCCAGGATAAGTCGCTGGACGTTAACGGCCTGATCGACGGCCGCATTGATGACGTCCTTATTCGAAGTAGCATTGAGAATATCGATCGCTCCCCCCCATACGATGAAGAGAGTCTTCTCGTTGATCCTGGGCTTGGTGGCGAGGTAGTCGGAGATCTGCTGGCCAATATTTTTGACCTTGACGGATAGCTCATCGCCCGGGCCGAAGGTGAAGACCCCGGTACCGCTGCCGGTTGTGGCGAAGCCGTAGGCGTAGTCGGTTCCGCCGTCGAGCGAAGCCTTGACCACGGGCTTGGTCGGGAAGGTGGCTGCAAGCTGTTCAACCCATACACCGAAGTAATTGCGCGCAGGGGGTATGGTGTCCGCGCCGTCCGTGAAGCGGCCATCCGTGTAGTCGAACTCGAAGTCAGGGCCGGGGCCGGGAAGTCGGAACCCGTACTTGGCCTGCGTGAGATCCGCGACATTGCCAGTGTCCGAAAGCGAGTCGCCAAAGACGACGATGGAGGTGTAATTCTGTGCGTAGGTCAGGACTGCGCTGAAAGTAAAAAGGAGCGCCGAGAAGAAGCCGAGGAGGCGTCGCTGCCGCGCGGGGGGTTTCCGGCGCATCTTGGCCGATACCGGCCTACTCAGAAAAGTCTTGGCAGGTAGAGGGAAAGTAAGCCTGCTAAATCGCAGAGTTGTTCGCATGGGGAGCTCACAATCATAAGAGGATTGGAAACATGGCCCGGAAGCCGACCAAACTACTCCGGCCACCAGCCACTGTCAACAACGGATTTCTTCAAGCTACCCTGAGTCACCAGCGCCGCCCGACGCTAGCTCCAGAGCGAGAGGAGCCATGCTAATGCGACCGCATTGAGAACGGCTTGCCGATTCAGTCGATGCGCGAAGCCCCACCCACCTTGAAGACAACAAAACCTCCGAGCATGCTCGGCCACGGCGAACTCATACCGCCCTACTGCCGGGCGAGAGCCGCACCAATTAACATTTGCGCGGAGATCACTGCGCAACTGCCTGAGCTTCGATGAGGAGCCGCACCGTAGGTTCGACCGCGAGTTGGAGTTCGGCGCATGGCTTGATATTTTCTTCGAGCGTCGCGAGATCTTGCTTGCGTTTTTCTGCCGTAATGGATTGCCCGGATTCGATCACATCCAGAGCTTGCAGACCGAGCGATCCTAGGGCAGACAGATCGCGCGAGAGAGGAATGAGCTCTTTACGAAGTGCTGAAGTCACGAGAAATGGTTCCAGCTGTGCGTCGTTGGCAGACCATCTTGTGAGCCACCTCCTAAGCTGCGGGCGCAACGAAGGATCGTGAAGGGCGGACTGCGTGAGCAGATTGATCTTGCGTGCCCCGTCGCTCTCTGGTGAGACCGCGTCGACGAGACGGTTCAACGGTACATCCACATCGTATTCCTGAGTCTTTTCACGGTTATATTCCTTCACCGGTTCCACAGCCGCGGCGAGGACGTCAAACAGGTCAGGAGGAGTGTCTCCGGCGATGCGCTCGAGCATTCTACGGCTGTTGGTGTGGTGACGCAGGTCCAGCCAGTCAAGGCTTTGGTTCAACACGCTGAGGCGGGCATACATCGAATCCAGATTGGTGACCGAGGCTGGCGACCACAACCTTTCGGCGATCGCACCTAGCCTGGGCCATATTCGGTTGTCGATGTTTTCTTCCGTGACATACTCCGACCACTCAGCCGCCTCGCCCCCGATGATCCGTTTTTGTTGTTCTAGCGTCAGAGATGCACTGTCTCCGCTCAGCGGCTCGACGGCGTAGTGCATCGACGCGGGGTACATGAGGTCGAGGTAAAAGCCTGCCGATAACAGGGTTGGGTAGCCCATCTTCGCTGCATCGGCAAGGGATGCGGCGCCACGCCATGATTGAATCAAGGTGTCTTTGGGCAGATTTGGAGATAGGATCTCGTCCCAACCCTCCATATGCTTCTTCTGTTTTTTTACGATGACTTGTATGCGCTGATTGAAGTAGGCCTGTAACGCGTGATTGTCTTTTATGCTGTGGGCCTGCATCCAGGCCTGGATGCGCTGATTCTTGTCCCAGTATTTACCGTCTACCTCGTCTCCTCCGATGTGAAAATATGCATCGGGGAAGAGAGCCGCCATTTCGGTGAAGACAGTATTCAGGAGCCTGTAGGTTGCCTCCTGCGTGGGATCGAGCGGGGGACGCGTTTTGTCGAAGTGACTTCTTACGAGTGTGATCGGGCCGGGGGCAGACGCCAGCTCAGGATAGGCCACAAGCCAGCTTACGGCATGCCCCGGAACGTCGAACTCGGGAACCACACGGATGCCACGGTCGCGGGCATAGCGGAGGAGATCACGCATCTGAGTCTGCTTATAGAAGAGCCCTCCCGAAGCGAGTTGGGTGAGCTTGGGGCATCGTCGACTCTCCACACGAAACCCCTCGTCATCGGAGAGATGAAGATGGAGGACATTCAGCTTGACTGCTGCCATCCCATCAATGTTTCTTTCGAGGACGCCGATCGGCATGAAGTGCCGTGAAACATCGATCATGAGGCCGCGCCAGGGAAAGCGCGGGCTATCCTCAATATGAACCGCAGGGATAAACCAGCCGTCCGGTCCAGACTGGACCAGTTGCAGGAGAGTCTGCAAGCCATGCATGACCCCCAAGGGATTGGGGGCGATGAGATCGATTTGCTTCGAGCTGATGACAAGATGGTAGCTCTCGTCTTCTATTAGGGATTGAACCGCCAAACCATGACTGCCACAATGAATCGACAATAGCGGAGCCGCTTTCATCTCCGAGCGGGGAGAGTTGAAGGGGACGCCCGTCTGAAGGCTCAGCTGCCTCTGGAAACGCATTAGCGCATGCTGGACGCGCTCGTCACCGTCCGTGGATTCAACCCGAAGCGTCCCGTGCAGGTTGAGAGAATCGGGCAATTGCTCCAGCTGCAATGGCCATGGCATCAAGTTGAGCTGCGCTGCGTGACTTGTAACGACTGCGCTCAAGGTCAGCGCCGCGAACATGACTATTCTCCTAAGCTTTGACAGATACACTCGATCTCCATTGACTAGGCGCTATGGTGAAACTGCGTTTACCAACTCTAACAAGGGATGGAGGAAGGGTGAAAAGTAAGACAGCCTGGCTTTTGACCACGTGGGTCATCGCCAGGTTACGCTCGTTCCAGTGCAGCCATCCAGTACTCGTACGCTGCAGGTGTGAGCAGCTTCCAAGGATGCAAGTTTAGAGCGACAAGAGCGGCAACATCACTGCTCGGAAGAGTTTGTAATTAATATTGACAAAGATTCGGAAAGTCAGTTTATTCTTTGAATGACCAAAGATTATTGAGTTGTTGCATGCTCGAGAGAAGACTCACATTTCCATGATGGCCGATAAACCTATTAACCTGTCGAAGTTTTTGAGCCGTCTGGAGCTGCTGCCTTGGAGGCACTGTTTGAAAAAGCAAGCACTCTTGCTGGGAATTATGTCTTTGTCCATAGCCTCGTTGTCGCACTCGGCTCGGGCGCAAAGTGAAATACCGAAAGCTGCATGGCGTAGACCCATCGGGCTTCCACTGGAGAATCCCGGCGTCAAGAGAAATGCCGGCGATATCGACGATGGCTATTGGCAGGGCGCTCCAGTCGGAGGCTTCGGTTCGGGAACCTTTTCGCGAACCTACCGTGGCGATTTTGCGCGCTGGCACATCAAAGCTGGTGTTCACAAATACGAGGTCAGCTATGCCAACGAATTCGCGATGTTCCAACAATCGGAAGGCGAACCTGCGGGAACAGCGCAGGTTCTGTTGACGGATCACCCGCACCACGGCGAGCTGGGAAGCTGGAGCTGGGATTACCCAGTTGGGGCTGGAGAATATGCTGCGCTTTACCCTAAATCCTGGTTCGACTACAGGTCGAATAAATTCCCAGCCCACGTTGTGCTGGAGCAGTTTTCTCCCGTTCTACCGAACAACTACCGTGAGTCAAGTTATCCAATTGCCGCCTATCGCTGGTACGCAGACAATCCCACAAATGAGACGGTGACAGTGTCCGTGCTTCTTTCCTGGACCAATATGTCCGGATGGTTTCGAACCTTCACACACGATTTTGGCGGCGCGCCAAATCAGGGAAACTACAACCAATATGTGAGTGAACCCGCAGGTTCTTCGGGGCAAATGAAAGGAATCGTCTTCGATCGAAAGCGAGCGGGTGTCGCGCCGAATGAATGGGATGGTCAGTTTGCAATCGCCGCGCTGGAAACTCCCGGAGTAGAAATTACCTATCAAACTACTTTTCAGGCGACAGGAGATGGGAAGGCGGTCTGGTCGCACTTTTCTAAAGACGGCCGACTCGCCAACGACAAGACGTCCTGGGTAAGCGATAGTGAAAAATTGGCAGGAGCAATAGCTGTTCGATTCACCTTGAAGCCGGGCGAAAGCAAAATCGTTCCTATGATGATCTCGTGGGATTTCCCCGTGGTGCAATTCGGCGAGGGGCGTAAGTGGAATCGTCGCTATACCGATTTCTACGGCACCGACGGTAGGAATGCGTGGAGGATCGCCCGTGATGGACTGCTGAATGCAAATTCGTGGAGCGATGCCATCGATACATGGCAGGCTCCTACCATCAACGATGAGAGCAAACCTCTGTGGTATCGAGGCATGCTGTTCAATGAGCTTTACACATTGACCGATGGAGGAACTTTCTGGGGGCGGCAGGTCGGAGCAGACCCCAAATTGCCACCGTCTTTTGCGCTGTTGGAATGCTTTGACTATGCATACTATGCAACGCTCGATGTCCGCTTCTATGCATCGCTGCCTTTGCTCAAATTTTGGCCGGATATCGATAAGAGGGTTCTGCGGGAGTTTGCGGATACGGTTCCAAAGGAATGGCCCGAAAAGGGTCTCTGGGTTTGGAAGACGCAACAGACAGGAGTGCCAAACCTCCATAAGCGAAAGAAGATCGGAGCAGTTCCCCATGATTTGGGTGTGCCCGAGGGCGATCCATTCGTCGCCGTCAATGAGCCTGGCTGGCAAGACACAAATGGTTGGAAGGATCTCAATTCCAAGTTCGTGCTGATGGTCTATCGCGACTATGTGCTTACGGGGCGAAAGGACACGGCATTTTTGAAAGAGACATGGCCTGCAGTGAAGGGTGCCATCGAGTACCTGCGTCAATATGATCATGGCGGAGGAATCCCCGAAAACAGCGGCTATCCCGATCAGACATACGACTCCTGGGTTGTGCGCGGCGTCAGCGCATATTCAGGAGGCTTGTGGCTTGGAGCACTGCGAGCGGGCGAAGAGACGGCACGCATCCTCGGCGACACCAGCGCGCAGAACGCGTATCACCAACTTTTTCTGAAGGCCCAGAAGACCTACGTCGGCACGCTTTGGAATGGAGAGTACTTCCGCTACGACAACGAGAGCAGCAACAAGGATGCGATCCAGACAGACCAGCTCGCAGGACAGTGGTACGCTCACATGCTCGGCCTAGGGGATCTTGTCCCACGCGAGATGCAGGTTTCTGCGCTGAAGAAAATCTTTGCCTTCAACGTAATGAAATTCGGCGACGGAAAGATGGGAGCTGCCAATGGGATGTCCGCGGATGGTTCCATTCTTGATAATGAGCAAGGAAAAGAAGTGTGGGCAGGGACAACTCTGGGCTATGCTGCGCTTCTCAAAAGTGAAGGGATGGAAGAGGACAGTTACAAGACAGTATGGGGCCTCTACCATGTGATCTATGAAAGCAAAGGTTATTGGTTCCGGACGCCCGAGGCGTGGGATATCACCGGAAACTTCAGAGCCTCCATGTACATGCGTCCAGCCGGCATCTGGGCCATGGAGATGACACCGCCTGTGCCGCAGGAGAAAAGCGTCAGCACGAGATGAGTGACTCAGCAAATCATCGACATCGCCAAGAGGCTGCTGACTTACATTCTCGCAGCAGTTTTGGACCTGAGTAGAAGAGAGTGTTACTGGGACGTTAGCAAACCTAGTTCGGCAGTGGCAGCCGTAACTCCGCCTTGCATCCATTCTGTCCGTCTGCGCGATTGGCGAGCTGTACCGACCCTCGATGCGCTTGCGCAATCTGCTGTGCCAGCACCAGCCCAATCCCCGTACCACCCGGTTTGGTCGTATAGAACGGGACAAAGAGGTTTCCCGCATTCGTCAGCCCTGGGCCGCTGTCGTAGATGGAGATGACCACCTCCGCGGCTGCGCGTTCCCAGCTGATCTCGACCTGTGGAACGCCACCATTTGTCGCATCAGGACTAAGGGCCGCTTCAGCCGCGTTGCGTAACAGGTTAATCAGTGCCTGTTCGATATGATCCGCATCGACCTGAAGCGTTACATCGACTGCGTTTGCCACAGCGACATCCACACGCGTCTCCAGCTGTGCAACCCGCTTTACGAGAGCCGCCAGCGACACCGATCCCAGCTTTGGCGCGGGTAGCCCCATCAGCTGCCGATAGGCCTGCAGGAAACGATTCAGCGATTCCGAGCGGTTCTCAATCACCTCAAGGCCGCGCTTGAAGTCTCCGCTCTCGTCTGAAGCATCGGGTAGGGCATCAAGCCGCCCACGCAGACTTCCCGCGATCGACTTGATCGGCGTCAACGAATTGTTGATCTCATGGCCAAGCACTCGAATCAGCCTCTCCCACGCGAGCCGCTCCTCTTCGCGCAATGCGGCACTTACATCGGAGAGCACAAGCAGCGTGTGAGGAACCCCGCGCAACCGAAAGCTGGTTCGCTTCACGACCCACCGAGCCGACTGATGCGCGCTGCCGAGAGTGATCACATCGTCATCGGCCACATCCATTAACTCATGCAAATTGAGGTTCGCTGCCGATCGTCCCAGCGCCGTCTGCGCCCGTAGCCCGAACGCATGCTCGGCCGCTGCGTTCAACAACATAAGATCGCCCTGGAGATCGAACGCCAGCACGGGCGACTGCATCGACCGCATCACGCGCTCTACAAGGGCCATCGCTTCCAGCGCCCCGGCGCGCTGCCCCTGCAACATGCCTGCCAACGCATTGATCTCAAGTGCCAGATCGCCCAGAGCGTCGTACCGGCGACCACCGCGAGCACGGAACGAGTAGTCGTCTTCACGTAGAGCCGCGACCACATTCGCCAGCGTCTGCAATGGCCGCGTGATCTGTTCGGTCAACAACGAAACAGCAAATGCCCATCCCGCAGCCACAGCCAGTAGAGTGATTATCTGCGCCAAAGGCTCAACGGACCGCTGCCGCAGCACTAGCCAGCACAGCAGAAGCGCCGGCAACCCGAGCAGATAAAACCAGAGACGGAGTCGTCGCTCGAAGCTTAGCCGGCGCCCGGACCTGGCAAGCGGCATACGGGTACGATGTGGCGCGCCACTGGACGCCGCACCCGAAGATTCTTCAGAGTCCATATTTCTCAATACGCCGGTAAAGCGCTCCACGGCTGAGTCCAAGCGCGTCGGCAGCATGACTCACGTTGCCGTTGGCACGCGCCAGCGCTTTACGAATCAATATCGTCTCCACAGCTTCGAGACTCATATCGTCGAGACTTTGCGCTGAACCCCTCTGCGTGTGCAGGCCAAGGTCCGCAGATTCGATCCGCGGGCCCCGCGCCATCAGAACGGCACGCTCGATCGTGTGATCGAGTTCGCGCACATTGCCGGGCCAGCCATAGTTCAGCATCAGTTGCAAAGCCGCGGAATCCAACCCCTGGACAGGTCTTCGGTATCGCGCGGCGTATCGCGCCAGAAAGTGTCCCGCGAGCGCAGGGATGTCTTCGCGTCGTTCGCGCAACGGTGGCAGACATATTTCCACTGTATTTAAGCGGAAGAGCAGGTCTTCGCGGAAACGCCCAGCCACACACTCTGCTCGCAGGTCCGCATTCGTGGCAGAGAGCATACGCACGTCCAGCTTCTGTGTCTTCGAGGAGCCGACGCGCTCCAACTCGCCGCTCTCCAGCACCCGCAGCAACTTCGCCTGCTGTCGCACTGGAATGTTTGCGATCTCGTCGAGAAAGAGAGTGCCGCGATTGGCCAGTTCGAAACGTCCGATGCGGTCCGCACGCGCATCGGTAAAAGCTCCCTTGACGTGGCCAAATAGTTCGCTTTCAAAGGTGCCTTCCGGTAACGCGCCCGTATTCACCGCCACCAGCGTATGGTTGGCCCGCGACGACAGCCGATGCAGCGTCTGTGCAACGACCTCCTTGCCCGTCCCGTGTTCCCCGGTGATCAGCACATTCGCATCCGAAGGTCCCACACGCGCCATCGTCTCCAACACAGTCCGCATCGATGCGGCAGAGGCGATGAAGTCCGGCGCACCGGGAGCACGCAAGATGCGATTCTCCGCCTCCAGCCACCGCATTCTCGTCTGGCTGCGATGCAGCTCCATCTGGGTACGCAAAATACTCAGCAGCCGTGCATTCTCCCATGGCTTCTGGATAAAATCTCCCGCGCCGCGACGCATCGCCTCCACCGCGAGGTCAATATTGCCCCAGGCCGTCATCACCACCACCGGCAACTCTGCGTCCATCTCTTTCACTCGCGCGACCAGGTCCAACCCCTCCTGACCCGAGGTCGTATCGCGGGTGTAATTGAGATCGATCAGGACACCGTCGAAGCTCTCGCGCGCCAACGCCTCCAGCACCAACGCGGGTGTACGCACCATCTCCAACTGGTAGCCTTCCGGCTTCAGCAGCAGACGTAGCGCCTCCAGGATATGGGGCTGGTCATCGGCGACCAGAAGTTTGCACGGCAATTCCGCAGCCTTGGTCGCCTGCTCGTCCTTCCCCATCCGCTCCACCAACATGTCAACCTGCTTCCACGCCTACTGGCCCGCCGGGGCAATACCGGTCTTCGCTGATTCTATAGAAATATGATTCGAGTCCAGCGTCGAACCCACGGAAAGGTCCAACGCAATCTTCGCCTTCTGATAGGCCGTCATGGCCGCCACCAACGCAGACTCAGCCACCGCCAGATCGCGGCGCGCTGTAAGAGTCTGATAGTTCGAACCAGCCCCAAGCTCCTGTTCTTTCGCAGTAATGTCAAAGGTCTTCTGCGCCAGGTCGCGCCCTCTTCGCGCCGAAACCACCCGCGCCTCATTCTGCTCAAGGGCGTACTGAGCATTCCGCACCTCGATACGGATCTGCTTCTTCAGCTGCTGCAACTGAAGCTCAGACTGCCGCGTCTCCAGCTCCGCACGGTACTGGTCAGACTTCGCCACGCGGTTTCGTATCGGGACATTGACCGACACCCCAACATAATAATCAGGGGCGCTATTGTTGAAAGCCGTGCGCACAGCTCCGCCAAAGTTCGTCGGAGACGTCGACGGCACGCCCGCCACGGGATTCTCCAGCCCAGCCAGCCCTGACCCGCCATAGTACGCCGTAAGTGCCACTGACGGCAGCAGAGCATTCCGCGCTGCATCGTGGCTGATGCGGCTGTTCTGAAGGTTGATATCCAACTCACCCAGCTCTAATCGGTCCCTCAACGCTCGCGCAATCATATCTTCCGTCGGACCCTGCGGCGTCGTGTCCGTCATCGAACTTAGATCGGTTGGCCGCACCGGCATCGCCTCCAAAATCGGATCGTCCAGATTCTTCGTCAACGCATTCTTCATCAACAGCTCTTGGAACTGGAGGGTCGTCTTGGCGATCGTGAGATCCTGTTCGCGACTGATCTCGTCTGCCTCATCCTTCATCACATCCATCGCGGGGATCGCCTGCAACGCAAGCTGCTTGCGTCCACTCTCCAGGGCCTGACGTGCGAAGTCCAGCGACCGGCTCTTCACGCCTTCGTCCTCATATGCGGCCACCAGATCCCAATACATATTCGCAATCTGCGTCACCGTAGTCACCACCTGCAGCTTGAACGCCTTGTCCGAAATCCGTTGATTATTCTTTGCAATCCGCAGAAATCGCAGATTTGGTCCGAACCCAAATCCTGCCAGCAGTTGCTGCTGGAGCGCGAAGTGATAATAGGAGTTCAGGTTAGGATTCAGAAAGTTGTTAGGACTGTTCGAGGTTCCGCGGCTGTTGTCGAAGACCGCCGAAAGCGACGTGCCCGTCGGGAACGCCTGCGTGTAAACAATGTCTCCTATCGTTGAATTCTGTTGCAACGTTGGTACGCCATAGAGGATGATGTTCGACACTGGCTCGGTGAAATGCTCGACACTGAATACCCCAGAAATCGACGGATCATAGGAAGATACAATCGTTCCCGCACCCAGCGTGGATGTAACCAGCCCGGATGCGCCTGAGCCCGCGCCGCCCGCGCCGCCCGACGTTCCGCCCGCGCCCGCGCCGGTGCCCGCTGTACCAAAGCCCCCTACGCCGCCCCCTGGTGTATTCTGCACCACACCCGTATTCACTCCGCGAAACGATCCACCTGCCTGCGTGCGAAGGACGTCGGCCGCCGCAATCGGAATGTTGTATCGAGCGATCGCGATGTCGAGATTATTTTCCAGTGCCAATGCAATCGCATCCTTCAGGCTGAGTTCGAGAACACCATCCTTAACCAACGTATCGATTCGCGGTGAATTCGCCAGGTTCGGTTGGGGTACAAGCGAGGGCCGATAAGCGTTAAAGGGATTATCGGAGTGCGGAATATCCAACCGCAACGCAGGCGGCGGCCCCGCTGGCGCCTGTGTCAACGTTGTCTGCTGTACCTGAGCCAACGCGGATAACTCCATCAACATCACCACACTAACGCAACGAAGCAACGAAGCTCTTACTCTCACGCCTGCACCTCCGAACCCGCAGCCGCTTCAAGCCCCGCCGTGTCCCGATACAACCAGCCATCGCGCAACTCAATCGTCCGCGTGCCATACCCCGCATTCACCTCGGAATGCGTCACCTGCACCACGGTCGTGCCCTGTTCATTCAACGTGCGAAACAATTCCATAATCTCCTTTGCCTGGTCGGAGTGCAGATTCCCCGTAGGCTCGTCCGCCAGCAGCAACGCGGGCTTGTGAATCACGGCTCGTGCAATCCCCACCAACTGTTGCTGCCCACCAGAGAGCTGGTTGGGAAAGAGGTCCTTCTTGCCGACAATATTGAACCGATCCAGAGTGTCAGCCACTAATGCCTGACGCTCCAACTTCGGAATGTCTTTGTAGGAAAGGGGCAGATCGATATTCTCCGCCACCGTCAGATCGTCGAGCAGGTGATAACTCTGAAAGACCATCCCAATCTGTCGCCGCGCCAGCTCTGCCCTCTGCTTGCGATTCATGGCATGCACAGCTTCGTCGGAAAAATAGAACTCCCCCCTCCACTGATCATCGAGCATCGCCAGTACATTCAGCAGCGAAGACTTTCCAGCGCCCGATGGACCCATCACGGTTACAAATTCACCCTCGCGAATCGTCAAATTGATCCGTCGCAGCACCCAGGTCTCCATATGGCCCGTCTTGTAACTCCGCTCCAGTTTTTTTAGTTCAATCATTGTCCCTACTCCGTCCTCGAATTGTTAGCCGTTATCATCTCTGTATCCAATTACTCCGCCCGCAAAGCCTTCGTCGGTTCGACCGAAGCCGCCCGGCGAGCCGGCAATGCCGCGGCCAGCAGCACCATCGCCACCGTCACCGTCACGCAGCCAATCAGCGTCAGTGGGTCGAATGGTTGCACCTCGAACAATTGGGTCTGCAGCCACCGTGCCAGCAATACAGCCACTGGCAACGCCACGACGATCCCAATGGCCGCCACCTTCGCCATGTCCATCAACACCAGCCGCACCACAGCCGACCGCTGCGCACCGAGCGCCATGCGAATCCCGATCTCCTTGGTCCGCTGCGCCGTCGCGTACGCCAACACCCCATAGAGCCCTACAGCAGTCGTCAACAGCGCCACCAGCGCAAAGCTCATCGCCAGCAGTGCCAGCAGTCGCTCATTCGAAACGTTTTGGTCGATCTGCTCATCCATCGTTCTCATTGAGTCGACGACCAGCTTCGGATCAATCCCATGCAAGGCGGCTCGAATCGCATTCTCCACCAGCGACGGTGCCTGCTCAGTCCGTACGTAGAACATCAAATTGTTCGCCCTGGGATCTTGAACAAACGGCCGATACAGCGTCTTCACTACACCCTCACGAACACCGTGTTGCTTGGCATCGCCTACTACACCCACGATCTGTGTATCCAGCTTTACGTTGCTGCCACCTCCAGACCCAATGGAATGCCCTAACGCCTTCTGCGGCGATCCAAAAAACTTCACCGCAAAGCTCTTGTTCACTAGAGCCACCTTTTGCGCACTTGCCGTATCTGCCTCCGTCAGATCACGCCCCACAATCACAGGTATTCCCAGGGCCGCGAAGTAGTTAGGTGTAACCCAGGGCGTCTCTACATCCAGATCCTCGTCTGGTTTTGCGGCATAGCCCTCAATTGTGATGTTGCTCTGGTTGTCGTCGCCGGTTAAGACCGGATCGTTCGTCGCACCCACCGTCCGCACGCCGGGCAACGCAGCCAGCACGCTACGTACCCTGTCTTGCAACGCTGGTGCGTCTTTCTGCGCATACCCGGCCATCGTCGGCGAGACTCCAAACTCCACCAGATGATCCGTCGACATACCCATGTCCTGCGCTCTGAGATTGTGCAGCGTCCGTACAAACAATCCCGCTCCGCTCAGGAGAAGGACGCTCAACCCAATCTGCACCGCGATCGCCGTCCTCCGAAACCGTTGCGCCGCGCCAAGCGTGCTAGCCGACTGTTGTCGCAACGCCTCATTCAGATCAGGCTTCATCATCTGCAAAGCTGGGGCCATGCTGAACAGCAGGCTGATCCCCACCGACAGCAGCAGATTGAACCACAACACCGCTCCTTCGGGCCGCACCGAAAACGGCAGATCCCCATCCCCACTGATCCCGCGCACCAGAACCGCCGCAGCCATCGGCGCCAAGACCAGCCCAAGCCCACCGCCCATCGTTCCCAGCAGCAATCCTTCGATCAACAACTGTCCCAGAATACGTGCGCGTCCAGCTCCCATCGCATAGCGCACCGCAAACTCTCGCCCCCGTGCCGCGGCCCTTACCAGCAGCAGACTCGTCAGGTTCACACAAGTCATCGCAGCCAGCAACAACACCATCGCCATTAGGATCATCAGAGGTGTCCGAAGGCTGTCCCGCAACGGAGAAAATCCCCTCGCATCATCCGTCAGCACCATACTCGACTTCGCAACAAAACGCTCTCTGAACTGTGCCGACCCCATCGGTTTCGCGCTTAGCTCGTCCGCACGCAGACTACGCCACAGAGTGGTCATAGCTGCCGTCGCTGTTGTTGCGTTCATACCCGGCTTCAGCCTGCCCACAACATTCAGCCATCGCGACCTGTGGTCGTCCAGATCATCCCGACCAGCTATCACCTGAGGTTTCATCGTCAAGGGCACAAAGACCTTCGGCGTATATCCGTTGATCGCGCTGCTGAACCCCTGTGCTGCTACTCCCACAATTGTGAATGGATGACCGTTGATCAACAACGTCTGATTCACAACATCTCGCGAAGAATCGAACCGCGTCTTCCAGTAGTCGTAGCTCAGCACCACCACTGGGCTGCCTTCCTTCACAACATCATCGCTCGACAACAGCAATCTTCCCGCCGCCGGCCTCACTCCCAGAACGTCGAAGTAGTTCCCACTCACAATCTCCGCCGACAGCAGTTCCGGCTGGCCCTTCCACACCGCGCCTACCTGCGTTTCATCATCCGCAATCAGTCCGCTGAAGACCGTATTCCTATCCCGCAGATCGCGATACATCGGATTCGAGAAGAAGTCCAGATCGGTTCCGCCAAAGGCGCTCACATGCCCCATATCAGATCCGATAAAACTCAGCCGCATCAACTCCCCCGGCTTCTCGACCGGCAGCATCCGCAGCAGAACCTGGTTGAACACCGTGAAGATCGCGGTATTGGCACCGATCCCCAGCGCCAGCGTCGCCACCGCCGTCAGCGTGAACCCAGGAGCCTTCAGCAACTGCCGTAGAGCGTATCGCACATCCTGCATCCATCCGTTCATCGCTCACCCTTCCTATTCCTTCCGCGGCGCCCGCTTCAGTTCCATCATTGCGACTTCACCTTCAAAGCTTCCATCAATATTCGCCACAGGCACACCCGACCTGCGGTGCCTACGCCGCATCGCCGCGAGCAAGCCTATTCTTCCCGCAGGAGCATG
>Ga0209624_10001265_pt1 | contig 20284 bp, 16 predicted proteins | sample JacPinW_OM2H0_O1_FD_188565 | JGI IMG/M metagenome (GOLD analysis project Ga0209624, IMG submission 188565) | Forest soil microbial communities from Algoma, Ontario, Canada - Jack Pine, Ontario site 1_JW_OM2H0_O1 (SPAdes) (version 2) | ecosystem: Environmental > Terrestrial > Soil > Boreal...
CTTCATAGTTGGTGAAGAAGAAGAGACGGTTCTTCCGGATCGGCCCTCCAAACGTGACGCCGAATACATTGCGAAACAGTTTCGGGGCCTTGTTAGGTTCGCCGCTGGTCAGTTGGGACTCTTTCAAGAACGGGTCATTGGCGCTGAAGATGGTGTTGCGGTTGTACTCGTAAGCCGAACCATGAAAGCTGTTGGTGCCGCTCTTGGTCACCAGCGCGACTTGAGCGCCGCTGGAATAGCCGGAGTCGGCATTGGCGTTGGCGGTGGTTACCCTGAACTCTTCAACCGAGTCGGGGGGCACATTCAGGACACTAGTGAAAGCATAACCATTGTTCTGGTCGTTGACGCCAATGCCGTCGAGTGTGACGTTGGATTGGTCGCTGCGCAAGCCGTTCACTGCGCCACTGCGTGTGTCGGTGTCGGCATTGAGCTGATTGCCGAGGTACGCGACACCCGGCTGCAGGCTTAGCAACTGAACTACGTTGCGGTCGGCGATGGGCAACTCGTCAATTTGGTTTCCCTCGACAACATTGCCAAGCGACGCGTCGGTACGGTTGATGAGGGGCGCTTCGGCTTCGACCGTTACCGATTGCGCCACACCCGCAACTTGCAACCGGATAGGTACGGTGGCGGGTGTTTTCACAACCAGCGTCACCTTGGGGGCCAGATACGGTGCGAAACCCTTTGCCGAGGTCTCCAGCCGATAGTCACCGGGAGGCACGTCCAGGAACTGATAGAGGCCTGATGCGTTGCTGGTGGTGGTGCGCTTCAAGCCTGTTGCGGGCTCAGTCAAGGTAATCTGCGCCCCGGCCACAGACGCGCCAGAGGAGTCCGTGACGCTGCCATTGAGTTGGCTGGTTGCTTGCGCCGTTGCCAATTGAGAGAGAAACGCGAAGAGGGTGAGCGCGCAGATCGCGCGCGTTATCCCGTGCGTTGATCGAAAGCCAAACTGGTACCTCCGCTCTTGCTGCCCGCTGTTGCTCACTTGCTGATGGATTCGCGACATCGACATAGCCTCCTAGGAGAAGGCAACGCCGGGCGAAAACACGCGAGAAGAAATCACTTCACAGTATTCTTCTCCCGCACCCGTTTGCGCCTTTTCGATTCTCTATGTTTGTTCGGGATGTACCAGATGAAACCGTCCCGGCCTAGAGTGGCGCGGATTATACCTGAACATCAGAGCAAGGATCATGCAGAAAAAAATTGATCCTCTGAATCAACGAAACGGCTCAGTGGTTCGATGTCCCGAGTCGGGCGAGAAGCTCTAAGGCAGGGGAAAGAAGCGTGTCGGTGTTCGGGCACTGAAGGCGGGTAACGCTAGTCCGCGAGAAAGGTGCCGGTGCCAATCCAGAATTGTGCCAGGGACTTCAGATTCTTTTTGTAAGTGCGAGTGACGGTATATTCTTTACCGCCTTTGACTCGAAGCTCGTACTCTCCGGTGATGCAAGGACGTATTTCTTGTACAAAAGCGGCGTTCACCAGGAGGGATCGATGGATGCGAACAAACCCGTATGGTTTTAGCTTCTCGGCGATGGCAGTGATCGACTCGCGCAGCAGGTACGAGCCCGATTCACGCTGGAGCAGTACGTAGTTCCCCTCGGCTTGCACAGCAACCAATTCTTGAGGATCGATGAACAAGATTCTCTTGTCGGTCTTAATCGCGAGTTTCGGTGACGGTTTCTGCGGTTGTCCTCGGAGTTCAGGGATCAGGTGAATAAGTTTCGCAGCAAGCTCGGCGGCTGTTCTTCGAGAAGCAAAATCTAAAGCCCGGTTTACCCGCTCCACTGAAAACGGCTTCAAGACATAGTCCACGGCATGCTTCTCAAACGCGGCCAATGCATGCTGGGAGTATGCAGTGATGAATACGATCGAAGGCGACGACCGATCGCCTTGTTGAAGATGATCCGCCAATTCAAGCCCAGAGAGCTCCGGCATGCTGATGTCGAGCAGCATCACATCGTAGTCGTTCTTGGAGAGGAGTTCCTGCGCTTCGATTGCGTCACTCGCCGCGTCGAAATGTTCGACGTCACTTCTCGCAGCCAATATCTGGGCTAGAGCAGTGCGAGCTAACGGCTCGTCGTCGACGATGAGGGCGCGCATAACGATTCTCTCTCTTCGGAACTCGCTTCAGACTGGCGTTGCTCCGGGGACCCGTTCGTTGCCGTTCTCGCGCTCAAAGCAGGAAGTATGAGCTTTAGAGTGGCGATGCGGTTCTCAGCAATCGAAAATCGCATGCTTGCCTCTCCGGCGTACAAGTATTTCAAGCGGGCCTCGACGTTACGCAAGCCCACGCCTGTCCCATTGGAAGCTTTCATTCCAACGCTGTTACTCACGAGAATCTCGAGATTGTTGTTCGCCTTTGCTGCTTCTATGGTTAACCAGCCACGTTCTCGCGAAGAGGCGATGCCGTGTCGAATTGCATTCTCGACGATTGGCTGAAGGATCATCTGAGGCACGAGTAACTCCTGAGTTTCGCGGGCGATTCTTCGTTCAATTGTGAGTCGATCCCCGAATCGCATCCGTTCCAAGTCGAGGTAAGCCTCCACAAATTCGAGTTCCTCATGGAGGCAGATCAAATCTGCACTGTTACGGTCGAGGGCGATTCGCAACAATCCTGACAGCTTCAGGATCATGACCCTGGCGTTCTTTGGATCGCTATCGATCAGAGTTGCGATCCCGTGCAGAGTGTTGAACAGAAAGTGAGGATGAAGCTGCATCTTGAGGGCTTGCAGTTCGCTCGCGGCGAGCGCTTGCTGATACTCGTATCGCTCCCGCTCTTGCCTTTGCAACCGTTTCAAGTACTGGTAGGCATGGGCTGCCACCACGACTGCAATGTAGATGAAAACCTGATCAGCAAATGCTCCGCGAATCATCTCCACCCACGAGTGGGCCGAGCGCGGCATGTATTTCTTCAGTTCGTCGTTATAGGGCGGAACTAATACCCAGAGGATGCTCGTCTGTAGCACCACGAAGGGCACCACACCGAGTGCCCACAGTAGCAAATATCGAAAGCGACTCTTTGAGAAACGGAGATACTTCCCAACCAGGAAGAAAATAGGCGGAGTCCACAGGGCGAAGGCTAAGCCGCGAAGTGCGACTTCGATCAACAAGGCACCCAAAGATGACCAAAGCGCATGCGGATCGAGGGGCCTGTATTGCAGGCCCATCAGTAAAGCGATGCCTGACCAAAATGCAAACGACATCAGGTAGGCCCGCGCGACGGAACGGACCAAGAGCGGTTTCATGCGAGTCATTCTATCCGCAAAGAATACGATTCAGTATTCGAAGTGCGAAGCTACGGAATTCGGCTTCAAGCCTACAGGTTTGCGGGCCCGGATTGGGTCCTGGGCTTTTCCGACTCACGGAGAGCGGCGGAAATCGGGATCGGACTAGCTGCTGGGCGGGACGCCGACTATGGCGACCAGTTTCTCGAACGCGGGGTTCCCGTGCAGACGAGTGAAACCTTGATTCTGACTCAGGGAAACCATGTTTTCGTCATGTAGCCAAACACACTTGCTCAGGTATTGCAGGGATTCATCGGCGTTGCCAAGTTTAGCTTCGGTCTCCGCGATTGCGAAAAGAGATACTTTCCCCTGGGCGGAAAGCTTCATCTGTTCGGCGAGCAGTGCTTCGAGCAATCCACGTTCACCGCCTCCTGAATAGCCTTTGGCTGCCGCGTCGGCCTGCGCCATTGTCGTCGAGTCGTGCAAGATAATCGACTCCTTCTTAAGTTCAGCGATGTAGCGCGGATAGTCTCCAGCGTTGAAATAGGAGAGTCGCAAGTAGCGGTGCGGCGACAGGAAGTCTGGCTCGGCGGCTTCGAGTTGGGTTAGCACCTGCACCGCTTCTTCATGATGTCCGGCAGTTTCCAGCAGCTGCCCTTTATCCGCGAGAATTGCCGCAGAGTGCGGATCCAATTTGCGGGCTGCCTCGATCTCGGCCAGTGCTTCGGTGTGGCGACCGAGCGCTTGCAGGAACGTGGCGAACCAGTGATGCGCCTTGGCATTGTTTGGGTCAAGCTCGATCGCACGCCGGAACTCTATTTCGGCATCGCGCGCATCCCACATGCCCCAGAATGTTACGAAAGCCAGCGATGCATGGGCAGACGCAGATCGATCGTCGAGTTCGACCGCTTTTTTGGCCGCGGCGAATGCACGGAAGTAGGCCTCGTTGGGAGGCATGGCGGAAAATTCGCGCAAAAGGTTATAGCAATCGGCCATTCCAACGTAAGCATCGGAATAGTTGGGATCGCGGGCCAGAGCCTGTGTGAACGCATCGAGAGCCTGATTGAGGCTTTCGGGGGTCCGCTTGTTCCAGTAAAACCGTCCTTTGAGGTAGAACTCCTCCGCCTCCCGGTTCGCGGGCGAATGCTGAGTCCGTGCCAAAGCAGGGCTCGACTTGGCTGCGGCTTCAGAGCGGCGGGCACCGGGGTAGAACCTCCACACGGCGATCATCAGAACTAGAGCGAGGACGAAAAAAATGCGTAGCCGCCAAGAGGTCGAACTCGTAGGTTGGATTGATTCCGAAGGTCTGTCTATTTCCTTTTCCTTCGGCGCTTGCGAGGCGGGGGATTGTTCGACGATAGGGTCGGGCGGATGGATAGGCCCGATCCAACGGTAGCCGCGGCGCTCAATCGTCTCGATGAAAATTGGATTGTCGGCAGAATCGCGCAAAGCGTCGCGCAAGCGCATGACCGCGCTGCTAATCCCCTGCTCGAAATCCACGAACACGTCTGGAGGCCAGAGTGCCTGGCGCAACTCCTCGCGCGTGACCACCTCTCCGGGCCGGGCCAATAATATCGTGAGCATTCGGAACGGCAAATCCTGCAGACGGACCTTGATTCCGTTCCGCCGGAGTTCGCCGGCGGAAAGATCGGCTTCAAATACACCGAAGCGAACAACGGATGGATGAGTTTGCGCCGAGCCCATAAGTCAACGTGGAACGCCCAACGGCGAGCGACGAGTTTAGCACCCCACCTGGGGATACGGGAAATGGCACTTTCAGGCATTCCGGGTGCGTTTCGCACGAGGCAATGAGTCGCTGTAAATATTTATAAATATTGCAGATATTTCGCTATGGAGGCGCAAGGAACGGACCATTTCCCATCTATTGACCCTAAGGGGCTCACGCGGCGAAAGTCGGGGCGAGTCATTCTCCTTAGGCGACTCACTCGGCTTCCTAGCAAACGTGCGAGGTGGAAATTGAACTCGAGGCGTTGGATCTGTCGCCTGTTGTCCCTGCTGAGAATGCACAGTCCGGACTGTCCAACTTGCAACCCCGATGGAACGCGCAGGGGTGAGGATATGCGCAAGAGGCTGCAGGAACTGTCGCAGGTCGAGTAGCTAGGCAGCCCCGTAGCTTGACGGAGAATCTTCGAATACCACCTATTCTGTCTTGAATCCTAATTCTCTGTTGAATCGAACCGATCACTCCTGACTTCCTCTTCTGCTAGAATCCGGCCGTGAAAAGACGAACACTACTGAAAACGCTCCCTGCGGCAGCAATGCTTCCCGCCTCGCTTTGGGCAGCTTCCCGGCGGGAGAGCACTGATGTTGGAGCATCGACTGCGGTCTACGAACTGAGGGTGTATCACGCGGCTCCGGGAAAGTTGGCTGATCTGCTGGCACGCTTCCGGGAGCATACCGTCAAGATCTTTGACCGCCATGGAATGAAGAGCATCGCGTACTGGACGCCGCTGGATGAACCAGACAAGAGCAACACGCTCATCTACATTCTGGAGCACCCCAGCCGGGAAGTCGCGGCGGCGAACTGGAAGTCGTTCCAGGACGATCCGGAGTGGAAGAGCGTCCGCGACAAGTCTGAGGCCAACGGCAAACTCGTGGAGAAAGTTGACTCCACGTTTATGTCACTGGCCGACTTCTCACCAGGATTGCCGTAGGAGAATTCAGTGTTCGATCGATTGGCACGGACCAGCACGATCGCGCGAGTTCGGCTGACGTCGATCGAAACATTTAACTCTCTCTTAAACTATCTCTCGAGAGCGCGGCGATCCCAGTTGCCCAGCTTCGCCCCGGCCTCATATGTACTTTGGCAAAACTCCAGCAGGGAAGCAGTCGGCGATTCCGACTTCCGCACGTCGTCGTACATCAGTAGGAACTCATTGACTTGTTTCGAATAAAAGGCAGCGTCTGGCTGGACGCGAGCTCCTTTGAATCCTTGCGGCTCCGGGGCCATGTAGGAGTAGAAGGCGGCCTCCTTCACATCGCCACCGCCCGGCCAGAATCCGACGCTGCTTACTTCGTGGGAGTAGGCTTCGCGCGTAATCGCGTCCGCGCCCGGACGCGGCGGCGCCGGACGCCCCGAAAATCTCGTGACCGCCAGGTCAAAGCTGCCCCAAAAAAAGTGAACCGGGCTGCTCTTGCCAATGAATCCTGCCCTAAATTCGGTCAGGACAGCATCTACCGACAATAGAATTCGCCAGAATTTTTCAACCGCGACTGGATCATACGATCGATGTTCGCGATCCTTGTCGAACGGGATTGGATTCGCGATTTCCACGGGCATGCCCCAGATTTTGACTTCGATGCCGGCGGATCGCAGCATTCCCAGAAAATCTTTATAAAATTCAGCGACTGAACGTGGCGCCAAAGGGATCGTTTTTAACAACCCATCGCTGGTTTCAAGCACCAGTTGGTGCTTCAGGAAATCGAACCAGATTTCGAAGGCCCTCTGTCCGTAGGGAATACGCGATGTTGTGAGGCCGAGAGCCGATACGTAGAGGGGAACATTCCACCAGTGGTTCACCAGGGGTGTAAGTGCCAGCCGGACCTTACCCACCATTTGCGTCCACATATGGAGAGTCGCGTAGGTGTCTCCCCATGAATCCAGAGTCAAGATTGGCCAGCATTCGGGGCGGTCAGCAGTTTTGCCAAGCATGGTAGTCTCCTAAGCGATCACGGTTCCCGGTGGGAGGGGTATATCATGTGGAAGATTATGCGGATCCAACTTTTCACGCTCGTTTTATTTGCGACGATTGTGGTCGTGAGCACACCCGTTTTCGCGCAGCAGCCAGCCGGACAGGGGGGCGCCACTGCCAAACCCGAAGATACAGAAGTCTGGGAACCGGTGCCCAAAATAGTGACGCCAGGAGCCAGCAACGAAGCGGCCCCCTCCGATGCCATTGTCTTATTTGACGGCAAGAATCTCGACGAATGGGTGTCGGTCCAAGACAAGTCCCCTGCCAAGTGGGTCGTAGCCAATGGCATCATTACGGTAAATAAGGCGGCAGGGAACATCGAAACCAAGCGTAGCTTTAAGAATTATCAACTCCACATTGAGTGGAAGATTCCGGAGACAATCACCGGCTCCGGTCAGCTGCGGGGCAACAGCGGAGTGTTTCTGGCTTCCACCGGGTCCGGCGACGCCGGATATGAATTGCAAGTTCTAGATTCGTACAACAATAAGACCTACGTCAACGGTCAGGCCGCCAGCATTTACAAACAGTCCGCTCCGCTGGTCAACGCGAATCGCAAGCCCGGCGAATGGCAATCTTATGATGTAGTGTGGACGGCTCCGATCTTCAATTCCGATGGCTCGCTGAAAACGCCCGCCTATGTGACCGTCTTTTTCAATGGAGTGCTGGTACAAAATCACTTCGAATTAAAAGGCGAAACTCGCTACACTGGCCAGCCGTTCTATAAGAAATACGATTCTGCGCCCATCAAGCTGCAGGCACATGGCGATCCGAGTGAGCCCATCAGTTTCCGGAATATCTGGGTTCGGGAACTAAATTAGCGAGCGGTCGTCCTAGTGGTCGTCCGAACTTGGAAAGTAATCTGAATCGAATGCGCATTCGGATCAGATCGGTTCGCGATTGCGGCGCAAGCGCGTCGCCACGGCCAGGAATATCGCGGTTACTGCCAGGCCGGTCCATAAACTCGGGTTGAAGAAAAGTTGGCCCGAAGTGAAGTGCGGCATAAAAGCCACCGCCATATCTGCTGCTTTGGAGTTGCTGTCTTCCGCACCTCCGCCCACGCGGTATCCCAACATTGAGGCGAAGTAAGAAGTATTGAAGGCAACTCTCTCGGCGATGCCAATCGCCAGTGGCGGCACCGTGGCCCATAGAAATGCGGCGCGCCGCGCCCACGCGGAAACCAGCAGCACCCAGCCGTAGAACGGCGCATAGAAAAGCCCGTGAACAACCATCAGGTGATAGAAGAGTCCGAGCGACAATTGGAAGAACGACAAGTGGGGCGTCGCCGCCGGAGTGCTCACGCCGCTCGCAAGCAGCACGGCATTGCTGAGCAAGATCATCAATATCCACAAGGCGATCGTCACAGCGAAGGTGAGAAGCGGGAGAATGACGATTGGAATGCTGGCTTTCGAGAGCACGGTCGTGAGATCGGAGACCGGAAGCGATTTCCAGAACAGTATGCTTCGATCGCGGCGTTCGCCGTACAGCGCGTCGAGGCAATAGAACAGCGCGACGATAAGCGTCGTCGCCATGATCAAAAGCGCAGCGAGGTTTTCAGATTGCCCCATGAAGTCTAGTTGTATCGGATCGATTCCTGCTGGCCGCATTCTGGCCGGCAAATGGATCAGGCTGATGATGAAGCCGAACAGGAAAAGCGAAGCGGCGGCCAGAGGAGCGATATAGAGGGATCGGTACTCCCAAAATTCGCGCTGCACGGACCAGAAAAACGTCCGAGTTGAAGTTATAGTTGCCGGCGCGCCTCTCTGCGAATCAAACGATCCCGAAAAAGCATTCGACGGAGTACTCATACGGTCGCTCCTTGGGGTGCGATGGGTTGATGCCCCGGCTTACTCTCCAGCATGGCAACGAACAAGTCGGCGATGCTCGGCGTACGAACGTCGCCAAGTGTAGCGAGCTGCGAACGATCGACGCGATCGAAAAGCAGAATACTTCGACCGATGACCTGGCGTTCGTGAATCGGTTTGAGCTGCCGTGCTGCGGAGAGACGCTCGGGATTGACCATCACTTCCAAATAGCGCGACTCGAACTCTTCCATACTGCAGCCAAAGACGATGCGGCCGCGGTCGATGAACATCACGTCGGTGAGGACGTTCTGAATCTCCTCTACTTGGTGGGTCGTCACGATGATGGTGCGGGTGCGATCGAAGTAATCGTTCAGCAGCGAGTCATAAAACTGTTTGCGATAGAGGATATCGAGGCCGAGCGTAGGCTCGTCGAGCACCAGCAGTCTTGCATCGATGGCCATGACCAGAGCGAGGTGCAGTTGAGCGACCATGCCCTTCGACAGTTCCCGCACTTTGCTGGTCCGCCGAATCGTGGTCTTTGCAAGAAAAGCTTCGGCCTTGGCGCGATCGAAACGGGGATGGATGCCGGCGACGTAGTCGAGTGCCTGGGAGACTTTGATCCAACGTGGCAGGACAGCGACATCGGCGATGAAACAGACATCGCGCATGAGTTGATCGCGTTCATTCCATGGATTGCGCCCGAGAACGCGCAGTTCTCCCTGATAGGGAATCAGGCCAAGAATCGCGTTGAGCGCGGTACTCTTGCCCGCACCGTTGGGGCCGATCAGACCGAGGATGCGGCCTTCTTCGATGTGCAAGTCGATACCGTCTAGCGCGATGGTTGTGCCGAAAGACTTGCGAAGTCCGCGTGCTTCGATGACAGTCATGACTTCGGCTCCTTCTTCTTCGCGATCTCCGCTGCTGACCGTGTCGCGGAACCGTTCAGCAGTTCTTCAGCTTTCAGGCCGAGACGCTGGATGGTGGCGTGGACGCGGGGCCACTCTTCCGAGAGAAACTTCTGGCGTTCTCCCTGCAGCAGCAGAGTGCGCGCACCGGCGTTGATGAACATGCCAAGACCCCTCCTACTCTCAACAAGTTGTTCGTCGACCAGTTGCTGATAGCCCTTGAGGACCGTAAGGTGATTTACGCGATACTCGGCAGCGACTGTGCGCACGGAGGGAAGAGGATCGCCTTCCTTGAGCACGCCGTCGAGGATCATCGCGACCACGCGGTCGCGAAGCTGGCGGTAAATCGGCTGACTGTTGTTCCACTCACTGTCCATCAGATTCCCGGTTCATGTCGCGGACACACAGCGACAAATCCAGACAGCATTATCAAAGCGTCAGCGAGCATGCGAAGGAGGAATATACGAGAAAATAACATTCTTGTTTCTCTCTTCTTTTCTCTCCACCTAACCGTGCGTACCATTCATGCCGCGGCGACCACGGCCGATGATGAGGCTGCGGCGTCCTGCGCTGACGGCCTAGCGCCCTTGATCAGAAGCCAAAACATGAGCGCGAGTTCCCCGAAGAATGCGGGCTGACAGTAGGTATCCACCTTATCCTGATATGGCGGTAACAGTATGCCCGTAAGGCTCAGGATCACCCAGGCGAAACCGGCGAAGGCGAGCCAGACGCCCAGGAACCGCGGCAGAAAGCGCGACCGGTATACAAGCCGCGCGAGCGGAAAGAGCCACAGACCCCAGAATATTTCGGCCACAACAAATCCGTAATGGTGCAGATTCAGGAACAGCATAGCCAGAGCATCGCGCTGCGGCTCTCCGAAGACGGCCAGGAAGTCAGCCCCGCGCACCAGAACTAGGGCAACGATCGAGTTCATCTCATTCACAAACGCTATCGGGATCGAGACCACAATTAGTGTCACCATGAGTGATGTCTGCCGCTGGTCGATCCCCTTCAGCAGGTCGTACAAAGCCAGGGCCACAAAAATAAAGCCTGCCTGGCCGATGAGTTCACCCGCGATGCCGAGACGAAATAGCGTTTCGTGAGCCGCGATGTTGTTAGCCGTTGCCGCTGCGTTTCCGCTAACGATCAGCTTGCCCGGAACATAGCCCATGGCGAAGAAGCCCACGATTGAAGTGAGTACATACAGCAAACCTGCAAATCTGCCTGGGTTCCTGGTGGAGCTCATGTGTCCTCGCTGGTTGGTGCTGAGCCTCAGATGTTCCTGGCATGAAACCTTGAAATCAAGCGCGCGAGCCGGCCATCCCCTTCTGTTTGTAGGCATGTGCGAAGCGGATACGGAGGAACCAGAAAATCATCAGCAGGATTGGCAGGAAACTCAGGAAAACAAGTACACCCGTCCTGCGTAACACGTCTGGAAAGACCTGCTGCCGTGCCAGGAATATCGACGCTGCCGCAATGAACAGCGCAAAGCACATCCGCCAAAGATGCCGCGCGATACGCTGCGTGCCCGCAATACCATGCCGCACGAGCATGCGCACGTCCCCGACAGCAGCCAGCAGAGCCACCGAGCCAAGAAAGAAGTACGGCCCCGGCGGATAGTCATACTTCAATCCCGTCGGACTCATGGCAGCTTCGAGCCCCAGGGTCACCTCGACGGCAGCGACTGCAAAGACAACCAGTAACGCGCCGCAATCCAAAATGCCCGGTCGGCCTTCCCGGCGCCGGGCCGTCATCCATGCCGTTGCCACCAGATAGAAAGTTAGAATGCCTCCCAGAATGTTACCCGGTTGCGCTTTCATGACCGCCAAGTACACTCCGCTTGCGGACAAGCTGAGCATGGATATGACGAATACGTTTCCTGCGCGCCCGTGGCTGCGGGAACCCTTGGGAAGGGACACCGCCACAAATCCAGACAGCATTCCCAACGTGCCAGAGACGATGTGAAGAAGCAGTATGGGTGAGTGCGACATTTTCTCCTCCGTTGTGCGGCGGCGGCCTACCCGCGCCTCGGCTACCTCGTGACCGTACTTCCAAAGGAGGCGCGTGCGATTCGTCCCGCATCATCCTTCGGGAAGCACCGCCGCACCTCCTTGAATTTGTGACGACGCATAGCCTTTGGGACACAGTCATTTCCGCTGCAAATCCATGTGCGCGTGCATTAGCTTGTCTCCCGGCATCAGGAACGTCCAGTCCTCGGTGTGATGGTTAGCGTCGATCTGGGTGAATACCGCGTGCTGCATGTGTCCGTAGTCCAGATTGCCGGCAACGTCGACAAAGTCGAATTCCAGTGTTTTTCCGTCCGGCGACGTCCGGGCCGCCATGCGGGGCCGGTTGCCTGCGTCGCAGTAGTGGGTTAGCAGCAGGCGATCGCTATCGAGGTAAAACATGGTGACTGGATGGTCGTTCTTCGTGGGATCGTCCGGCGTTCCGGCTGCCGACATCTCGTGCACGAGTGCATTGCCCCGAGAGGTTACGCGCATCGAGACCTGAACCAGCGACCCGTTTCCCATCTCAGCTGACGGGGGCGTTGTGGTCACCGAGCCTTGCCAGGCACCGGCCAGAGTTTTCATTTTGTCGAACGACTTCTGCGCGTCGGATTGGGCGAAAGCCACTGTGGAAAGCGAAAGCAGAACAACAGACAGTACAAATCGCGAGGATTTCATGTTGCATTCTCCTTAAAGTCATCACTTTTCTTGCTCAAGTCAGCGTCTCGATGGCGAGATCAGTGCTATCGGTTCCGCTGGAAGACCATTCACGATGCGCATCGTTACTAGTGTTATAGTTATATATATCACCATATGTCAAGCTTTTTCTGTGTCAGGGACAAAGATGTTTTGAGACGAACGGATAAAAGGGTCTTCGGATAGGGGCTTCTGATGGGACTTCTGTAAAAGCGCGAGTGGGACGAGGGGCTCTTTCGCCGTGGATGGTCGGAGGGGAAGTTGGCTCTTACTTGGGCTTCGACGAGGGCGTGGTATCAACCTTGATTGCGGCTGGATTGTCGCTCCTACCGGTATCAACCCAAACCTGACCTAGCCCGCCGTCGGAACTAGGAGTGAGGATCATGTGGGTCTCGTCCGCAGTCTTGCCTGAGCCCGGCCGCACGATATCAATGGCCTCTTCCGTGACCTGGAAGCTGTTATTTACGTCACCGGGACTGGGTTGCTCGGTTTGGCGGACTGTGCTCAACACGCCCGCGGAAGTAGTGCGTTGAACCGTGGTCTGACGTTGTACGAGTTGGAGGCTGTCATCTCCGGCGACGCCGGGGACATTCGTCGAGTATGTTTCGGTCGTCTCACGCTTGTCTCCGGCAGCAGCCTGATTTCCTTTGCTGACCGTTCGCTCGACCACAGCGAGATTGCCGTTCGAATCGGGACGCAGAATACGCTCTTCCTTGCTGACGACTTGACCGTTTTCCTGCTTGCTCTTGCCTTCTCGAACCTCACTGAGCTTCCAACCTCCCGTTCCATCCGACAGCTGCGTGGATGTCTTGAGCGCGATCGTGCCGTCGCTGTTTTTCGTTTCTCGCTGCTCTGTCTGTACCGCAGGAGAGAATCCACCGTTGCCGTCGGGCGTCAGTACCGTCGTATTGGTTACACGCACGGCCGGGCTGATCTGCTTTGAATCCTCCTGTTCGCGCTGTACGACTTGCAGCGCTCCGTTGGCATCAGGATTGGAAACGGTACGGCTTACCTTCTGTTCGCCGCCCGGTAAGCTGCGCGATTCTTCCTGGCGTTCCTGGATGAGCGTCCGATGGCCGTCGGGATCTGTGCCGAAAGTTCGCTCGATGGTCTGGACGGTTGTGTCGTTGATACGGCGAGATTCCTTCTCTGTATCCGAATACGGAATGTAGCGGCCGTCCGGTCCGAGAGTTTGTACCGCCGTCTTGTCAACAACCCGTCCATCGGCCTCGGTGTGAGTTTGACTCGTGCGAGTGGGATTGACGGCTCCGTCCGGGCTTCCTTGCTGGCTGGTGGCCGACCACGATTGGTTTCCTGAACTATCCTGCGCCGTACAGTTTGGGCATAGGAATACGGCTGCAGCCAACGAAAGCAGCGCAGACGATATCGCCAATCGAGGAAGTTTCATCGAATACATTCCTGCCACTCCCTGCACTATATACCTTGATGAGCGGGCCAGAAATTGAGAACGAAATGACGATAAAAAAGCTCATCGATGGGGCGCTAGCCATCGATGAGCATGGTTTTTGAGGGTATGAATTACCCCCAGAAGCACGGAGCTGGAGAAAGCTGTATCCCCCCTTTAGGGCAACTTCCCGTTACCATGCTGAGAGTGCCCCGATGGTAGGTGCTGTGTGCCAGATTTTGCACTACGGTGAATACCGTAGTCATTAGCTCAAAGGTTTTAGCCACTGCGCGCTTCTTTTTCTTGAGACGACTTCTCAAGTTTGAGCTCGGCTACGGTGTTTCCCCGATGGTGGCCTGACAGCAAAGCGTGTCGAATGAGGGCAGGTTCGGTAGGGCGATCATGGGTTAGCGTTGGGTAATTACCAACATTCAGACCCTCACGATCGCCCTCTTTTCTGATTTAATCTCTTGAAGAAATTATCGAGCAGAACTTGGTTCCTTCAGTATTCGATCCACAGCAGCAACCAGGGATTCCGGACCTTTTCCTAGCATGGAATCGGATTTTTCGAAGAAACAGCTGGCCCCATCCTTTTCCATCTGAATCGCATTTTTTTGCGAGAGTCCCGTCAACATCATCACCGGAATTGAAGCAGTGGCAGGATCCTTTTTCAAAGCTTTGACCACGTCTAAACCGCTCATCTTCGGAAGCATGACGTCTAACAGGACCAGGGACGGGAAGTGTTCGCGAGCGAGAACTAGAGCTTGTTCCCCGTCCCCGGCAGAGACGACTTCATAGCCGGCAGCGGTCAACGCTCGTTCCGTCGCCATCCGGAGAAACTTGCTGTCTTCCACGAGAAGTATTTTCATGACCGGTTTCGAAAATTGATCCTCACAGTATGGACCGTTTGGTCGATTCTGGCGGCAGATTCAATCCTGGTGGTCCGAACGTGGATTCGATCGGCTCACCCCCCGGGGAAGCGGCCGCCGTCAGCGAACGATCATTTAAGTTGCCCCATCATGCGGATAGCAATGGGATGATCGGGAAATGCCTTGAGCAAATCTCTTAGCACAGCGCGCGCCTTATCAGGGGTTTCTTCGTCAGCATAGACGCGAGCCAGATTGAGATAGGCCTGGTCAAAATTGGGCGACACCCGAATCGATTCCTGGAAACTCTTAACGGCTTCAGCGATCCGATCAGTCCGAAGATAAAGAATGCCCAGATTGTTGAGGGCTTCTGGAAAGATGGGACGGGCTCGTAAGGCTCGCTGCAGAAAGTTGAACGCGCGGTCGGTGTCGTCATTCTGGGCGAAGATCATTCCGAGACCGTAGTTCGCATCGGGATCGTCGGGGTCGAGTTGAAGCACACGTTCATAAGTCTGACGCGCGTTGTCCCAGCTTTTCTGTACCCGGTAGGCCCCAGCGAGGTTATTCAGAGCGACCCGGTCGTTAGGACTCAGCCGAATTGCTTCCTGAAAATCGCTGACAGCCTCAACAGTTCGGCCTTCGCTTCCTGCCAGCAGGCCGAGGTTGTTCCATGCGTGAGCAATGGTGTCCGGGTAGCTTGCCCGAAGTTTGAGCGCGCGTTCAAAGCAATCACGCGCGTCACCGGACTTCTGCTCGCTGAGATAAACACTGCCAATTCCGTAGAGTGCTTCGGCGCTGTCCGGATCGTCGCGAAACGCGATCTGAAAGGCGGCTCCGGCCTGATCGAGATAGCCACGTTTGAAGAAGACCGAACCGTAAGAGAGATAATTCCGGCTGAAATCCGTTACCTCAGCGATGCCCGGGAACGGAAGAGCGTGCGCTATCCGGTCGGCCGCGGTTCGTGGAATCCCTCGGGAGTCGTGCTCCAAGTGCTCAGCACTAATCGGCCCCTGATATACCTTCACGATCTCACCTTTAGTGTCGATCAGGAATGAAGTGGGAAGCCAGATATCGCGACGGCGATCGAACATGTAGTGAAAGAGAATGTTGTAGATGCCAGCGACATCATCGGAGCCCGAGAGTACTGGAAAAGAAAAAAGGCGCTTGCTCGCCAGGACGTTTGGCTTCGCGGCAACGGATTGATCGAACACAACCGAGACAACTTGGAGGCCTTTCGCACCCCACTCCGCAGAGTGTCGGTCGAAGGTCGACCAATCCGTTCGAGTTCGCTCGTCGCTGCTAGCACCGAAGTGGAGCAGAACCGTCTTGCCGCGCAGAGCAGACAGAGATTGGGGCTGTCCTGTGCGGGAATCGGGCAAGGAGAAATCGGGTGCGGTGATAGGCGCCAAGAGCCAAGTTTCAGCGACCGAGGGAATATCTTCCGACGGTTGAGCGCTTACTTGGCCGAATCTGGCAGGGGCAGAGGTGTCCCGAAAAGCTTCGATCCGAGATGATGCAGATCCTTCTTCAATCCAAATGCGATGGTTAATCGGCAGATCAGTCAATCGCTGGACGAATCCGCTCGGCCATCGAATGGATGAAGTCAACGGTCCTTTGGCGGCGCCCAAACCAAAGAAAACGTCTTTGCTGTGCTGTGAGAGGTATCCGGATCCGGCTTGCACTGACCGAGTCTGAATGCTTTGTTCGGTCTCGATCGTAATTACGGCTCCAATGGCATCGCGATTACTCTTTGTCCCACGCAGGCGAAACGAGATGGATGGAGGCAGGCTCGGCAGGATATTTTTCAAAACACGCAATTGCGGGGCGTTGCGGTTCTTGAGAAAAACTTCTTGACGACCGTCGAGATCGAAATCAGCGAGTGCGAACGCGCGTCCATCTTCCAGAAAGTCGAGGCCGATGGCTCCGGAAATGTCGGAGAAGCTACCGTCGCGATTGTTGGCGTAAAAGACGTTACGCTCGTAGCCGCTCCAAGTGCCGTCAGATCGGATCAACTCGTTGATGGCGTTCCAGCCCTGTTCGTAATCGTGCGAAGGCGTCGCTTCATCCGGCGAGAACGCCACGGTTTGGCGCCAGAAAAAGCTGTTGAGATCGTCACGCGAGGGACCGCTCACCATGCCATTGGTGACATACAGGTCGGCGAAGCCATCATGATCGAAATCCCAACTGTCGCTGCACCATGCCCATCGGCCGATTCCCACCCCGGCGGCTGTCGTGCGATCTTCGAAAGCAGCGATTCGTTTTCCATCACCAACCTTCGAACTCAATCCATTTTTGTTGTGGAACAGCGAATTGCCCATTGCGTGCTTGTGGTAGAGCATGCGGACAGCGGGAGGCGAATCTTTCTTGAAGATGTCCTGCATACTGATGCGTTCACCTGCCGCAGTCCACATGTTTGCTACGTAAAAATCCTCGATACCGTCGTTGTCGTAGTCGAAGACGCAAATGCCCATTCCCGCTCCGACGTCTTCTACGCCCACCTCGGCCGCCGCGTCGGTGAACGTTCCGTCGCCGTTGTTGCGGTAAAGATTCTTGCGGCCGAAATCGTTGACCACATAAAGATCGGGCCAGCCGTCGCCGTTGAAATCGTTCCAGGCACAACAGAAGCTGTAGCGCGTGTTATTGACGTTAAGCTTGCTTTCGGCGGTGACGTCGCGGAAAGTGCCATCCCGATTGTTCCGCATCATGAAATTGGGAGGTCCGTTTTCGGCCGCATGATACGGCGACGGGTATTTGTACTGATCGGTGCCTTGGTAATACGTGTAGAGGCAGAAATAGATGTCGAGCCAGCCGTCGCGATCGTAATCGGCGACCGCCGCGCCGGTGAAAGTTCCCTGAGGAGGATTGGCGAAGCGAAACGCACCCGGTTTTTGATGGAACTTGCCGTGGCCGTCATTGAGGAACAAGAGCGGACCACGAGCGCGCACGACGATTAAGTCCTGATCTCCGTCGTTGTCGACGTCGACGATCAGAGCGCAGGAAGTATTTTCGAGGACACCGACGCCGGACGATTCCGTGATGTCCTCGAAGGTTCCATCGCCGCGGTTGCGAAAAAGACGGTTGGGAAGGCCTGCGGGCTGACAGACATAAAGATCGTCGAGTCCATCGCCATCGATATCGCCGACAGAAATTCCGTTGTGCCCATAGATCTCAATGCCGCAGGCGCCGTCGAGCACCGTTCGCCAGTAGTCGCTTCCGTGCGACAGCTGCGCAGAGTAGGACGCGTTGCTTCCGAGCGAGTATTCGGCAATGTCTAAGTAACTCTGGACCGCGGAGCGGCTCTGGGTTTCCTCCATCATTCGCCAACGCAGCAGGCGGAATTCCCCCGCCGTCGCCGCTTCCCACAGCAATTCCCAAGAGCCTACGAGTTGCTCACGATACGACTCTCGTCCGGTGGCGACGATCTCGTAGCGGACGCGGGTACTCAACTGGCCGAGTCCCGAAGCCTGCATGGCAGCGGCTTCGACACCGGTGACCTGAAAATCTGCGGTGAGAATCTTGTTGAATGGATTCAGTCTGGAGCGCAGCTCTTCGAGGAACTCATTCCCCCCGACAGATAACTTCGCCGAAAAGGTATTGCGGCGAACCTCAACTGGAGGACCGCTGCGGATGATGCGCGATTCCGTAGGTTTGAACGATGTGGAGGAGAAGGAGGGAAGGAATACCTCTTCGAACGCAGCTAGCTTCTGTGGCGACTCCATCAAGCCGGAGCGCCACTTCTCCATGATTGTCGCAACCTGGTCGACGTATTTTTCAGAAACGAAGTTGTCCGTGCCCGCCTTCGTTTTGAGAAGCAAAGTGTCGAGCGGCATGGGCGCGCGATAGTGTGGATGAAGATGAAATTCTGCCCGGGAAGATTGCTCAGATTCAGAAGGGAAGGCGCACGAGGGGAACGCGATGCTTCCTAAGCCTGCTGGAATCATCGCGATCGAAGCACCTTGGCAGCAGCGAATTAGAAAGTCACGCCTGCGCTGGTCTATTGCACTGGGAGGGGAGAATTTGTGTGCCTTCTTTGGTCGATTCAGAGCGATGTCTCCGCCATGCTCACAGGGTTAGGTGAACCTAACATCCGCTTCCGTACGCGTCAAGATTTTCAGCGGCACCTAAAAAAAACTAAAAAGCGAGCGTCTGGTTTATGTAGAGCCGTTGTTGTGACGCAGAAAACTGGCTGCAACGTCCCCTTCTAGCAGGGGACAGCTTTGCGAAACCTTCAGCACAACATCGCATCAAGACTTTGCAGGCCACATCGTCTGCCCGCCGCGTTGGTGGGCCAGGTTGCCGATCTGGCCTGCGCGCGCAGCTGCAACCCCGCTTTCGACAGGCGCATTCGGTTCTTTGCGCGATTTGATGCAGTCGAAGAAGTTCTCCATGTGCGAGATGGTCCCATCTCGAAAACTGCGGGCGGTCATGACGGGATTATGGCCCTCTCCCTCATCGATGTGCTCGCGATAGACCGCGAAGCCGCTGCGATCGATTTTCAACGTGGCTTCGGTGCCGCGAAATTCAAGGCCGCCATCGTCGATGGAGGAATTCATCATGCCTTCGTACACGACATCAAATCCCGGATAGCGGAACGCCGCCTGAATCGTGTCGGGGCAGTCCCACTGATCAAAGATATATTTGTCGCCGAGCATTAATGCCTGTTTTGGTTGATCCGATTTCATCGCCCAATGAACTACATCGATCCAATGAGTAAATAAATCAGTCATGGCGCCGCCGCCAAAATTCCAGAACCATCGCCAATGGCTGAATTTCTCGTCGCTGAATGGTTGATCGGGAGCGGAGCCAAGCCACAGTTTCCAATCGAGTGCCTGTTGATCGATTGGTTTGGCAGGCCAGTTCCTGTGATAGTTCTGCCACCAGTAGGTTCGTACCTGCACGACTCGTCCCAAACTTCCCGCCTGAATCATATCCACGGCATCACGAAAGTGAGTCCAACTGCGTTGCTGCATGCCGCACTGCAAAATCTGTTTACTGGAACGGACCGCGCGCGTGAGCACGGCTCCTTCCTCAATCGTGTGGGTTACGGGCTTTTCGAGGTATACGTCTTTGCCCGCTTTCAGTGCGTCGACCGCCATCGGAACATGCCAGTGATCCGGTGACGCGATGATGACCGCGTCAATGTCTTTCGCGAGGACTTCGCGGTAATCCAAATGAGCCGTGGCGAGACCGTTGGACCTTTGCACGACAGCGTCCCGGTTGGGTCCGTAGACGTCACTCACGGCAACGATCTGATAGGGAGCTACTTTGTCCGCCGCGTCGAGGAGGCCCTTCATGCGATGGCCAGCTCCAATCACTCCGATTCGAAGAGTGTCGTTGGCGCCAAAGACTCGAGTTGAGGCGAGTGCGGTGAGTCCACTGGCAATGATGAAGTTGCGGCGAGTGATCATGATGGAAGGCCTCCAAGTGCGTTTGTGCGGATCGATCCTATCAAGTTTCGGCGCAGCCGCAATCTCTCAATGAGTGGTATCGCCCAGTTCGTGCAGGTGGCTTCCCGGATGCCCGTAACAAGCAATTATCTCAAGCCATAAACAGGGTCACGGCTGGATCGGAACTTCCCATTCCCCGATGGTTTCGCCCAGTGGTACGATATCGGCCTGTTTCATGGCTGCAGATTGGAATTGCGGATCGCAGTCTGACCCCGCAATG
>Ga0209624_10001266_pt1 | contig 20258 bp, 22 predicted proteins | sample JacPinW_OM2H0_O1_FD_188565 | JGI IMG/M metagenome (GOLD analysis project Ga0209624, IMG submission 188565) | Forest soil microbial communities from Algoma, Ontario, Canada - Jack Pine, Ontario site 1_JW_OM2H0_O1 (SPAdes) (version 2) | ecosystem: Environmental > Terrestrial > Soil > Boreal...
GGCCCAGGTTTGCGTTTTCACGCGAAAGCGCGCCCCTGTGTCCGCGGCCGGGTTCAATGGAGATCTCAACATGGGATTTCTACTCTGGAAGATTCTTCCGGGCTGGCTCGCCGTGATCCTGAAAATCCTCGTGATCATCAGCAGGTTTACAGACGAGGACTAATTTACTTCTCATAGAGCCCGTTACGAATCAATAACGCCAGGAAGGGCGCTTAGCGGCGCCCTTCCTTTTTGTGTTAGGAAATTTTGTGATCGGTAAGGGCTCAAATAAGCCATGGAATGACCTGCTCTTTCGCTTGATATCCCGTGCTAACGGAGCGAATGAATTCATACCATCAATGTAAGGGCGTAACTTCTGACGATCATATCGCTAAGTCGAAATCTAGCCTCCTAAAGGCACCGGAAACAGAGCACTGTCAAAGGTCTGTTGCGTGACGATCGCGTAAGAAACTTGGCCTCAAGATCCTCTTACTTTCGGATCGAATTTATGGAATTCGCGAACCTCCGCTTCACTGTTTGCTCTACATCACGACAATTACGTAATTATCGATTTCGTTTAGATTGTTTGCCGCGCGGCAAGAGCAATTCATACGGCTCGATATCTAACGCTGTAGCTAACTTTTCAATTATTTCTAGCCCTGGCGCACTAGTGCCCTTTTCCAACTTACTTACGTAAGTGCGATTAATGTCCGCATCGTAGGCAAGATTCTCCTGCGAGAGCCCCGTTTTGTACCGTATCCGGCGGAGGTTAGTAGAAAATATTTGCCGAAGGTCCATACAGCAAGAGAAAACCATTGCTGCCTATTGACCCACCGCTTTAAAGCATCAAAGTGTTTACAAATCAAAAAAGCTACCGAATACTGTTTTTACTTGACACCAATTTTCTAGCGAAGAGCACTATGGTAGGAGGCCATCATGGGATTGGTTTATGCGCTCAGTTTTCTGCTTTCCATTTTCGGATTTTTTACAGCAGTCGTTCTCGGAATCTTTAATAATCGGGCAGCTAAAAAAGGTCAAAAAAACTGCCGCTATTTTCTAGTAAAAGGTAGGTGGGTAGCTTCAGCATCAGCGGCTCTCCTCATATGGGCGTTTTATATTGGCGGAACTTTACCTGAGCCGGGGTTGGCAAGCGCAGACTCATGTACTGATAGGATCAGAAATTCCATAGCGACGCAGTCCAGTTTTAAAATGATCAACACTACACATTGGCGAGTAGGGTCAATATCTGCTGACGATTTCGTAATCAGATATGCTTTTTTGAACGGGTTATTGGACGATAATGATAAAAAGATTTTTTACGATTCCGTTGATGCTGAGCCAAGCAAGCCAATCCCCACCTATCTCGCGGTTAAATATAGGGGTGTTGTTCCTAACGACGGGGTATCTAAAAATGACATAGGAGTCTGGTTTGTCGAGTACGACGCCCAGAATCGATTTGGAGCCACAGTACGTAATATTGGCTGGTGCGGATATTTAATGACGAATAATAAGGAAGCGAGTGATCCGTTCTATTGGTCTGCATTTCCACCTGACGTCTTCCATAAACGGGCGCTCGGGCTTATCTAGGAGATTGTTTTTGGGTAATCGCCCTGTCACCACTCACGGCATCCCACCAACAAACCCGCTTGTGTCCTCGTTTTTAATCAAGGCAAGCTTGACGCCGACATGGCGGCAGCCCGGCCTCGGGCACGCCAGGTGTTTGGCGACTTCATCGAGGCGCACGTCGCGGTGATCCACCTTGATGAGAATCTGCACCGGACTTTGCAGCCATACATTCAAACACCGCAGGCACGTCGCTTCCAAAAGCACGCTGTCGTCCAAATCCCGGAGCGAAATGTCGTTCTGCCAATTCACCAGAAATCTTCCGCCGAGGGAATCCGGTTATAGGCGATCTTTCCCCCTGCGTTGCCGCCGGGCGGCGGCGTCCAAGGCCCGACGGTGACGACGCGCTTGCCGAATTTCCGGTTCAGCCCGTCGATCGTGTTCGTCAGCAACTCGCATTTCTGCCGCTCATTATCGTCGTTCAGCAGGAGATCGAGCTGCCGCCGGTTCGCCGGCGACAGCTCCGCCAGCGTGACCCCGACGCGCACAACTTCGGTGCGGTGGGGCAGTTCGGCGCGCGCCTTCTGCCACAGGACATTGAGCGCTCTCAGGCAAGCCTGGTCATCCTGCACGCAAGGGATCTCGCGCTGCCTGGTCCATCCGCCGTTCCGGTTATCGAGCCATAGCCAGAGTTTTCCCGCGTAATAGCCGCCGCGGCGCATCCGTCGTGCCGCTTTGGTCAGCAGCAGGCGGGAGCAGGACTGTGCGTGGTCGAAATCCCGCCAGCCGGGTGACAACACACGGGCATGGCCGAACATGCCGCGCGAGGTGGGCCTGGCGTGAAGGGCGTAACCGTGAAGCGCATACCACATGCGCTCGCCGTTCACGTTTCCCCACAGGGCGCGCAGTTGTTTCGGCTGGCTGTGCCAGAACTCGCTTGTGGTTGTGATGGCCGCCTCGTTGAGGCGCGGCTCCATACGTTTGCCGACGCCCGGAATGGCGGACAAAGGCAGCGCGAACGACGGTTCCGGCATCTGTTCCGGCCGCCAAATCGTCACGCCGTTCGGCTTGTCGATCTTGCACGCGATCTTGGCGAGCAATCGGTTCGCGGCGAAGCCGATAGAGCAGGTGATTTGCTCGCCGATGTTCTGCCGGATGCGTTCCTTGATTCGGCCGGCGAGGCCCACCGGATCGGCAATCCCTTCCGGGTCGAGCTTGCATGTCAGCTCGTCGATGGATTTGACCGTCTCGATGGGTATCTCGCAATAGATCTCATTGAGCAGCGCGTTATGGGCGCGCCGGAATAGGTCGGGCCTTTGTGTCACCAGCACCAAGCCGGGGCAGACCTCCAATGCTTCCGGGACGCGCATGACGTTCTTGCAGCCGGCCGCCTTGGCCTCTTTGGAGCAGGCGATAACCACCGTTGAGTGTGCGGCCGAGGTTTCAAAGGGAATCACGCCTACAGGCCGTCCCCGAAGCTCCGGCATGGCCTGCTGCATGACTGATGCGAAGAAGCCATCGAAGTCGAGGTAGAGCTTTTCGATGGTTTCCGGCTTGCGCATGGCTGATCTCGGGGCCGCCCAGAATGTACTTGTTTTGTTCTTATTAGCATGCGGATGATTGATGTGCAGGCCATAGTTGACAAATCTTGCATCGTGTTTTACGATTAATCGTCTTTATAGATTGATCTTAACTTACGACGTACAAACCATGGGCGAACCCGACATTTTTCCTACAACTGGTGGAACCTTCGAGTATTCCGAAGGTCGGCAACCGAAGTTAGGGCGGTGGGGACAGGACCGTCGACTTGAGTTCATCGAGTTTCGGTTGCTGTGGGAAGGCAAGATTAACCGCGGTGAGTTGGCTGATTTCTTCGGGATTTCGATCCAGCAGGCTTCGCTAGACTTTGCCAAATACATGGTCGTCGCTGAAGATAATATGGAGTACGACCGGAGCGAGAAGGTTTACCGCGCGACGCCTCGATTTGAGCCTCGTTTCCTAGCACCCGACACGCAAACGTTTCTCAACCAACTCGCCAATTTGACGACTGGTACGTTGCCCGCGTCGCTAAGCTTTATTGGCCCCAGACCACCCTGTGATGTTGTCACGTTGCCGACGCGGCGCGTGCGAACTGATGTGTTGCTCGCGGTCCTGTGGGCAATCCGGGATCATTGCGACCTCGAAGTGACCTATCAGTCAATGCGTCGGCCTGCGGCGACAAAGCGATGGATAGCGCCACATTCACTAGCCTTTGACGGTGCTCGATGGCATGCACGCGCCTGGTGTCACGAAAGCAAAACGTTCCGGGACTTTGTTTTGACACGAATGCAAGAGATTCACACGCGCCGTGCGAGTGAGGTCGATGCATCAGAGGATGTCAACTGGCATACCCATATCGTCGTTGTGATCGAGCCGCGGCCGGATTTGACAGTCGGCCAGCGGGATTCGGTGATAACCGATTTTGGCATGCAAAACGGTAAGCTGATCAAAACGATTCGTCGCGCGCTCGTTCAATATTTCGTGCGCCACCTGCAGATTGATGGCCCTGGTACGATCGGGCAGCCAATCGTGTGGGCAAACCGTGAAGAACTCAAAGATCTAGTTGAGCCTGTCAAGATGTACTAGGGAACGATCACCGTGTTTCGAATCATAATTCACGAAGAGGACTGAAAATGACTGAAGGTCAAAAACTGAACCACTTCTTTGTCGACGCCAAGAAGCACGAAACCGCACAGACGGCACTCACCGGCGCAGAGATCAAATCTATTGCCGTTGTCGCACCGAACTATCAACTCTTCCTCGAAGAAGAGGGGGATAAGCCGGACAAGGCCATCGGCGACGGTGAAGCTGTGAATCTCACCGAACGAGTGAAACACTTTTTTGCGGTTCCCCCTGCTACCTTTGGCGCATAGATGTTCGAGCCACAATTTGAGGAGCTGAAGAACTATCTCCGTGACGAAAAGGGACTCGGAGCCGAGGTCCAGCGCCTCAACACAGGAGGGTACCTAGTTAAAATCAAGAGCTTTCCGATAAGGACCGGTTGGAACCGGCCCGCTGTCGACATACTATTCGTCGCGCCACCGGGGTATCCTGCTGCCAAGCCTGATTGCTTTTGGGTTTCTCCCCAGTTGCGGCTCGCCAACGGAGCGATGCCGCAAAACACAAATGATAATAATCCGATCCCCGGCGACACATCGCCCGGACGCCCTATAACGTGGTTCTCGTGGCACCTGCAAACTTGGGATCCCAACCTTGACAAGCTAATTACCTTTTATAGCGCGATCGTTAAGCGGCTGATCCCGGCGCGATGATTGAACTCACAATCACAAAGACTGACGCCGATCGAATCGCGAGCGAGGTCCTAAGCGGCGAAACAGAACAATGCGCCGTGCTCTTTGCTTCGCGCGCGGTTCGCGTTGACGGCCGACTGCGCTTCATTGTGAGGAAAGTAGAAATTCCTGGCCCTGAAAGTTACTCGCAACGGAGCGTGGCTACAGCTGAACTCAATCCGGCATTCGTCGCGAAGGTCAGTAAGAGTGCCCGAATCCAAGGTGATTCGATCGTGTTTGTACACTCCCATCCCGGCGAAGCACCACCAGCTTTTTCGAGAGTGGATGACATGGGTGAGGCCCGCTTGGCCAGCTTTTTGGCGGTGCGGACGCCTGGAGTGCTTCACGGGGCGATGGTGATTAGCGCTGGAGGATGGGTGGGGCGTCAGCTCGGAACTTCGGAGCCGATGAAAATTGTCTCACTAGGGGAACGACGCAACGTGCTTTTCGATCCAACCAATCCAAACGAATTGGTACCCCAGATTTTTGATCGCCAGATACGAGCGTTTGGGGAGGCGGGGCAGCGCCTTATACAGTCACTGACCGTCGCGATAGTCGGCTTGGGCGGTACTGGATCTGTGGCAGCCGAACAGCTGGCACACCTCGGTGTGCGGCAGTTCATCCTCATCGACCCAGATGAAGTCGAACTCACCAACTTGAACCGGGTGGTAGGCGCGACTAAGAGCGACGTCGGGCGCGCCAAAATTGGCGTCGCGGCCGATCATATTCTCGCGATAGCGCCTGAAGCGTCTGTTAGGTGTGTTCGAGGCGACGTCACGCGCGCTTATGTGGCGAAGGAATTAATATTGGCCGATTTCATCTTTTCCTGCACCGATTCCCACGGCAGCCGTGCCATCGTCCAGCAGATCGCTTACCAGTATCTAATCCCATGCATCGATGTTGGATCCCTTCTTACCTCAGTCGACGGGCGGGTTACAGGCATCTACGGACGCATACAGGCGCTTACGCCAGGGCTGCCCTGTTTCACCTGCAGCGGACTCATTGACGCCGAAGAGGTTAGACAAGACATGATGAACGAATGGGAGCGTCGCCTTGATCCCTACATTCAAGGCGCGAGGGAACCGGCGCCCGCGGTCATCTCTATCAACAGCACCGTAACGTCACTCGCCATCACGATGTTTATGGCCATGACCGTCGGTATCCCGAGCGAAGGTCGTTATCTTTTGTACAACGCCAAAGCGCCGTCTCTGCGATCGGTAACGGCGAGCGCTAATCCGACCTGCTATATCTGCTCACCGAGCGGCGTCCTCGGCCGTGGCGACGCGCAGGCGCTGTTCGCTCGGGAAGAATGATATGTCGATTCGTGAATTTTCATCTAGCGGGGTACCTCGCGCGAAAATTGCGTTCTTTAAAGAATTGCCACCTGAGCGCGATTTGATGCGATTCACGGAACGTGGATTTGAATGCAAACCTTGCACAGAGATGGATCTCCAAAATCCCACATTTATCGCGGCACTTGACGCAGTCATCTTCTCCCAGAAGGCTGATCAACGAAATGCCCTGAGTTCCGTACTTAGCACATTGGTCCCAACACTATTGAAGTATGATGTGCGCGTGTATGTTCGCATCGCATCTGACCCAAACGATAGTCCGATTGCACGCAAACTTATTATTGATGCGCTCGTACCGTTGAAAGTTCCACTAGCAAACCTTCATCGAGAGGAATGGGCTCGTATACCTAACAGTTTAAAAGAAAGGGAGGACAGCTTCCTCGCGCCGTACGTTTATATCTTCGACTCAAGCGTCAATTGGATCACCGTCGCACATAACGTCTGCGATCATCCGGCCGGAAATAGCCCGAAGACTACGCTCAAACCTGATGGCTACGACATTCGAGAGCTCGGTTTGGAGGATTATGAGGAGCGTCTGCTGCTCCTGCAAAGGGCCTTTTTCGACTGCAGCACATTGCACCTACAAACGATGGCGCCTGGGCTCTCGGGCGCTCCTGTTTTTAAGGCCTACGCAACCCTCGAAAAATCCCTGGCGGGCAAATGGCCCTATCTGCACTTCGTCAAGCTAGGGCCCCGCAAAAAGATCGTCGATGAGTACGACAATTACATTGGACGAGCGCTCGATTATGTTCCATTTCACCTAGGCCCCCGATTGCGCCTGGATCGATGTAATCTTGGTACCTCCCTGGGTATCCTGGTCGGCGACTTCGTTGAAGGTGCCGAGCCGATCCGCGACAGCGCGCCGGCTGGACGCGCAAGCCATGCCATCGCCAATCTATTTGACAAGACTTTAGGCGCTTGGCGCAAACAAGCTGAGGTCGATTCAAATCAAACCCTTGAACATTATCTGGAAAAGAAATGGCTTAACGAAGACGGTAACGAAATAGCGCTTCCCGCCTGCCGCGCGAAAATTGTCCAGCTATTGGGAGGTAATCCCGATATCACGTCTTTAAGAGCAATATTCAATCGGGGCAACCATACTCCGATTTGGCGTGCACCTGCTCATGGTGATCTGCACGCGACAAATGTCCTAGTCCGCGATGGAGATGCAATCATAATCGACTTCGAAAAGGTGGAGGATCATTTCCCTTTGCTCTTCGATCCGGCTTCGCTCGAGGGCGGGCTGCTGGTAGAGGGCTTTGGACATGACACTCGCGCTGAGAAAAACCCAAAAGAGTTGCTCGATTCGATTTCATCTCTGTACAGTTTGGATATCCTGAATCAGCACGTACGCCCTTGCCATGCGGCCGAACCATCATCCTGGTTCTATGACTGTGTGCGGCAGATTCGCACGTTATCAAATCACGCGGACCGATCATCCGGCCAATACGCCCTAGTGCTGGCGGTCTGCCTCATTCGGAAGGGCTGCAATACGGCTGCATTCGATGATGCTAATGAGAACCTCAGAGCGATTTCGTTTATTCTTGGGGCGAGAATTCTCAGAGAGATCGGCTAAAAACTCACACAGATTGGCCAATCGAGGGAGCACTAAAGACGTCCCGTGAAAAATCCCAAATTCACCCTCAAGACAACAGTGCCATCTCGCGGTATTGCGAGCAGCTATCTTAAGCAGCCTGGAGACGCCGTCATCGTTGATCGGCAGGGTCCGCGATGGCTTTTGCTCTCTTGCCCGTGCGGATGCGGAGAGGAACTGCCTATCAACTTAGATCCTCGGGCAGGGCCCGCTTGGCGTCTGTACCATAGCGCGAAGACTGGACTGAGCTTATTTCCCTCGGTGTGGCGTGACACTGGGTGTGAATGCCATTTTATAATATGGCGCAACAGAATTAATCTATTTGGCCCTCTTGGTGACATGGATAAGGGCAAGGTAGATATCGAAGAAATTGAGTCTCTAACTGAAGCGGTCCGTGAGCAGCTCTCTAAGGACGATCTCGTTCCGTTTGCAGTAATTGCCGATGTTTTGAACGTGATTCCGTGGGACGTACTAACAGTGTGTCGCCAGTTGGTTCGGGCTGGAATTGCGCGCGAAGGAACACAAAAATTACGAGGACACTTTGGCCTCGCGTTGCCGATGCGGGAGTCACGCGAGTAGTTAGAACGTACGACTTGCACGTAAACTCGAATTGTTTAGCCTTAATTCCGACTTTTTGGGCTAAGCAATCATGTGACAAATCTTGGCCGTAAAGAGCCATCAAATGATCCAGTAATCCGCTTGATGCCCAGCTGCTTTGGAGCGAATGCATGCGTCACCCACGATAGGTAGGCTGCATCACGCAAAGGGGTATTTCATGACAAAGCGAATCGGAAAAGCAAAAGCCAAATCCGGACCATCGAAGAAAGCGATACCCAGGTCTAAGGGTGACTCAAAACAGCAGCGCATTATCGGCCTTCTGCAGCAATCTGAAGGCGCGACGATTGCGCAGCTCTGCAAGGTGACGAACTGGCAGGAGCACAGCGTACGAGGTTTTCTCTCCGGCACTATCAAAAAGCGGCTTGGGCTCAAATTGAGTTCGGATCGCACGGAAAAAGGAGAGCGGCGCTATCGCATCGCCGGGACCTAAGTCGTGCCCCACAAAGCGATTAGCCAGGAGATTACAAGCCTCCCTGATCAAGATGCCGTAACTCTGCGCCAGAAATGGACCGCTCTCTTCGGCACCGATCCGCCGATCCGAATCAGTCGAAAGCTGATGATCCAGGCACTGGCGTACAGGCTGCAGGAGAAGGTGTTCGGAGGTTTGCAGAAATCTACCCGCAAGGAACTGATCAGTCTTGCAGCCCGGTTCCAATCCACAGGCTCGATCTCTATGGCCGCCGCCAACAGCATCAAGCCAGGCACAAAACTGATTCGGGAATGGCGAGGGAAAGTCCATGAGATCGAGGTATTGACCGACGGCTTTGCCTGGTCAGGCCGGCGATACCGGAACCTTTCGGAGATAGCGCGCACCATCACCGGAACCAGATGGTCAGGCCCGAGGTTTTTTGGGCTCGAATTGGCAAAGCCGGCAGCTTTAACTGTATCCCGGAGGGCCAATGGGTAAGCCCCCCAGCCCGAGTCGCGTCCGTTGCGCTGTCTATACGCGGAAATCCTCGGAAGAAGGGCTGGAGCAGGCGTTTAACTCGCTCCATGCTCAGCGTGAAGCTTGTGAATCCTACATCCTGAGCCAGCGCCATGAAGGGTGGAGCATCATTAATACCCTCTATGACGATGGTGGGTTCTCAGGCGGCACGATGGAACGTCCGGCCTTGCAGCAGCTACTGGAGGACATCAAGACCGGCCGGATCGATATCGTAGTCGTCTATAAGATCGATCGCCTGACCCGATCCCTTTTTGACTTCGCCAAGATCGTTGAAATTTTCGATGCGCACAAAGTCTCGTTCGTATCGGTGACGCAGTCTTTCAACACCACGACCTCCATGGGTCGGCTCACGCTGAATGTGCTGCTATCCTTTGCCCAATTCGAGCGAGAGGTTACGGGGGAACGCATCCGCGACAAGTTTGCCGCCTCCAAGAAAAAAGGAATGTGGATGGGCGGACCCGTGCCACTGGGTTATGACATCAAGGACAGGAAGCTGGTCATCAACCTGGCCGAAGCCAAGACAGTGCGGCAGATCTTTGATCTCTACCTGCAGCTCGGTGCCGTAAGGAAACTCAAGGATCAAGCAGATAGACTTGCGCTGAAAACCAAACTTCATATGAACGGGCACGGGAAGTCGAGAGGCGGCCATCCGGTTCGTATCGGGCACCTCTACACCATTCTCCGAAACTCACTCTATGTTGGTCTTATCGCCCACAAAGGGCAAAGCTACCCAGGCGACCACAAACCGATCATTAATCGAGATATCTGGGAGAAAGTCCAAGCACAGCTGACCTCGAATGCCCAGGGTCGTCGATCGGGTGCATCAGCCCGAGAACCAAGTTTGCTAGTCGGACTTCTCTTTGATGCAAACGGCAAACGCATGACACCGTCTCACGCGGTCAAAAATGGCAAGCGCTATCGGTATTACCTTTCAAATAATCTCATCGCCGGAAAGGGACCTGGTATCCGGATTGCCGCTCATGAAATCGAGAATCCGATCGTCCATGAGATTAGCGGGCTACTCATGGACGAAGCCAAATTGGTCAAAATACTTTTCACGGCCAGCAAAGATCCGACGATGGTCCACGAGACCCTCGTGAAAGCTAAAGTCCTTAGCCAACAAATTACATATGGAACAAACGTCGAAAAAAATCATCTCATTCAGCAGTTGATCGAACAAATTATACTAAGTGAAAAGGAAATCCGCATTGTTGTGAGGCGAAGCGTCCTCGCGAATCTATGCGGGGTCGAGATGGTTGCGCTGGAGAATGAAGAGCTCATCGCGCTTAAGATCGAAGCCGCTTTGCGTCGTCTGGGCAACGTGAAAAAGCTAATCGTTGCGGATCAAGCAAACCCACACAATCCGGATCCAGTTCTGATTAAGGCTGTTGTGCGCGCTCATCGATGGTTTGAGATGTTGAAGACGCGGCAGTTAAAATCGATCTCGAAAATAGCCGCCGCAGAGAAGCTTTCTCGCACGTATGTGGGTAGCTTGTTACCCCTCGCCTTCCTTGCCCCTGATATCACCGAAGCTATCCTAGAAGGTTATCAGCCAGTAGGTTTTACCCTGGATCGAGTGTTAGCTCAGCCACGACTCCCTCTTGAATGGACCGCACAAAGGTTCGCGTTGGGTTTTACAAATTTAAAGGCCTAACCGGCGGTGGAAAGGCTGATCATGGTGCATAACACAATCTAGCGATAATGAGTCGTATCAATGACTTACGCGCAAGTTTCGAAGTGCGTGTGGGGTAGCTTGTGAGGAACTCTGTGGGGTCGCTGACAAACTAACTAGATCAAAAAAACATGAACGTTCATGTCTCATCGGACATCTGTTATCTCTGCGGAAAGAACTTGGCAGTACCGATCAGCCAAGACCACGTTCCACCGCGCCAGTTCTTCGCTCGAACACTCCGGCAGACGCACAACCCCTCAAATCTACTGACCTTGCGGGTGCATACTTCATGCAACAAAGCCTATCAGCATGACGAAGATTATTTTGTGCATACGCTCATGCCATTCGCGCGCGGCTCATACGCCGGGAACGCTATCTATAATGAAGTCCTTGCAAAATTTAAACGTAATGAGAAGGTTGGCTTAACAAAGAAAGTCCTGAAAGAGTTTGAGCGTCGTCCTAGTGGCATAGTTTTGCCTCGCAACGGGGTGTTGAAACGCTTTGAAGGAGCCCGACTTCAACGTATCGCGTGGAAGATTGTTCGTGGCCTCTACTTCGACCACCATAAGATCGTATTGCCCGCTGACCATACGACGTGGGTCTACCTAAGTGTGCCGGGTCAAATACCGCCCCCACACTTCATGGAGTTTATGAAACTACCCAACAACATGTCGTATGGCAGGTATCCCGGCGTCTTTGCGTACCGATTCCAACATTTCTTTGAGACTTCCGCAAACTTGCATTATTGGGCGCTTCTTCTTTGGGACCGCATCATTGTCATAGTGATCTTCCATGATCCCACTTGTTCATGCAGTCGATGCCGCGTTCGTAATGATGCAGCTACTTAGGTAGCTACTCCTGGTATAGATTTCGCTTGGGGGGCGTAATTTGGCCTACAAAACGTCTACCGCAATACGCACTCAACCGCTCCTTGAGCCTTTCCGCGAATGAAAGCGCAAGCTCACGATTGCTTGCTGTCGGGCTGATCACTGCTTCAAACCGTGCGAAGCTGCTCGTACCTACATGGACCGGATGAATCTCTGTGATAGTGATTGCGAGATCATTATGCGGGTATCGCGGAGAACCATCGGGGAGTTTCTTGGTCAAGAGATTTTGAAGGCGATAGCGTATAAGTTGTGGGTCTAAGATATGCGCGGCCTCGTTCAGAACTATTAAAACACCTGCTGCGTTCGGAATTGAGAAGATTTGTCGCGTGTCCCTAGTTTGCTTATCAGCATTGGAGACATCTTCCTCGATTACTGCTGTGAGCTTATGAATAAAATCACGATACAGTTTCCGTCCATTTGGGTGCTTTGAAAGAAATTCGGATGTTGAGAATCTTCCATATCCCACGACTGGCCTATCTTCCATCAGCCGATCTATGAACTTCTGTGGCTTGTCATTGGGATCAATTTCAAGGGTCTTCTGTTCTACGATGATCGAACGGCCAGCAAACATATAGTCAGCACGCTTTTTGCCGTGTGGATCGTCGTCGTTTAATAGTTCATCAATGTTCTCGAAGCCGTCGAGTTTGGTGACAAACCTTTGAAACCGATCTTTTAAGCTCTGCGTCATACTTCACACCAACCGCTTAGTGATTAGTTCGCCAACTCGCCTTCGGCGGGCCTCTCTCGTTGTAGCTCATTAATCGCTTTCACGACCCTCTTGAACACTCTCTCGCCTTCAACATCACCCTCAGCCAACAGCGCGTCAGCCCTTTGAGTCGCGATGATCGCCGCGTCTTCGCCGTGCTGCTTCACGAGGACATTAGCGGCTCGCCAGATTTCGATCTCGGCCACCATCGTCCACGCCAATGCTTCAAAAACACCGCCGTCAGAAACCAAAAGAATCCGGTGACCAACCCACCAATGACCCCTGGAATGATATATCTCTTATTTCTCTCCCAGAATGTGTCGTCGTGCCGGTGTTGGCGTGGGTATATGACATCGCCTTGCTTCAAAATAGTTACAAAAAGTAACCGCGTTGACCAGGCCGCGATGAGTAAACCCATAATGCCCATAGGAGTTGCCAATATTCGTTGCTCGGCACCAAAAAAATATGACACACCCGCGATGGCGATAAGTGGACATACTGCAAATATAAAATAATATCGGGAGAGGTAAAGGAAATGAGGCTTCAAATATGCTTTTTCAAGAATCGTCTTTATCTGATGCCAAACGCCCGCAGATATTGCATCGTCCGATTGTGCATATAAGAACACGCCCTCGAGGTTACTATCCGTACTAACATAGGGATCGTGCCCGCTGATTGAAAACTTTATTGCCTTCGTTGGCCCCTTCTCGACCAGTTCCTCAAGACTTTCGTAGTCGTAGCAGGCGACATTTATTTCTACTGATTTACAATTATCCCTCATGATCCCGAGGATAGCTTCAAGGTCGTCACGATAGAGCCGAACCGGGCCGATCCGTTCTACAAGGCTTTGTGAACGCTTACGCATGTTGGTTGGACCTATCCTCGTTTTTTTAGATCACGCAAAAGCCGCTCAAGATTTTCGCGGTAGCTATCATGTTGTTTCCAATTTAAAAAATTACCGATATTGCGTTGATCACGTAACTTCGCTGCCCACGCCTCGTTCGTAGCCATGACGACGTCATCAATACGGATCGGAAGCAACACCGGTTCTTTGCGCGAGCGCTCCTCCGCGTAGGCTTTGCTTACTTCATCCTCAACCCAATCACTTCGAATTGAGTTCTTAGATAAGACGAGCAGCAGCTTATCTCTAAGCCGAATTGCTTCATCTATCGCATCCCATGTCTTTGCACCTATGGCGAGGTCGTGTGGGGCAAACCAGCATCGAACCCCTTTATCTTGAAGGTCAGCATAGAGACGGTCGGCAAACTCCTGGTCCTTACTCGAATAACTGATAAAGCAGGAATAATGTTGGATCGCTTCATTAAGCAGTGATGGAAGATAGTCGATCAAAGTGTCCGGTAATCCAACACCGCGAAGAAATTTCAACGGAATATTTCCTGACATCTGCAGCGTTTTGAGGTCTACCACGCAAGGTCCTAAGTGGCGACACGATTGCAGATTGACCACTTTCCCCAAGTCAACTCCTGCAAATATAGTATTCAAGAGCCACGCTTCTTCAAAATTGGCACCGGCGATGTTAGCGCCCATGAGATTTGTGCCGACAAGATAAGAACCCCGAAAACTTACACCAGCGAGATTGACACCAGCTAAGTTTGCATCACTGAGATCAGCCCCCTCAAGCAACGCATTGCTCAGGTTACTCCCGGAAAAATTAGTTCTCGCAAACATCGAATGGTTTAACTTAGCCGATACAGCCTCGCACTCGATGAAACTCGCATCGGTAAAATCGATATACTCAAGATTCAAGTGGGAGAGCTGAGACTTATTAAGCATTGCATCACGCAGGTCTAGGAGTACGTCCTTTGGGTTCGTGGCCTGCCACTCGTTCCACTCCACCTGCGATGCATCGTCATAAACATGTTGCAAGCGCGACAATACTGCTTCATCTGCCATCTAGCCCCCTATGCAGTGCCAACCGACTATCTAGTTGGCTCTCGCAGCTTTGAGAAAGTTTGGTTTTAGTCCAGGCAAGAATTGTCTCTCACTCAAGATTATTTTTATCACAAAAATCCGAGGACCAGGGACGCGCCGTCGAGTGGGGTGGTTACCCCATGCCGGGGCCGTCGATTGCCAATGATCAGCCCGCGTAGGCGTGGGAGGGCCACAGAGCATCGAAGGCCATGCGGAAACCTTGGTCGAAACACTCGCCTGCAAACGGGCGGACGAGGCCAAGTTCACGATTACACTTTGGCATATGCGGAATGGTATATTTTTCCGCATAGTGTCCGCATCACGCGAGCGTCAGTTCAATAGGGGCTGCCAGAGCAGAACGGCCAAAACCTTCTGAAGTCGGCGGCACTAATCCGTAAAGGCGGACGCTCAGCGCCCTCGTATTCGTCATATTGGTTTGAAATACCGCATTGTATTGGCGGCCGCAGAGACCGGCTAATACAGAGCATATTGAGTGGCTGGGGGACTAGGATTCGAACCTAGACCGGCGGAGTCAGAGTCCGCTGTCCTACCGTTAGACGATCCCCCAGCGGGGCGTTGCAATGAGGCGTAGTCGATAGCATAACCCGGCCCGGCTTGGGTAGGGGTCCACGAGACCGTCGCGCTTCGCTTCACCCGACGCCTGCGCTAGCATCGCCGCAAGTCGCCATCACAAATCCGGATGCAGCCTTGTCCCCGCCCCCGCCTTCCGTCCAGACCGCCGCCGCTGAAAGCAGCGCGATCTATGCCGCGCTCGATCTCGGCACCAACAATTGCCGGCTGCTGATGGCGCGCGCGCAACGGCGGGAAGGCCGCGAGGGCTTCCACGTGGTCGAGGCGTTCTCGCGCATCGTGCGGCTGGGCGAAGGCCTGGCGACGACGGGCCTTCTGTCCGAGGCGGCGATGACGCGCACCATCGAAGCGCTCAAGATCTGCGCCCGCAAAGTGACCGAGCGCCGCGTGCGTTCGGCGCGTTATGTCGCCACCGAGGCCTGCCGCCGGGCGGCGAACTGCGCCGAGTTCCTCGAACGCGTGCGGCGCGACACCGGCCTCGCGCTTGAAACCATCTCCAGCGGCGAGGAGGCGCACCTCATGGTCGCGGGCTGCCTGCCGCTGCTGGCCCATGGCATTCCCCACGCCCTGGTGTTCGACATCGGCGGCGGCTCGACCGAACTGGTATGGCTCACGCTGCCGGCCGATCCCGCCCTGCCGCCCGTGGTCGAGGGCTATCTGTCGGTGCCGCAGGGCGTGGTGACGCTGGCCGACCGCTATGACGGGCGCGCGGTGAGCGCGGAAACCTATGCCGCCATGGTGGCGGAGATGCGCGGCGCGCTCGCGCCCTTCGATGCGCGCTTCGGCATCGGCGCGCGGATCGGCGAAGGCAAGGTGCAAATGCTCGGCAGCTCCGGCACGGTCACCATGCTGACCGCGATCCATCTGGAATTGCCGCGCTACATCCGCGCGCGTGTCGACGGCTACAGCCTTGACTTCCCGGCCATCGTGCGCGCGACCGGACGCCTGGCCGCCATGCCCTATGCCGAGCGCGCCTCGCACCCCTGCATCGGCCGCGAACGCGCCGATCTGGTGCTGGCGGGCTGTGCCGTGCTCGAAGCCATCTGCCAGCTCTGGCCGGTGGGGCGGCTTGCCGTCGCCGATCGCGGCATCCGCGAAGGCATCCTGATGAGTCTCGTTGAATCACGCGGCCACTGATCATGGCGCATAAAGGCTCATGGCCATCGGGCGGCCGCATGGGCGCCGGCGTCCGGGACGGCGGCGGCAGGCGCGAGGCGGTGCGGGTCAAGACCGCGGGCAAGCGCAAGGCATCCTCGACAAAGTGGCTGCAACGCCAGCTCAACGACCCCTATGTCGCCGAAGCCAAGCGGCAGGGCTACCGATCGCGCGCCGCCTTCAAGCTGCTCGAGCTCGACGACCGCTATCGCGTGTTGAAGCCGGGACTGCGCGTGGTCGATCTGGGTTGCGCGCCCGGCGGCTGGACGCAGGTGGCGGTGGAGCGGGTAGGCGCGAAAAAGGGCAAGGGCCGCGTCATCGGCGTCGACGTGCTGGAGACCGCGCCCATCGACGGTGCCGATATCCTGAGGCTCGATTTCCTCGCCCCCGGCGCGCCCGAGGCGGTCAAAACCGCGCTCGGCGGCAATGCCGACATCGTGTTGTCCGACATGGCGGCCAACGCCTCCGGCCACCAGCAGACCGACCATGCGCGGATCGTGACGCTGGCCGAGGCGGCTTACGACTTCGCCGCCGACGTGTTGGCTCAGGGCGGCAGTTTCGTCTGCAAGGTCTACCAGGGCGGGGCCGAGGGCGAGCTGCTGCAGCGCCTGAAGCGCGATTTCGCCGAAATCCGCCACGCCAAGCCCCCGGCCAGCCGGGCCGAATCGGCCGAGGTCTATCTGGTGGCCAAGGACTATCTCAGCAAACGCAAGTGAGCCATGCGCCGGGCCCCTTCCCTTAAGGGTCCGGACGTGTATTATGCGGCGCCAACCTTGATCCCGGATGGGATTTGCGGGAGGCAGCATGGAAATCCGTCAGGCGCTTACTTTCGACGATGTCCTGCTGGTCCCTGCCGCCTCCTCCGTCCTCCCCACGGAAACCGACACCAAGACCCGACTGACCCGCACGGTCAGCCTCGGCATTCCGCTGATTTCGGCCGCCATGGATACGGTGACCGAGAGCGCGCTCGCCATCGCCATGGCTCAGTCCGGCGGCCTCGGCATCATCCACCGCAACCTCAGCATCGACGAACAGGCGCAAGAAGTGCGCAAGGTGAAGAAATTCGAGGCCGGCATGGTGGTCAACCCGGTCACCATCCATCCCGAGGCGACGCTCGCCGACGCCCTCAAGCTGATGGCCGACAACCGCATCTCCGGCGTCCCGGTGGTCGAACGCAAATCGGGCAAGCTGGTCGGAATCGTCACCAACCGCGACGTGCGCTTCGCTTCCAACCCAAAGCAGCCGGTATCGGAGCTGATGACCACCAAGGTCATCACCGTGCCCGAGAACGTGAAGCGCGATGAGGCGAAAAAACTGCTGCACCAGCACCGGATCGAAAAGCTGCTGGTGGTGGACGGAGATTACCGCTGCGTCGGGCTCATCACCGTCAAGGACATCGAAAAATCGCAGAAATTCCCCAACGCCACCAAGGATGACCACGGCAGGTTGCGTGTCGGCGCCGCTACCGGCACCGGCGAGGACGGCGTGAAGCGCGCGGAAAAGCTGTTCGAGGCGGGCGTGGACGTACTGGTGGTCGACACCGCGCATGGCCATTCCGCGCGCGTGCTCGAGGCGGTGAAGAAGATCCGGCGGCTCTCCAACTATACCCAGATCGTCGCCGGCAACATCGCGACCGCCGGCGGCGCGCAGGCGCTGATCGACGCCGGCGCAGACGCGGTCAAGGTCGGTATCGGCCCGGGTTCGATCTGCACCACCCGCATCGTCGCCGGCGTCGGCGTGCCGCAATTGACCGCCATCCTCGACGTGGTCGAGGTCTGCCGCAAACAGGACGTTCCGGTGATCGCCGATGGCGGGGTCAAATTCTCGGGCGATCTCGCCAAGGCCATCGCCGCCGGCGCCGATTGCGTGATGTTGGGCTCGCTGTTCGCCGGCACCGACGAGAGCCCGGGCGAGGTGTTCCTCTACCAGGGCCGCTCCTACAAGTCGTACCGGGGGATGGGTTCGGTGGGCGCCATGGCGCGCGGCTCGGCCGACCGCTATTTCCAGCAGGAGGTCCAGAACGAATTGAAGCTGGTGCCCGAGGGCGTCGAGGGCCGCGTGCCGCACAAGGGGCCGGTCGGCAACGTCGTCCACCAGCTGGTCGGCGGGCTGAAAGCCGCAATGGGCTATACCGGCAACAAAACCATCGCCGAGATGCAGAAGAATTCCCACTTCGTGCGCATCACCGGAGCCGGCTTGCGCGAAAGCCATGTTCACGACATCGCCATCACCCGCGAGGCGCCGAATTACCGGCAGGAACTGTGACGCCGGGGGCCCGGGTCGAAGCCTCCATCGGCCTGCTGGACGAGATTGACAAGGGCCGTGCGCCCGCCGACGACACCGTCGCGACTTATTTCCGCCGCCACCGCTTCGCCGGGGTCAAGGACCGGGCCGCGATCTCGGGTCACATTTATGCCGTGCTGCGCCACCGCGCCTTGCTCGATTGGTGGATCGCGCGAGCAGGCAACGGGCTGGGCCCCGATGCGCGCAAACGCATGCTGGCGGCGTTGAAGCTGATCGAGCGTTGGTCCCAGGATGAAATGAACCGCGCCTTCGACGGCGACCGTTTTCGCCCCGGCGCGATCTCGAACGAGGAAGCGGCGATGCTGGCGGCGATGCCGGAAGACGCCGCCAAGCATGGAGACATGCCGCCTGAGGTCGCGGGCAATTACCCCGTGTGGCTGGAGCCTTATCTCTCAGCCGCGTTAGGGGATGACCTGGCCAAAGAGATGGCGGCGCTCAACGGCGAGGCGGCGCTCGATCTGCGCGCCAATGCGCTCAAGACCGACCGCGACAAGGCGATGGCGGCTTTGAAGCGCGAGGGCATCGGGGTTGCGCGCACGCCGCTTTCGCCCTTGGGCCTGCGCGTATTCGAGCGCATTCCGCTGGCGACGCTGGACATCTTCAAGAAAGGCTTCATCGAGGTGCAGGACGAGGCCTCGCAGGTCGCGGCGCTGCTGGCCGATGCGCGGCCCGGTATGCGCGTGGCGGATTTCTGCGCCGGCGCCGGCGGCAAGACCCTGGCGCTGGCGGCGGCGATGAAAAACCGCGGCCATCTGGTGGCGTGCGATACATCGGCCAAGCGACTGGAACGCGCGACCGAGCGCCTGCGCCGCGCCGGGGCCAGTATCGTGCAGCGCGTGCCGCTTTCCGGCGAACGCGACAAATGGGTGAAGAAGCACGCCGCGGGCTTCGACCGCGTCTTCGTCGATGCGCCGTGTTCCGGCACCGGCACCTGGCGGCGCAATCCGGACGCCAAATGGCGCCTGCGGCCCAAGGATGTGGAGGAATTGACCGCGCTTCAGGCCGCCATCCTCGATTCCGCGCAACGGCTGGTGAAGCCGGGCGGGCGGCTGATTTATGCGACCTGCTCGCTGTTGAAAGAGGAAGACGAGGCGCAGATCGAGCGATTCCTCCGCGCGCATGCCGAGTTCGCGCTCAAGCCCATCGGCGAGGTTTGGCGCGAGACCATCGGCGGCGAGCCGCCGCATCCGGACGACATGCTGCGCCTGACCCCGGCGCGCGACGGCACCGACGGATTCTTCGTCGCGGTCGTGGAGCGCAAGGCGTGATCGCGCTCAGGCCGCTTGCCGCGGTTGCGCCGCTCGGCCCGATCGCCAAGCTGGTGATTCCGGCCGGCCCCGGCCTGCCCACGACGGAACAGGCGTCGGCCGCCATTGCCCTCGCCGAACGCATCCGCGCCGAGGCGCGTGCGGTTTTGATTGCCGCCTCCGCCAGCGGCCTCGATGCCGCGCTCGACGCCATCGACGTGATCGCCGGCGGCGCCATCGCCGGCTTCGAGGCCGAGATGAAGCGTCTGTTGGCGGCGCGCGCCGATTACCGCGCCGAAATGGACGGCGCGCAATGCCGGCGCGGTTGCGCCTTCTGCTGCCATGTCGACGTGGTGGCGACGCCCTTCGAAGCGATCCGTATC
>Ga0209624_10001267_pt1 | contig 20254 bp, 18 predicted proteins | sample JacPinW_OM2H0_O1_FD_188565 | JGI IMG/M metagenome (GOLD analysis project Ga0209624, IMG submission 188565) | Forest soil microbial communities from Algoma, Ontario, Canada - Jack Pine, Ontario site 1_JW_OM2H0_O1 (SPAdes) (version 2) | ecosystem: Environmental > Terrestrial > Soil > Boreal...
CCTCCGCATCATGCGGCCGCGTACCAAGGAATGAGCATGCGTACTGTCAAGCGTCCCCGTCGTTATCTAAGCCGGCACTGGTTCACGTTGATGCGGCCGTTCACCCGCTACAGCAAAACCCGCGACGCGTACGTGCTGCGGCTTGTGGGCGGAAAAATGGGTCCGGTTGTGCGTGCGGATCGCCGCCGCCAGCAGCACTTCGACGCTGTGGTGCGCTTGGTGGATCGCCACGGAACTGGATACCGGCGCGTCGATCGCCGTCAGCGTCAGCGCTTCGACGGGGTGGAGCGCCGGGGCACGGGCGTCACCGCCTAGACCGCTGGGCTGTCTAGCGAGCGCTGCAGAGCCTCAAGCACACGCACGACCCGCAGCCCGCTGTGCCCGTCCGAGCGAGGAGTTGTGCCGGAGCGAATGCAGTCGATGAAGTGCTGGCACTCGATCCGCAGCGGCTCGACGTTGGGTATCCGGGGAGAGAATGTGTCGCCGGAGCGCGCGATGTACTCGCCCCACGAGTGCGTGTCCTCGTCAAAGCCCTTGTCGTAGATCGTCAGCTTGCCCTCGATGAGCATGTCGTCGAAGGTGGCCATGCGGCGGGCGCCGACCACGGTAATGCGCCGCTCCTTATGGGGGTCCAGCCACGAGAGATGCAGGTGCGCGACTACGCCTGAGGGAAAGCGCAGGTAGCAGAAGACCACGTCCTGTACGCCATTGCGGACGTATGAGGCACCGTGGGCGAGACACTCGCTGGGCTCTTCGCCGATCAGGTGCAGCGCCACCGACACGTCGTGCGCGCCGAGGCTCCACAGCGCGTTCTCATCAGCTCTCAGCTTGCCCAGGTTGAGACGATTGCCGTAGATGTAGTAGAGCCCGCCCAGCTCATCGGAGTCGATTAGCTCCTTCAACCGCCCGACGGCGGGGTGGTACTCGAGCAGATGGCCCACCATCAGGATCTTGCCTGCGCGCTCGGCGGCTGCAACCGCCTGCTCGGCATCCGCGGCGGTGGTTGCTAGCGGCTTCTCCACAAAACAGTGCTTGCCCGCTGCCGCCACCGCGATCGCCAGCCGCGCGTGTGTGGGCACGGGCGTGGCTAGCACGACTGCGTCCAACTGCTCGTCCGCAAGCAGGTCGTCCAGCTCGCCGGTGCCTCGAGCGCCGGGAAACGCGCGTTCGAGCTTGGCTCGTGCCTGCTCGTCACGGTCGCACAGCCACGCCAGCTCACAGCCGGCGATCGCGGCGAAGTTGCGCGCGAGGTTCGGTCCCCAGTAGCCCAGGCCGACTACGCCCACACGTATCGTCGTGGAAGGCTCGCTCACGTATTCGGGACGCTGGACGGACGCATCAGGGTCATAGTTTCGCGTCCGGGTCGGCGGGACGCGTTCCCGGCATCCTCACAGCTCGTCGATCGCCTGTACACAGCGCTCAGCTGCGTGACCGTCGCCATAAAGCTGCGGGCGCTCGCTTGGTAGCGGCCGCGCCAGTGCGTCCAACGCCGCGGGTGCATCCAGATCGACAAGCGTGTTCCAGCCACTTTGCACCGTCTCGACCCACTCGGTGTTCGCGCGCAGCGTCACGCACGGCACCCCCGCCAGATACGCCTCCTTCTGCACGCCGCCGGAGTCGGTGAGCACCGCGCGTGCATGGCACACAAGCGCGCTGAACTCGATGTAGCCGAGCGGCTCGGTTAGCGTCAGCCCGTCTGTGGCACGCAGCTGCTCGAGCAGGCCGGCTTCATCCAAGCGCGTGTGTGTGCGGGGGTGTAGTGGAAACAACACTGGTGCCGGCAGCGCTCTGATGAGCGCCACTAGCGCGCGCAGGCGTCCGCGATCGTCGACATTGCCTGCGCGGTGGGCTGTGAGCAGCAGGTAGGAATCGGGTTGCAGACCATACGCCGCTGGCACCTCGACGTTGGCGCGTGCGGCCGGCTGCCAGCGGAGTGCCACATCGACCATCACGTCGCCCACCACCTGGGCACGCTCGGCGAGCGACTCCGCCCATAGGTTCTCGACGGCGGCCTGTGAGGAGCACAGCAGCAGGTCGCTGAGATGGTCGGTGAGCACACGGTTGAGCTCCTCTGCCATTGCGCGATCGAACGACCGCATGCCGGCCTCCACGTGCACGACGGGGACGCGCGCCTGCGCCGCGGCAAGGGCGCCGGCAAGCGTGGAGTTGGTGTCGCCGTACACGAGTACAGCGTCGGGGGTCATCTCTGTGAGCAGCGGCTCCAGGGCGGTGAGCATGCGTGCGGTCTGCGAAGTGTTGGAGCCGCCGCTGATCTCGAGCTCGCGCTCAGGGCGTGCTAGTCCCAGCTCGCTGAAGAAAACCCGCGAAAGCGTGTCGTCGTGGTGTTGGCCGGTATGAACGAGTAGCTCTTCGTGGCGCTCGCGCAGCGGCCCGGAGACGGCGGCGGCCTTGATGAACTGTGGCCGGTTGCCGACGACGGTGAGGATGCGCACGAGGCGCAGCCTACGCGGCCGCTGCCACCACTGAGGTCGACCAGTCGATCACGGAGGTGGGCTTGACCACGTGGCGGCTCATTCCCAGATCCTTCGGATCGAGGCCCAGCGCCAAACCGACGAGCTGGGGCAGGTGCAGCACCGGCATGTGTAGCTCGCGGCTGACCACCTGTTCGGCGAGTGGCTGCTGCAGGTCGAGATTCAAGTGGCACAAGGGGCATGGCGTGACCAGGCAGTCGGCGTCTGCGTCGGCCGCGTCGCCGAGGTGGCGTCCGGCCTGCTTGAGCGAGGCTTCCTTGTTCATGGTGATGATCGGGAAGCCGCAGCACTTGCGCATGCCTGCGTACTCGATGACGGTGCCGCCGAGCGCCTCGATGACCTGGTCGAGGTAGTGGTCGCGCGGGTGCTCCTCGTCGATGCCCAGGCGATTGCGTGGGCGCACGATGTAGCAGCCGTAGAAGGGTCCAACTTTGAGGTTCGTGAGTGGCCGCTTGACCCGTGAGCGCAGGTTCTCCAGGCCGATCTCCTCGACCAGCAGCCACAGGAAGTTCTTGTTGGTCAGGCCCTTCTCATAGGTGAGGCCCTCGCCGGCAAGCGTGGAGTTGACGTGCTCGCGGTACTCGGCGTTGGCATCCAGACGTTCCTGGCACTCGCTCTGTGCGCCCTGGCAGGTGGAGCAGATGTTCATCATCATCGCGGCGCCGTCGACCTGCTGGGCGAGCGCGAAGGTGCGGGCATTGAGCGTGTCAGCGAGCTCCTGGTTGTGCTCGGCGATCACGCCCGCGCCAGTGCAGCAAGCGCGATCGAGTTCCACCAGCTCGATGTCCAAAAGCGGCGCGACCTTGGCCATTGAGCCGTGCAACTCGGGGGTGAAGCCGCGGCTCACGCAGCCGGGCCAATAGGCGACCTTCATGAGTTGCTCCCTTCGGGGCTCGCGGCGACGGGCTCCCCCTCCGGGGACGATGCCGGAGCCTCGTCCTCGCCGACGATGTACAGATTCAGCTCGTAGCGCTCGGGGCGGCTCTCGATCTTGTCGTAGATCGCTTGCACGTTCTTCAGGTCCGCCGAGGGGATCTTGTGCGGTTTGAGGATCTTGGAGATCGTCATCTTGCGGTGGCGCAGGCCCCGGAAGGCGGTCGGCAGCGAGTTGAGTAGCTCCTTGCCGGCCGCGGGTGCGAATTTGCCAAACCACGAGGCACCACCGTAGGAGCGGGGGATCAGCTCGGCCTCCCAGAGGATGCCGTTGTCGCGGATCAGTCCCGTGAACGCCTGCTCGTGGCGCTCGCCGTTGTTTTTGTCGACGATGTGGTGGTCGCCTGTGGCGATGCGGCGAAGACGCATGATCTGGCCCATTGGGTTGACGTCCTTAGGGCATGCCTCTACGCACTTGAAGCAGTGGGTGCAGTCAAAGATCCCCTGGGGGTCCTGCGCGAGGTCGTTGAGGCGATCGAACTGCTGGTCATCGCGCGGGTCGCCCACGAAGCGGTACGCCTTGGCAAGCGCCGCGGGGCCGATGAAGCCCGGGTCGACCTCCATCGCCAGGCAGTCGGATACGCACGCCCCGCACTGGATGCACGCCATCGTCTGGGTGACGTCGACCATCGACTCTTTGGGCACGATGTACTCGCGCTCGGGCACCGGCTGCTTGGCCAAGAGCCAGGGCGTGACACGCCGGATCTTCTTCCAGTGGACGGCGTCCATGTCCACGATCAGGTCCTTGATCACAGGCATGTTGCCCATCGGCTCGATCTCGATCACGCCGTCCTTGGCGCCGAGCTTGGCGGCGTCGAGGTGTGTGTGGCAGGCGAGCGCCGGTTCGCCGTTGACGCGGATGCCGCACGAGCCGCAGATTGCCTGTCGGCAGGAGCAGCGAATGCCGATCGATCCGTCGAAGCGGTCGCGCGCCTGCAGGATCGCCTCCAGCACCGAGCGGTGGGGCTCGAGCTCGATTGTGTGCTGATCCCAGTAGGGCGCCTCGCCCGACTCTGGGTCATAGCGGCGCATCTTCAGCGTGAATTGCTCGGGTGGGCGGTCGTGCACTTCAGCCATCGATGGCGCTCCTGCGGTTGTGAGGTGGGTATGCGCTGGGGTAGTGCCGGGGCATCAGTATTTCCTCTCCTCCGGCTGCCATTGGGTGATGGTGACGGGTGAGTAGGAGACTTCAGGCGCGCCAGCGCCCTTGACAGAGATCTCGATGTGCTTGAGCCACTCCTCGTCGTTGCGCTCAGGGAAGTCGGTGCGGAACTGCGCGCCCCGAGACTCCTTGCGCTCGAGCGCCGCCACAACGGTGGCCTGTGCGCAGTCGACCATGTAGCCGAGCTCCAGTGCGCCGAGCACGTCCTGGTTGAAGACCGTGCCTCTGTCGTCAATCCAGGCCTTCTCCGCTTCTGCTTTCAAGCGATCGATTGTCTCCAGCGCGCTATTGAGCCCTGCCTCGTCGCGGAACACGGCGGCGTGCTTGTTCATGGTCTCGCCGAGCTCGTTCTTGATCTCCGATACGCGCCTACCGTCGCGCGGGCGGTTGATGATCGACTCGAGCTTCGCTGAGTCCTCGCGCAACTGCGCGCCTGAGTCGGCTTGTGGCATCGCCATGCTGGCGGCGCGGGCGGCCGCGTGTTCGCCTGAGCGCCGACCGAAGATCAGCGTGTCCAGCAGTGAGTTGGCACCGAGCCGGTTGCCGCCGTGGACGGACACACATGCAACCTCGCCGGCTGCATACAGGCCCTCGATCGGCGTGCGCCCATCGACGTCGGTCTTGACGCCGCCCATGATGTAGTGCTGGCCGGGGCGGATCATGATCGGTTCGCGCGTGATGTCCACGCCGGCGAAGTCCTTGCCCAAGTTGACGATCTCGCGCAGCGCCTCGAGCGTGCGCTTGCGCGGCACCACGGTGACGTCGAGGTAGATGCCCGCTTTGTCAGGGCCCACGCCACGGCCCTCGTTGATCTCGATCTGCTCGGCGCGCGAGACGACGTCGCGCGAAGCGAGCTCCATCTTGTTGGGCGCCGATTTCTCCATGAAGCGTTCGCCGTTGGCGTTGAGCAGGTGCGCGCCCTCGCCGCGCGCGCCCTCGGTGATCAGGATGCCGGTCTCGACGAGGCACGTGGGGTGGTACTGGACCATCTCCATGTCCATCAATGGTGCGCCCGCGCGGTAGGCCATGGCGATCCCGTCGCCGGTGACGATCAGGCCGTTGGTCGTCGGCTTGTAGGCCTGTCCAGCGCCACCGCACGCGAGGATTACGTTCTTAGCGCTGAAGGCCTCCATGCGCCCGGTGCGCACGTCACGAGCGATTGCCCCCGCGCACCGTCCCTCCTCGTCGAGCAGCAGCGAGGTCGTAAACCACTCCTCGTAGCGGGCCACCGTCTCGTGGTGCTTCATCAGCTGCTCGTAGAGCACGTGCAGCATTGCCTGGCCGGTGATATCGGCGACATACGCGGTTCGCTTCATCGACGCTCCGCCGAACGCGCGCAGGTCCATCTCGCCCTTGTCGTTGCGGTGGAAGGTGACGCCCATGTGCTCGAGCTCCATCACCTCAGCGGGTGCTTCTGAGCACATCACTTCGATCGCGTCCTGGTCGCCTAGGAAGTCCGAGCCCTTAACGGTGTCGTAGGCGTGCGAGTGCCAGTCGTCGTCGACGCTGATCGCCGCGTTGATGCCACCGGCGGCGGCAACTGAGTGTGAGCGCACCGGGTGGACCTTGCTCATGATCGCCACGTTGGCGCCCGTCTGCGCTGCCGCGAGCGCCGCGCGCTGGCCCGCGAGGCCGGCACCGATGATCAACACGTCGTGTTCTGGCATAGCTCCCTGGGGTCGCTTGGGGAAGGGCAAGGACTCTGCGCCCGAGACTCTATAACGAGGCTCAAGTGGCGGGCCGCGCGGGCTGCGCGGGACGCAATGCCTGGCGCACCTGAGCGAGCGTGACAACGCCCTGCAGCACGCCGTCTTTGTCGACCGCGACCATCGCGCCCAGACGTCCGAGCCCTTCAGCGCTGAGCAGCGATTCCAGGGGCGCCTCCTCGCCGATCCTCACGGGCATGTCCTCCTCCAGCACGTCGATCACCGGCAGTGCTGGGCGTCCGGCGGCGATCTCGCTGTCGACCCGCTGCTGGCGGACCACGCCGAGGAAATGGCGGGCGGGGTCAACGACTGCGAACCAGGGCCAGCGGTAGCGTAGGAAGAACTGCTCTTGGGCGTCCAGCAGCGTGACATCTGCTGAGATCGTGACGGGCTCACGGTCCATGATGTCACCCACGGTGATGTGCTGGATGCGCCTGCCGAGAGTGCCTTGGACGACCGCGGCGTTGGCTGACTGGTAGAGGAAGAAGGCCAGCAGCATGGTCATCAGCCCGAGGAAGTTGCCGCCGCTGGCAAACGACCACAGCCCAAGCAGCCCCAGCGCCAGCGCAAACGCTTGTCCGGCGCGCCCGGTGAAGTGCGTGGCGGCGTTGCGGTCGCCCGTGCGCCACCAGATCAGCGCACGCACGATCCGACCGCCGTCGAGTGGGAATGCGGGAACGATGTTGAACACAAGCAGTGCTGCGTTGATGAAGCCGAGCCAGCCGACCAGCGCGAGTACCGGCGTGGTCTTGACGGTGGCGCTGGTGAGCGCCACATCACTAACGGTGCCGCTGCTCGCCAGTAGGTATACCGCCCCCAGGCACAGGCCGAACAGCGCAAGTGTTACCGCCGGCCCGGCGACCGCGATCTTGAACTCCTCGCCGGCGCTCTGTGGCTCGCGGCGCATCTGTGAGAGGCCGCCAAAGAACCATAGGTCGATGCCTGCGATGGGGATGCCCAGTCGTCGTGCCACGAGCGCATGTCCCAACTCGTGCAGGATCAGCGAGGCGAAGTAGCCGAGTGCGCCGGCCACCGCTACGAGGTATGCGGTGCTCTGCGAACCGGTCATCACTTCCGGGAAATATTCCTGGGAGAGCCAATAGATCAGCAGGAACAGCACGACGAACCAGCTCGCGCTAACGCCCACCCGGATGCCAAAGATGCGGGCTAGCTGGAAGTTTGTGCGTCTATACATGTCTGATGATGGTAGGCCCACACGGGCGCTGGGCAGGCACTTTTCACAACACCGCTTGCGCGCGGATGTAGCGCGAGTGCGCTAGAGCTGCGCTCGCGAGCGGGAGATGATGCCCTCGAAGTCGACTCCGGCTGGCAGCGTGCCGTACTCCAGGCCGCCGTCGTCGGATAGCCGTGAAGCGCAGAAGGCGTCGGCCACTGCGGGGGCGCCGTGACGCACCAGCAGCGAGCCCTGCAGGCACAACGCCATGCTTTCGACCACCCGCCGAGCCCGCGACTCGAGTGTTGCGGGGTCGGAGAACTGGTCCTTCAGCTTCGCCACCCGCGTGTCCAAGCGGGCATCTGCGCTGCTGGCCTGCTCGACCTCGTCGAAGTACACCTCGAGCGAGCGTGGGGAGCGCATGAGCGCGCGCAACACATCAAGGCTCATCACGTTGCCTGAGCCCTCCCAGATTGACGCGAGCGGAGCCTCGCGATACAGGCGGGGCATTCCCGACTCCTCGACATAGCCCGCGCCGCCGAGGCACTCCATCGACTCGAACGCATGGTTGGGGGCCCGCTTGCATGTCCAGAACTTGCCAACAGCGGTGGCGAGACGCTTGAACAGCTGCGCGTCGCTTTGATCCTGGCGCGCGTCAGCATCGGCGTGTGCCTCGTCATAGGCGCGGGCGAGGCGCATCGCCAGGGCTGTGGTGGCCTCGGACTCGACGCATAGGTCGGCCAGCACGTTGCGCATCAGCGGCTGGTCGATGAGCTTCTTGCCGAAGGCGCTGCGGTGGGCGGTGTGGTGTAGCGCGCCGACCACGCCCGCGCGCATGCCGGCGGCGGAGCCGATGACACAGTCCAGGCGCGTGTGACCGACCATCTCGATGATCGTGGGCACGCCGCGTCCAGGCTCGCCTACCATGCGCGCCCACGCTCCGTGGAACTCGACCTCCGAAGACGCGTTTGAGTGGTTGCCCAGCTTGTCCTTCAGGCGCTGAATGTGGAACTGGTTGCGCGTGCCGTCGGGCAGGATGCGAGGCATCAAGAAGCACGACAAGCCATCGTCGGTTTGGGCAAGCACGAGAAAGAAGTCGGACATGGGGGCCGAGCAGAACCACTTGTGTCCAACGATCGTGTACTCAGCCCCGGCACCACCCCCGTTTACCGGTGTGGCGAGAGTGGTGTTGGCGCGTACATCTGAGCCGCCCTGCTTCTCGGTCATAGCCATGCCAGAGATCGCAGAGCCCTTCTCGCTCGCGGCGATCAGCCGCGGGTCATATGTGGTGGCAGTCACCAGCGGCTCCCACTCGGCGGCGAGATCGGGTTGGGCGCGCAGCGCGGGGACAACTGCGAACGTCATGGTGATGGGGCAGGCAAAGCCTGCCTCGGCCTGCATGGCGGTCATGTAGAGGGCTGCGCGCGCGGTGTGAGCAGCGGGCTCGTTGCTCGTCCACGGCAGCGAATGCAACTCGTTCTCCACGCCCATCTTCATGAGCTGGTGCCACGCGGGGTGGAACTCAACCTCGTCGATGCGGTGTCCGTAGCGGTCGAACAGGTGCAGCACCGGCTTGTTCTCGTTGGCCAGCCGGCCCCATTCCTGGCCGGGTCCGTTCACCTCTCCCACCAACCGCCCTAGCTCGGCGGCCCGCTCGCTGACCCAGCTTGCGCCCTCGCGCTGCACAGCCTCCACGAGGGGAAGGTTGCTGGAGAAGACGTTCACACCCGCCAGCGGCGGCACCTGGTTGAAAACCGTGTGCGTTTGCCAGGGCGCGCCCTCACCGACCGATGCCGAGATAGTGCTGGCCATCACATGACAGTGAAGCAGAGAGTAGGCTGCGGCGCGATGTCAAAGCCGGCCGGCCTGCTGTGGACCTTGCTTGCCAGTTGTGCGTTGTTCCTATCGCTCCTCGTCGGCAGCTCCGCCTCGGAAGTTATTTCTGACCCGGCGCCCGAACCGCCACGACTGACCTACCTCACCGAGACAGCCACATCGACGCCGAAGGTGTGGGTCGCAGCTGCCAACGGCAGCGACCGGAAGCTGTTGGGCGAAGGCCAGCAGCCGTTGCTCTCCCCCGATGGGCTGTCGGTCGCGGTTTCGCTGTTTGGCGTGACGGTGGGCGATCAGGAACAGGGGCCGTCACTCGGCATCTATCCGAGCTCGGGAGCGCCGATCGCCGACTATCTGAGCCTCGAAACGGTGACTGCTACAGCGCTTGCGTGGTCGCCGGATTCGCGCTATCTGGCGGTCTATGCGCAGTCCAACCAGCTCGTTGGGATCGCAGCTGCGTCGAGCTTGGACGTGATCGATACGCAGACTGGGACGCTCACAACGATCGCGCACGGTGCGATCTATGGCGCGAGCTTCGCGCACGATGGCAGCGACAAGCTGGTGTTTGCGATGGCGCACTCGCTGTCAGCGTCTGCGGCGACGAACCTGTACGTCAGCGAAGCTAGTGGCGCTGGCATGCACAGCATCACGAGTGACGGGCGCAGCTTGTTCCCTGTGTGGGGTCCCACGTACATCGCGTACGACCGCGAGCGCAGCCGTCATTTGTCGCCCGAATATCAGATCTGGCTGGCAACGTCGGCGGGTGTGCGCATACGCAAGCTCACGCACATCGCCGTTGGGTCGCTCGTGCAGGGGCTCGTTCCGCTTGCGTTCTCAGACAGCGGCAGCAGGCTTCTGGCTGAGTTTGAGGGTGAGGACACGAGCAACGCTTACGCCGTGAGCGTGGCCTCCGGACGTGCGCATAGCGTCAACGTGCACGGCCAGACGGTTCAGGCGGGGGGCATCTCAAGCGACGGCAGCACGCTGCTGGTCGACGTGGGCTCCTTCGAGCAGCCGCCCTCGCATGGGCGTGTCGAGACGGTCCCATTTGCAGGCGGGCCGGCAAAGGTGCTGGTAGCGCACGGATCGCAGGCCAGCTGGAACGCCTGACAGTCGCCCAGCGGGAGCGCTCGGGATCGACGCCGACCCACCCGCGATAGCATCGGCCGCCCCATCCCTCGGCGGAGGCATGACCCTCCGGCGCAGACACACAAGGACCCCGCCATGGCCAAGATCAAGGTGAAGAACCCCGTCGTCGAGCTCGACGGTGATGAGATGACACGGATCATCTGGTCGTTTATCAAGCAGCAGCTGATTGCCCCGTACCTGGACGTCGAGCTCGAGTACTACGACCTCGGCATCGAGCACCGCGATGCGACAGGCGACCAGGTGACGGTGGAAGCGGCGGAGGCGATCAAGCGTCACGGCGTGGGGGTGAAGTGCGCGACGATCACCCCCGATGAGGCCCGTGTGGAGGAGTTCGGACTGAAAGAGATGTACCGCTCGCCCAATGGCACGATTCGCAACATCCTCGGCGGCGTGATCTTCCGCGAGCCAATCGTGATCGCAAACATCCCGCGGCTAGTGCCCGGCTGGACGAAGCCGATCGTGATCGGCCGCCACGCATTTGGCGACCAGTACCGCGCCACCGACATGGTGGTTCCCGGCGAGGGCAAACTGGCGCTCACGTTCACGCCGTCCGATGGCGGTCAGCCGATCGAGCTGGATGTGTACGACTTCCCCAGCGCCGGTATAGCGATGGCGATGTACAACCTCGATGACTCAATCCGCGACTTCGCGCGCGCGTCTCTGCGCTATGGCTTGGAGCGCACCTACCCGGTGTACATGTCGACCAAGAACACGATTCTCAAACGCTATGACGGCCGCTTCAAAGACATCTTCGAAGAGGTGTACGAGAGCGAGTTCAAGAGCGACTTCGAGGCTGCCGGCATTACCTACGAACACCGCCTGATCGACGATATGGTGGCCTCCGCGCTGAAGTGGGAAGGCGGCTACGTGTGGGCGTGCAAGAACTACGACGGCGACGTGCAGTCGGACACCGTCGCGCAGGGCTTCGGCTCGCTGGGCCTGATGACCAGCGTGCTGATGACCGCCGACGGCAAAACCGTCGAGGCGGAGGCGGCGCATGGCACTGTCACCCGCCACTACCGTGCCCATCAGCAGGGCAAGCCCACTTCTACCAACCCGATCGCGTCGATTTTCGCGTGGACCCGTGGTCTGTCTGCCCGCGGGCGTATGGACGACACCCCCGAGGTCACAGCGTTTGCCGAGACACTCGAGCGGGTGTGTATCGAAACGGTCGAAAGCGGCAGCATGACGAAGGATCTGGCGGTCCTCGTCGGACCTGAACAGCCGTGGCAGAGCACCCAGGAGTTCCTTAGCTCGATAGACGAGAACCTGCAAAAGGAGATGAACTTGTGAGTAAACCAGTACGCGTGACGGTCACCGGCGCAGCCGGGCAGATTGGCTACAGCATCGTTTTCCGGATTGCCAGTGGGCAGCTGCTCGGGCCCGACCAGCCGGTTGACCTGCGCCTGTTGGAGATCCCCCAGGCGATGGGCGCGCTTGAGGGTGTAGCAATGGAGCTAGTCGACTGTGCCTTCCCACTGCTACGTGGGCTGGATCTACACGATGATCCTGGGGCGGCGTTCGACGGTGTCAATGTGGCACTGCTGGTGGGCTCGCGCCCACGCACGAAGGGCATGGAGCGCGCTGAGCTGCTCTCGGAGAACGGCAAGATCTTCACCGTGCAGGGCAAGGCGCTCAACGACGGCGCTGCCGAGGACGTGAAGATCCTTGTGGTGGGCAATCCAGCTAACACCAACTGCTTGATCGCCATGAACAACGCGCCGGATGTGCCCAACGAGCGCTTCACCGCGATGCTGCGCCTCGACCACAACCGTGCGATTGCCCAGCTAGCTAACAAGCTCGAGGTGCCGGTCACGGAGGTATCCCAGATGGGTGTGTGGGGCAACCACTCGCCGACGATGTATCCCGACTTGTTTCATGCGCAGGTGGGGGGGCAGCAGGCTGCCGCAGCCGTGGACGACCAGGTGTGGATCGAAAACGACTTCCTGCCGAACGTGGGCAAACGTGGCGCTGCCATCATCGAGGCCCGCGGTGCATCATCTGCTGCCAGTGCAGCGAGCGCGGCGATCGACCACATGCACGACTGGGTCGCTGGCACGAACGGCGGCTGGGTGTCCATGGGTATTCCTTCTGACGGCTCCTACGACGTGCCGGAGGGCTTGATCAGCGGCTTCCCGTGCACGTGTGAGAACGGGGAGTACAAGATCGTTGAGGGCCTGGAGATAGACGATTTCTCCCGCTCAAAGATCGACGCGTCGGTGGCGGAGCTACAGAGCGAGCGCGACACGGTCTCAGGGCAAGGCCTGATCTAGGCTGCCACCGGCGCCTGCGGTGAACACGCGCCCAGCGCCTGCGGTGAACACGCGCCGCGCCACAGCGTGGGGAAGCTTGCCGTGAGGCGATGGGACCAGGCTGTGGTCCCGTCGCCACGACAGGCACCTGATCCTCCATGTGAGGGCTCTTACAAAAAATTAAGGGAGCGCGGTCGATACAACCGCGCTCCCTTTTCTTTTCAACTAACCGACGACCTCGCGAAATCCGGGAGGAAGTCCGACGGATCGGAGTCTCTGGCAAGGACGCAGTGAGCGTGGCGTGCTTTGCACGCAAGCCGGCACCGACGGCGAAGCCGTTGGTGAGGACGCCGCCAGAGGCTTCGAGACTAGGACTTGGGGTGCCAGCCGCGGCCTTTCTTCTCTACCTTGTTTTCCTGCTCCAGCCCGGGCAGCACGCGGTAGAGGTAGTTCTGCTTGATGCCCATCTTGGCTGCAAGCTCGGGGATCGTGATGCCAGGCTGACCCTGCACGAAGGACCGTGCCTCGGCTGCGCGTGTACCGCTGCCTTTGCGCCTGCCTGCACGACCTTTTTTGGGCCGGCCGGGTTTACCGGCAGCTTTGGGGGCGGCTACTGTGGCGGTTGCTGGCGCGGCTTTTTTGGCTTTGCCGGAGCCACGCGGGCGTCCCGGGCCACGACGGCGGGGGGCGAGCACTGAGGTGGCTGTAGTGCTTGCCGGTGCCGGTCCGTCGACGCCAGCCAGGGCTGCCGCGGCAGCCTCGAGGCGGCTGTACTCATCCACCAAGGGCTTGAGCTCTTTCAGTCGAGCTGTGATCTCTTGGCGCTTCTCGTCAAGGAAGTCGGTCACGATTTTGTTCCTCTTCACTAGTGTAGATGCGGTTTGAACTCACATCAGGTGCGAGTTCACCTTACACTAATCCTGTTTTTGAACCGACTCCAGGTGTGCACGAAGGCGTTCAAGCGTGCGCTTGGCCTCGCGCTCGGGCATGCCACCGACGAGCGCGCGGCTAACGAGCGCGCCGACGGGTCCGAGCGGTGGACGGAACTCGTTGCGGTAGTCAAAGCGGGTTCCGCCGTTGTCGGCCTCGAGGGTGTATTCGCTGTGTGCGTGTGATCGCGCGGGGCCGCGTCCCTCCCATACCGCCAGCTCCCCTGGCCGACATGCGACGAGTTCCCAGTGAACCTCTAGGCTCACCCCACGCAGGTGGATCTGCTGGTCCATCGTGTAGCCGAGGCGAGGTGGGCCGTTGTCGGCACGTACGAGCTTGCGGTGAATAGTGACCCACTCGCCCAGATGCGCGGGGTCCATAACCATCCTCCACACATCTGATGGCGGGGTGGCTATGTGGATTGAGGCTTCGACGCGGCTCATCTGTGTGCCGTCCACGCTGTGGGCGACGACAAGAACCGTACCTGTTAGTCGCTTAGCGTGCGGCCAGTCGTTCGATTGATTCCCACTCGCGCAGAGCGTGTTCGACGGCTGCGTCGAACGTATGCAGGTTTACCCCAAGCAACTCTGCGGCGTGGTCTTCAGCCGGTAGTAGGTCGCCGTTTAGCCCCTCCATCAACGGCACTACGAGATCTGGGTCCTCGCTGGCGATGGCGGCAGCCACGCGCGCTGTGATGGCTGTGAGATTCACCCCCAGCCTGAGCGTTGGGCGGTTGACGAGCATCAGCTCAGCGATGCCTCTGAGCATGTCGCCATAGCTGAGTACGTTGGGTCCGCCGATGTCCAGGTAGCGACCGGACAGCGATGTGGTGGCGCAGGCGCGCAACATTGCGATCACGTCGCGGGCGTCGACTGGCTGGGTGCGGAAAGTGTGCCACGCGGGCAGCGCGAGCACTGGCATGCGCTCCACCAGGTGCACGAGCAGGCGGAATGAGCGGGAACGCGCGCCGATCACGATCGATGCGCGCAAAGCAAGCGAGTCGGTCACGGCCCCCAGCAGGATGCGCTCGACGTGTTCGCGACTGGCGAGGTGGCGGGAGGCGTTGACGTGCGTGGGTGGGCCGGTAGTGCTGTGGATGCTGCTGATGGCGGTGCTGTGTGTATCGCTCCGCGGCACGAGACCCCCGAGGTACACGATGCGGCGCACTCCCGCAGCTGTGGCCGCGGTGGCGAAGTTCTCCGCGGCGAGCAACTCACGCTCGACGAATGGTGAGCGGCCGGCGGGTGCGCGCTCCATCGAGTGGATCAGGTAATAAGCGACCTCGACGCCCGCCAGCGCGGCGGCGAGTCCGTGGCCGCTGAGCGCGTCGCCGCGCACCACCTCTACCGGGGGAGTCTGGTGGCCGGCGGTCCGAGTGCCTCGGTTGCTTTCACGTGCGCTGGCTAGGGCAATGCGTATACGCTCGCTGTCGCGGCCGAATGCGCGAATGTTGTGCCCGTCGGCTTGCAGTGCGGGCATCAGTAGCGAGCCGATGAAGCCACTTGCGCCTGTGACGAGGATACGCATCTGAGTTCATGATGACGCTGGCGAGTCTGCTCTGCGTGGAATCTCGGAAATTGCACCAAGATCGCCTCGATTGTCACAAGAACGTGACTGCTTGCAGGCTAATTCCGGGTAGAAGACGATTTGTCTGCGATTTGCGGAGTGGGGCGGCGCGACCCCTTGAGGGGCGGGCCCGATGGTGCTTTGATCGGCACGGTTCCGTTCAATTCGACTCGCAACGCGGGGGTAGGTCTTGGTGCAGGCTGGACAGGGTAGGCGCGCGCCCAAACGTGCGCCAAAGGTGAGCTGCGATGAGTGCTATTTCCGCGTCAACTTGTTGTGTGCGCTGGAGCTGTCGGAGCCGTGTGCGACCTTTCGTCCGAACGAGGCGCAGCTGAAACCACCGCAGCAACTGCGGTTCGTGTTCCGCCAGGAGCGCCGCACACGTGCGGCGTGGGCGTTTCCGTCCGCACAAGAGCAGGCGGCACTACACGCGTAGGCCTATAGCCGGGCGCTATTGCGGGCATGAGCAGCGACGTCGGGGGCTGAGAAGGCGGGCACAGAGCGATAGCCGGCAGGTCCAGACGGGTATATTGGTTATGGACCTACAAGCTTTCGGCAGAGGCGGTGGCAACAATGGCAGCTAAGGACAGATTCGGTAAGGCCGGAGACGCCGCGCGTTCGGCGCAGCAGAGCCGGTTCATCCAGCGGCTGATTGAAGACGAGGAGCTGCGTACCAACTTGCTCTCCGCCTATGGCGCTGCTAGGGGTGCATATGGACGCTTGAGCAACGGCAAGCCAGCAGCTCAGGTGCTCTTGAATGACCGCAAGCTGCAAAAGGAATTGATGGACGCAGCGGATGCGCTGCGCGACGCCACGAGCTCTCTGCGTGAGCCACCCAAGACGGTACGCCGTCGGCGCGGCCTTGGCCGCACGCTGGTGTTGGCGGCAGTAGGCGGTGTGCTTGCGGTTGCCCTGAGCGAGGGCTTGCGGACCAAAGTGCTCGATCTTCTGTTCGGGGCCGAGGAGGAGTTCGATTACAGCTCCACGACTGCTCCCCAGACGCCTGCGCCGGCCCCCGTAGCCAGCTAGCTCGACCAGACTTACGAGAGCCCATGAGTGCGACGGACACCGCTGTTGCGGATCAGCAGAACATTGCCGAGCAGCGGCGTTCGCAAGGGCGCTCCGCGGAGAGCGGCTCACGTTCGCTTTCGGGTGAGAAGGCGCAGCGCATCATCGACGCGATGCGGCGCAGTGTGGCTCAACGCGGGACGGCTGGTTCGACCTTCGACCATGTCTCACGTGAGGCTGGCGTTTCCAGGGGGTTGTTGCATTACTACTTCGGTACCAAGGAGCAGTTGCTGGCGGAGGCCGTAAGGCGCGACTGCGAGTTGCGCTTGGAGCGCCTGCAACTGCAGCTCGCAACCGCCAACACGGCTGATGACTTCATTGACCTGATGGTGCAGACGCTGCGGGAGACGATCAGCGAGGACCCTGATTTCGTGACGTTGATGTTCGAGATGTTCTCGCTGTCGCGGCGCAACGCGGAAATCGCCGTCGAGTATGCAGGGTTGATGCGCAATACCCGCGAGCAGGTGGCGGAGATGCTGGCCGGCGCGCAGCGTGAAGGTGTGCTGCGCTTGCATGCTGAGCCGGATGCTGTTGCCGAGGTGCTGTTCTCGATCGGCGATGGCTTTGCGCTGCGGATGCTCACAGAGCCGCGCCGGGACTACAGCGCCACGATCCAAGCTGGGATCATGTGCGTGCGTGCGTTGCTCGCCGATTGACGCATCTATAATCGGCTGTTCATGCCGATCTACGAGTACCGCCGCCCCGACGGCACAACGTTCGACCTGCAGCAGTCGTTCAGCGACGATCCGCTGAAGGTTGACCCCGACACTGGGGTGCCAGTGGAGCGTGTGCTGCACGCGCCCGCGGTCCATTTCAAGGGCAAAGGCTTCTACAACACCGACTACGGTACGCGTAGTCGCCAACGTGAGACTGCGGCGGCTGCTGCGGATAAGTCGTCAAAAGAGAAGGCTTCGTCCACCGACAAGTCATCCGGCGGTGGCGAGAAGGCATCTTCGGGCGACTCGGGCTCCAGTTCCTCATCCTCGTCGGACGCCAGCAGCGCAAAGAGCACCGGCAAGTCAGGTGACTCAAAGCCCGTAGCAGCAAAGAGCTGAGAGCTAGGTGAGGATGTTTGCGATGGGGCTGGCGGCTGGTATGTCCGCAGGTTGCTCGGGGGGCTGCTCGCTGCGTACCGCTGCCCGCTGACCCTGCCGGCGCGGGCGCCACACGCGTAGGTACTGGGCGGCGACATAGGAGCCGAGCACGAGCACCAGCGCGAGCGCCTGGCCGGCGAACGTCTCCCAATTGGGGAATAGCGAGAACCACGTGCCCATCCAGCCGGGGATGTAAAGACCGTGCACGGGGGTGGTGCCGATCCAGCCCGCCAACTGCATCTCGTTGACCTCCTCGCCGACGGACACGACCAGCACCGACAGCAGCATCACGCCGGTGATGATCAGCAGACGCTTGTACGGCAGGCGTTGGTGCAGGCCGAAGGTAAGCACGCCCGCGGCGGCGGTGAACAGCAGGCCGATGACCACGCCCTCAAGTACCACGCTCGCGCCGTACAGCTCGCGCAGGTTCTGCAGGAAGATGACTACCTCGAAGCACTCGCGGTACACGGATGTGAACCCAAGTAGCGCTAGCCCCATGAGCATGCGCCGCTTGTTCGCGTCTGGATCAGTAGACAGCAGGCTACGGCGGCGTTTGTGGTGGTTGGAGATCCAGCCGGTCCAGTAGACCTTGTGGAAGAACCAGTTCATGACGATCAGCAGCACGATGATCGACGGAAGGCCCGTGGCCGCTTGCACGTCGAACTCGCCGCCGTGGAACTGACCGATGAACCACACCACCACGAACCATGTGGCCACCCCTGCCACGAGCGCGCTTGCGCCACCGGCTACAACGGGACGGCGATAAAGCCGGTTGCCGCCGAGGAAGCTGGCGGTTACGGCTGCGAGCACGAGGATCGTCTCGAGGCCCTCCCGCAGTACGAGGATGGCGCTGTTGATGACAACGGTCGTGTGGCTGAGACGGTGGCCGGGCGGTAGCGCGGTGGGGTCGGTGGTGCCGCCCTTGGCGTGCCAGCCGAGTACCACTGCCGTGACGGAGACCGCCAGCACGACGGCAGTCCACACGTAGAAGCTCACGCGCTCGTTCAGTCGTTTGGATACGACCTGTTTTGGGCGAGCAGTTGGCCCGCCAGGGGGCTCCACAGTTGCTTGGCTTTCCGTCATCTGGGCAAATCCGACCTGGGCACTCGGCTATCGGAGTAGGAAGGCTAACACAGTCTTAGGGTGCCCTAACGCGGTGCCGGCAAATCAACGAATTGGTAGGAGCACACGCGGTCCGTCAGGCACCCGGACGTCAGCCGCTCATGAATTTGGCGACGTCGGCCTGGCGTGCAACTTCTGAGATGGTGAGGCCTTCTTCGCCGCTGGGAAGCATGGCCTGCCCGGTGGGTTTGAGCACATGTGTGGGCGGGGTGCCAGTGATGGCCAGCGAGGCGAACATCGCGAGCAGTTCCGTGCCGCTCATGTCGGAGATGATCGCCGGAGGAGCGTTCCACGCGATCAATGGCAGCCTAAAGAAGCTTCCCGGGGACAGCAGCTGGTTCTTCATGTCGTTGAACAGCGCCTGCTGGTGTTCCTCGCGCTGGATGTCGGTCTCGTTAGGTGCGCACAGGTTCTCGCGGGTGCGTGACAGCGCAAGCGCCTGCTTGCCGTCGATGTGGTGAGTGCCTGCGGGCAGCCGCAGGGTGAAGCCGCCTTGGGAAAAGCCGCCATCAAGCTTGGAGATGATGCAGCCACCGCTGTATGTCACGCCGCCCATCGCGTCGATCAACTGGGGGAAGTTTTCGAAGTTGACTTCAACCACGTGGTTGATGGGTATGCCCAGCCAATGCTTGATCACGGACACCGACTCGGCCGGTCCGCCGTACTCGTGTGCGGCGTTGATCTTCTCCAAGCCGTGTCCGGGTATTTCAATGATGGTGTCCCGTGGGATCGACAAGCGCGCCGCGTGTCCGCCCCCGGTGCGGATCAACATGATCGTGTCCGAGCGTCCGTACCCGGACGTTTCCGCCCCCGGTTCCTTGCTGTTCTTTTGGCGCCGATCGGACCCCAGCACGAGGATGTTGTTGGCCGCGGTGAGCGGGTTGCCGGCTGGGTCGAGCACAGCTGCGACGTTCGTGGGTAGGGGAGTGCGCTCGAAGTGGGAGCTGATCAGGAACAACACCAGCGACAGCAACAGCCAGGCCGCCACCAGCCCGGCGAGCGACAGCGCGATGCGCCTCGGCCGAGCCCATCGGCGCCAGCCCATTGACTTGGCGATGCCCTGGCCGCCCCGTTTGCCTCGGCTTCCCCGTTCGCCGCCGCGATGGCCGCTGCGACGACCATTCTGATCGCCATCGGCGCTGGGGCCAGTAAGGCGCTCAGGCTGCACCTTGCGTTCGGGCTTGTGGTGGGGCAGCCGCGGCCGGGCGCGGTAGCGGGTATACCGCGGAGGCTCGTCAGGATGGTTTGCCATCTGCAGGACCCTATATTTGCGAGATGACTCCCACGGAGGCGCCGGTCGGGCGGCTGGTCGTGTGCCCAACCCCCATCGGCAACCTCGAGGATGTGACGCTGCGCGTGCTGGCAACGCTGCGCGAGGCCGATGTGGTGGCCTGCGAGGACACCCGCCACACGCTGCGGCTGTTGGAGCGCCACGGCATCGTTACGAAGGCGGTGAGCTTCCATGAGCACAACGAACGCGCACGCGCGACTGAGCTTGTGCAGCGGATCGGCGACGGCGCGGTTGTGGCGCTCGTGTCAGACGCGGGCACGCCGCTGATCTCCGACCCAGGCTTTGCGCTCGTACAGGCGTGCTTGGCAGCGGATGTGCCTGTGGAGGTACTGCCCGGGCCGAGCGCGGTTGTCACGGCGCTGGTGGCCTCTGGCCTACCTGCCGAGCGCTGGCGGTTTGTGGGCTTCCTACCGCGCAAGACCGCCGAGCGCGAGCAGTTGCTTGAGCACAGCGAGGAGACGCTCGTGGCCTTCGAGTCCCCG